>Ga0194119_10001391_pt1 | contig 43979 bp, 50 predicted proteins | sample TA2MahC100mmetaG_FD_148620 | JGI IMG/M metagenome (GOLD analysis project Ga0194119, IMG submission 148620) | Freshwater microbial communities from Lake Tanganyika, Tanzania - TA2015018 Mahale Deep Cast 100m | ecosystem: Environmental > Aquatic > Freshwater > Lake | place: Tanzania: Lake... | reverse complement strand
AGAATAGATGTTGTTGCAGAAAAAGCTGTTCTTGATTATTTAAAAAAAATCAACTTTGAATGCATTGTTTTAGGCGAGGAATGTGGCCGTGTTGAGTTATCAAATAATCCAAAAGGGTATGTGATAATGGATGCAATTGATGGTTCTGCAAATGCAGTAAGAGGAATACCGTTTTTTTGTTGCTCGCTTGCGTTTGCTACAGACAATAAGCTAAGCTCTGTAACTGATGGCGTTGTAACCGATTTGCATTCAGGCGATATGTATTGGGCAACAAAAGGAAAAGGTTCCTTTATGAATGGAAAAAAAATCCAGGTACAAAAAATACTACCCCTATACAAAATAATTGGTGTTAATGTATCAGGTTCAAGTCCTGAGCTAATCAGAAAGTTGCAACCAGTTTTTAAAAGTAGTAACCATACAAGACATCTTGGAGCAAATGCGTTAGAGCTTGCAATGTTTGCTCGCGGTTTAATTGATGTGTACATTGATCTTAGAGAAAAGATTAGAGTTACTGATATGGCTGCAGGTTATTTGTTAGTAAATGAAGCTGGTGGATTTGTTTTAGATCCTGATTTGAAACCACTTGATTCTGATCTTGGCTTTGAAACAAAGTTGTCCTTTATAGCTGCTGCAAATAAGAAAATTCTTGATGAAATTGTATCTCAGATTAACAAATAGTGGCGCCCTTGGCGGGATTTGAACACGCGTCTCAGCCGTGACAGGGCCGAATTCTAGACCGGGCTATACTACAAGGGCGCAGATCAAAAAAACAAAAGTCCCAGTTTAAAAGTTTCGTAAGCTCAAAATTTGTTGTAAAAGACTAAATTATACACGTCTGAGAAATTTGCAAGGTGGGGTCTGTGGCGCAGCCAGGTAGCGCACCGGACTTTTAATCCGGTTGTCGTGGGTCCAAATCCCACCAGACCCGCCATATCTGTGATCAGAGACAGGTTCCAGACCAGCCTATTTTGTAATACTTTTAACCTTTAAAGTAAGATTTGAAAACACAGTTTTCACTTCATTGCCTCGTTTTGTTATTCCGGTCTTGTATGCGGCGATTTTATCCATCCTATGTTGAATCATCCTCTTTTGTTCACTAATCCCAGAGGATCCTTGTGAAACTCGGTTCTGGAGTGATGAACTAATCGAGGTCGAATCTATGATTTTTTTGATTTGTTTTGGAGCAACACCTTTTGTTGATCTTTTAATCTCATCTATAGAAAGTTCGTCTAGTGGTTTTTTTGAGATGTGTGCAGTTTTTACCAGATTTCCTACAATCTGGTGAGCTGTCCTAAACGGTATGCCATTATTGACTAGATTTTCTGCAACATCTAATGCTACAAGATATCCTCCCTCCATCGCTTTTTTCATATTTTGGTTGTCTACGTTTAGCTTTTCCAACATCGATTTTATGACAATAAGTGCGGTGATTGCAATTCTAGATGAAGACCATATTGATGGTTTTATTTGCTGTAAATCTCGATTATATCCAGATGGAAGTCCCTTTACTATTGAAAGAATGGTTGTAAGGTTGCCAATTACTTGTGCGGTTTTTCCCCTAGTGAGCTCCAAAATGTCAGGATTTTTCTTTTGAGGCATGACACTTGATGGAGATGTAAATTCGTCTGGCAGTTCGATAAAGGCAAACTCTGAAGTTGACCATATAACAAAGTCTTCTGCAAGTCGGCTAAGATTCGTCATAAGAATGGCAACCGCTGCAATGTATTCTATTACATAGTCTCGTGCGCTTGTAGCATCAATTGAGTTTTCTACTATGCCTTTAAAACCAAGTAGTTTTGCCGTACTCTGCCTATCTATTGGAATACTTGTTCCTCCAATTGGTCCTGCGCCTAGTGGAGATTCATTTACTCGTCCATATGTCACATAGAGTCGCTCAAGATCCCTAAACAAGGCATCTGTATATGATAAAAGATAATGTGAAAACAGCCCAACTTGGGCTTGTTGCATGTGTGTGTAAAGTGGCATTATGGCTTTCTGATGTTTCTGTGCTAGTGTAACAAGTGTTTGAATCATGTTCAAAAGACATTGGCATAAAAGATTGATGTCGTCTCGTATTTTCATTCGTATATCAAGTGATATTTGATCATTTCGAGAACGGCCTGTATGCATTTTGCCACCATTTGTCATTCCAATTTTTTTGATAACATGTTGTTCTATTAGTTCGTGAATATCTTCTGCATCAGATTTTTTGTTAAATTTTTCTTTTTTGAGCTTTTCAAGCGCTACAAGAATTTTTTTTGCCTCACTTTTTGTTATAATTTTTTTTTCGTAAAGCATTATCACATGTGCTTGAGTTCCAGCTATATCATAAAATGCAATCTCTGCATCATCAAAAAGTGATGAAACATACTCTAGTGTAATCTCGTTAAGATTATTTTTTAGTCTAGACCGATACATTACCATAAAGTTTAGAATGGTTATATATAGCATAAACGCTTTTTTTCATAATGGCACAAGACATCAAACAACTACGAGTACAAATTTTTGATGAGCTATCAAAGATTGTAGATCCTGAAATTAACACATCGATTACTGAGCTAGAGTTAATTGATGAAGTTGACATCAATGATTCTAATGTTAAAGTGGACCTGCACCTTACCAGTCCATTTTGTCCTGCAGTTTTTGGATTCAAAATATGTCAGGATGTTCATGATAACCTATTGAAGATTGACGGCATAGATGATGTCAAAGTTAATGTGTCAAATCATTTTATGGCTGAAGCAATCAACAATCAGGTAAATAACAGTCCTAATCCAAAAAAGCCTAAAAACTAACTTCGAAAACCTAACAGATATCCTCTTAGCAGCTGTATTCCCATGGCAGGATCTACGCCTTTTGGGCATACTACACTACAAGACCCAGCAAAGTGGCATCTCCAGATGCCATGTGGCTCATCGATTATTTTGAGTCGTTCATCTTTTCCCTTGTCTCTGTTATCTGCGATATAGCGATATGCCTGGGCAAGTGCTTGTGGACCAATAAATGATGAATCGGTAGCCATTGTTGGACAAGCTGAATTACATAGTCCACATTTTATACAGTTTGAAAACTGGATGTACTTTTCTACTTCTTCTGGTGTTTGTAAAAATTCCTTTGTTTTTGTAGTAATTTCTGAGTCATCTCTTATGATATATGGTTTTAATTTTTTGTGAGTTGAAAACATTCTATCAAAGCTAACTGCTAAATCTCGAATTATAGGAAAGTTGTTCATTGGTTCAACTGTAATGACACTAGAGTTAAGCTCGGTAATTTTAGTAAAACAAGCTAGTCGTGGCTTTCCATTTATTACCATACCACAAGAACCGCATGTTGCTTGTCTACAAGAATATCTTACACCAACAGAGTGATCAAGGTGTTTTTTCACTTCTAAAATTGCATCTAATACAGTAGTCCATTTCTCATATGGAACCTTAAATTCCATAAATGACTTTGTGGTATCTGCTTGTGGGTTGGAACGTGATATCCTCAGTATAATTGATTTTGATGGCGAGGCAGTTGTTTGTGATTCTTCCTCTGAGAATTGTTTTGTAGTTGTAGACATTTTTAGGTCATTCCCAAGCCTGCCATAATTATGGTACGTGAACCATATGCAATTACAGCAGCCATTGCAGCAATGCAACCATATGTAACAGCCTTTTCATATCCCCTTCCTTGTTTTAATTCAAGCAGTATAACTCTAAGACCATTAAATCCGTGAATTGAAATCAAAACCAAAATTAATTCAAGCACTAGTGCGTATGGCAGAAATTCATAGTTTGCAATAACACTTTCGTACTGTAATGATGCGGAAAATTCTTGAGTAAGTCTGAATAAAATATGCACTGCCACAAGAGCTACTGCACCTAAGGCAGTTCCATAATGTACTTTCATAATTATGCTTTCGCGCATTTTATTCACCAAACATTACTCCAAGGCCGTACATCATTGCAAGCGCTGCAAGACCAATTGATGCATAAATGCACATTTTGTTTTTCATGTTAATTGAGCGTGGTGTGTATGGATAATCAGGCCTTCCAGGTTTTCCTACGCCTATTCCACCATGCCCAAGCATGAGCCTTATTCCATTTGCAGTATGAAATACACACATTCCAATTACAATTGCTAAAATGATATGTCCTTCAGTTGTTTGTGTAAGCTCTAGCATCTTTTCCCATGCTGCCTTTCCACTCAGTATAGTGCTTGTTTCATAAATGTGAGCTATAAAATAAACAAGCAGTCCTATGCCTGTAAGTCTCATCAACCAGTATGCAAAACGCTCAATACCATAACGACCAGGATTTAACCATCCTTTGATTCCTTCTTTGTTGTCTTGTCTTTCCATCTAGTATTTTCTCTCCACAGGTTTGTATTTTGTTATTGTTACTGGATGTTTTTTCATAATTGGTTCCCTTGAATCATAGTATGCAAGTGTGTGATGTAAGAAATTTGCATCATCTCTTGTTGGATAGTCGGTTCTTGCATGTGAACCTCGTGATTCTCTTCTGTTGATAGCCCCTATGAGCACGACTTCTGCAACCCTAAACATTGAGTCAATCTCCATAACATTTGTAAAGTTTGTATTGTATTCTTTTGCCTTATCGTCAACATGTTTCCACATTTTATCACGCAATTCACGTAGTTTTTTTAATCCAGCAATAAGATCTGTTTCATTTCTAAAAACATATGCCTTGTCATTCATTGTATCTGTTAATTCTTGTCGTATCTCATATGGGTTAACATCACCACGTCCACGAAATATTCCATCATAGATTCTTTTTTCTTCTGCATCAACTAGATGTAAAGGAAATGGTGTTGAAGGCATACCTTTTTGAATATAATCTACTGCAAGCTCACCAGTTATTCTTCCCCACACTATACATTCAGAAGTTGAATTTGCACCAAGACGATTAGAACCGTGTGTACTATTACATGCTGCTTCACCTGCAGCCCATACACCCTGAAGCTCTGTTGCTCCGTCTATGTTAGTATGAATACCGCCCATCATGTAATGACAAACTGGCCTTACATCAAGAGGCTCATTTGCTGGATCAATGCCTGAAAATTTGAGTGAGATTTCACGAATGCTGCCTAGCTTTTCTTTGATAACCTCATCGCCTATATGACGTAAATCTAGTTTTAGGCAATCAACTCCTGTTTCATGGCTAAATCCACGACCTTCATTGATTTCTGTCATCATTGCTCGCGAAACAATATCTCGTGGAGCTAGTTCCATTTTACCTGCTGAATATCTTTTCATGAATCGTTCTCCATCTTTATTGAGAAGATAGCCACCTTCTCCTCTTGCACCTTCTGTTATCAAAATTCCAGATGGCAAAATTCCTGTAGGATGAAATTGAACAAACTCCATGTCTTTGAGGGCCATTCCTGCCCTGTAGGCCATATCAAGACCATCAGGAGTAGATGAAAGTGCATATGTTGAATAGCTATAGATTCTGCCAGCACCACCAGTTGAAATTATCATTGCTTTTGCTTTTATTGTATAAAATGTACCATTTGACAGCTCAATTGCAGTTATTCCTAAGAATCGTTGTCCATCATGGATAATTGATGTTGCATACCATTCGTTTAAAAATTCAATATTATCGAATTTTTGACATGTGTCATACAATGTCTGCATTTCAAAAAATCCTACCTTGTCTGCAGCATAAGTTGCTCTTGGGTAACTATATCCACCAAAGTTTCTCTGGTCAACTCTTCCATCTTTTCTTCTAGACCATGGCATTCCCCAGTGTTCTAATTGTAAAACTTCTTTTGGCATTTCAGTACAAAGTCTTTCTGCTACATCTTGGTCTGCAAGAAAATCGCTGCCCTTGATTGTATCATAAATATGCGATTCGATTGTATCCCCCTCGTCTTCAAATAGTACAGCTGCTGTGCCACCTTCTGCTGAAACCGAATGTGAACGCATTACTTGGACTTTGGAGATAACTGCGATCTTTATTTTGGAACTTTTTTTTGCTGCGGCAATTGCTGCGCGTAATCCAGCAAGACCAGAACCAACTATAATCAAATCATATTCTATAGAATTGACCATTTGCCGACATCTAACCTCTAGAATCCGGATAAATATGTATTATAAAATATCCCAGTAAATCTTCAAACGAATCATTAATATATATCACTAGCGATATCGCTAGTGATGTGTGCTAGCTGGATACAAAGAGTTGGTAGTACAATTCCAAGAGGTTTTTCCAGATACTTTATTTTGGATCTTCTCAAAAAAAAGCCACTTAGTGGAAAGGAGATAATTGACTCTGCAACAAAACAAAGCGATGGTAAGTGGAAGCCATCTCCTGGTTTGATTTATCCTCTTCTTGGAAGGTTGCTTGATGAAGGGTTAATCGAGGAATCAAAAGATGGGAAATATCAGATTACACGAAAAGGCAAATCTACTGCAGATGATCTTGAGACTGTAACAAACATTGTAAAAAACCAGCTTGATGTTTTGTTTAGGATAGGAAATGTTGGGCGATTTGCTGCAATAGACATACTTGAGAGAATATCAACCATGGCAGCAATGCTAAGCTCTAATGTTTCTAATATGACAAAGGAGGAAACTGAAAAATACAAAAAATTTCTCCAGTCAGAGCTTAGAAAAATCGACGAGCCAGAAAAGAAAAAAGGTAAAGATATTAAAATAGAATAAACTTCTCCAGAAATTATAATTTTCTCATAAGGAATTTTTGTTGCAAACCATTCTTCTTTTTCTGATTTTCCGGTAATGTCGTTTTGACCGTTTTTTAAAATGAGTTTGTTATCCTTTAGATTGATTGATACGCCATAACCTCGTAATAGTTTGATGTTGTAATGTGATTTGTGACCTTTTAGAGTCAATCAGAACCAATAATTTTTGATAACTGCTGTTCAATTTTTTGTAATTTTTCTTTAATGAAATCATTGTTATTTTTTCTCATAAAATCTCCTCCCACAAGATTTCGTACCTTCGATGCTTCTTCACGAAAGACATTCCCCATCGAAATAAAAGGTATACATTTATGCTCAATATTTTCGAGGTAGGAATCATAACGAGAAAGAATCTCATCGACTTCGCTACGTATGTCTGATGGGATGTTAAAATCAGAGTTTATTGTGACTAATTTTACTACACTTCGTTGTGCGCGTGACCTAAAGTTCAATGGACTTTTCGTCAATCAGAATACTTTGTGGATTCTTCCCTTGATTTTCTTTAATCCTTTGATCTAGTCTGCCTATAGTATCTGTTAAAAATAAAAGTCAATCTAACTCTGACAACAATCTCTGTTTATAATGTTGATGTTCTTGTCGCTCTCTTGTTTTTGTATTATATTGTAAATTGGCAGCTATGTAAATTGCAAGAAAAACACTTGATATTGAGAAAAATATTCCAACATCATTTCTAATTGTTTCGGGAGTAGTAGTTCTGAAAAGATATAGGATTGTAAATGACCATGCTAAACAAAGTGGCACATACCACGCTATGTATCGCAATGGAAGTAACTGTTCTCTTATCTTTCTTGACATAAATTATCCTATGATCTTTTATTGAAGAACTTTACGTAAACACCACGTATTTTCCCTCAGAATGAGGGGGGAAACCATTTTTACTCTTTATCGATAAACTCGTTTTGTATTAAAAAATAGGAATGCTATCTTATTTTTCTAAATTATTCAATTGTCTTTATACATAAATAATTAACATGAAAACATCATTCGTTGAAAAATCTTCGACGCATGATAAATGACACATCAAAACCACTTGTCATACCAGGTGTTTTTGATGCAATTGGTGCAAAGATTGCACAAAAAGTTGGATTTGAGGCAATGTTTCAGACAGGTTATGGTACTTCGGCTACGCTTTTTGGGATGCCAGACTATGGATTCATTGGCTCGACAGAAACTGTAGAAAATGCTAGAAGGATTTGTCGTGCAGTAAATGTTCCAGTTATAGTTGATGCAGACACTGGCTATGGCAATGCACTAAGTGTCTGGAAGCTAGTAAATGAACTAGAATCAGCAGGTGCTGCCGGAATGTTCCTTGAAGATCAAAGATGGCCAAAGAGATGCGGTCATATGTTAGGAAAAGAGGTTATCAGAAAAGAAGAGTATGCAGAAAAGCTAGCTGCTGCAGTAGATGCAAGAAAAAGCAAGGATTTCATCATAGTAGCTAGAACTGATGCACGGGCTACTCAAGGACTAGATGATGCAATTGAGCGTGGATTATACTACAAAAAGATTGGTGCAGATGCAATTTTTGTCGAAGCACCAAAAACTATAGCTGAAATGAAAAAAATTGGCAAATCAATAAAGGCACCACTTGTTGCAAATATGATCGAAGGTGGTGCTACACCAATTAGCTCAGCATCAATGTTGCACAAGATGGGATTTAAAATAATTCTTTATCCTTTGTCTATTCTTTATGCAAATGCGTATGCATCACTGCAGATTTTAAAAGAGCTAAGAAAAACTGGAGCCACTACCAAATTTCACAAGAAACTTGTAAACTTTGAACAATTCAATGATCTTGTTGATTTGCCAAAGTTTAGAAAATTAGAATCAAGATATAGCTTTTCTATAAAAAGAAAAAATGTCTAGTAAAGAGGTCTTAGCTGTTTCTCTTTACCGCAATTTCTATGGTGGAGACGTTTCTTGTTCTTCCGTCTTGTGACTCTAGTGATTCAGAGCCTATTTTGATATCGCCGATAGAGTACCCAGCATTCTCTGTTTTGCGTGCAATGATTTGTGCAACGTCTACTGCGCGTCCAATACTGAGTCCTCTTGCTTTGATAGTCACTTGTGGCAAGTTAGCCAGCTGAATTAGCGTAGATGTGACATACGCCATTAGCGGTTTCTTACCAATGTATATGGTGTCTCTGTTTTCGGTAGACATGCGACATTTATGATTTGGGGATAATTTAAATCTAAGATTACAATTTTTGACAAAAATTATGATTTTACGAAAATTTTTAGTGGTGGTTTTTCCATCCATATTCAGATTTTAATGAATGAGTCATTTGAAAAAATAATACAAATTTTAGACTATGGTTCAAAAAAAGAAAAAATTGATGCGTTAGAATCCTTAATTGATATAAACGAGGCTAAAATAATCAATAAAATAATTTCAAAACTTGATGATCCTGATATCGAAGTTAGAGGAGAAGTCTTTAGTGCCTTGGTATTAAACAATAACAAAATTACACAGTTCCTAATTGATAATCTAAATTCTGAGAGTAAGAATGTTAGAGGATTTTCTGCACTAATTCTTGCAAACAGAAAGGAAATGGATGCGATTCCCTCACTTGTTAATTTGACAAAAGATTCAAGCTCAATGGTACGATCATGCGCAGTAGGTGCATTAGGATATCTAAATGCAAAAAATGTACAACAAGCTATTCATGACTGCTTGCTTGATTCTAATATTGAAGTAAAAAAAAGCGCACTCAAGGCAGCAATTGATATTGATTACAAAATTTCTGAAAAAGAAATCAATGAAATCACAAAAGAAAGTGATGATGAAATTGCTAGTCTTTTAACTTTAGTTAAAAAGAGATAAAATCATCCATATGATTCGTACTTGACTTCAAAGCTTCCATCTGGACGCTTGTCTTTTTCACTTACAAAGCCACGTGGTTTAAGAAAGTCCATTACGCCATCAATTGTTCCCTGCCAGCCACAAATGTAAAATATCGTGTTTTCCTTGGTGATTTTATCATTAACTAATTTTTCAAGTGGTGATGGTCCACCATCTTTTGATCGTAAAAAGGTTTCAACTCTTCCTGCTTGACCACCCCAAGATCTATTGAACCATTCTTGTGGTCTGCTAATTGTTGCACGGTATTTAAAATTCCATTTATCTTTCCCTTTATCGATGCTTTCATACTCTAGATCGGTTAGTAATTCTTTGTAACCTAGCTCATCTACATAACTTGCTCCATGTAATACAACTACCTCCCTTTTGTCTCCAACTGCATGAAGATGTTGTGCATAGCTAACAAATGGTGCAAGGCCCGTACCACCACCAATGCAGACTAGTCTTCTTTCGTCTTTTTGTCCGTTAGCAAGTGTATTGTTAATGGTAAATGCGCCTGTAGGTTTGAGCCAGTTTATCTCATCGCCTTCCTTGGCATTAAACAGCTGTGTAGTTAAACGACCTGGAAGTGGTTTTCTTACCCATCTAATGTACAATTCAATATATTTTCGATTTTCAGAGTGCGATGCAATTGAATATGCTCTTCTGATTATTTTGTTTTCACTTGGTACATTCAACCCAATCGTTAAAAATTGACCAGCTTTGTATTCTGATACAGCACCATCAATTGGAACAAGTCTGAATATAGCTAAATCCTCTTTTAGTGACTGAATGTATGTTATGGTCGCTTTGCTATCTACTACCACTTCATTCATCTAAGGTATTATGGTTAAATATCTTCTGTTGAATTTGAAAGAATCTTTGAGAATTAGCTAAACGTTAATAGTGTAACCAAAAAATCAAAAGAGACCAGAATTTTTATTCTGATTGAAATTGGGCCGGTCGTCTAGCCTGGTAGGATACGCCCTTGGCATGGGTGAGATCGTGGGTTCAAATCCCGCCCGGTCCACTTAATTTTCTAAAAAGATAATACAAACACGTAGACTGTAGGTTACGGGGACGTAGGTTAGCTTGGTGGACTGCCAGCCTCGGGCGCTGGATGTCGTGGGTTCAAGTCCCATCGTCCCCACAGAAAATTCAATCATTGAAATAGAACCAATTGATAAGTAAAGCAATTGACCATTTGCATCTATCTTGCACATCTAAATCCTGTTACAAATGCTCATGTTGAAATCATAGAGGAGCTAAAAAAAGACGCACAAATTATAATCATGCCAGTAATTTTTATGAAAAATGATCAAGAGATAACAAGCCGTAGTTTTCCTTTTAATTTTGAGGTTAGAAAAAAAATGCTGGAATCTGTTTTTGGAACATCAATTAATGTTGAAAGAAACTATACATTTTATGCACCGTTTGTCTGTTATTTGCCACCATTACTTTCTCCACGATCCTGGTCACTAAGAAATCAAATTCTTGATGGGATAAACGATGACTATTTTACATATACTGGCGACAAGGCTGAAGGATACATGCTAAAGCTTTATCGATTAAATCCCAAAATAGGTGTGAGAAAAGAACTATCTGCCTCATCTGTAAAGGAAAAGTTGTACAGTGCAGCATCTGGCAAAAATACAGATTGGAAAGACGATGTTCCGCAACAGGTAACACAGATAATTGAACAAAACTGGAGTGTGTTAGAGAAATATGCCAAGGCCGAAGATAGAACAACTAAGATTTTGGGGATGAAATTTCCAAATGATGGTATGTGGTCAAAATAGATTAATTATAGGTGCCTTTGAGAATTTTTGTGAAATTTCCTATTTCAAAATTTATCTGGTTTGATGGCAAATATGTTACAGCTGAAAAGGCAAAAGTTCCTGTAACAACACATGCTATACATTATGGGACTTCAATCTTTGAGGGAATTCGTGGGTATTGGAACACTGAAAATCTTTACATTTTTAGATTAGCTGATCATCTAAAGCGGTTTAGAAATTCAGGAAAATTCTATTCTATTTCCCTTAATTATTCTGATGATCAGATATCAAATGCGATTGTTAATCTATGTAGAAAAAATAGCATTAGACGATCTTGTTATATCAGACCATTTTATTTTGTTGGCCAATATGGAATAAACCTTCATGTAAATGAAAAGGCGCCAACTCATGTTGCCATATATACAGCGCTTTTTGGGGATTTGTTTGACAAAAATGGAATAACTGCTTGCATTTCTTCTTGGCGAAAATTCAGTGATGCTACAACTCCCACACAAGCAAAAATGGGTGGAAACTATCTCAACTCAGTTTTAGCTACACAGGAATGCAAACGAAATGGGTTTGATGAAGCAATACTTTTGGATCTTGCAGGAAATGTTAGCGAAGCACCGGGTGAAAATATTTTTCTTGTAAGAGATGAACAATTGCTTACTCCGCCTATCAGCTCATCAGCGCTTGAAGGAATTACAAGAGATACGATAATTACATTGGCTCATGACATGGGTTACAAGACAATCATCAGAAAAATTCCAAAAAGCGAGCTATACTTGGCAGATGAGGTATTTCTTACTGGTACTGCTGCAGAAATTACTCCAATAATTCAGATTGATCATAAAAAAATTGGCAAAGTAGGAAAGATTACAAAAAGTATGATGGATACGTATAATGATGTAGTGATGAATAAAAACGACAAATATTCCAACTGGTTGACTGCAGTGTATTAGAATGAAGGTTGTACAAATTGGAACTGGTGGATGGGGCAAAAATCACACACGAATTCTTTCTCAACTTGGTGTACTTTCTGCAGTTTGTGATACAGACAAGGAACGAGGCAAGGAATTTGGACAAAAGTATTCTGTAAATCATTACGATTCTGTTGATTCACTTCTAAATTCAGAAAAGTTTGATGCTGCTTTTGTTTGTACTCCTACATCCACTCATACACAAATTGCAACGCAATTACTTCACCAAAAAAAACACGTGTTTGTAGAAAAGCCAATGACATACAGATCAGAAGAGGGTGAGGATCTACTCAAGCTTGCACAAAAAAATAAGGTCTTGTTAACATGTGGCTATATTGAAAGATTCAATCCTGCGGTAAATTATGTAAAAAAGTATGTTGATTCAAAAAAGTTTGGTGATCTTATCATGCTAGAGTTTCATCGCGAAAACAGAATGCCGCTTCATATCAAAGATGTTGGTATAATTTATGATACAGCGGTTCACGATATCGATACTGCAATATGGTTGTTTAATGATACGCCAGAGGTTGTGTTTGCACGAGCTGGCAAGATACGACATGACCACGAAGACTTTGCAACTATTATGCTTGGATTCAAAAACAACAGAATTGCAATAATGTCATCTAACTGGATTACGCCAAAAAGAGTTCGACATTTTAATGCAATCTGTACAGATGGAATAATCTCATCTGATTTTATTACACAGGAAATTAGAATCGATACGGACAAAAATTCCGAAATCCCAAGAAATGAAAAACAAGAACCGTTACTTGTAGAAATCAAAAACTTTCTTGGTGCTGCAAAGGGAGAAAATGAACTTATTGTAAAACCTGAAGATGCCGTAAATGTTACAAAAATAGCAGAAGCGGCACTTTTATCAAGCAAGCAAGGCGCTCCAATCTATCTTGATTTGAAATGAATAAAAAAATGCTTGATATTCTTGCATGTCCTTTGGATAAACACCATCCACTGGAGATTTTTGAGGTGGATTCAAGAGATGAAATAGTACTAGAAGGTGCATTATATTGCATAAAATGTTCTAGGTTTTATCCAATAATTGAGGAGATTCCAATTATGCTTCCTGATGAGCTACGTGATAAAAAACAGGATATTGAATTTCTTCAAAAAAATCAGAAAAAACTGCCTGAAAAAATAATTAACCAAGCATCTCCATGGCATCTGTGATATCTTTTGGTTACTAATTTTGTGTCAAAAAAGGCAAAAATTGGAAAAAATGTAAAGATTTGGCATTTTACATACATTGGAGATAAAACTGTAATTGGCGATAATGTCAAAATTGGTTCCCTTGCTCATATTGACTATGATGTTAGAATTGGAGCAAATTCTATGATTGAGGGAATGGTCTACATTCCTCCAAAATCAAGAATTGGAAAAAATGTCTTTATTGGTCCTGCGGCAACTCTAACAAACGATCCTTATCCACCAAGTCAGAAGCTAGTTGGAGTTACAATCAAGGACGGTGCAGTCATTGGATCACGTGCAGTCATCAGGGCAGGAGTTACAATTGGAAAAAATAGTGTTGTTGGGATGGGTGCGGTAGTTACAAAAGATGTACCAGCTGGTGTTGTGGTTTTAGGTGTTCCTGCAAAAAAAAGATATTTGCGAGATGAATACAACAAAAAACAGAAAGGATGGAAAACATCTAAGATTTAATCTGTTTTTTGAACATCCAGTTCTTTATCGCTGATAAAATAAGGATCCAGACGCTAACAAGTGTAAGTGCAATTGCAACCTTTATGCCAGAGTTCAGCATTGGATCGAGCCCAACAAATCCTCCAAAAGAAAATGGCCCTAGCACTGTGACTATCAAAGCACCACCAAGAAGAATCAATAGCCACATTGCAAACACAAATACGTAAACTGGTCCTGGCATCATATTCGCACACCCATCAAAAAAGCAGTAATCACAGCCAAGATACCAGAAAAAGCAGCCAGTTTGAATATTACAAATCCAATTTCCTTTTCAGTCATTGGTTTTCCTGCAACAATTAATCTAACAATAGTGATTGGTGCATCTTTATCATGTGTAGCTCCAAGCTTGTAATCATCTGAAAGAAAAGTAGGATTTTTTATCTGTCTATGTTCTACAATTTTTTTCATGCTACTTAAAAACAAAAACGAGTTCATTATTGCTGGAAGAAGTGCCACTGCAGCAATTACTTCCACATGACCAACAATTGCAATTGCTCCATAAGTTGCACCAAAAACTAGTACGCCTGAATCTCCAGGAAAAATTCTGCTTGGAAACTTGTGATATTTGTAAAATGCAAGTGCGACAAAACTAAGTGCTAGGCTTGCAATTGCAATTTCGTAATTTTGCATTACAAATAATGCGGCACTTAGTGCAAAGCTTGCAATAGATGTAAAACCACTTGCAACTCCATTTAAAACATCAATTGAGTTTATTGTATTTCCTGTAATTGGAATCATAAAAATCACAAGACCAATGTACAAAACTGGAATGTTTACAGATCCAAATATCGGAAATACTAATCCTGGATCATATGCACCAAACAAAAGAATCGGTATTGCACAAAACGCAAGTGCTACGGGTTTGAACCATCCACCCATAACTCGTCTGTCATCAACTATTCCAACGCAAAATGCAAGTGATGACGTTATCACAATAGCTAAAATATGAATCGATGGAAAAAATGCATAAAGTACAAGCTCTGATATAATAACTCCAATTATGATGAAAATTCCCCCAGGCCTTGCAACCATTGCTCCACCTTTTCTGTTATAGTCTTTTACCACAAGATTTCTTTTTTCTAAGAATTTTATTAGAAATGGAGTGATTGTAAAGACAGTAAAAAATGCCACGATAGAGACAAGTACTGCGGCTATGATTTGATTTTCCAATTAACTTTCCTTTCGTAGTTGAGATTTTATGTTCTCTGCAAGTGTTGGGCCTATTTTATCAATTTCGGCCAATTTGTTTACAGGTATTTTTGAGAGATCTGAAAGAGTTTTGATATTATTTCTGTACAATCTTCTAGCACGAACACGTCCAATTCCTTTTATCTTTACAAGCTCGATTAGTTCCTCCTTTATTCCATAAACTAATCTTTTTCGCAAAACTGCTAGCTCATCAAGTAGATCTGTTCTACCTACAAGTTTTGCAAGTTCATAAAGACAATAAACGAGCCAATTCCCATTTTCTACCATCCTGTGCGTATCTCCTGCTTCTACGTTTAGAGTATCAGATAGCGATATTTCAGAAGATTCGCTAATCCATGCGTGCATGGCTAAAAGGCTTCGATTACAATCATACTCTGATATTGGCTCAATTAGCTCAGCTGAATGATTTTCAAGCAAAATGCTTAGTTTTTCAAAATCTTTGTTTCTGAGTGAAAGTTTTGGAAAAAACTCATTAGAGTTTGTAATCAAGTGCAAAAAACCAAATGTGTGTTTTCTTTTTTCTGATACTGATTCTAATGCGTCTCTAAAGTATGTTGCAGTAAGTGGATCTATGTATAGTTTTGAAACATTTTGACCAAACTCTGTTGCAACAAACCTATCACTTTTTTCAATGATCAGACTTTCAGTTAAAAGAAATTTCAAAGCTAGTGTTATTGCAAATTTTATCGACGGTTTGCTTGACTGTAATCCTCCTAATGTCTGCAAAAAGAAATTGATAATTTCATCATTTTGTATCCCAGGAGTCGTAACAATTAGACTAAGAACATGTGTTCTGATTGCTTTGTCATCAGTTATCTTTGACTCAATTGGTTCTGGTTCTCCTTTGATATAATAGTCTAGTAGTTCGGTGCTGTTTGCGTTTCCAACTATTATTGATTCGCCATACTCATCATACTGCGGTCTTCCTGCTCTTCCACAAAGTTGCTTGTATTCTAAGACACTAATCGGTTTGTTTGTTCCATAACGTGCATCATATCTGTTTATGTTTGAAATAATGACACGTCTTGCAGGTAGGTTTACACCTGCTGCAAGTGTAGGTGTTGATGCAAGAAGTTTGATCCTGCCGTTTCGAAATTCTTCTTCTATTGTTTCCCTACAGTTTTGATTTAGTCCAGCATGATGAAATGCTACTCCTCTTTTTACAAGTTTTGCAAGCGTCTTGACAAGTTCTGTGTGTTCGTTATCTGAAAGAATTTTTTCTGAAATTCTTTCAAGCTCTTCAATTTCTGAATCTTTTAGATATTTTACTATTGCCTCTGCAGCCTTTGTTGCAAGTGAGGCAGAACGTGTTCTTGTTTCTGCAAAAAGTAATGATTGACCACCGTCTTTTACAGATTCTACTCCTAAATCAACTGGGGGGCCTCTTATGCTTGATTCTATCTCAAAATATCGTCCGTCATGCATAGTCACGCTACCATGATCATATACTCCTTCAGTAAGAGGCACAGGTCGCCAATTCGTGGTAACTGCTTCACAGTCTAGCCATTTTGATAGTTCGTCTACATTTGTTATTGTGGCACTAAGGGCAATAATCTGTGGTTTTGACTCTAAAAGCTTCAGTTTTGTTAGAATCATCTCAAGTGTTGGGCCTCTATCTGCATCGCCAATAAGATGTACCTCATCAGCCACAACAAGTCCTATTTCATTTATCCAGTCTGCACCATGACGTATGATAGAGTCCATTTTTTCATTTGTTAAAATCAATACGTTATTTTTTGCAAGTAATGAATCAGTAGAATCATAATCTCCAGTTGAGATTTGAATTTTAATTTTTTTGCCGATATCTAATGGCTCTAGTTTCTTAAACTCGGAGAACTTTTCAGCTGCAAGGGCCCTTAGAGGTGTAAGATATACTACTTTTCCAGAATTTGAGGAAAGATAATGAATTATTGCAAGAGTTGCAATGAGTGTTTTTCCACTAGCAGTAGGTGATGAAACAAGGAGATTTTTTCCATCCAATAGTCCTGTTTTAACGCTATCTTCTTGCGGAGGAAAAAGATTCGAATATCCTTGTTGAGAGAGAAAATCGATTGCTTGTTTTGGAAGTTGTAGCTCAGATATCTTCATACCCGGTTATAATGACCGGGTTTTGATTCATAAATAGATGCCTCACGTAGCATACGTTTGAGATAGCTTCTTGCTTCGTCTTCTGTAAATTTGCCTGACTTTACAAGCTCTTTTATGAACAGTCTTTCTTCAACAGCCATTTTGTTTTCTCCTTCAAGTGACTTTAGCACATCCATGAAGAGCTGCATCTTTGATACTTCACTTCTTGGTCTTCCCTGAAGGACACCGAGATCTACTTTGCCTGTGTTTACATCCACTCCTGCATCACGCAGCATGCTTTCAATTAGAAATATTGCCCGTTCTGCATCTTCTGCCTCTACCTGATCTTTCATAAGCAATCTTGCTCTGGCAGTAGCAAGTCTTATGAGACCTTCAAGCTGTCTTGGAGTAACTGTAATCATTTCTTCTGACTCGACATTTCTCATTTTCATGTAATACTCTAGAATTCTTTCCTCTGCATCTTTTGTTAGAACTGGTTCGATTCGCTTTGCATATGCTAGATACTTTGTAAGGATATCAACGTCAATCAATGAACGTGTTTCAATTCCTGATGGTGAGTGTAAGTTAATGATGTGTTTTGCAATTTTTGTGTCTCTTTCCTTTGATGGAATATCCCTTACAACAAAGATTAGGTCAAATCTTGTTAAAAGCGGAATTGGCAGGTTTACGTTTTCGGTGATGTTTTTGAATGGATCATACTTTCCATACATTGGGTTTGCGGCAGCAAGAATTGATGTTCTTGCGTTAAGTGTTGCTACGATTCCTCCTTTTGCAATGCTTGCAGATTGTTGTTCCATTACTTCGTGTAGTGCACTTCGATCTTCTGGTTTCATCTTATCAAATTCATCAATGCACACAAGTCCCTGATCACCTAAAACAACTGCACCTGCTTCAAGCATCATAATTCCTGTTTTGTCTCTAACTACTGCTGCAGTAAGACCAGCAGCTGTTGAACCTCTACCTGAGGTGTACAATCCTCTTGGTGCAATCCTTGCACAAAACTTTAGCATTTCGCTTTTTGCAGTACCAGGATCTCCTACAAGAAAGATGTTGATGTCACCTCTGATCTTTGTTCCATCTTGAAGTAGTCTTTGTGTTGAGCCAACAACTAGCAAAAGAATCGCTTCTTTGATAATTGAGTGTCCTTGTATGTGAGGTGCAAAAGAATCAATCAATCTTTCGTAAATGTCTGGATTTGTTGAATGTGATTTGATTATCTTTTCTTCTTCTGGTGAAACTTCTTCTCTTTCTGTTTTTCTTGAGCTCTTTATACCTCTACCACCTAGAAATTCGATGTTGTTTCCATCTATTCTGAGTCTGTAAAGGCCGCTTGTTGTTCGTGCACTAACTATCTGGTCTTGCTCAATTCTAACAGTACCAGTCAGTATGATACGGTCTCCAGGCCTTGCATTATCAACAAGATCCTGCTTTATGCTCACATCAACATAATGAGGAAGTTGTCCAGGCGGTAGGTCTTCTGGAAGTTCCTGAAGTCTAAGAATTTGAAAATCAATAAACCTGCTTGATTCTGGATCAATTCTAAATTCCCTTTGTGTACACTTTGGATCTGAACACTTTGCTGGTGTGTTTACATTCAGGCCTTTAAGCAAAATCATATGGGTTTTGTGACCTACTGGACACTTGTAGATGATTTCTTTAGCTAATGGTTTTACCTCAGAAGATCGAACAACCATTCCAGAAACGCTTGTCATTTTGTTGATGATTTCGGCATTTATTTGACGGAGACTGCGTTGAATTGGAAAGTTTATGATTCTAGCTCGAATATTGTCTTTGACCTTTTCTGCGTATTGTGGAAATCTTTCCTGAAGTATTTCTTTTATTGCCCTTGCAAATGCATCTAAGATTTCATCTGGATTTTCATTAAATTTTAACTCTATTCTAGAGCTTAAAACCAAGTCATTGTAATCAACAACGATATAGGTTGTTCCTTTTGGATACATGTGGTCGATTTGCTCGACATACTTGTAGGAGCCATCTTTGTCCTTGAATTGTCTTAGAAATTCCTTTACCTCATCTGATAATGCCGATGGTGTTGGTATTTCTAATGCGGTCACTTTTTATCACCTAAAATTTGATTTCTAAAGTCTGCTGCGTTCTTGTAAATATTTTCATAGAAGAGTCGCTCCTCAATGGTCAGCTTTTGAGAAAGACTGGTAGTTAATTTTGATGAATCTGCAAGGTGAACGATCTTCCCTTGTCTTTTTCTAACCAAAGTGTTTAGCATGCTTTCTACTTTATCAAAGTCTTGTTGCGGTAGAGTATTCATGTATGATTTTAATCTGATGTAAAAGTGAGAATCTAAAGTAGCCAATTCAAATTCACCTTGGACATTTTCTTTTACCAAAGCCTGCTTTAGTTCTACTACCATATTGATATCCTGAAGTTTTGCGTGGTTTTCAGACTCTAGTATTTGAGCTATCCACCTTGGAACATTGAGAATTTCTCCCTGTTTTCCTTCAATTTCAATCCCACTAATGTTTAGCTTGATATCATGATTTAGAATAATCTTGACTTCTTCCAGACTATACCCTGTGGTATGTACCTTTACCATATCTTGTGCTTCGATCATGTTGGGATCATGATCCCCAAAGAGGATCCGTATCTATAGGATCGATCAAAACTCTTCACAAAAAGGTCTGATCATTTGATCCTCAAATACACTTCGAAGTTTATTAATAAGGAAATGGTGGCGATCAAATGTGTCACTGCAGAATTTAATGTGGGTTGAAAAATATCGTCCCACAAAACTTGCAGATCTAGTAAACCAAAAAGATATTGTTGGAAGCCTAAGTGTTTTATTAAAAAATCCTCAAGAGATGCCTCACTTTTTGTTTTCCGGTTCTGCGGGTGTTGGAAAAACAACTGCCGCTATATGCATATCTCATGAAATACTAGGAGAGCATTGGCATGACTTTACCCTAGAGCTAAATGCATCAGATGAACGTGGAATCAATATGGTAAGAGAACGAGTAAAAAAATTCTCGCGCTTTGCTGGCCTTGATACTGAAATTCCATTTAAAATAATTATTCTTGACGAGGCAGATGAAATGACATCTGATGCACAAACTGCCCTGCGACGAATAATTGAAGATACATCAAAGTATTGTAGGTTTATTTTAATTGCGAACAACATTTCAAACATTATAGACCCAATTCAGAGTAGATGTGCGGTTTTCAAGTTTACAAGAATTGCAGAAAAAGATGTTGTGACACATCTAAAAAACATCGCAAAAAAGGAAAAAGTGAAGGTTGATGAGAAAGGACTAAGTGCCATTTATGATTATTCTGAAGGCGATTTGCGTCATGCAATAAACGTAATGCAAGCAGCTGCAAGTTTGGGAAGTATAACTGAGGAAAATGTCAAAAAGTCTGCTGGACTAACAAAAACAAATGATGTTGATGTTGTACTAAAACTTGCACTTGGTGGAAAACTTGCAGATGCCAGAAACAAAATGATTGAGCTCATCAAGGTTTACGGAATGTCAGAATCTGATTTTTTAAAATACATCAATCAAAGTGTATTTAAGCAAAAAAATGATCATTTAGAAGAGATTTTGCAGATAATTGCAAAATATGATTATAGAATTTTATCAGGTGCAAACCCTGAGATCCAGCTTACATCGCTTTTAGCTGAGCTTGGAAAGTTTGGAAAATAGCGCAGAGAGAGGGATTTGAACCCTCGCGTGCTTGCGCACACAGGCTCTCAAGGCCCGCGCCCTGCCGAGCTAGGCGACCTCTGCGGAATTCGATGCTAACAACTGATTAAAATTTGTTTTAATCGTGATTTGATAATATCACATATTATCAAATCTATGAAAAATAAAGAAAGAGAGAGAAGATGTCTAGTCGTGTGCGTGTGGATTTGCTTGTCCAGAACCTAATTTCTGATAAGTTCCTGCTGCCTTTTCATGGTATTCCAAGTTTGATTGATCAACCTTGACAGCCAGAGGAGGACATACTGAAACGCATGCCATACACCATATACAATCATGCTCTCGAATTGGATCGGCTTTGTCGGTAAAGTCCTTTCGCTCTTCTTTAACAGATGAGCCAGTTCCTGCAAAGGTTTCATTTATTGCCTTTATGGCAGGAATGTCTTTTTCGGTTCTATACCATTGAAATACTTGGACTGGACATGCCTCGATGCATGCACCGTCTGCAACACAAGAATCCCAATCAACTGCGACCATTGTACCACTACCACCTAGTGGAACCTGTTTTTCGCCACGGGCCTTGTATGCAGCCTTTACTACGTCACTTTCAAAAGCTTCAGCCTTTGATCTACCAGGGCCCCAAACCCAATGGAAGTGTTCGCCGTCACTATGCATTATTTTTCCAATAGGTTTCAGACCTTTTGGATAGTCTTCTGCGATTGGCATGTAGGTTTTTCGGATAAATGTTATTTAAATCTAGACCAAATTAGTCAAAACTAAATGGATGATCAATGAAACAAGTGAATTATAACACTGTTTTTGTGATCTTAGTTCCTTACGTTCATATCTTTTGTAAATAAAATTTTGATGTTGGATATTATCAAATATGATGTATACCGAGGTCCAAACATCGGTGTTTACACTAAAGTCAATGATAGTTTCGTATTTTTGCCAAACGGATTTGCAAAGACAAAGGCAAAGAATTTGGCGGATTATCTAAGGACAGATTTTATTTTTACCTCAATTGCAAACACTAGATTGATTGGTACTCTCATGGTTGTAAACAACAATGGAATGCTTTTGCCAAACATCAGTTTTAGCCATGAACTAGAACATCTAAAAAAGTCAACCGATCTAAATGTCGAAGTTTTGGATACAAAATTTACCGCACTTGGCAATCTTATTTGTGCAAATGACAAAGGAGGCATAATTTCACCCATGATTCCAAAGGAAAATCTTAAAAAAATTCAAGATGTTTTAGGTGTTGAAGTTATTCAGAAAAAGGTTGCAGGATACCATCAGGTTGGAGCAATGATTGTTGCAACATCACATGGCGGAATAATTCATCCAGAAACAGATGATGAAGATATTAAGACAATCTCAAGTGTTTTGGGTGTAAATGTAGAGCCCGCTACAATAAACAGCGGAATTCCATTTGTATCATCTGGGATTTTGGCAAATAACAAGTCAATTGTAGTTGGTACTCTGACAAATGGTCCTGAGATAATGATGCTTACCCGGGCCTTTACAAATTAAGAACTGATTTTGGGTTTTTTAAAAGATCATCAACTTGAATTTGTTTTTCCTTTCCATCTTCCATATTACGTAAGATTAGTGATTTTGATGCGAACTCTTTTGGTGCTACAATAATTGCAAATTTTGATTCAGATGCAGATTCCATCTGTTTTTTTAGTGATCTTCCCGAAAGATCGATCTCAACTGGAATACCTTTTTGTCGTAGTTTTGATGTAAGACTTGTTGCATGTTTTTGCATCTCGTCATTTACATACAAAACAGAAATCGTCTTTGATGGCTCTAGCTTTACAATTCCTTGTTCTTCCATTGTTAGTATGATTCGTTCAACACCGCCAGCAACTCCTGTCGCGCCAAGATCTTCTCGACCAAATACCTTTGCCAAGCTGTCGTATCTTCCACCCCCAGCTAGGGCTCCAAGATCAGATTTTTCATCAAAAACCTCAAAGATCATGCCAGAGTAATAATCAAGTCCTCTTACTATTCCAAAGTTTATTCTAATGTTTTTTACATCGCGGTTTTGAAGCGAATCCCATAGATTTTTGAGATTTGACCATGATTCAAACCCTGAAACATCAAATTTCTTTTCAACGTCGCTTAGGCTACCTTTTATCCTTGAAAAATCCAGTATTTTTTCTAGTTTTTCCTTAGAATAACCCTTTTTTTGATATTCTGAGAGGATTTCATTTTTTGATTTCTTTGAAATCTTATCAACTGCCCTTAAAATGTCTGAAATTTTTGCTTTGTCTTCTGTTCCTAGTACAGATTTGATGTAAGACTCTACTAGACTCCTGTGGTTTATGTCAATTATGATGTGTTTTAGATTCAATGCATCAAAGAGCCTTGAGGTAAACTCGATTACCTCAGATTCTGATTCTATGCTTGGCTTTCCATAAATTTCCACATTCCATTGATGAAAGAATCGGTATCGTCCTTTTTGTGGTTCATCGTATCTCCATACTCCACCAAATGATGCTATTTTTGCCGGGAGTTTTAACGATTTTTGTGATACTACATAACGGGTTAGGCCTACTGTAAAATCAAATCGCAGTGCAACATCACGTTCTCCTTTGTCTTTGAAATAATAGATCTCATCTCTAATTGCAGGTCCACTTTTTGCCTCAAGAGTAGATAGTAACTCAATTGGCGATGGCTCTATTCGTTTGAAGCCAAAAAGTTTCGATATTTCAAGGAATTTTTCTCGAACAAGCTCGATTTTTTCAAGCTCGTCTTGTTCAAAATCTTTCATTCCACGTGGTAGTTCCAAATTACTGAATCGTTACCAAATAATGATTTAAGACTTTACGAATGAAACTAAGTTCGAATCCTTTTAGATTCATACCCTTTCTATTAATACCTCGTAATAGTTTCAAAGATCGAAAATGAGCTACAAGTTATTAGATCATGCAACAGATGCTGTCATTGAAATAACTGCATCGGATCTAAAAGAAGCATTTACTGTTGCTGGTCAATCTGTTGTAGATATTACATTAGATTCAGAAAAAGTAGAAGAAAAAGAACAAAGGCTGCTTAAAGTTACAGGAAATGATCTTAGATATCTTTTGTTTAACTGGCTTGAGGAAGTAAACTATCAGCTAATCACAGAAGGTTTTGCAATTCATAGATTTGCCCTTGATATTTCAAAAAATTCAGAATACAAGCTAAACGCAGTAGCATATGGTGAACCACTTGATTTACAAAAACACCACTTTAGGGTTGAGATAAAAGCGCCAACATTTCATGAAATGGAAATAAAGGAAGGAAAACAAGTGATTATTCGATTTCTTTTAGATCTGTAATGATTCATAAATAATCAAGGCATATCTTTTGTATTATGGAAGACCCAGAGATTGAAAAAATTAAAGAAAAAAAGCTAGCTGAGCTTATAAAAAGACAAATAGAGTTTAAGACTCAGCAAGAACCTGATGTAATTGATCTAAACGAATCAAATTTTGATCAAGTAATTTCAAGTAATACTCCAACACTTGTTGATTTTTGGGCAGAGTGGTGCGGTCCATGTAGAATGATGCATCCAATTTTTACAAGGCTTGCAAAAAAATACACAAAAATTCGCTTTGCCAGATTAAACGTTGATCACTCACAAAGTATTGCAATGAGATTTGGTGTGCAGGCAATACCAACCTTTATCATGTTCAAATTCGGTGCTCCTGTAGATAAGATAATGGGTGCTATTGGCGAGCCAGGAATACACATGATCTGCCAAAAATATTCGTAAAGTAGCAAGTTAAAAAATTAATATCTTCACTGATTTTGTTGTAGAATAGATGTCTAATACAAAACCTAGAGGTAATGAACAGGTTTCTATTATAGTTCCAACGTATAATGAATCACAAAACATACTTTCCATCTTAAAATCAATTGAGGATAATTTACCAAAAAATAATCCTGTTGAGACTATTGTGGTGGATGATAATTCACCAGACGGCACAGGCAATATTGTTGAAGAATACATAAAGACTGTTAAAAAAGCGACAGGCTATACTCTTGGAGTTATTCGTAGAAAAGCAAAGGAAGGACTAAGCTCTGCAATTCTAAAAGGAATTGAAGGTGCAAAGGGTCAGACCATTGTAGTTATGGATAGTGATCGTTCCCATCCACCAGATATTATTCCAAAAATGGTAGATACGCTAGCTAATTCCGAATGTGATATTGTTGTTGCATCAAGGTATGTAAAAGGAGGATCAGTTTCAGGATGGTCAGTAAAACGAAAACTGATCAGCAGGATTGCGACAAAAATTGCACAGCAAGGACTTGGAGTTGGACAAAAGGATCCATTGTCTGGATTTTTTGCATTCAAACGAAACATACTTGATGGCTTAAAGTTGGATGCTATTGGATACAAAATGTTACTTGAGATTCTCGTAAAAACAAAAGGAGTCCGTATAAAGGAGATCCCATACACCTTTACAAACAGAATGCAAGGAGAAAGCAAGCTTGGAACTTCTACAGTTTTTGATTACCTTAGATCTGTATGGAAATTATACAGATATGACGCGTTACAAAGAAAACAAGAAAAGCGTGTATCTATACGTTTTCTCTCAAAAGCTGCTAGATTCTATACTGTTGGCGCGTTTGGTTTAGCTGTAAACTATTTGATTTCGTTTGTGTTTACAACCGGAATTGCAAGTTTTTGGTATCTTCATGCAAATTTAATTGGGATCATAGCGTCAATGACTACAAATTTTGTACTCAATAAAACATGGACGTTTGAAGACAGAGATTTTGCCCCGCGAAGAACTTTAGTTCAATATGGAAAATTTGTTGGTTTTAGTTCAGTTGGTGCACTAGTACAATTAGGATTGGTCTTTTATCTTGTTGAAAACTACAGTTTGATGTATCCACAGGCGCTAATATTGGCTGTGATTGCTGCAGCATTTGGAAACTTTATTTTAAACAAAAAATGGACATTTAAGGAAAATATCTGGGAGTAATTGTACATATTCTCGAAATGACAAAATCATCGAAACTTTAATTTCACAATAAAATCTGGCTTGTTATAAGGGAACAAAACCTATTCCTAAAGGATTTCATACACTCACAGCTAATCTCGTAGTAAAAAATGCCGCTGATGCCATTGAGTTTTACAAAAAGGCATTTGGTGCTCAAGAGATTTACAGAGATTACGCACCAAATGGAAAAAACATAATCCATGCAGAGCTAAAAATCGGGGACTCGATCATAATGCTAAATGATGAGTTTCCTTCTTGGAATGTACTTTCACCAAAATCAATAGGTAGTAGTGCAGTCACAATTCACATGTATGTCAATGATGTAGACAAGGTATTCAATCAAGCAATAAATGCAGGGGCTAAAGCAACAATGCCTTTAATGGATGCATTTTGGGGAGAGATATGGACATTTAGAAGATCCTTTTGGTCACAAGTGGTCTATTGCAACACATAAAAAAGATCTTTCTCGTGAAGAAATCCGAAAAGCTGCAGAAGAATTCTTTGCAAACATGGTAAAACAACAAGGTTCTTAATTTTAAAATTCAGAAGGAAATAGTTTTGCAAAATAGTTTTTCTTTAAACAGTTTTTACACATACAATCTTTTAATTCATCGATTTTGTCACTGGTTAATTTTGGATACGAACTGCACCAGCATGTGTCTTTATCCTCGTCACATTCAAAGGCATTTCCACATTTTGAGCAGACTTTTTCCAACATAATACAAGAAAACGATTGTCTTTTTATGATTTTAGTATGCGTATGCAGGATCTATTTTGCGTTGAATTGCCACTATATCGTTTAGCGTTGCAATCTCTTCAGAAGAAAGCTTGTGTGCGAATTTCTTCAATAGTTGTTTTGACTCGTGCGATGGAGGAAGTGTATAAAAAACATCTTCTTCATGTATTTGTCTTCCAATTGTAACACCTTGTACTGAGCATGCAACTTCTGTGCCAGCCTTTACAGAGACTACTGTTTTTTTGTCTTCTTGAAGCTGATGTATAATGCCAATTCTTTTTCCATTTTTGTTCATAAAAGGTACCTTTTGTCTAAGCGTGCCAACATCTACTCTAATTCCAAACACTGCAGGATCGTTGTTTCTAAAGATATACCCTTTTAGGAATGTGAACTTGGCAATGGGTGTAAGCTCAGAAAATATTGCGTCCTCTTCATGTAGCTTATCTTCATCAACCCATGCAGTATAGTTATCAATTAGGCTGTAGATTACCTTATCAGTAAATATTTTGATGTGGTGATCGTCAGCTTCTTGTTGTGCCTCTGGTGTTACTTTTACATTAAATGCCAAAACAACGCCTAAATGTCTGTCGTTTTCTTTTATTGCCTTTGCCTCTATAACATCACGCCGATTTATAGATCCAATATCACCTTTTGCTATTGGTACCTGTACGCGTTTTAGCATCTCAGTTACTGCCTCAAGCGATCCAATTGTATCACATTTTAAGATGACACCGTTTGATTGTGTGTCGATGAAAACTGATTTCATCTCAGCTTCGATTAGTTTCTTAAATTCTGATGCTTCTTCCTCCGATTTTGCTACATAAACTGTGCTTCCAGGTAATACACCTTCTAGGTCAGGTGATGCAATTTTTATTCCGGCAGCAGCTTGCACTTCGTTGACTGGTTTGAATTTATCTCGCGGATCACGCATCTCATCAAGTGGTTTTGGAAGTAGTATTGCCTTTGGTTTTGTTGTGATGACAGAATCTCTTTTTGCAACTACAGCAAGATTCTCTTTTGTCATATAACCATCAATTAGTATCATGTTTGCAGTTGCACCAAGGCCTACGTCATCATTTACTTCAAGAATGATCCCGCGGCTAGTTTTTTCTTCTTGCTCTAGTTTTTTCTTCAGATATTGTTGTGTTAGACCAACTAGAACTGCCAAAAGTTCTGGAATTCCAACACCAGTTCGTGCACTGACTGGTACGATAGCTACTTCTTGTTTGAAGTCCTTTACACGATAAAATGCCTCAGACTGATATCCCAAAACAGAAAGTGTTCCAACTACGTTATAGAGCTGCTCATCAAGCATTGTTTGAATGGATGGACTTTGTTCTTTGATAGCCTGTGATATGTATGGAGTATCAGTTTTTTTCCATCCAGAAAGCATATCGGTTTTGTTTAGCGCTATAACAAAGGGAACTTTTCTGCTTTCTAGGATTTTTAGGCTTTCGTTTGTTTGTGGCTGAAATCCACGGTTAATGTCCACAACAAGTATTGCAATGTCTGCTGCAGAACCACCCCGAACACGTAGGTTTGTAAACACCTCGTGTCCAGGTGTATCAATTACCAAAATTCCAGGAATCCTTGTTTCTACTTTACTCATCTTTTCATAAAGCGGACCACAAATTTTCTTTATGGTCTCATCTGGAAGAAAACTTGCACCAATGTGCTGGGTAATGCCACCTGCTTCTCTTTCTTGAACTCCAGTTCCTCTGATTTTATCAAGTATTGATGTTTTACCAGAATCTACATGACCTAATACGGCCACTATTGGCTGTCGTACTCGCACTTCTAATCACTCGAATACTACCTTCACTTCCTTTTCAAAACTTTCCTTAGAATCCGAAGCATGAATTATGTTATCTGTAAAGCCTAACCCATAGTCACCTCGAATTGAGCCTGGCACAGCTTCAAAAGACTTTGTTGAACCAATCATCAGTCTTGTTGTCTCAATTGCGTTGTTTCCCTCAATTACAGCTGCAACCACACTGCCTGATGTGATAAATGAGACAAGTTCATTAAAAAATGGTTTTGACTTGTGAACGGAGTAAAAATCTTCTGCTTGTTTTTTTGTAAAGTTGAACATTTTTAATTTTATAACTTTAAACCCTTTTTTCTCAAAACGAGAAATTATTTCGCCGATCAGATTACGCTGTACAGCATCAGGCTTTACAATAAAGAGGGTTTGGTCTGCCAACTTACTTCTTTACTTTAATTCCGCCCTTGACATACTTTTTAGTCCACTTTAGTTTTCGTGGATCACGTTTCAAAACAAGCATGTTCTTCTTGCATTTTGATGAACAAGACCAAAGGACGGTTCCATCATTTTTGACTAGCATTATGCCAGATCCCTTTGCAACAGGCCTGTCACAAAAGCTACATGGTTTTATTAAAAGACTCAAAATTAGTCACCTATCTGATCTTCTTTGCTTCTCGTTCAGTTTCTCTTAGCATCAAAATGTCAGACATTCTTACAGAACCTTTTACATTTCTTGTAAGAATTCTTCCCTTGTCTCTTCCCTCTAAAACTTTTACTCTAACTTGAATTACCTCACCAGCAATGCCTGTTCTTCCAACAATCTGAATTATTTCTGCAGGAGTAACGTTGGTTTCAATAGTACTCATTTGACTGGCTTGCCACCTTTAATTTTTTTAATGGAGTCTATTACTTGATCAACTATGTGTTGTGCATCTCCTGCATCCAAGATTGCGGCAGCGGCGGATGTTACGTCGATTCCAAGTGCCTTTCCAAGATCCTGTTTACTTGGAACAAAAGCATATTGAGCACCTTGCTCGTCACAGATAATTGGAAGGTGTGCAACAACCTCTGGCGGTTCTACATCTTCAGCTATTACAATTAATTTGCTCAGTCCACGTTCTACTGCCTTTGTTGCTTCGTTTGTGCCTTTTCTTACCTTGCCACTTTGAGCTGCAACTCGCACAGCCTCATAAATCGGATTTACAAGGTCTTGTGGAGTTTCAAATTTTACATAATATGCTTTAGCCATACATGTTCACCCATAGGGATCATTTCCATCCCAACATTGCTTCCGATTGGTTTTAAAAGTGTTATCGGAAAAGAATCGAGTTTATCTTTGCTAAATACTCAGACATTAGTATCTCAAGCTTTTCCTGAGAGTCTGCTTCAGCATATATTCTGACTATAGGTTCTGTGCCGCTTGGTCTAACCATTATCCAGTTTTTTTTATCAAAGGTGATTTTAATGCCATCGGTTGTGTCAGAGTTTTGATTTTGGTCGGCTAATACCTTGATTAGTTTGCTTGCATCCTCTTTTGAACATGTTATTTTGTCCTTTGTTGTAAATGATGGAGGCAATAGTTTTGTTTCTTCTGACATTGTTTTCCCTGAAAAGGAAAGCAGATCTAATACTAAAGCCAGAGTCATTGCGCCATCTCTTACCTGATTGTGTTTTCCATACATGAATCCCCCATTTTCTTCAAATCCAATCAAAGCATCGGTTTGAACCATCTTTCGTGATACCTCAACGCTTCCCACTTTAGTACGAATAACAGTCGAGCTTGTATTTTGTGCTAATACCTCAATACTTGAGCCAGAGTTAAGACATGTTACAATTGTAGAGTTTGGATTTTTTGATAAAATAAAATTTGAAAGTAAAAGTGCGGACTTATCACCAGTTAAGATTTCTCCTTTTTCATCACAAAAAATGCTTCGATCACCATCTCCATCAAAAGCCACACCTAGATCTGATCCTGTTCTGACTACAGTTTCTGAAAGTTTTTGGAGATTATTAGGTGTGGGTTCCGATCCACGCCCTGAAAACGTGCCATCAATATTTTCATTAATGGTAATTACTTTGCAGTCTAATTCATTACACAACATGGGGGCAGTAACAGCTTGAGCTCCATTTCCGAGGTCAAGTACTACCTTAAATTTTTTGGATCTGATACTTTTTTTATTTACATGTGAAATTACTGCGTCAAGATATACCTGAATTGCGTTTTCTTCAAGTTCTGTTTTTCCACATTGTGTAAAATCTTTTTTCCATTTTTTATTAAAGTAAATATCTTCAATTATCAATTCATCATCTCTTGAGATCTCTACGCCATCAGATGCCACAGGCTTGATTCCGTTGTATTGTGGAGGATTATGCGATGCTGTGATCATAATGCCTCCTGAATATCCAAGCTTTTTAGTCGCAATCTCAAGACATGGAGTTGGGATCAAGCCAGCATTTTTACAATCAAAACCAACAGAGTTTAGTGTAGAACAAACAATTTTTGTTATTACAGGACTAGATGTTCTTCCATCGTATCCAACAAGTATATGTCCTTTCTTAAAGTATGTTGCAATTGCAAGACTTATGTCATGGATAAATTCTAGAGAGAGATCTTCTGCAAAGATTCCTCTGATTCCATTTGTTCCAAATAATTTTGCCATTTTACTTCAATCAACAATAGATAAATTTGTGTTTAAAGGCATGGGGGGTGCGGGAGTTGCCAAGCCCGGTCAAAGGCGCAGGGCTTAGGACCCTGTCTCTTAGGGGTTCGTGGGTTCAAATCCCACCTCCCGCACTAGAATTTTATCAAATGAGATTAACAGATTAAATCACACAAATCTGCCAATGCATGATGCTTTAAGCATTAATAAGGTATGATCCACTTTACGGTCTGTTGAAGAAAACAATTGTTGGGGTAACTGTAGTTGGAAAGGACAAAGAAGGAATAGTTGCGTCTTTTACTAATTATGTATTTCAAAAGAAAGGAAATATTGAAAAAGTAAACCAAAATGTAATCAAAAGTCTCTTTGGAATGTATCTTGAGGCATCGTTTTCTGCAAAGATTGACATAAAAAAATTCGACCGAGGACTACAAGATCTCGGAAAAAAATTGAGTATGGAGGTAAGCGTACACCATGAGACAAACACTGAAAAAAATATTGCAATCTTTGTAACAAAGGAATCACATTGTCTTGAAGTTTTACTTGATTCTTATTCAAAAAAAGACATTAAAGGAAAAATTTGTGTAATTGTTGGTACAGAAAAAACACTTGCACCACTTGCAAAAAAGGCACATATTCCCTTTGTTTTGGTGGCATATAGCGATCAGGAAAAGGCAGAGGAAAGACTTCTTGATATTTGTAAAAAATATTGCATTGATCTTATAGTTCTTGCACGCTATATGAAGATCTTAACACCAAATTTTGTTTGGCGATATCCAAATAGAATAATCAATATTCATCCATCCCTTCTCCCCGCATTTCCTGGCGCTATGGCCTATGCTCAAGCTTATGAAAGAGGAACAAAAATTGTTGGGGTAACTGCACACTATGTTACTGAAAACTTGGATCAAGGACCAATAATTTTCCAAGACTCTTTTAATGTCAATCCAGATGAAACCCTTGAATCTATGAAGAAAAATGGTCAGAGGCTTGAGGCACAGACATTGCTAAAGGCCGTTAAGATGCACCTTTCTGGAAAACTGGATGTTCGCTGGAGAAAGGTTCACATAAAGTCCAAGTGAATTTAATGGAATTAAAAAATCAGTTTGATCCAGACCTAAGAAAAATTATTAAAAAACAAAAAAAGGCTGTAATAATTCCTGTAGGTTCAATCGAACAGCATGGAGCACACCTACCAGTATCTACTGATTCAGATATTATAACAGAAATTGCAAAAAAAACTGCAGCCAAATGTGATTTTCTATTGCTTCCTACAATATCGTATGGCGTTTCCTTTGAACATGCGCCTCTTTTCAATCTAAGCGTAAAAGGCTCAACATTGCAGAAAATGATATTTGAAATATGTGCGTCCCTTTCAAAAAACGGCGTTAGAACAATTTTTGTCATAAATGGCCATTATAATAATCAAAAATTTCTTCAAAGGCTTCCTTTACTGATAAAACGACAAACAAGAGGAAAAACAAGAGTGTTTGTTTTCTCATACTGGCATTTTATGAGTCAACGATTTGATCATGCAGGTTTTGTTGAGACGTCGCTTATGCGTGTGATTTCAAATAAGGTTAACATGAAGAAGGCAAAAAGTGGCTTAATTACGGATGTGTTGTCAAAACGCAAACTTACGCTACTTAATAAACTTGCATCAAAATCATTTACAAAAGTTGCAAAAAGTGGCGTGTGGGGAGACCCAACACATGCAACCAGACGTGATGGTAACAGGATTCTTACAGAAATTGTGAGAAATTTAGTAAAAACGTGTCAAACTTGCCTTACAGAGAAAAATCGAAAGTTACACCACTGAAATTTTAATATAATCCCTCGTTAGCTGGTCTAATAAGTGGTTTAATGTCAGTTGATATGGCAGTAAAAGTACTGGATGAGAGCATCAACAAAGTGGTCTTGATCAAACTAAAAGGTGGCAAGACAATTAGAGGAAACTTGTTGGGCTTTGATCAACACATGAATCTGCTACTCGACCAGTCAGAAGAGATCCCTTCTGATGGCGAATCAAAGAGTCTTGGGACCATAGTTGTGCGTGGAGATAATGTAGTTATGATATCTCCGCCTCCTGGATAAGGCGAATAGACCATATGGTAAAAGGCACAGCATCAATGGGTCTTTTTAATAGGAAAAAGACGCACATCAGATGTAGAAGATGTGGTAAAAATTCCTTTCATAGAAGAGCTCGTCGTTGTGCAAGTTGTGGTTTCCCTGACCCAAAAATCAGAAAATATTCTTGGATCAAATGGTATACATAAATGCAAGAAATTGCAATTTTATTAAGTTCTCTTGCAGGCGCGTGTACTGCAGCTGCAGTTAAGAAGTTTCCAAAGGGAAAACATACTGTCTCGATACTAGGTGCCAATGTACATATTAAAAATCAGATTAATTCACTCAAGCTAGAAAAGGAAATACTTACAAAAACAATATCAAGGCTCTATCAACACGAATCAGAATTATCAAAAACACAACGAGATAGGTTACTTCTAAAATATCAGCACCAACTTGGAGTAGTTTTAGCAAAGATCGAAAAACTAGAAGAGGCAAGCAAACATCCCGATTTGGGCCCTTTAGGTGAGGGATTAGTTACGTTAATGGACCAAAAACTATCAACTCTTGATAAGCGACTGTATGAACTTTCATCAAAAATCAATTTGGTTAACACACAGATACCTACAGGAAAGTCTGAACAACAAATGTCAGAAAAGAAAATAAAAGAGGAATTAAAACCACACGTTCAAACTAAAACAGAAATTATTCAAACAAAATTACTCGATCCAGTTTCGTCCAAACCTCATAGACCATTTGAAATAACTACACTTACAGAATTACCAGAAAAAATTCCTGAATCATTTTTCAAATCTCAAGTGATGGTTCCACAAGTAAAAGATGAATTGATAAAACCACAAAAAGAACAAGTCGAACTTGTTCAACATACTAGTGTTGTTCCACAAGTAGAGCAATCAAAAATTGAACAATCGCAAGAGCAACCTAACTCGCCTCCTGTAGTGAAAAAACCAACACCAAAGGTAATACTTCCTGAAGATGACAAGGAAGAGGAAGATGTCGATGATCTTGATAAGATAAAAGGCGAGATAATGAAGACACTCTCAAAGCTTGAGCAAGCAGAGGTAGAATAGTTGTCATTTGATGATGCCATTGCGGCATTGTCAATAGATGCATTAAAATTTGTAAAAGGTGGTCAGATCATTGGTTTAGGTAGTGGTAGAGCTGCAACTGCGTTTGTAAAATCACTATCATCATTCTTGAAGAAAAAAAAATTCAATGTCAGATGTATTCCAACATCATTGCAAATTAAGCTTACAGCAGAACAAGGAGGGATAAAATTGATAGAATCTGATCAAGTTGACACAATTGATGTTGTTTTTGATGGAGCAGATCAAATTGATGTAGAAAAAAATATGATCAAAGGTGGCGGAGGTGCCTTGCTTCGAGAAAACATTCTGATTAGTGCTGCAAAAAAGGTTGTCATCATGGCAGACAAATCCAAATTTGTAAAAAAACTTGACAGAGTAGTTCCTGTTGAAGTCCACCCATTGGCAAGAAATACAGTTACAAATTCGATTAAAAAGATAGGTGGAAAACCAGCTATTCGAATAATTGAGCGTGGATATCCGTTTGTCACAGAGAATGGAAACATAATTTTGGACTGTGATTTTGGTACTATTGCAAAACCACAACAACTTGCACAGAAAATAAAACAAATGCCAGGAGTTCTTGAAGTTGGGATTTTTTCACGCAAACCAGACGTAATTTATAGAGCAAATACAGGCGGAAAATTCGAAATTATAACATAATTTGTCTTCCAGATTACTAACAATTTATCAGTAGCAAAGCTGCGCAATCGATTAAAAATAAAAAAATAATCAGTTATTAATGAAAATTAAAACTGACATACGACTTTTTGCTGCCCTTGGAATACTTGCTGTATTAGTAATAGCACCACTTTCATCTTCTGTTTTTGCTCAAAGCAATTCAGGAGATAATGATGATTCAAACAAAGATAAGATTGATGAGAAGAAACTCCAAAAAGAATCACAAGATCTCAAAAAGGAAGAAATTAAAAAACTAAGAGAACAATTAAAGGAACAAAAAGAAAGTTTTAAAGAACTTAGAGGAGAAGAACTTAGAGAAATCAAAAATATTGTACTTGAAAATAGGATTGAGACAAAATCAAAAATTTTTGATGAAGTAAGAACATATGAATCAGACAGAGAGCCGGATCTTTCCTTTAGAGGTGAAACCAATGGATGGACAATTGTTGGCGGTCATGCACACAAATCCTCAATTGTTCTTTCAGGTCATGCCTTCAAAGCAGGTGAAAGAATGTGGAAGATTTCTACAACTGGAGATATTACTATAGGTGATAGAAAAGCAGAACTTGACTTGAAAGGAGTTGTAACAGGACATAAAATAATGTTGCAAGGAAATGGAATTCTTCAAAATGGTGAAGAAGTAAGACTCACTCTAGTAGGACATTATGCTCCAACAACTGAAGATGGAGTATTTGCAGTTGCTTTCACAAATGGAATGTTCCATAATACAAACACAGGTGAGCGTCTTACGATGATGCAAGTTGGTGTAGTACATGTAGAACCCATAGTTTCTACTCTAACATCTGAACCATCAGATGAAGATGAACTAGAAGAGGAGCTACAAGAACAAGAAGATCTAAACTAAATTTTCTTTTTTCTTTTTTATAATAATCTAAAATTTAGTTAAAAGCTGTTACTGGTCTTTTTATTAATTTGCCAAAACCAGCTTTTCCAACAACTTGCAAGTCTTCAGCAACAATTTCGCCACGAAGAATTGTTTTTGTTGGCCAGCCAGTAAGTGACCATCCTTCATATACAATATAGTCAGAAAATCCTCCAAACAATTCACTTCTAACCTTTATTTCCTTTTTCAGATCTACCATCGTAATATCTGCATCTGAACCATTTTCGATTATTCCTTTTTTTGGATACATTCCAAAAATTTTTGCTGCGTTTGTGCTTGTAAGCTGAACTAATTTTTGAAATGTTATTCTTTTCTTGTTAATTCCTTCGCTTAATAATATAGGCAAAAGCGTTCCAATTCCAGGAAATCCAGCAAGTGCATTCCATACATCGTTTCCTTTTAGTTTTAGTTTTAATTGATTTGCGACATGATCTGTTCCGATCGTGTCAACTTGATTGGCATCAATTGTATCCCAAACAAACGAAATGTCTTCTGCGGTTCTTATCGGCGGCATTACCTTTGCAAGATATCCTTTCTGATTATCATGTGAAAGTGTAAGATAGTGGGGACATGTCTCAACAAAGATCTTTGTTCCTACATTTTTCTCTTTTTGGATTTGTTTTAATGCATTCCTTGAACCAATATGTGCAAAATACAATGTGCAACCATATTTTCTTGCAAAGTTAGATACAGTTTGTATTGCTTTTACTTCAGCCTCTTGAGGGCGACTCTCAGACCAAGCTGCAAGTCCGTCCTTTTTTTTCTCTTTTGCCGTTTTTATCCCACACGAGCATGTTTCATAGTCTTCAGCATGAACTAGAACAGGACAACCAAGAGATGCCGCTGTTCTTACAACGTTTTCAACAATTTCTAAAGTTACCTCAACTTTTACTTCATGCAAAGACGTAGTATTTGGCACCATATCCATATACACATGGCCTACATCTGCACCAAGATTCATGTATAGTTTAAAAGATGTAATTCCGTTTTCTACACAAAACTTCATCTCCTCAATTTGTTGTTTGTTAAATATTGACGCATGAATAGTATAGTCGACAAAATGAGTTCTTGTGCTTGCCTCAAGTTGAGATGCAAGTGATCTTTTGTAGGAGCCACCAAGCCTAAGCATTCTCATCATAGTTGTTACACCTCCTAGTGCAGCGACATGAGATTCAGTCATAGCTGCCTTGTCTATTGGAGAATAAACTCCATAGTGTACATGCGTGTCTATTACTCCTGGAATTGAAACAAGGCCATGCCCGTTAATTTTTTTGTCACATGAAGGTTCATCTGTTGTAAGACCTACAATTTTGCCATCATCAATTATGATGTTTTTATCAACCAAACCTTGGTTTGTCACAACATGAGAATTGGTTATTACCGCATCATATGTCATCTAGTTTTGTGCAATGATTTCTATCTATTATGCGTTTGAGTAAATGAATAAAAACAGATTCTCTAGTGGTAAGTAGGGGCCGGTGATTTAGTGGTATAATGTCGCGTTCGCAACGCGAATGTCGAGGGTTCGATTCCCTCCCGGTCCATCTAAACCAGAAACTATTATAGATAATTCAAAACATTGTGAAACATGAAGGTTTTCAACGGAAAAAAAGCTGCGGAAGACTATATGTCAACTCACACGCTTGCTTTTTCAACTCCTGAATTAACGTTGATGAGATATTCTTTCTGGCTTGGAGATATTGTTCTTGATCCAAATAACAGAGAACAAAAAGTTCCAAGGATGATGACCTTTATTGAAGAAAAAGATTTTGAACCTGTTCAAGTAATCGATGACGAAAAGTACATTCCAACCGGTGCTGTTAGGACTACTGGAATGTATGGAAATCCAGTTACTGAAACAGGTACCAATGTAAAATATTGCTCAGAATGTGGAATCAAAAACTCAACAACTGCCAGATTCTGTACAGAATGTGGTACAACTCTAGATTAAATTACAATTAATTTTGAATTTTTACTCCGCATATTGTACAAAACTTTGCATTTGGTCTAAGATCATTTCCACAAGATGCGCATTTTGATCTTTGTGATGTTTGGGTTACCAAGCTAGGATCTGGTGATGGTAATGTACCAATATCACCAAAAGCCTGTTTTGCTGATACAACAGATGGTGGTCCACCCACTGGATTTTCTCTTGTTCCAGTACGAGAAGATTGCATTCCCATACCTCCTATCATTCCAGATGTACCAACTCCCGGCATCAAAGCAGGTGAATGAGTTCGTCCAAGTGTAGATCCTCCTGCTATTTTGTCAAGCGCTTTTTTTATTTCAAAAATTACTTTAATTGAAAGAAACTCTAGTGCAGAGTAAGCAACTACATAATCACCTAGCTTTTCAAAAAATTCCTTTTCACGCAGTTTGCCATTCTTGTAGAGATTGGTAGTGTCAAGAAATGATTCATAGTAGCCTTGAGAATCGTTAAAAAGTGTTTCAAGTTTTTCGGCTAAGAGATTTAGTGTATCTACTTCACCAAGTGACATAGTATGAGCTTTGGTTTTCAGTTATTAATTACTTTAGATCAAAAATGAAAAAATCAAAAATCCTAGATTTTTTCTAGTGCTCGTTCAATCATCTTTTTGTATGAATCTTTAGATGCAGCACCTACTTGTTGGGCAATTATTTGTCCCTTGTTGAATATTGCTAATGTTGGAATGCTAAATACATTGTATTTTGATGCTAACTCATTAGCCTCGTCAACATTAACTTTAACAAAGTTTACCTTACCTTCGAATTCATTTGCCAGCTCCTCTACTACTGGACTAACCATTCTACAAGGCCCACACCACTCAGCCCAAAAGTCAACAAAGACTGGATGTGGAGAACTCATAACGGTAGTTTCCCAGCTTTTTGCATCAGATACTTTTGTAATTCCCATTATAATCAGTGTGATTTGCTGTAACGTACCTAAATATGTTAGCAAAGAAAATTCACAAACTAAAGGCACATGGATCATCTAGTGCTCAAAATTATTATCAGCAAAAAATTTGTGAATATATATTTAAATTCGAATTTTAATAGATGCAGATATGAGTGCAGAATCACGACTTAAAAAGTTGAGAGGTTCTGGCGGTTACATAATGGCAAATATTACTGATGAACAACAACGAAAAGGAAACCTTGGTGGTCCAGATCTGTTTTTGGCACCAATCGGACGAATTGATTCAGCAAAAATTTCAAAACATTATTGCAATTCATGTGAAAAAGATTACGATGGCGGACCTCAGATAAAATATGAAACCCCAAATGAGGAAGTAGCTGAAAATTTAATTCTAGTTGAAAAAGGAAAATATCTGTGCAATGTTTGTGATTCTACAATAGCTGAATATCGAGAATTTAGAAAACCTGATCAAGCTAGTGAAGTAGGTAACGCAAAGCCGATCTCAGAGAATCATTTCTCAAAACCACCACCTGTTCAAACTACCACATCTGTAAAAACCGAAACTGTTTCACCTAGTGTTAAAACAGAAGCTGTTCAACCAACTGTTCAACCTCAAGGTAGAGCCGTGCAACCACAACCAGATACCCAAACAGATTCTTCAAAAGTGTCTAATTTTAGCACTATCATTGGAATGGATGTATATGATGAGAATTTAAAAAAAATTGGAGTTGTAAGAGAAATGGGGGTTGATTCGACACAATCCGTAATTATCGTTGTTACAAAGTATAATGGAGTTGAGGAAAGTATAAGCTGGAATCGAATTAAAAAAATTGGAGAAATCATACTGCTAGGCTCAAAAAAGGAAAGTTCTGTAGAACAACATTCTTCAGGTAAGTGTCCAAGTTGTGGTCTTGTAAATAAGGAAGGTTCAAAATTTTGCGAAAATTGTGGTACTAGAATTTAGAAAATATCAAGATTTATCTTAGCAAATAATTGGACATGACATAATTTGACTAGTAAAACAATAACAAAAGGAGTAGCAAGAGACATTATAATAGTTGTAATAGGTGTTTTGATAATATGGGTTGGATTAAGAGTTGTCTTTGGGACGGAGAATCCATTTTATGTTGTCTCAAGTGGAAGTATGGTTCCTGAGCTACAAGTTTTTGATGTATTAGTAGTACAAGGGAATGAACCATTTGAAAATGTGCAAAATGGAGACATCATAGTTTTTCATCGACCTGCAGGGCATGACAGAGTAATAGTTCATAGAGTAACAGAAATTATCGGTGATGACCCAAAAACAATACGAACAAAGGGTGACGCAAATCCTTCTTCTATTCCAGGTACTGACTTTCCAATAACAGAAGATGAGTACATTGGAAAAGTAGCTTATGTCATACCACAGATTGGCTATATTACAAGAGTTTTGATGCCACCAGTCAACTATATCATAATTGCAGTGATTGTTGGAATTATGATTTTTAAACAAATCTCAAAAAGTAAGAAGGCAAAAGAATTTTCCTTTGATATTCAAGACAAAGCTGAGGAAACAAAACAGGACGCAAAATTATCTGATGAGCTAAACAAAGTACCAAAAGATGATGAATACACTGTTGAAAAAGAATCAGGTTTAAACAACCCTGAAGACCAAGTTAAAGAAAATACAGAAACAGAAAAACCAGATAGTTCAGAAGACAATTCAAAAGAAAAGACTGATAATTAACTTTCTTGGTTATTGATTTTGAATACTCGTTTAAAGTATTCAGAATTTTCTTGTGGTTCCTCAAAGTCGTCTTTTACACTAGCAAGATGCTTTGCCAAGTTTTTCTTGTAACCAAGCTGCATTTGGCGTGCAATTTGGATTCGCTGTGCTTGAGGGGATCCCGCACCATGCATTGACTCTGTTAGATATCCAACTGCATTTCTTCCCAGAGTCATGTTTTCGATTAATCGTAATACACGCATCCTATTTTCAACATCAACACCTTTTCTTCCTGCCAAGTATTTTCTAAGCAGTGGTCCTGTCTCTGGATTTCTAAAGTCTTTTTCTGAAGGCATAGTCACAACTAGTCCTCCTGCAATATCTTGAGCAAGTCTGCCAATCTCATATGGAAATCTTGTAACATTGTGTTTGCACACCTGTGCTAACATATCGTCATTTAGCCACACACCAGACTTGAGCTTGTGAGCCTGATAAGATGATGCAATACCTGCAGCATAAATTGATTCGTTAAGATGTGTCATCTCAACAAGTTTGTCCTTGATGTGTGAAACATTTGGAATACCGTTGTAATCTGCAATTGTAGCTGCTGCACCAATTAGTACATCGCCAAGTCCTGTCTTGCAAACATAGCTTCTTCGGTGATAACAAGTAAATCTTTCAACAAGCATTGAAGCAAACTCGTATTCACCATACATGAAAACTTTTTCCCAAGGGATAAAAACTCGATCAAGAATTATCATTGCTTCTTGTCCTGCAAATTGTGAGTTTCCTGCATCAATATCTCCTCCTTCCATGCTTCGTGTGTCACAAGATTGGCGTCCATAGATGTAAGTTATACCCTCTGCATCTGCAGGCACCGCACCAACAATTGCATAGTCTTTGTCGTTTTCTGTCAATCTCATTGTGGGCATGATAATAATCCAATGTGAGTTTATGCATCCTGTTTGGTGGGCCTTTGCACCTGTTACGTAAACTCCTTTGCCATTTTTTTCTACCACACGAACAAACATGTCAGGATCTGCTTGTTCTGCTGGACCCTTGCTTCTATCTCCTTTTGGATCTGTCATGGCACCACCGATTACAAGATTCTCGGTTTGAACCATTTTGATAAAATCCAACAGTCGTTTATGATAATTTGTACCAAATTTTTCATCAATTTCATATGTTGTAGAATGTAGTGAATTTATTGCATCCATACCTACACATCGTTGAAAACATGTTCCTGTGTTTTGGCCCATTTTTCTTTGCATCTTATTTTGCAACACCAAGTCCTGTGCACTTTCTACAATGTGTAAAAATCGGTTTACTTTGATTCCAGTTATTGATGAGTGTGTAGTTGCAAGTTCTTCCTCTCTTACTGCCAAGTCATATGTTTCAGCTACTGCATTAATTGACGGGCGGATCATCGGATGATCCACAGGTTCTTTGATTAATTCGCCAAAAAGGTACACTTTGAGTTTTCTTCCTCGCAGACTCTGGACATACTCTTTCCCAGTTCTAATTGGCATATGCTTAAAATGCCCCGAAGTGCTATAAATATTCTAAACCTTTTCTGGTCATGCGCGTTTTGTTAAAGACCAATTCTAACATCAAGGATCTTACAGCCTTTTCCTTTTTCCATAACTAACACTGGATTCATGTCCAATTCTTTGATTTCTGTAAAATCTGTTACAAGTTGTGACAACCGTTGTATGCATTCAGATAGTTTTGCAAGATCTGATGACTTTTCTCCTCTTACGCCTTCAAGAAGTTTTTTTGTTTTAATTGATGCGATCATGCCTTCTGCTTCTTTGTCAGTTACTGGTGCAAGTCTGAACGTAACATCTTTTAAGATCTCTACATAGATGCCACCCATACCAAGCATCAAAACAGGTCCAAATCCGGGTTCTTGTTTTGAACCAATGATAATTTCCTTTCCACCCTTTACCATCTCAACAACTAGAACGCCTTTGATTACTACGTTTTTGTTGTATTTTTTTGCATTATTTATGATCTCTTTGAATGCAGAACACACATCTTTATCATTTTGTATGTTCACCTTTACACCACCAGCATCTGATTTGTGAATGATTTGTGGTGATGCGATCTTTAGTACTACAGGATAACCAAGTTTTTTTGCAATCTTTACTGCTTCTTGTTCTGTTTTTGCAAGTGCACTTTCTGGAAGTGGTAATCCGTACACACGTAATACTTCTTGTCCTTCCTCTTCAAGTAGGTTTTGCCTTCCCTCTTGTTTTACTTTATCAAAGATTTTTTTTGCCTTGTTTGTATCTACTTTGAAGGAGACAATCTTGCCTTCTGGATTTTTTATCCATTCTACAAACCTAAGCATTGCCTTGAGGGTTTGAATCGCTGCTTCTGCATAGGTATAATATGGAACCCCTCCTTCTGCTAGGATTTGCCTGTTTTTTATGCCTTCATCAAGTCCCATCAAGCTTGCAAGAATTGTTTTTTTGTATTTTTTTGACATGTTAACAGTTACTTCTGCAAGTTTATTGTAGTCAAGAGTTGCAGATGGGGTACACATTACAATAACAGTACCAACATTTTTGTGTGATAAAACATTCTCAAGTACGTTGTTGAATCGATTATAATCTGCATCGCCAACTATATCTACAGGGTTTCGGGAGCTTCCCCACGGTGGAATTACTGCATCAATTTTAGGTCTGATATCATCGATTTTTGCCAGCTTGATCCCAAGCTTTGAGCATGCATCAGTTGAGATAATTGCAGGTCCACCAGCATTAGATACAATAACAAGATCACCATCCAGTGGAAGCTGCTGTTTTGAGAATGCGGTTGCATAGTCAAATAATTCTCCCATAGTATCTACTCTGATTGCTCCAGATTGTTTTAGTAATGCATCATAGATTTCATCAGATCCCATCAACGCTCCTGTATGAGACATTGCAGCTTTTGCTCCCTCAGGGCTTCGTCCAGATTTTAAAACCAATACAGGTTTTTTTAGATTTTTAGTAATATTCTTGCAAATCTTTAAAAATTTTTGGCCATCACCCATGTCTTCAAGATACATCACAATCACCTTTGTTTGTTCGTGGTCTGCAAGCATCTCTAGTACATCAATTTCATTCATGTCAGCCTTGTTTCCCATACTTACAACTGCTGAAAATCCAATTCCCTGTGCACTTGCATCTTCAACAAGTGCAGCACATATTGCTCCACTTTGCGAAACAAGTGCTATTTCCCCTGATTTTGGTGTAACTTTTAGGAACGTAGAATTCATCATTGTTTTTGGAGCAAGGTTCATCACGCCAAGGCAGTTTGGACCAATTACCTTAATGTTGTACTTTTTTGCAATTTCCTTTAGTTGTTGTTCTAGTTTTGCTCCCGCTTCGTCAACTTCCTTGAATCCTGCTGTAATTACAATTGCTCCTTTGATTCCCTTTTTACCACATTCCTCTAAAACT
>Ga0194119_10001374_pt1 | contig 44287 bp, 31 predicted proteins | sample TA2MahC100mmetaG_FD_148620 | JGI IMG/M metagenome (GOLD analysis project Ga0194119, IMG submission 148620) | Freshwater microbial communities from Lake Tanganyika, Tanzania - TA2015018 Mahale Deep Cast 100m | ecosystem: Environmental > Aquatic > Freshwater > Lake | place: Tanzania: Lake... | reverse complement strand
CGCTCACCGGCATTGGCGTACCCCCGCTCGCGCGAACACGGTAGATGTCGAGATTGTTCGATACCTCGCCATGGCTGGACGAAAAGTAAATCCACTCGCCGTCCCGCGACCATGCGTCGACGATGTGGGCCACGTCGATGTATGTCAACCGCCGCGTTGCCCCGGAGGAAAACTCGTGCACGTATATGCACGTGGCCCCGGACCGGTTCGAAAGAAACGCCAGCCGTTTCCCATCGGGAGAATACAGAGGCCGTGAGTCGTTGGCCGAGTGCGAGATCAGCAAGCGGGCTTCCCCGCCCTGCACTGGCACGGTCCATATATCGCCGCCGGATACGAAAGCGATCTCCTTCCGGTCTGGAGAGAGCGCGGGTTCCGCCATCGGCGGAGCCGCCCAACCGGCTGCGGCTACTAGCGCCAGCCAGCGCATGGTTCTCACTTGTTGCCTTTACTCAACCGGCGATAGTACTCCGCCACCTGTTCGGCGTAGCCGGGCGGAATTTTCTCGCCGCCGCCGCTCCGAACGTTGCCGGCATTGGCATCATCCAACTCGCGTCGAAGCTTCAGTTCCAATTGCTCCAGTGCCGGCAGGAATTGAGTCCGGATCTTTTCAATCAACTCGGGATTGCCGGGAACTTTGGAGGGATCGTAGCGTTGCATGTCGCGAAGCATGGCTTCGATTTCCTTCAACTGCTCAGGCGTATTCGCCTGCTGGCGCAGTTCGTTCAACGCTCGTGCTCCGTCCTGCCACGCCCGGCTGCCGCCGCCGGCCATCGCCGAGAAATCCCGCGTGCCATCGTTCCAGGCGCCGCCGTCCCGGGAATCGCGCCTCCCGCCGCCGTTCCACGCACCCCCGGCGTTCTGACCGCCCTGTCGGCCCTGGCCGCCTTGCTGCTGCCCTTGGCCCTGGCCAGGTTGTTGTCCTTGGCCTGCTTGCTGGCCCGGACCTTGTTGACCTTGGCCTTGCTGCCCCTGCTGGCCTTGTTGTCCGCGTTGCCCTTGCTGGCCACGCTGCCCCGGCTGTTGCCCATTTACCATCTGCCGGAGCTGCTCACGCAACTTCTCCACACCTGCCAGGTTCCGTTCGCCTTTGCCACCATCACGGCCGTTGGGATCCATGCCCTGCTGCGCCTGCTCCACCTGTTTTTGGAGCTTCTCCATATCGCGGGCGAGCGTCTCCTCGCGAGACCCGAGATAGGGCGCCAATCCCCGGCGATAATACTCACCAAGCATCCGGTTGCGCAGAGTCACCTGATCGGCCTGCATCTGGCCCACCGCTTCCCGTAACTTGTTCGACGATTGGCGCTGTCCACCCTGCATCTGGCGGGAAGCGTCCTGCAGGTCGCGTTCCAGGCGCTGCGTCTCCTGCGTCATCCGCTCCTTCTGTTTCGCAAACTCCTGCTGCATCTCCATGCGCTGACCCATGGGCAGATTCTCTCCGGGCTTGGGCTGTCCATTGCCAAATTCGCGCTGCACGCGGTTTGCGAACTCCCGTTGCTCCTCGGCGAGGCGCTTGGTTCGATCCGCAAGGTCGCCCATGCGATTCGTGGACTGCTCCTGACGCAGTCCGCGCAAGGCGTTTTGAGCCTCGTTGAGCCGATCGGCGGCTCGCTGCGCCTCCGAGGCCTGCTGGCCGTTCTGCTGTTGATTGGCGCGCTGCATGTCCTTCGTCGCCTGTTCCAGCCGTTCCAAGGCCTGCTGCAAACGAGGATCCTGCTGTTTGTTCTGTTGGCCCGCCATTTGGCGCAGACGGTCCCGCGAGTTCTGTTGCGCGGATTGCCCCGCCTGTCCGGATTGTCCGGATTGCCCGGATTGTCCCTGCTGGCCCTGCTGACCTTGTTGCCCTTGCTGGCCCTGCTGACCCTGTTGTTGCTGCTGTGCCAATTCCTGCAGCTTCTTCTTCAACTCCTCGGCCTCACGCCGCAACTGCTCCTGCTGCCACTTCTGTTGGAAGCTCTGCTTGTTGTCCCGTTGCTGCTGCGCCAGTTCCTGTTGGCGCCGGGCCAGTTCTTTCAGGCGCTGCATGGCTTCGTCGACTTCTTTCTCCTTGTTGTTGTCCTCGGAAGCGGACTGCTGCCCAGTCTCATACTGGTTCTTCTCCGTGTCGAGTTCGAGATCGAAGAGATTTTCCAGATCGCGGGCCGCTCCGCCTCCACCACCCCCACCGCCGCCGCGAGAGCCGAAAGCCACTTGAATCTGCTTGGACAGACTCTCGGCGCGCATGAGATGTTGAAGCGCCTTCTGTTCGTCCGGCAGGGCGCCCTTAAAGTTTCCGCCACCCAACTTCTCCGACGCCTTCCCCATAGCGTCCGCCGCCGAGGTAATCTCCTTCGTGAACGTCTTAAACTCTTCGTTCGACCCAGCCAACTCGCGCCGGGTCATGCGTTCGGCGAGCGACTTCGCCTGGTCCTTCAGCTTGGCCTGCATCTCCGAGAGGAACTTCGCGTTCTCGGCGGTCGATTTCTTGCTGGCGAACCGGTTCCGAAGCTGATTCCACGTCGCGGCGATAATCTCTTTCTGCCGCGCCGAAATCTTGCCTCCGTCCTCATCGCCGCCGCCACCGCCACCACCGCCGCCCTGTTGCGACTGGGTATACTCGAGCTCCCACGGAAGCGCTTCAATGAACTTGATGTCGGTATCCACCGTGTTGCGCGCATCGCGAGCGGTGGCCCATACGCTCACAACATCGCCCGGCTGCATCTTGTAGTCTTCCAACGCCAGCAGGTGTCTCCCGCCCGCTGTCTTCGCATTTGCGCCGGGAAGCATCGCGATCGATTTCTCCGGCCCGCCATTGACCGAGTACTTGAGCGTTACTTCACGAAGACCGAAGTCGTCGGTCGCGTCCACTTCTATCGGCACCTCTTCGAGCGCGTTCACCTTCGCATCCCGATTTGGCCGGCGTATGGAGAGTACTGGCGGTTGATCGTCCTGCGCTTCGATAAAGTAATCGTCCGTCAACCTCACCGTCTCGTTCAGCTCTCGCGTGGCGATATAGTAAACGCCGCTCTTCGCGATTGTGATATCCACCTGCGCCTTGTTCGGAGCGGTCATCAACAAACTCTTCGTCTCGCTTGCGTCGATCACGGCGAGACCGTTCTGCAACGGACGGTCAAACTCGATATCCAGCTGCGCTTTTGTGCCGGTTACACCGCGCAAGTCCCCGCCGTTCTCCTCCACCGTCTGTTGAATGCCGAGTTGCGGAGGATGCGTGTAGGTGACCTTGATCTTCTTGACCGCCGGTAAATCCAAGGCCGTAAGAGTGAAAGTTTTCGATTTCACCGCGCCCGCGCCAACATAGTATTCGACGGTGTCCGGAAGTCCGGCGAAAATGAACTCAAATCCCGGACCGTTCGGCATCATCGGGGACTGCTCCCACTGCGTCGCGCCTTTGAAGCGGGCGAACAGTTTGACACTGCCCGTCTGCAGACCCACCAGACTCGCCGTAACTGTCACGTCGCTGCGTTTGCGAACCGCCTTGTTACCCGGCTGCACGGTGATGTCGTAGAAGGCGGCGCCTTCGATCTTTGGCGGACCGAACCACAAGAGATTCGCGCCGTAGCCCCAATATCCGGGTCCGCGATTGAGAAGCCACCACATGCCTCCCATTCCAACAATCGCCAACGCTCCGGTCATGGCGAGTAAACGCGCCGGTACAATCGCCGCCGCGCCATTAGCCTGCGCCACCGGTAACGCATCGGCCGCGATCAGTTCCAGGAATGGATCAGCCTCGTCCCGGTGCTCCACGACGGTCAATAACCGGTCGCCAAACGGCAAGAGACTCTCCGCTCGCCGGGCGGCGCGGTTCCGATTGATCTTGAAAAGAGGCACGACGATACCAAAGGCGACAGCGAGTCCGAGCACCAGAAACAAACCAAAGCGCGCCAGCGAGACCGTGGAATCGGCGAAAGCTTCCGAGTTCGTGTAAACGACCGCTGCCAGAGTCGCCGTGAGCGCGACGATCGCGGCAATCGCCAGTCCGCGTGTCCAGGCCGCAAGCCGCATGCGGCGTTCCAGCGACTTCAGGTATCTATCCAACGTTTCCAACGCGCTCATACTGTAGCCTCCTTGGAACCAACTTCGACTGGCTCCCCGAACTCCGACGAGCCTTGTCCAAACAGATACTTCGACGCTAACACCGGCTCGGCGAGCGTGAAGAGGAGAACACCTAATAGAAGCCACCACCAAGGGCTGCGGCGCTCAACGCGCTCGCCGTTGGCCGTGGTCTGGCCATCGGCACCGGGTTCCCCTGTAGCCTTCCAAAGATGAATGGTGTCCGCGTCCATCCGGGCAAAATCCGACTCTCGCCGGTCTGCGTTCACCGCCACCAGAGTGGTCCGGCCGCTGCCGCGGCGTATCTCGTAGAAGCCCTCCGCCCCAGGTGCGAACGAGGTGGCCTTAGCCGCCTGCTCGAAACTAAGTGCGCGCTCGCCCCTCGGGTCCAGCACTTCCACCGCGCCGGCACGGTCGTTCGCCGCGCGCAGCTCAATGCCCTGCCCTACGCTCGCTACGCCCGTCGCCTCTTCTTGGCGCGAGAGATACTGTGCGGATCTCTCCATTAGCGGAATGAACGCCGGATGGAGCGGCAGATTATTCCCCAGATTGTCGAGTGGGGACGCGATCACCAGCACGCGGCCCTCACCCAGCCTCTGTTCCAGGCACGACGGGGTGGCGTCGGCCGTTTTCGCCAGCACCTTAGCGGGGCCGGGCTCCATGGCGATCAACTGGTAAAATTTCGCCGATTCGATTCCAGCCGTTCGCTCCAGCACCGGATGCAAGGGCTCCCTCGAGGCGATTGTCTGAAAGAGCTCCCGGTTCCGAGACGACAAACGCGACTCCTGAATTGTCAGCCCGGAAACCGCCAGCTTGCTGGTGGCTCCGGTGAGCGATCCAGCGGTGATCAGCAGCGCTCCTCCGCGCATGACATAGTCCTTCAACGCCCCTTCCAAGCCTTGGTTCAGATTACCGGGATCGGCAAGAATGACGAAAGACGCGTTCTGAAGATTCGGGGTCGAAGTGCTCTCAATCGCGGCGGCGTCCACTTGGTACGCGTTAGGAACGGCCGCATCCAGCGCGGCTTTCACGTAAATAGGGCTTCGGCCGTCTCGAGCCGGATGCAACATCAGTATGCGTCGCGGATCGGAGCGTTCGATAGAAAACAGCATGCGGTCGTCGTTGGAAAACGCGTCGCCGCTTCCTTCCAATCGAATTTCACCCCTGTGAAACCCATACCCGCTGTCGATGCCGGTAAACTCTACCGATGCGCGGCCGCTCGGCGGAATTTCAATCGTCTTCGACTTTTGCACTTTCCCGTCAACAAGCATCTCCACGTTCTTCACGGCTTTCATGGTGTGGAATCCCGTGATGGTCGCACGGACGCGAGCTTTGGCCGTATCGAAAATGCGTCCCGGCGGCGTCACCGCCTCGACCGCAAAATTCGGCAGACCGGCCGGCGCGGTGTCGTGAACCTCCAATTTTGCGTCGCTCGGAAGCTGCAGATCAGCGAAGCGGGCCGGCATACCGGACTTCTGCGAATCGGTGAACACATGCACGTCCAAGGGCATCCGGTGCGCCTCGGATAATCCACGAAGAGTCCGAGCCAACTCCGCATAAGCCGTTCGCTCGTCTCCCGCCATCACGGCCGACACATTGGAGCGAAACGTTGCGGCGTCCTCGGCCCTTTGACCGGATTCGTGCGCGCCGGAGCCAAACGCAACCACGATGCCCGGCTCAGACGCGGAGATCCGGGTAGCCAACGCCAGCGCCTGCTGTTTCGCTGCGTCCAGGGCGCCGCCCCGGCGCATGCTGAACGAGTTGTCAATCGCCGCCACCGTCATTCGCTTGCCGCCGCCCGCCGCCACTTTGCGCTCAAAGTACGGCCGCGCGAAGGCCAGGATCAGGAACAGCAGGGCTAAAAGCCGCAGCGCGAGCAGCGCATAATAGCGCAACTTGCGCTGGCGCGTCGACGTGGTCATTCTCCGTTCAAAGAACATCAGCGACGCGAAGCGAATGGGTGTGGTCTTGTGTTGCCGCAATAAATGCAGCCACACCGGCACCCCCGCCAAAGCCACCGCACCGAGAAACCAGGGGGCGAGAAAACCCATCTACATCCTCCCCTGCCGCACGAGCAGGAATTCGCGTAACGCCGCGTCCAGCGGCGTGTTGGTCGCATGCATGTGGTAACTCAGGCCGGCCGCGCGGGCCTTCGTCTCAAGCGCCGAAACATGGGAATCGATCTTCGCGCGGTACTCCTGCGCGGCGTATTCGGGTGACGTCTCCAACTCGGATTCGGTCTCGGAATCGATGAGCAATACGGGACCATCGAACTTGGGCCGCAATTCCTGCGGATCGAGCAGATGGAACAATACTACGTCATTGCCGCGATAACGCAGCGGCTCGATCGTCTTAATGATCAGTTCCGGATCCTCGTAGAAATCGCTGAGCACCACAACCAGTCCGCGCCGGTTTCGCAGAGTGCTTTGAAAATGAAAGAACGGTTTGGCGAAGTCGGTCCGCGCGGCCGGTTCGGCCCGGTTGATAGCGAACAGCGTGCGGTGAAAATTGCCCTGGCGCGACGACGCCGTCACGTACTCGCGCACTTCATCGTCGAAAACGATGACGCCCGCCGCGTCGCGCTGCTGGTTCGCCATGTACGCGATCGAGGCCGCCAAAAACCGCGCGTAGTCGATCTTCTTGACCTCCTCGGAGCCGTAACCCATCGACGCCGACGCATCGATCAGAATCGTCAGTCGTGAATTGGTTTCGCCCTTAAACCGTTTGATGTAGGCGCGTTCGGTGCGGGCGAAAACGTTCCAATCGACGAAGCGAAGATCATCGCCTTCGCTATACATCCGGTATTCGGCGAACTCTTGTGAGAAACCGAAGTGCGGCGACCTGTGGAGGCCAGCGACAAATCCATCGACGACGGTCTTCGCCACCAACTCCAGGTTGGAGATGGAGGCAAGCACACGCGGATCGAGGAATCGTTGCTCCATGAGTTAATCCCTAGGAACGGAAACGGCCTCAATCATCTTTCGAAGCACGAAATCCTGGGTCACCTTGTCTGATTCGGCGTGGAAGTTCAGCAGTACGCGATGCCGCAGAACTGGAACCGCGAGCGAAGCGATATCGTCGGTCGACACGTGGTAGCGGTGGTTCATCAAGGCGCGGGCTTTCGATGCGAGGATGATGTTTTGAATGCCGCGTACCGAGGCGCCGAAGCTGAGGTACTTCTTGACGATCTCTGGAGCCGAAGGGTCCGAAGGACGTGTCGCGCGGACGATCGCCACCGCGTAACGGGCGACGCTGTCGGCTACGGGCACCATTCGAACAAGCTCCTGCATGCCGAGAATTTCATCCGCCGTCGTCACCGGATCCGCCTTGGCGGTGTGTGTGGTCGTCGTCAGGCCCAGCACCTGCATCTCCTCTTCAAACGGAAGATAGTCGAGCAGAACGTTAAACAAAAAGCGGTCTAATTGCGCTTCGGGCAGCGGATACGTGCCTTCTAGCTCGATCGGGTTCTGCGTCGCAAGCACGAAGAATGGCGCGCCCAGCTTATAGAGATTGCCGCGGACCGTACAGCACTTTTCCTGCATGGCCTCAAGTAACGCGGCCTGCGTCTTGGGAGGCGTCCGGTTGATCTCGTCGGCGAGCAGCACGTTCGTGAAGATGGGGCCCTGGACAAATGTCCACTGCCGTTTTCCGGTGCTCGAATCCTCTTCGATAATGTCCGTGCCGGTGATGTCGGTGGGCATTAGATCGGGCGTGAACTGAATGCGTTTGAACATCAGCCCGAGCGTATCGGCAAGCGTCCGGACCAGCAACGTCTTCGCGGTTCCGGGCATTCCAGTGATCAGGCAGTGACCGCCCACGAACAGCGCGGTGAGGACCTGATCCACTACTTCCTGTTGGCCGACGATGACGCGCCTGATCTGTTGATTGATTTTGCCGTGCGCGTCCTGGAATCGTTCGACGCGCGCGCGAAGTTCGGTGGCGTCGAGCGTGGAGGCAATGGTGGATGACATGTTTGTTACTGAAGCTCCAAAAGAAGTTTCTGGGCCGGACGAAAACTGGGAACGGCTTCCAGGGAAAGCAAAATCGTGTCGCGCGCTTTGTCGAGTTGTCCGGCGGCGCGGTACGCCCTGGCTAGATTGTAATAACTTCCGCCGGCGTCCACGGGATTCAACGCGACGACGGCTGCGAATTCGCGCACCGCCTTCGCATTCTCATGGATGGCGAGCCAGAGTTCGCCTTGTTTTTGGTGATACTCGTAATCCTTGACTGGGTAGACGAAGTTGATTCGTTCGAGCGCCTCAGCGGCCTGACGGACCTTCCCGCTCTCTTCCAGAAGCTTGGCGAGTTTCTTGAGCGTGGAGGGACTCCGGCCACCCGTCTTGGCGTAGGACTCAAGCACCGACACCGCTTTCGATTTCTCGCCCTTCTCCTCATAGGCTTCGGCTAGCGCTTCATAGGCCGAACCCGGCTCGACATGATCGGGATACTGCTTCACCATGGGCTCTGCGGTCGCGATCAGCTCATCCCATTTCTTCGCCTTGCGAAGTTCGTTGGCCAAACGTATGCTCTTGCGCCAGGCGTCGAAGCCCTTCACTTGTTCACCGGTCTTGGCGTCCAGCCAGGCTAAAAACTGCTTGTCGAATTCCTCGTGCTTAAGGCCCGTGAACTCCTCGACAACTTCGACGGTCGGCCGCCCCTTTCCAAAGGCGTGCAGCATTGCGAGTAGCCGATCCCAGCCGTGTTTCTCATGAATGAAGTCGCAGATTTTCCCGGCCTGAAAGTAGCTGACCACCACCTGCTGCGGATAGGACGGGCGAACGAACCCGCGGTCCAGGGTGGCGATAGGCAACAGTTTCTTATCCTTGATCGCCTGAATGGTCGTCGGGTCCAGCCGGTCGCCCCATTCTTTGTTCACTGCGGTCTCTTCGTGCACCGCCAGCCCTTCGGTGAACCAGCGTGGCACACGATGCTTGGTCGCGGCTAGCGCATAGACGTGGCTCAATTCGTGCCACAGCGTCGACGCCCAATGAAAGGTTCCAGGCTGCCGTCCGGACGGCGAGTCCATCGCCACTACGTATCCGAAAGTTACGCCCAGCGCTCCGAGACCGGGCAGCCCCATCGTGCGCACGGCAAAGTCTTCGTGATCCGGATAGACTTCCAATTGCACGGGCCGGTCCAGTATGAGCTTGTATTTCTTCTCGAACGTATTGACGGCGCGTTCCAGCTCCGCCTCGAAATACGGCCGCAGCAGTTCGGCTTCCTTCTTGTGAACGCGCAGGATAATGCGTCCCTGGTTAAAGATGACGAAATTCTTGTAGCTGTCCATCAGCGTCAACGTATTGGTCACCGCCGCAGTGCGCCAATGGGCTTCGTAGCACTCTTCGAGAAGCTTGCGCGCTTCCACTTCGTGGCCTAGGCGCATCAGGTTGACGCCCAATTCCGCCTTGGCGGAGAGCAGCTCCGGTGTCTTGCTCAAAGCCTTCCGGTAAAGTTCGATGCCCTCTTCGTAACGCCGGTTGATCACCAGAATTCCCGCGGCCATCGAATATCCTTCGCCGTAGTTCGGATTGATCTTTTCCAGACGCTGGATCCACTGTTTGCCGTCCCGCTCGTTCAACCACTCAATCGTCGCGCGAAGCATCAATGCGTCGAGCGCTTCGGGCGAGATCGCCAGCGCCTTGTCCGCCTCCTCCATCGCGCGCTTTTCGTTGTACTCTTCCAGCGCGAATCGGGCGAGCATCTCGCGGGCCTCGTACAGCTTCGGATCCTTGTTCAAAGCTTTTTCGGCCAACTCCACAGCCTTAGACTCGAAGTTCGACGACGCCAAATACCCAAGCCCGATCAGCGCGTGCGGAAAGTCGTTCTGGATTTCCAGCGCCTCGCTGAAAAGCTCGCCCGCCTCCTTACGTTGGCCGCGCTCCAAATACATTCGCCCCCAGCGGACTCGAACGAGCGGGTCCTTCGGTTTGGTGGCGACGGCGCTCCGAAAGCGTTCGTTCGCCGTCGAATAGTCGCCCAACGCCCAAAAGGCTTCGGCCTGCAAGTAGGCATCTCGCGACGAGACCAATTGCACAAAGCAGTCCTTCGCCTCGATATTCCGTCCTCGGCGCTTGTGCTCGCGACACTCCTCCAGCGTGACCGCCCCAAGGAGCGGTACGGCACAGAGTGCGGCGAGTGCTCTCACTTGTCGATCTCCTCCTGGAGCTTGGCAAGCTCCACAAGAAGCGTCGAAAGCTGCTTCCGGTACGTCGCCACATCGTAGGCGGCCTTCTCATACTTAAGCTTCTCGATGTTCGACTCAATTTCCTCGCGCTTCTTCAGCAGAGCCTGCTTTTCCGGACTCTTCGCGGCCTGCTGGAGAGAACCGAAACGGATTAGCACCGTCTGCCCTGCGAGCAGCCCGTGGCCGTTGTCTGGCGACGGCGTGCGGACGCCGCTGGCCTTTCCCGTGTCCTCGATCATCGCGTGCTCGGTGGCCAGCCTCTTCTGCGTCTCGTAAAAATCGGTGACTCTGCGATCGGCGTAACGGTACGCTTCCAGGACCGAAATCTGCTCGTTCTTGTCCGTGTCCGCTTCCGGATTGCGCAGCGCCTCCACCCAGAATCGAGGGAACTGTGTGGCCAAACGCTCGGTTGCGGATTTGGTTGCGGTCACGATCACTCGATGGTCCCGCTTGAGTGCGTCAATGGAAGCCCCGGAGCAGGAAGTCGTATTTATCACGGCCTGCTTTTGCGCGGAGATCTTGTCCATCCACTCTCCGAGTTCCAACGCCGTCACATCGGCGCCAGGAATGTTGATCTTGTAATCCGTACCGTCGAAGTTGCCGTGGCCGATGATGGTCACAATCAACGTGTCGGCCGGCTGTGCGGTCTTCGCGATTTCGGCCAGCGCTTTTTGAATGTTGGCCTTCGTGGCGTCGGCGCCGGCCAGCGTCTTCACGTTCGAATCGGGCGAACTCTTCAGCAACTTCTCCGATTCGGTCGCAAGGGCATTGAACCGTGTCTCATAGGCCGCTTCGCCGCCGAGGCCCGAAATCGTCACATGCCACGTACTGGCGTGCAGACCGGCGAGAGTAGTCAACAAGAGAGGAAGTTTCAAACACCACCCCATCTGCGCCGAAGGAGCCATTCGGCCCCCCGCAGGGCGGCCAGCAGGATGAAGACAATCGGCAAATGCCACAAATCCCGGATTTCGCGCGCCGATATTCCGGCCTCGGAAAACGTGATCGTCTCTGGCAGCGTGTTGAGTTCGTCGATCTTCCAATACTTGCCGCCGGTTTCGGCCGACAAGCGTTCCAGCAGTTCGCGATTCTGTTCTGTGTGGAACTTCTCCGCCAAACCGTCTTCGCGCCGGAACGCCACTTGGTCAATGCCCTGCTGTTCCCCGGCTCGTGACGATATCATCTCGACAAGATAAGAACCTGGCTGCTCGGCGGAATATTCGCCGAGATAAACGCCCGCCTGAATCGGGTCCGGCTGCATGATGATCGTGGCGGCCGCGCCAGCCGGCCCGGAGATCCGTGCCTCCACCTGGCCGTCGGGAAGAATTTCGAACTGCTTTCCTCGCACCTCGGCACGGAGCATGACGCGCGACTCATCGGTGTAGACCGAATTCGATGTGGATGCCACCAGCGGGCCCGGCGTCCCGCCAACCAGCCATCGCGTCAGTTGCTGCCAGAACATCTCGTGGGATTTGTCTTCGAGCGGCTGCAGCATCTGCCAGCGCCATGTACCGCCGGTCGCCAGCACGGCGGTCCGGCCCCTCCCGTAGTTCTGCGTAATCAGCAGCGGCGTACGGCCCTGGCTCGATGTCGCGTCCACCAGCACCACTGCGCCTGGTTTCACCGCGCCAGGGAATTGCACGTCAGCCAACTCGGGCAACTTCTTCCATCGCTCCTGATTTCGAGCTGAATCCTCCTCCAGCCGCAGACTCAAATTGTCGCGACCCGCCGCGGTCAGCTCCACCTTGGCCCGGTCCCGATGAAAGCTGGTGCGCCGCTCTCCAACCTGCACCGGCATAATGTCGGAAATTTCACTGGCGCCGTAGCCGCCGTCCGCCAAGGACGCCCGGCTGCCTAGAAACAGAATGCCTCCGCCCCTTCGGTCGACGAACGCCTTGAGCAGCGCTTGCTGCGTCGGCGTGAAGTAAGTGGCTTCCACCGCGCCGATGATGATGCCTTCATAGGCGAAGATCTCCTCGGCCGTTGCAGGAAAACCCTGCTCCAACTCCTTCGCGTCGCGAACACCCTGGCGGTACAGCTTGTTCTGCGTGGTCCGGACCATCGTCACAAGCGACAAAGTCTTTTCGTCTTCGAGCGCGCGGCGAACAAACTTATGCTCCCACCGCGGTTCGCCTTCAATGTAGAGAATCCGCGGCTTTCGCGAATCCACCTGCACCAGGCGTGCCAACCCGTTATTGCCAGTGTTGTCCTCGTTCTGCATCGCGGCCAATGAGACTTGGAGCGATCGCACCCCCGCCGCCCCCGAATTGAACAGCAGCGTCTCCGTCTGCGCGGCGCCGTCTGCCGCCAGCGTGATCGACTTGGACGCGATCGTTTTCTCGCCGTCTTTCAGCGTAATCGTCGCCTTCTGTCCGGCATAGCCCCGTTGTTTCAAGATCACCTGCGCGCCGAGCCGCGAGTCGGCCAGGGAACGCGCCGGCACCTGTACGTCGACCAGCGCCAGGTCGCGATCGTACTGCTCTCGTCCAAACCCGATTGTATGGACCGGAAGTTGCCTGCTCTTCAACGCATTCACCGTATCCCGGTCGATTCCACCGCTTGTGTCGGCGCCGTCGGATAGCAGCAGCACGCCGCCAATCGGCAAACTACCCGTCTCCGCCGCAATTTGCTTCAATCCGTCGGCGATGCGGCTGGCCTGCTTTTCCGCCTTGATCGACTTGTGATCTTCTACCCGCTCCAAATGATCCGAAACTTTGTAGAAGCGAACCTGGAACCGTTTCTTCAAGTTGTCGATCAACCCGCTCTCCAGCGCACGCTGCATGAGATCCTTGCGCGCTGTTCCGGTATCGGCCAGTGACATCGAGCTGGAATCGTCGAGCATCACCGCGACCACATTCTGTTTTGGTTTGAGCGTCGCAATACTCAGTCCGGGCTGCCAAAGCATAATCAACAGCGCCGAGACGAGCGACGATTGCAGCGCCCACAACGTGACGCCGCGGGCCGCGGGCCAGCCCGCGGCGACAGTCTTCCGAAGCGTAAAGACCGCGGCGGCCGCGATTGCCGCCACAACCAGCATGCCGAGAATCCAGAGCGGCCATCCGCTCTGCCACACAAGCTCGCCCTTGCGATATACGGCGAGCGGATGCTGGAAGAGGAGTTCAAACATTCTTAATGAGTCATCGCGTAGACGATGTAGTTGATCCCGATTCTATACGCTAACGAGGCATAGCGTTCCGGGTAATGGGGTGAGTCGGCCCATTCCCAAGCATCGGCAATGTCCATGTTGTGGCAAATACCCACCATAAGGCGGCCGTGTTCGTCGTAAATGCCACGCCATTTTGCGTCGATGCCGTCGTATTCGTGTGTCTGATCGAATGGCCAGTTGACTATGCCTGGAATCTGAAACTTTCCTTCCAGGTTGTACACGACGTTAAATATCGGGTCGGAGTTGGGGAGGTCCACTACAGGCCGGTCGGGGAACACCCTCTGCATGGACAGCATGAAAATGTCCCACTCCATCGAGCCATGGAAATCGTCGGTCATCAGAAAGCCGCCCTTGAGCAGATACTCCCGCAGCTTCTTCACCTGCGTCTCCGTTAAATCCCAGTGTCCGGGCTCGACAACATAGACCCAGGGGTAGTTCATGATGTCGTCGTTATCCAGGCTCACCGCCTGTTCCACGCTGCGAACATGCACGCGCGAGAGCCGGCGCAGGCCCTGCACGAACTGGCGGTCCGCCTTCGGATAGTCGATTGACCAAGCGCCGCGCATGGACCAGACCCGGTCGTTGGACCGCCAATTTGGATACATCAACCGGGCGAATACGAACTCCGTCTTCTCGTCCGCATCGTTGGGCGTCGGCTGGTCTTCGCCTTCGCGGAACGGGAATTCGCGGCTCATGAATCCGCGCCGTTGCCCGTACGCCACACCCAGCACTGTGACGACGAGAAGGACGGCCATCCAGATTCCGCGTTTGCGCATTCACGCTCCCTTGAAGTAGTTTTGACGCACGGCGAAGCCGTTCCGTCACTGAAAAGTAGATTCGAGTTTACATGGAAGCCAGACCGCGGAGATTCCAGCCGCAAATAGTCGAAGCTTCATACTTGTTGTTATCCGGTCCCGGCCAATGTGTTTCCAGGCTCAGCCAGCCCCGGTAGCCGTCGTTCCACAGCGCCGAAATCTGTCCTTTCCAATCCACCTGCCGGGAGCCGACCGGGCCCCAAACCGGCTTGTGGCCTTCCATATGGCAGTCCTTGACATGAACGTGAACGATTCGATCCTTGGGAAGCCGCTGGTAGCCGCCTGGGAACGGCGTCTCGCCGGAGCAAAGTGCGTTGGCGGGATCCCAAACAAGCTTGAGATTTGGGTGCTGGACGGCGTTGAGAACCCGGGCCGATTCGGCCGCCGTGGCGATGTTGCACGCATGTTCGTTCTCAAGGCCGATAATCAAGCCCTCCGCCTTCGCCTGGCTGGCGAGGCCGGAAAGCGCGTCACAAACGGCGTCGAAACACCGGTCCGGCTCGATGGTCCGCCAGTACGAGAACACTCGAATAATCTTGGCGTCGAAATGCTTGGCGATCGCAATCGCCTTCTCGGTCAGGCGCGGTTGGTCGTCGAACGTGTGTTTGGAATTGAAAATATCCTGCTGGAATCGGGTGTCCACATCAGGCGCGCCGGGCAGCACGCACTTTAGAATCGGCGACGCGATGGAGATAACCTCCATCCCATGGGCTGCGGCAAGCTCCTTAGCTTTCGCCAGTTCGTCAGGCGCCAGATCCATGATGTTTTTGCCCCACAAAACGCGGAACTCGGCACCGGTCATTCCGGTCTTCTGCATTTGCGCCATGGCTGCTGCGGGATCGGCAGGGGAGTACTCGTCGGTGATGGCGGCGATTCGAAATTTTGGTTGCATGCGAAAGTTCTATTCTACGTTTTCGGCGAGGACCGCGGCGTCGCGAATCGGAAGCTGGCAGACAAAGTTCTCACAAAGTCTCGCCTCCGGCTCCCCGTCTCTCTGCTTAGCGCGGATCAGCACCTGGAACGGAGCGAACTTGGAATGCACAACGCCCAGCAGTTCTTCGATGCCGGTTCCGGCAAACTCAACCTGACGCGGCTTCTGTTGAGACATCAGCAGCGCGCACAGCATCTGCGGCACGGCGGCCGTCTGGCTGTTCAGACGCTCTCCGAACGCGTGGAGCGTGTCGCGGGCAGCTTTGTCGAAATCTTCCCTGCCCGTCATCGCCGCCAGCTTCAACATAAACAGCGCCGCCATCGAGTTGCCGGAAGGCTCTGCGCCGTCGTAGTCCTCCTTCAATCGCAGCACCAGGCTCGGATCGTCGCCGGTGGTCGAATAGAAGCCGCCATTTGGATCGGCGAAAAACTCGATCATTTTTTCCGCGATCGCCGTCGCCGCCTGCAGATCGTCGTCCACGAATTCGGTCTCGTAGAGATCCACCAGCGCCAGGCCGAAAAAGGCGTAATCATCCAGGAACCCGTCGATCGCGGCCTCGCCGGCGCGCCACCGCCGCAGTAACTTTCCGTCGCGGTAGAGTTCCCGCCGCACGAACTCCGCGGCGCGCCGGGCGGCCCTTGAATAGGCTTTGTCCCGCAGCACCTGCGCCCCTTTCGCAAAGGCGGAAATCATCAGGCCGTTCCACCCGGTCAAAATCTTGTCGTCCAGGCCGGGCCGGATGCGAAGGTTGCGGTACGCCAGCAGCTTCTCGGAGGCGTTCTCAAAGCTGTCCATCGGCTCGCGGGCGCGGAACAGGATGTTTTTGCGGGGAAACTCGTCATGCGGATCTTCATGCGCCGCCACGTTACCGTCCGCGTTGCAGCCGAACGCCTTGGCAAAGCGCGCGGCCTCTTCCTCACCCAGCACAGCGGCAAGTTCGCGCGCCTCGAAAACGTAAAAAGCGCCCTCCCCTTTGTGATGCGGATCGGCGGGGTCGATCACGGAATCCGCATCCTCTGCCGAAAAGAAACCGCCCTCGCGATGCGTCATGTCACGGAGGACATACCCGAAAATCCGGCGCGCCTCCGCGGCGAGCTCTTCGTCTCCCGTAATCTGGTACGCCTCCAGGTAGCTGATTGCGAGTTGGGCCTGATCGTACAGCATTTTTTCGAAGTGCGGCACAAACCAGCGGGCGTCCACGGAGTACCGGTGGAAACCGCCTCCCAATTGGTCGTTCATTCCGCCTCGGGCCATTGCCTTCAGCGTCTTCACCACCATGTCCAGCGCGTCGTCGCTGGCCTCGGTCTTGTAGTAGCGAAGCAGGAAGTTCAATTGGACGGGCCGGGGGAATTTTGGCGCAGTGCCGAATCCGGCGTACTTTGTATCGAACGTGCGCCGGCACTGTTGAAACAAGCGGTCGGCCACCCGGCTGTCAACGCTCTGGGCGGTCAGCGCGGCGTGGCCAGCCAATTGGCCCATCACCTCTCTCGCGGACTCCTCCACGCGATTGCGGTCGTCCTGAAATATCTGTGCAAGTTGCCGCAGCACGCTGGGAAACCCAGGCCGCCCGTAGCGATTGTCGGGCGGAAAATAAGTACCGCCGTAGAAGGGCTTCAGCTCCGGCGTCAACCAGACGGACATCGGCCAACCGCCGCCCCCCGTCGTCGCCTGGACGAACAGCATATAAATTCGGTCCACGTCCGGACGCTCCTCCCGGTCTACTTTGATGGACACAAAATTCCGGTTGAGGATCTCCGCGACGCTCTCGCTCTCGAAAGACTCGCGCTCCATAACGTGGCACCAATGACACGTGGAGTAGCCAATGCTCAGAAAGATCGGCTTGTTTTCGGCCCGCGCCTTCGCGAACGCCTCTTCGCCCCACGGAAACCAGTCGACGGGATTGTTCTTGTGCTGTTGAAGATAAGGGCTCGCTTCCTGCGCCAGTCGATTCGTATGCATCTACTTCCAGGATAGAGTGTGAGCATGGACGCCTTTCAATCGTTGTGTGCGTTTTTGCAAATTCCAAGCGTCAGCACCAATCCGGAGCATCGAGACGATTGCAGGCGCGCCGCCGAATGGGTCCGGGCGTTTCTCATCGGCGCCGGGTTGGAAGACGCACGCCTAATCGAGAAGGACGGCCGCCATCCGCTTGTCTATGCCACGAGATGCGAATCGCCGGGGAAGCCGGTGTTCTTGATCTACGGCCACTACGATGTGCAACCTCCCGATCCGCTTGAGCTGTGGACCTCCCCGCCCTTTTCGCCTACCGTGCGCGGCGACTCGGTTTTCGCTCGCGGCGCGTGTGACGACAAAGGCCAGGTCATGATTCTTCTCGAAGCGTTGCGCCGGATGGGCTCCGCGCTTCCCATCAACGTGAAGGTACTGATCGAAGGCGAGGAGGAGACAAACGGCGAAAACCTCGTAGCCTTCGTTCGGGACTCACCCGGACTCCTGCGCGCCGATGCCGCGTTGATCTGCGACACCGAGATGTTCGCGCCCGGCATTCCGACGCTCTGTACGGGGCTTCGCGGCGGAGTATTCGGTGAGTTAGCCGTGGAGGGCGCCGCGCAGGATCTGCACTCCGGTGTCTATGGCGGCGCCGCGCCAAACGCGGTGGAAGCGGTGGCGCAAATCGTCGCGGCGCTAAAAGGCGTCGATGGCGTCATTCGCATTCCTGGGTTTTATGACGATGTCGCCGCGCCCGCCGCGGCCGAACTCCAGGCATGGCGCTCCCTGCCCTTCAACGAAGACGAGTACCGCGAACGCGAAGTGGGCTCGCCCGAGTTGACTGGCGAAGCCGGCTACAGCGTGCTGGAACGAACCTGGGCCCGTCCAACTCTGGAAGTGCACGGCATCGCCGGCGGCTTCGTGCAACCCGGCTTCAAGACCGTGATTCCGGCGAAAGCGCACGCGAAGATCAGTTGCCGGCTGGTGCCGAATCAGGACCCTGAACGGATCACAGCGTTGCTGCGCGAAGCGATTCAAAATGCGACTCCTCGCGGCGTTCGCAGCCGGTTTGACCTGATTTCTGCCGGTCCGGCCTCGCTCGTCGATCCTTCGCACCCGATCCTGCAAGCCGCCTCGCGCGCCCTGGCTGAAACGTTCGGGCGTCCAACGGTCTACATGCGGAGCGGAGGGTCCATTCCAGTTGTCGACCTCTTCCGGAGGGCGCTCGGGATTCCCAGCGTTCTGATGGGATTCGGCCTTCCTGACGACAATCTCCACGCACCAAACGAAAAATTCTACTTGCCGAACTTCCACAACGGTATCGACGCGGTCCAAGCCTTCTTCCGAATTCTCGGCGATCCGCGGGACGTGTGAAAATGACAGCATGAAATCGCTGCTGCTCGCCCTTCTCTCATTAACGCTCGCGGCTCAGAAGCGGCCAGTCACCCACGAGGACATCTTCCTGATGAAGCGGGTGGGAGAGCCCTTGGTCAGCCCGGACGGAACGGCGGCGGTCTTCCCGGTCAACGAGCCCGCCTACGATGCGGCGCAGTCGATATCGGACCTGTGGCTGGTTCCAACCGATGGCTCCGCGCCTCCCCGGCGCTTGACGTTTTCAAAAGGCGCAGAGAGCGGAGTGGCCTGGGCGCCCGACGGAAAGCGCCTCGCATTCACCGCTAAACGCGAAGGCGACGAGGTTGCGCAAATCTACGTTTTGTCCGTTTCCGGCGGAGAAGCGCAGCGCGTCACTGCGTCGAAGACGGCTGTCTCGAACCCCAAATGGAGCCCGGACGGCACGCGTTTCCTGTATGAGTCGACCTCAAAGGACGGTCCCGCATCGAAATCCACGGCGCGAGTCTACGATGCGATGCCAATCCGCTACTGGAACGCCTGGCTCGACGACGGTAAGCCGCGAATCTACGTGACTTCCGCCTCCAAGTTCAACCCGGTCGATGTAATTGGCGCCTCGCAACTCGCGGCGAGCCCTGGCTTTGCCGGGCTCAACAGTGGCCTCAGTTCGGAATCGACACTGGCGCCCGTTTGGGATCCGGGCGGAACGGAGATCGTATTCGTCGCGGTCACCAACAAGCACCAAATGATGACGAAAGAGACGGAGGCCCATCTGTTTCGCGTTGCCGCCGCGGGCGGGGAGCCCGCGCAGTTGACCGCCGCCGGTACCTCCTCTACGCGGCCACGGTTCGCTCCAGACGGCAAAACGCTCTTCTTTCACTCCTCCCCGAACTCCACAGCCAAACAGATCTTTTTCAATACCCGTCTAGGAGCCCTCGACTGGCCGGCCGGCAACGGTCTGCGTCAGGTGACGCGGGAATTCGACCGATCCGTGGGCGCCTACTCCATTTCGAAGGATTCGTCGACTGTGCTGTTCGACGCCGAGGACAACGGCTTCGTGCAGCTCTTCAGAGTCAAGGCGGCCGGCGGCAAACCGGAACTGTTGTTCGAGGTTCGGGAAGGCGGCTATTCCAGTGCGCAATACGCCTCGGATGGCGCGCTTGTGGGTATGTACAGCTCCTCCACACAACCCGCGGAGATTGCGCGCATCGGACCGGCCGGACATAAATTGCTCTCGGATTTCAACGGTGAAAAACTCTCCGGGTTGGATATGCCGAAGCCGGTGCACTTCTGGATGACGGCGAAGAACGGCAAGAAAATTCACAGCTTGCTGGTGCCCCCGCCGGCGCTCGAAACGTCGAAAAAATATCCTCTGCTGGTGTTCCCGCATGGCGGTCCGAATGCCATGTCCGCCGATGCGTTCTCGACCCGCTGGAACTATCACCTGCTCACCGCGCCCGGCTACGCGCTGTTGATGACCAACTACACGGGCTCCACCGGCTTCGGCGAGAAATTCGCCGACGGCATCGAACGGGATGTCCTGCGCGGACCGGCCATGGAGATCCTGGAAGCGGTGGAAATCGCCAAAGCCATGTTTCCCTATCTCGACGGCACTCGCCAATGCGCTCTCGGCGCCAGCTACGGCGGGTACCTGATGAACTGGCTGAACGGCCATACCAAGCAGTTCAAGTGCATCGTAAACCACGCTGGTGCGGTCAACAATGAGTCACAATACGGCGTCAACGATGGCGGCCTGGCCCGGGAACTCCGTATGGGCGGTCCGGTGTGGAAGACGGGAACCGGCCAATGGATGGACCAAAGTCCGTTCCGCTATGCGGCGGAGTGGCAAACTCCCACACTCATCACACAGGGGGAAATCGACTTTCGAGTACCCGTCGGCGAGAGCATAACAACCTTCAAGCTCCTGCAGCGCCAGGGAGTTCCATCTCGCTTGGTCGTGTTTCCCGATGAAGGACACTGGATCCTGAAAGGTGAGAACAACCGCAAACACATGCAGGAAGTAATGGACTGGTTGAAACGGTTCCTCTAATCGTTCCGTAGCGCGATCATCGGATCCACGCCGAGCGCGCGGCGCGCCGGAAACGCGGCCGCCGGTAAACCGGCCAAAACTAGCAGTCCGCAAACGGAAGCGTAGGTGAGGGGATCCGAGGTCGATACTTCGGGCACCAAAAAAGCCGCCAGCGGTTTCGTGACGAAGAACGCGATTAGCAGTCCGATCGTCAAGCCCGTACCGGTCAACACAGCCGCCTCCCGGACAACGAGAATCAGCACGCGGCGGGGCTCGGCGCCCAGCGCCACGCGCAGGCCAATCTCCTTCACCCGCCGCGCTACGGAAAACGCCAGCACTCCGTAAATTCCTATGCCGGTCAACGCCAATCCCAGTGCGCCCATCGCGCCCAACAGCGCTCCCCCCACCTGACCCGGCAGCATGGCAATGCCCATGGCCCCGCGCATCGGCCGGACTTCGACGGCCGCGGAGGGATCGATCGCGCTCAATCGCGTGCGAAGCGGATTCACCAGCGAAGCCGGATCGCCATGCGCGCGTACCATCCACTGAAGGGCCGCTCCCCGGCCGTGAGAAATCTCCACCCTGTACGGTGCAAACATCGCTGGGCGTTCGTGGTCCGTCAGGAAGGAGTACTTCGCGTCCCGCGCGACCCCCACGATGTTCCACACCCAGCGTTCCCCGCCTCGCAGCGATTTGCCCACAGGCGATTCCGTGCCAAAGAACTGGCGCGCCATTGTGGCGTTGATCACCACGGAGTTCTCCGGTTCGTTCGGCCGGAAGTCCCGGCCGGCCTCCAGCGGAATGCGCAGCGTGGCGAAATAACTGGGCGCAACGCGGTTGAAGTAATACCGGACCGGTCGCTTTTCGCCCGTGTCCGTCCGCTCCAAAGTTCCGCCGTGATTGGTGTCGTCGTTTAGCGGCACCAGATTGGTCAGCGCCGCCGACGCAACGCCCGGCGTCGCGCCGATCTCGCGCGATACCCGTTCCGCCGCCGCACCTTTCGCTTCCACCGCCATATACCGTTCCGGCACCACGCGCAGCCGCACGTACAACGTCGAATCCAGGTCGAAGCCTGGCTCGACATGCACCGAAGCAAGCAGGTTGCGGGCGAATAGAACGGCCGCTGTCAGCACAACGATCGAGACCGCCACCTGCCCCACAACCAGCGAGCGGCGCATCCCAATCCGCATAGCGGGCCGCTTCATTGACTCGTGCAGCTCCGCTTTCGCCAGGCGCAGTGCCGGTAATAACCCCACGGCTAGCGCGGTGCCGGCCGCCACCGCCGACGCGTACGCCAACAGCCGCCAATCCGGCTCGATCCGCAAAGAAAGCATCACGGGTAGATCTACCGGCACGCGATTCATCCAACGCGTCAGCGCGACGTTCAGCGCAAGCCCAAATGCAGTGCCGGAAAGCGAAAGAAGCAGAGACTCCGTGAGGAGCTGCCGGACGATACGCCCGCGTCCCGCTCCCAGACTCACGCGGACCGCGAACTCCCGCGTCCGGCTGGATCCGCGCGCCAGCACCAGATTGGAAACATTGATGCACGCGATCAGCAGCAACAGCGCTCCGGCCGCCATTAGCATGCCGAAGAACGCCGCCACGCCCATCATTTTGCGTCCTCGGAACCGGTCCAGGCCGCCGAGCGCCTCCACCCGAATCTGGTCGGCGAACTTGTCCTCCCGCCCGGGAAACCGTTCGTCCATCCGGTCCGCGGCGAGCCGGAGGCGTTGGAGCATCACGGCGGCGTCGGCTCCGGACGGGCCCAACAGGTGAAGAACCATTTGGTCCTTATCCCGGCGTGCGGGCAGATAAATCTCGGTCGATAATCCAAATCCAAAAAGCGTCCGGTGCTCTTCCGGCAACACACCGGCGATGCGATGGGGCCGTCCGTCGAGTTCGAGCGTACGCTCAAGCACCCGCGGATCACCGGCCAACTTCCCCTGCCAGGTCGAATGGGAGATCACCACTACATCTTCGTCGCCCGGCTGAAGGCCCCGGCCAAGCGCAACTGGAATGCCGGCCATCGGGAACAAATTTTCGCTCACCCGCATAGTGGCCAACGAACGGGTTTCACCCGCTGTCCGCCAGTTCGTTTCGCCGTCCTCGCGGATGCCCGCCACACCCGGAAAAAACCGGTTCTCCTGCAAGAACCGGAACGCCTCAGGCTCCACGTGGCTGCTGCCGCCCACCCGGGCGCTCCACAGTGTGGCCCGGTTTGTTGCCGACGGAACACTGAACAGAAACTCCGACGTCAGCGAGAACAGCGTTGTGTTCACGCCAATCCCAAGCCCCAGTGAGAGCATCGCGGCAGCCACGAATCCGGGACTGCGCGCCAAGCCGCGCACGCCATACCGTAAATCGGCCAGCAGATCCTCCAGCCATACAAACTGCCATTCGGCTCGAACGCGCTCCGTGTACTGGGTAAGGCCCCCGAACTCCACACGTGCCCGGCGGAGCGCCTCGGCTGGCGCCATACCTTCCGCCTCCAGTTCGACCGCCCGCTCTTCCACATGGAGCCGCATCTCCTCAGAGGAGTCGCTCCGGTATCGATTCCAAAATCGCATGGGAATACCTACGCGTTCTTCAGCACGAACCGGATGCCTTGTACCATGCGGTCAAAATCCGCGTTGGCCCGCTCCAGTTCTTTCCGGCCCTTCGGCGTCAGCTTGTAGAATCGCGCCTTTCGATTGGTTTCCGACACGCCCCATTTCGCTTCCAGCCAGCCCTTCACAAGCATCCGGTTCAGGGCCGGATACAAAGACCCCTCCTCTACGGTCAACAGCTCTCTCGACGTATCTTTAATGCGTTTCGCGATCGCGTAGCCGTGGAGCGGCCCCGCGCCCAGCGTTCGCAGGATCAGCAGGAAGAGTGTTCCCGGCAGTAGATCGGAGGTGTCCTGGCGCAAGCGCTTCCCTATTCCAATCTATGTATAGCAGGGACCAGGGAACGCTGTCAAGCTATCCGGTCACTCGCGCCTTAACGGTCCGCCGGTCCAAACCCAGACTGCGAGCCGCCTCCACATAACTGCCGGTTTTACGGTAGACCAGCTTGGCGTAGTAGTTCAGCACCGCGTCGGCCGATAGCGTCCCGGCTTCAAAGTCCCGCCAAAAATCATCGGAGTTTTCCAATGGCCGGTAGGACTGCCGGATCAGCACGTTTCGCACGCACTGCTCCAACTCCCTGTAATTCCCCGGCCAGCGATAGCCCTTCGGCAAGTGGCGGGTGATCCAATCCATCACCGGTGGAAACGCCGAATCGTCTTCTACGTTTCGCCGGACCATGTAGTAGACCATCTCCCGGAACGCCTCGGGTTTGTCGTCGATCTGCTCGGCCAGCGAGGGCGTCTGGATCAAATCGGCGCAAAGCCGGTAATAAAGATCCTCGCGAAATTTTCCATCACCGATCGCCGCGGCCAAATCGCGATTCGTCGCCGCGATCAGCTTTCCGTCGAATCGCTTCCGGCGCGTGTCGCCCACCGGCGCGTACTCCCGGTTCTCAATCACGCGAAGCAGCTTCACCTGAATCGGCAGCTCCAACTCCCCAAGTTCGTCCAGAAAAACCGACCCCTGCTTCGGGCAGGCCTCCAGCCACCCGGTTCGATCGGCGAAAGCGCCCGTGAACGCCCCCTTCTTGTGACCGAACAGTTCGCTCTCGATCAGCGCCGGCGAAAGCGCTGCCAGGTTCACTGCGAAAAAGGAATCGTTCTTGACGGCCTCAAACTGCAACCGGCCTTCGGAGAATGCCAAATAGCGGGAACCCGCGATCGCCCGCGCCACCAGTTCCTTGCCGGTTCCCGAAGGCCCTGTGATGAGCGTCGGAAAGTCTCCCATACGGGACCAAAGCGTCCGGCGGTACCGCTTCATGTCGCAGGTAAAGATCGACTCCCAAATCGCGCCGCGCAGCCGCGCAGCCGGCATGGAGCTCCCGATAATGTTGTCGTATATGTGATGAAACGCTCGCATCACCTGCCACGAGCAGGCGAAGAAGTGCTCGGCCGCCACCGTCGACCGGCCCCCGAGATAGTAGTTCCAGTCTGCCGCGAACCGGCGATAAAAGGTCCACTGCCCTTCGGACTTCGCAAACTCCCCGTAGTACCGCTGATAAAGCAGGTAATGGACGCAATCTTCATAGAGTTCCCAGTCATTGCCGTCCACATCCGGCCGCCAGGTGTCGAGAACCGGCTGAAGCCTCTCTTGAATCTTCCAGACGTTGGGACGGGGCGCCTCCGGGTCGGCCACTGAGATGCTCCAAACCGGATCCCCTTCCACGAACTCTTTCCCGAGCGCGGCCCGTTCCAGCTGCACCCGCTCCAGCGAGAACGGATTCGTGTAGGCGAGTCTGGCCACAACGGCCTCAAACCACTTGGACATCTATTGAACACTCCATGTGCATTTATTGTACGACTATCGGGAAGCCAGTTTCGCGCCTAAACTGTCGATAGCCTCACAGCACCAACCAATGCAAGAACTTACCGGCGAATCGTCGAATGGCTCCCGCGTTGCAAACCAGGAAGGCATGACACATTCCAGCTACCGCGCCCTGCTCGCGAACGGAGGCTTCCAGGCCTTCTTGTGGACTCAGTTTCTAGGCGGCTTTAACGACAACGTTTTCAAGATGATCGTCTCGGTCGCCGCCGTCTCGTACACGGCGGGCGATCCCTCCGCTGGCTCCAGCTACCTGGCGTTAACCGGTGCCGTCTTCGTGCTTCCCTTCCTTCTCTTCGCGGGTTATGCGGGCCAATTGGCGGACCGCTTCTCGAAGACCAAAGTGCTGATCATCACCAAATCGCTCGAAATCTTCACGATGATCCTAACGCTCTGGGCCTTCCAGGCGGCCAGCATGCCGCTTTTGCTCGCCATTCTGTTCCTGCTCGCCGCGCAGGCGAACTTTTTCAGTCCGGCTAAATACGGCATCCTGCCCGAGATCCTTCCAGAACGCGACCTCTCACGGGCCAATGGCCTGCTGGAATTGACCACCTTCGCCGCAATCGTGCTGGGCGGCGGCCTTGGGACCCTCCTGTTCGAACACTGGAAACAGGAGTCGTGGAAGATGAGCGCCTTCTTGATTCTGCTCGCGGTCGCCGGTTCGCTCGCCAGCCTGGGAATCCCGAAGGCCGCGCCCTCCGGCAACGTCGAACCGCTTCGCTGGAACCCATTCGCCGAAATTACACATGGCTTTCGAATCCTGACCAACAATCGCTCCATGTGGTTGACTGTGCTGGGGATCTCCTTCTTCTGGTACATCGGCGCGCTGGTGCAGCTGACGCTCGTGGTTTTCGTGAATGAGACTCTGCATGGGCATGAGAGCCAGATCGGCCTGCTGGTCAGCGCCCTCGCGGTCGGCATCGGTGCCGGCTCGATCGCCGCAGGGCGGATCTCGGGCGACGCAATCGAGCTTGGGATGGTGGCGCCCGCCGGCATTCTGATGGGCGTGTTCGGCGTCGCCCTCGGCATGACCTCCAGCCAGACTCCCGCCATGGTCTTTCTCGCGCTGATGGGTTTTTACGGTGGACTTTTCATTGTTCCCCTGAACGCGTATCTGCAGGACGAAGCTGCGCCGGAGGAGAAGGGCCGCATTCTGGCCACAAACAACTTCGCAAACATGCTGGGTGTTATCGCCGCGTCCGGGACGCTCTGGCTCCTGCACGATAAGCTGGAATGTCCGGCGCCGGTGGTCTTTCTCGCTGCTGGCATCTTCACCGTTGCCGCTTCTTTTTACATCTTCTTCAAACACATGCTTCGTTATTCCGTTCGTTTCGTCTGCTGGTGCATTCTGCACACTCTGTTTCGCCTGGAAATCGTTGGGGCGCGAAACATGCCGGTCACCGGTGGCTGCGTAGTGGTCGGCAACCACGTCTCTTATGCCGACGCGTTCTTGATCGGCGCGGCCACGCTGCGGCCCATCCGGTTCCTGCTCTGGAAAACGCTCTACGATATCTCCTGGCTAACCTGGCTGTTCCGCGTACTAAAGGCCATCCCGATCAATCTGTCCGTCCCCAGGGAAGCTGTTGGCACGTTGGCCACAGCCCGCAAGGAAGTCGAGAATGGCGAGATGATCGGGATCTTCCCGGAAGGCCAGATCACCCGTACCGGCCACCTGCTTCCCTTCAAACGCGGGTACGAGCGGATCGCCAAGGACGCGCCGATTGTTCCCTGCTGGATCGAGGGCCTTTGGGGCCACCCTCTATCGATGAAGGGGGGTCAACTCATGGCGTCCGGCAGCTTTTTCAGCCGTCCCAGGGTTCGGGTCATCGTCGGCGAGCCTGTTCCTGGCAATACGCCGCCCGAAGCGCTGCGCGCCAAGGTCACGGAGCTTGCGGCACAGGCCGCCGAGGACAAGCGCCGGCCGGGCGACCACCTGGGCGCGCGCTTCGTTGCCGCGGCCCGCGCCCAATGGGGTTCACTGGGGATGGCCGACTCTCTGGGGAAAGAGCTTACCTTTGGCGGCGCGCTAACCGGCGCCCAAATGCTGCGCCGTTGGATCGATGGGCATTGCCCGAATCAGGCAATGATCGGACTCTCGCTCCCCAATTCGGTGGGCGCCGCACTCGCGAACATCGCTGTTACGCTCAGCGGCCGAACCGCAGTGAATTTGAACTTTACCGCAGGCCCGGCTTCCATGAGTTCGGCCATCGCCCAGTGCGGAATTCAAACAATTTTCACGTCGAAACTGTTCGTCACCAAACAGAAGATCGAAATCACGCCAGCCATGATTTTCGTGGAGGAACTGCTGCCCTCGTTCGGAAAGGCGGAGAAGGCCATCGCATACCTGCAAGCCCGTTTCCTGCCCGGCTTGGCCAAGGGCCACGCTGACGATGTCGCGGCGATTATCTTCTCCAGCGGCTCCACCGGTGAACCCAAGGGCGTGGAACTGACGCACTGGAACCTGCTTTCCAACATGGAAGCGGTGGCTCAGGTCTACCCTGTCGGCCCCAGCGACGTCATGCTTGGGATCCTCCCCTTTTTCCACTCTTTCGGCTTCACCTATAACCTCTGGTTCCCACTTCTGGAACGGTTCCCCGTAATTCTGCACCATAATCCGGCTGACGGCGGCAAAATCGGCGAGCTCTCCCAAAAGTACGGCGCGACGTTCCTGCTGTCCACCCCGACGTTCGCCTCCACCTACACCCGCAAGTGCACACCGGAGCAGTTCTCAAAACTCCGCTACGTGCTGGTGGGCGCCGAAAAACTCCGGCCCGCCGTGGCCCGGCAGTTCGAGGAAAGATTCAATCTCAAAATGCAGGAGGGCTACGGTTGCACGGAGATGGCTCCGGTCGTCGCGGTCAACGGCGCGGACTTCATCTCCAACGATCCGGCGCAGTCCGACCAACTCGGCGCGAAGGCCGAGAGCGTAGGCCGGCCCTTGCCAGGCGTCTCCATCCGGTTCGTGGATCCGGCGACCATGGAGCCCGTTCCCTTTGGGACCGAGGGGATGCTCTTGGTGAAGGGTCCCAGCCGCATGCGCGGGTACTTGAAGCAGCCGGAACGGACCGCGAAAGTGTTGGTCGACGGCTATTACAACACCGGCGATATGGCGCGCCTGGACGAAGACGGGTTCTTGTACATCACCGGGCGGCTCTCCCGGTTCTCCAAAATTGGCGGCGAGATGGTCCCGCACCTTCGCGTCGAGGAGACGCTCCAAGAGATCATGGGTGAGGCCGCTTGCTTCGTTATCGGCATTCCCGATGAGTCGCGCGGCGAGCGCCTGATCGTCCTCCACACCAATCCAGAACTGACCGCGGCCGCCATGATCGAGCACTTGAACAACGCCGGCCTGCCCGCCCTGTGGATTCCGAAACGCGACCAATTCGCTCTGGTCGACGTGATTCCAACTCTTGGAACGGGGAAAACCGACCTTCGCAGAGCCCAGGAGTTGGCCGTGGAGTTGGCGGCGCGCCCGGCAAGAACCGTTAGCGAGACGTAAGCCCCAAAAAATAAATCGTTCCAACTACTTGCGAATCCGCCGCCAGGCGAATATTCTCTAGCGATGGGTGTTGGCGTGTGACAAACGTTAACGCGACCGAATCGCTGGTCAGCCCCGGCGGGCGGGCGGCCACCGGCTTCGCGGGAACCCGCGTCAGCGAGCGCGTTATGATCGGCTTCTTCGTCTACACGGCGGTCCTCAGCGCGGCTTGGGGCGTCAGCGCCATGAAATTGGCGATCGCCGCCGCCCTGCCGGTGGTGCTCCTTGCGCTCTCAGTTCTGGAGTCTCAGCGCGGAAACCCGGCGACCGCCATTCTCCGGGACTGGCTCCCGCCCGCCATCGTGCTGGGCGGGTACTGGCAAATGGAATGGTTTGCGCGCGGATTTGACGCAGCCTGGCAAGAAACTTGGCTGGCGTGGGACCGCCGAATACTGAGCGACTGGGGCCTGCGCCAAGTGTTGGAAGCGGCCGGTCCGGCCATTCCCTGGCTCCTGGAACTCTGCTATCTGCTGCTGTATGCCATTCCTCCAGCTTGCATCGCCCTGCTCTATTGGCGCCGCCGGCGGGACCGGGTCGAGACCTTCGTTCGCACGTTTGCGCTTGGAACACTGACGGTCTACGCGCTGCTGCCGCTGATCGCCGTCGCGTCGCCGCGCACCGCCTTCGCCGGCCTGGACGCGCCAGGCGCCTTCAGTATCTGGCGTCAGATCAACATCGCGATTCTGGACCACCTGGACATTTCGACCAGCGTCTTTCCCAGCGGGCACGTGGCGGTGGCTTTCTCATCGGCTTTCGGGCTGCGGCGGGCACTGCCGGAGAGCTCCGGCTACTTCGCCGCCGCCCTGATCGTAGCGTTGCTCGTGTTTACAGCCACGATTCATGGCCGGTATCACTACGCCGCCGACGGTGTGGCGAGCATCGGCATCTGCGTAGGCGCCGCTCTGCTTTGGGAGGTCTATGAACGCCCGGCATAGATGGGTTCCCGTCCTGGCCGTCTGCCTGGCCTTGCCCCTCGCTGGGGCCGATACGCCGCCGCTACTGGAGGTGCGGCTGCTCACCTCGCTCTCCAGTCATTCGCAACCGAACGGGTCACCAATTCGCGGCGCGCTCCTCCGGCCCTTGGTTCGCGATGGCGGTATTTTGATACCGGCCCGAAGCCTTGTTCGGGGAACCGTCCGCCGGGTCCTGCCGGTAGGCCTCGGGGTCCGCCGGGAGCGTGCAAGCATGGAGATCGCGTTTACAGAGTGGCGCACTCCCGAGGGGGAGTGGGCTCCAATTGAAACGGCGCTCTTGCGGCTGGACAACGCCCGGGAGCAGGTGGACAAGAACGGCCGTGTCCGGGGAATCCTCGCCGCGAGCAACCCGCTCGGAATCGTCCGCGGAATCTGGTTCCGCCCTAGCCCGGGTATGCTGGTGCGCGCCCCCGTCGGTCTGACCGGGCCGGTCGGCACGGCCTGGGCGCGGTTCGCGTTGGGCCCCATCGGAGCGGCCGGGCTCTTCGGCTCCCGATTACTGCTCATCCGCATGCCAGACCCGGAGATTGATCTGCCGGCTGGAGCGGAGTTGACGCTTCGACTGCTGTCCGAATCACCTGGACGGATATGGGGTCAAGCCCCGCAGGAGTCAACCCTGGACGAACCGCTGCACGAATTCCTGCGAACACGGCCCGTGGACATCGGCAAACAGGCGGGGGGTAGTGTAGCCGATGTCATTAATGTCGCGTTGATCGGCAGCCGGGACCTGCTTGAGCGAGCCTTCCGCGCGGCCGGATGGGTCAGTGCCGAACCCCTCAACCGGGCGTCGTTCGGGAAAACTTACAGGGCGTTTACACGCCGCCAAGGATACCCGACCGCTCCTGTGTCGAAGCTCGTCTATCAGGGCCGCTTGCCGGACGTGGTCTTCCAGAAATCATTGAACTCCATCGCAAAACGGCATCATGTTCGTTTTTGGCGAACGGAGACCGAAGACGGCCGCGAGATATGGCTCGGCGCCGCAACCCACGACGTCACCGTAATCTTTGACCGGTCGAATTTTTCCCTGTCCCACCGGATCGATCCCCGCCTGGATCTGGAACGGGAAAAGGTGATGGGGGACTTGGACTTTGCCGCCGGGCTCGCTTCCCGGGCTTCCGTGAAACGGCAGATCGTGGTGGAACAGGAGGTCGTAACCGACGGCACCCTGGCAGTCGGACTTCTGAAACCGGCCGAGGCGAATTTCGAGATCCTGGACGAGGAACGGGTGCGCAAGACCTCCGCGGTGCGGCGAGTTGTCCGGCGCATCGCGCTGGAGACCCGGCACCACCTCCTTCGCGAAAATACATATTATCTGTGCTTTCTCGCCGGAAAACTCCTTCATCGCGCACCCGCTCAAAAACCGGGCAACTAGGTTCAGGCTTTTCCCCTATCCTCATGTCGCCGCGACGCACCGATAAAAGGTGTGACCACATGGCTATGGAATCCTCCGACATCTCCAATCTCCTCCGGAAGGCACGGGATGCGGCGATGGTCCCGAAATCTCAGGACCCGGCACCAGAGGCTCCCGCGCCGCAAACGCTGACACCGGAAGTAGAGGGCGAAACGGACCTGCTGGATCTCCACGCCGAACTCCGGTCGGATGAGGTAATGCTGGAACGCATCCTCGGCCTGCTTTATCGCGCGAAAAAGAAAAACCCCAATGGCGGCGCGGTTTCGATCCTGGAAATGGAGCGCCAACTCGGACTGGAACGCGAAGGCGCGACATTTGTTATGGCCTACATGAAGAGCACCAAAATTATCGAAATGGACGACAAGAGCAGAATGTCCATCACCGTTCCCGGTATCGACTATCTGCGGCGCAGTCTAGGCGTCGATACGACAGGCAAGCTGACGGGCAACTGATTACTTCCGGGGCACCCGGAACGGCAGCGTGACGACGCGCCGGTCCGTTCGCACCGTAATCCGCTCGAAGACATCGACATCGAAAGGCCGGCCGACCCGGTTGCCCGCCAAGTCCTCCAGCGCCGTATCGACCAGGATCTTGTACTCCTTGGCCTCCCAGGGCTTCTCCGGCACAAACCGCCAGAGCGCTTCGAACGCTCCAAGTTCAACGGCGCCAGCAACACCCTCGACCGAGATCAGGCGCTGCGCCAGAGGGCCATCGATCGACTCACCAAACGCGATAGCGAGCGAGTCCCTGGTTCCTGCCCGCGGAATCCGGACTTCCCACTTCGCGGGATCGATGAAGGCCCGGTCCTCAGGTTCCACCTGGAAGACCTTGAAATAGCCCTGCTTCATCGGGACACCCTCCGCGTCGCGATACTCCTGGTCGATGATCAGCGTGTAGGTTTCGCCAGCCCGCAGCGCGGCGCCGGTCTGTTCGCGCGGCAGCACGCCCCGCTTAATGCGGCCGGGGTCGAACAGCAGGGTCAGGCGCTTTCCTTCCCGGTCCCAAAGCTCCTGTTCAATCTCCAGGAACGCCAAATCGACGGTCTCGCCAACGGAATTCTTCAGGCGTATCCTCTCCCAGGCCTGCCCTTTCTCCATGGGAGCGGAAAACTCCGCATAGAATTTTAACTGATTGGCCGGAATCTTCCACGCGGTCGGAAAGACGCGGCGCACGTGCGCGGAGGGTTCGGTGGACGAGGCCTTTCCCGGGAATACGATGGTCGTCCCGCCGGCCACGACGCGGCAATCCACGGTGTCGGAGACCGGGAACCGGGGTTTGAAGACCACCTCGGAACCCTCCGTCACATACGTCCCCATCACGGGCGGCAGGTCCTGCGGCCCCACGTGGACTTGGAACACGGCGGACCACCCGCCGGCCGGTTCGGTCGTTCCCAGCCCGGCAACACGAAAAACCGGTCCGTCGCGGCGGACAATGACGTCCGCTGCGACGGCCGGCAGAACGAGCAGGGTAATCGTCGCGAGTACCCTCACGAAACTACGGCAAAGCGACCGTGCGAAGATCCACTGAGCCGCCTTCGACCTGCAGCAGCAAAGCCGCGTTGGCGCCGTAACGGTCCAACTGCTGCACCCCTTTCAGTGCTTCGATGGTCTCGTAGGGAACACCCTGCTTCTCAGTCTGAGCGACGATCGCTTCGTATTTATCGAGGTTCGCCGTCGGCAATTTCATCACGCCGCGGCTGGAGTTGGCCATCAGGATAAAGTCCTGGCCACCCTTGGAGTACACGATCATATCGAGGGGCCGGTTGCGATTGCCCAATTCCGCGATTGTTTTGCCCTTCACCTTATTGCCGGGCTTCAGTTCCGAGAGAGGAATCGAAACGAGCGGGGTGCAAGTATAGGCAGCCAATAGGTGCGGAGTGTTCGCAACCTTGTACGGAACAAAGGTCCGAACCGGCGCATTCGTCTCGAAACGGCCATGCGCGCCGTGGAAGATCTCGATTCCAGCACCCTTGTCGGCCGCCTTGAAAGGATAGGGAACGGAGCGCAGGCTGGAAGCGAACTCTTCATTGGAAAGGCCGGCGACGAAAACGCGGCCATCGACGTAGCCGATGTCTGTGATCGTCTCCATCCGAAGGCTGCCGCCGCGCCGGTCCTTCGCCTCGGCCGCGGGAGCGTCCGGTAGCGACACACGCGCGTGCTTCACATTATCCAGACCAAGTTCCGTAATCTTGCCCGAGGCGTCTGTCTTCAAAATCAGCGCCACGGCCGAGGCGCCTTTGCCGCGAGAAACGGACAGATACACGTTTTGCGACACCGGATTCACAACGACATCAGCGATTTGGATCTGATCCGCCGAAGTCCCTAAAACAGCGGCGATCTTCTCATTGACCGCTTTCAACTCGAAGGCACCGTTGGATTTCTTGGCGGCCCGGTCGCCGGTGTCGATCGCGATCAGGCTAGCCGCGGCCGTATCTCCCACAAAGAGGATTCCCGGCGGTCCGAACGCCAAGACCCCGGCCGATTTCAGTTCCAGTTTACCGGCGGCTAACGAAGGACCTTCGGCCGCAAACGCCAACGCCGCGGACAGAGCCGCGAAACCAAGCAATACACACATAGAGTACCTCCCGAGGAATAGACTTCGCGGCCATCCTACCACAACAGAACGGGCCCGGGATTGAAAATGCCACGCCCCAGCGCCGCACGTGCGAACCGGTTGGACTCGCCAGCGAACTGCCTAGTGGGGTAACGGCGTAAAGCCGAGCGGTGGACAGGGGGCGAGTGTGGCCTATCGCGTTCCGAAATCCGCGGTACCACCTTGGAAAGAAATGCCAACTCGGGATTCCTCTTTAGTACCAAAGTGGTAATTCTTTCCCGCGATACCCCCAAATTACTCAGCCGGTGCCGCAAAATCATCAATTGGAAGTTTGGCAACGTGCGTGCTCTAGGATGAGCGTGACGAAACCAGGACAGGCTCAAGAAGCAAAGGTTGTATCCTCTCCTCACAAATCCCACAGCAGCACCTCCCGCTGGTACCCCACGCGCATCCCTTCCTTCATTCCCCACCCAACCGCAGTCTTGAGCCGTCAACCTGGAACCGTCGGATTTTTTGTGGTCTCCGGATAGCTTTTCTCCGATTCCTCTCAAATCCCTCTCCAAGGTGGTACAAACTAAGGGCCGGCGCTAGCCGGCCCATTTCTTTGGAGCGAGCGCGGGACGGTGACGGAATCTTGTCAATTGCCATTACACCGGCAAATTCTTGCCACCCCAAAACTTGGCTAATGACCGGGCCAGCCAGGCCGATATGGATAACCAAAATGTTTAATTCCACATCGATCGCTATTCCCCCGGCGCCCGGATCCAACCACCTGGACTTTCAGTGCGACCTGCTGCGGATGAACGCAAGCCTGGCCCAGCATGGCACCGGTACCTCCCCGGAAATCGCTCCCGCTGCCATCGAAGCGGTGGAACGGATGACGGAGTTGAACAGGACCCGCTAACCTGTTGCTAAAGAAAGAGTTTTTCCCAGGCTCCGACAATTCCGGCGGCCTCGGGGGTCCCTTCGGAAGGGGCCCAAGCGGCGAAGTCTTTATCGGAAGCGGGAACCCAGGGTCCCGGCTTCACCTCATAGCAGACCGATTGCTCGGTCAGCGCCAGCACGGTGTGCCAAATGCCGGCCGGGAGGTCGATGCCTCGAACCGGACCCTCAGCGTCCAGGCGATAGACGCCCGTGACTCCGCCGTCATCATTGAAAACCACAATTCCGACGCTGCCGGTCAACGGCAGAAACGCTTCCGTCTTCGGGGGAGTGACGTGGCGGTGGGGGCGCACGTAAGTGCCTCGAAGCAGCACATTTAGCATCCGGTGCGGACTCTCCTCGGCCGACGCGTGAAAGTTGTGGTTCATGCGCCTGCGGGGAGATTGTTCGGCCTGGCCAGCGATCCGTTCGAACAGAGCGGTCGTGATCAGTTGTGGCTCAATCTTCATCGTGCTGTGCGGCCAGGGTTGTGATGACGTTCATGTCTTCCAATGTTGTGACGTCGCCCACCACGGTGTGACTCGTCACGATCTCGCGCAAAAGCCGCCGCATGATTTTCCCGCTGCGAGTCTTCGGCAGCGCCTCGGAGAACCGGATCTCTTCCGGCCGGGCGAAGGGCCCAATCTCATGCGCCACCCATTGCCGCAGCTCCACTCCCAGCTTCTCGTGGTCGCCAATCCCTTTCTTTAGCGTCACAAAGCAGCAGACCGCCTGACCCGTGATCTCATGAGGTTTACCGACGACAGCCGCCTCGGCCACAGACGGATGACGGACCAGCGCCGACTCGATCTCCATTGTGCTCAGCCGGTGACCGCTCACGTTCATCACATCGTCAACCCGTCCCAAAACCCAGAAGTAGCCGTCCTTGTCCCGGCGGGCGGCGTCGCCGGTGAAGTACGCTCCTGGGACCTTCGACCAATATTGTTCCTTATATCGCTCCGGGTCTCCCCAAATAGTCCGCAGCATGCTCGGCCATGGAGTCCGCAGGATGAGGTACCCCTCCTTGCCGTCATCAACCGGATTGCCGGCGTTGTCGACGATCTGCGGTTGGATACCTGGCATGGGCAAAGTGCCCGAACCCGGCTTTAGCGGGGTGGCGCCCGGCATGGGCGCGATGAGGATCGCACCGGTCTCGGTCTGCCACCAGGTATCGACGATTGGACAGTTGTTGTGTCCGATCACGCGGTGGAACCACTCCCACGCGGCGGGGTTGATGGGTTCCCCGACGCTTCCTAGTAAACGAATGGTGGAAAGTTTGTGGCGTTCGGGCCAGTGGTCGCCCTGCCGGATCAGCGCGCGAATTGCAGTCGGAGAGGTGTAGAAAATGCTAACCGCGTACTTGTCGACGATGCGCCACCAGCGGTCGAAGGCCGGGGTGTCCGGCGCGCCTTCGTACATCAGCGTCGTGGCGCCTACGCTCAAAGGTCCGTAGACGACATAGGAGTGGCCGGTGACCCAGCCAACGTCGGCCGTACACCAGTAGGTGTCCGATTCCTTGATGTCGAAAACCCACTTCATAGTCATCGTCGCCTGCAGCAGGTAGCCTGCCGAAGTATGCAAAATCCCCTTCGGTTTGCCGGTCGTGCCGGAGGTGTAGAGCACATACAGCGGGTGCTCGCTGTCCAACGGCACCGCCTCAACGTCTTCGCGCGCGGTTTCGTCCAGCACGTGCCACCAGTGGTCCCGGCCCTGCTGCATAACAACATCGCAGCCTGTGCGCTTGTAGACAATAACGCTCTCCACGCTCGGGCAGGACTTGACGGCCTCGTCGACCGCATCTTTCAACCGGATCTCTTTGCCCCGCCGCCAGCCCGCGTCGGCCGTGATGACGACCTTCGCTTCAAGATCTTGAATTCGCGCCTTCAGCGCTTCGGCCGAAAAGCCGCCGAAGACCACTGAATGCGGAATCCCGAGCCGGGCGCATCCCAGCATTGCAATGGCCGCCTCCGGGATCATCGGCATGTAGATGATGGCCCGGTCGCCGGTCTTCAGGTCAAGGTGAAGCAGCGAAGAGGCAAATCGGCAGACCAGCCGGTGCAGCTCCTGGTAGGTGATGATTCGCTGGTCGCCGGGTTCGCCTTCGAAAATAATGGCAGCCTTGTTCTTGCGGGCGGTTTTTGTGTGACGGTCGACGCAGTTGTAGCTAACGTTCATCTTTCCGCCTTGGAACCATTTAGCGAACGGAGCCTGCCAATCCAAGGCTTTCTCGAAGCGCTGGAACCAGTCCAACTCTTTTTCGGCGAGGCCTCCCCAGAATGCGCCAGGATCGTTCACGGCGGTCTGATAAAGCGCCCTGTAGGCCTCCATTCCGGAAATATTCGCCTGCGCGACGAAGTCGGCGGGCGGGTTCACAAGGGTGGGAATTGCTGCAAGCTTGGCGGCGTCACTCATAAGCGACTTATTCTATCAGCCGCGCCCCGGATTGTTTATCATGGATGGTTCATGGCAGCCATTCCCGTCGACCAGCAACAACCTCTCGTTGAGCGCCTGATGAGCGCATGTGAGGGATCCTACACTCCGGATCAAAGGCGAAAATACTTCATTACCGGCCCCCAGTGGGCGGCCGCTTACGAAGGCCACTCGCTATTTCAGGACAAGACGCGGGAGACGCTCGGGTTTGAGCGGGTGATCGAAGAGTATGCCCGAATCGGGATCGGCTACTGGTGTACGCACGACACCGATGTGATTCCAACCACCGCGCTGGGCCACGACGGCCAGGAAGAGATCATCGGCCGGATCGGCGAGTCGCTGAAGAAGAACGGCTTAAAGTGCTCAATGGTCACCACCGAGACTTTTCACAATGCGGTTTGGGCGGCATCTCCGGCTGCGCACGCCGATCAGGTGCGAGAATACGCCAATTGGCGCGTCGAGAACACGGTCGCGATCGGGCACCAGTTGGGCGCGCAATATGCCGTCTACTGGCCGGGCGCGCTCGGCTACTTTATCCAGGGCGCCATGGACGAGTTGCAGACTTTGAAATGGTACGCGGAGTGCATTAACGCTGCGTGCGCCAAAGATATCGAACTGGCGAAGAAGCACAACCGCGCGACCCTAAAGCACTGCATGGAGGCCAAGCCATTCGAACCCGTGGCGGAGATCCTGCTGCCAACATCGGACTCTATGCTGGCGCTGATTTTCTCCGGCCTGATTAAACATCCGGCGATGGTGGGACTGAATCCCGAGTACCTGCACGAACTGATGTGGGGCACCGCGCCGCGTGCCGCCCTGGCACGGGCGCTGATGTGCGGCAAGCTGTTCCACTTCGACATCAACGACGGCTATAGCGGCAAACACGACGTCGACATCGCCATCGGATTGGTGAACCCGCTCGATTGGCTGAACGTTTTCGTGCTGCTGCGATCCTATGGCTATTCGGGGCCATTCAATCTGGACTACAAACCGCCGCGCACCACCAGCGTTCACGGCGTATTCCACGTGAGCTTCCCGACGGCGGTGGACCGCTTCATCACCTTGTGGGAGATGGCAGGCGAGGCCCTGACCGATCCGATTCTGCAGCAGGCGACCGATGCCCTGAAAGCCGGCGGCCCGCGCGTGGCCAACGGATTGGATGCCGCGGCAATCACGGCGGCGAACAAAGAGTTGCTGTCGCTGCACGAACTGATCTCTCACCGGCTGTTCCAGATCCTGATCGGCCAGAACAAGGGGCGGACGTTTAGCGTCTGAGCTTCCATGGGCCGGACCCTGCTCATCGCCGGCGCCGTGATCGCGGGTCTCGGACTGGCTGTACTCGCGTTCGAAAGGCTGGGCATTCCGCTCGGCCGGCTGCCGGGAGATTTTCAGTGGCGCGGCAAGAACACAACGTTCTACTTTCCGCTGGCGACGAGCCTTTTGGGAAGCGTGGTTCTCACGCTCGTGTTGTGGCTATTCAATCGCCGTTAGCGAACGACGCCCATTTTGTCCGGCGGCCAATAGACGAACACCGCTTTGCCGTAGATGTACCGGCGCTGCACCGGCCCCCATCCGCGCGAATCGTGCGAGGCGCTCCGGTGATCGCCCATTACGTAAAAGGAATCCTCGGGAACGCGCACGGCAGGCACGGTCATGTGGTCGCGAAACTCGCCGGGAACATAGGGTTCCGGAATCACCTCGCCGTTCAAGCGGACTGAGCCATCCACGACCTCCACCGTGTCGCCGGGCAGTCCGATCACCCGCTTGATATAGGATTTCGACGGATCGCGCGGAAACCAAAACACCACGGTATCGCCGCGCGTAATTTCACCGAGTCCGAAACGGTAGACAAATTTGTTGATAAAGATCCGCTCCTGGTCTTCAAGCGCGGGCATCATGGAAGTGCCCTCCACCTTTACCGGCTGATAAAGAAAGAGGATAACGACGATCGCGATGACAACGGACAACATCAGGTCGCGCAGCCAGAAGGCAGCGCCGAGCAGCAGTTGACGAGTTTCCGATGGCTTTTCCGGCGTCATATACTACGGGGAATTGTAGCGAAATGCAGGGTCCGGCGGTTGTGCTCATCATCCCGGCGTTAAATGAGGAGGCCAGCCTGCCTGCTCTATTTGACGCGATTCCTCGCGATTTGTTTCGTACGATCATCGTTGCCGACAACGGATCGACGGACAAGACAGCGGAAATCGCGGCCTCGCGGGGCGCCGTTGTGGTGACGGAACCCGAGCGCGGTTACGGCGCCGCGTCGTTGAAGGCGATGGCCGCGATTCCGAACGGCTCCGCCATCGTGGTGTGGATGCAAGGCGACCTGTCCGAGTACCCGGAAGAGGTGCCTTTGCTGACGGAACCGGTCGCGCGCGGCGAGGCGGACATGGTGATCGGCACACGGCTGGGCTCGGCGGGCGCGCTGCTGCCGCATCAGGAATTCGGCAATTGGCTTGCTTGCTTTCTAATGCGTGTATTGCTCGGCTACCAGTACACCGATCTGGGGCCGTTTCGCGCCATACGCTGGACGTCGCTGCAGGCGCTCAACATGGAGAATCGCAACTACGGCTGGACCGTCGAGATGCAGATCAAAGCGTTGCGCCGCGGGCTCCGCGTGAAGGAAGTGCCGGTGCGATACCGCAAACGCTTCGCGGGGGAGAACAAGGTTTCCGGAAATTTGTGCGCGTCGCTGCGCGCGGGTTGGATCATCCTGACGACCGTTTTTCGTTACTGGCGCCGCGCGGAACCCAAGTAGATCGCGTTCAAAAGAAGCTTGAAGGTGCCGAACGACTGGCCGCGGTGTTGCGGACGAAAGCCGTAGAGAACTACGCGGCCCTTGCCGTAGACCGATTCGGCCAGGATGCTCTTGCCCAGCACTGTCCGCTCGCCGCTCACCCAGCCGGAAGCAAGCAACTCCTTCCGGGCGAAGTTGACAATCGATTTCGCCGCGCCGTGCGTCTCCATGACCGGTCCGCCGGAAGCGAAGACGATGGCGTCTTTCGGCATGCCAAAGCCGATGGGATTCGACGTATCGACCGTCGCACGAAGCAGTGAGCCGGGCGAGTAGAAGCCGGTCTCGGAACTCCTCGTAATGCCTTTCACTGGAATGGGCAGGAACTGCATGGGCAGGTCCGAAGCGCTCCCGAGCGTGAGCAGTGTTCCGCCCTCCCGCACGAACTGCTCGACCTGGGCCAAGCCTTGCGCGCCGATACCACCAACATGCTCCGGCCGCGGGCGCGGGCGGCCGCGGTTGGGATTATTCATGTCGCCGTCTTCGGCGCCATCCTCCCGCAACCCGTGCAAAATCGAGTCCGGCGTCTGGTGGGCCAACAGCAGCGTATCGAACCGGCTCTTCCATCCGGGCTGTTGAAAATCGGCGTTCGTCAAAACGGTGTAGGGGATCTTGAACTCGTCGAGCAACCACTCCGTCCAGCCCAGATCCATGTTGGCAGTGTAGGGTTTATAAACGGCAAGGCGCGGTTTGCCAAGCTGCCAGGAGAAGCCGGATTCCACAAGTCTGCCATCCGCCGTCCAGCCCACCGGTCTTCCGGCCGCGAGCAGTTCGGCAATTTTCAAAAACGACGAGTTGTCCCTGCTATCGAGCGCGTAAGGCGCGCGCGGAACCTCAGGGACACTGGCTAGCGACGATGTATCGAACCGGTCGTTGATTCGCTCCACGCGAACGCCCATCTGCATGGGCAACGTCCAGCCGGCCACATCGTATGGCCGTTTCGTGGGCCCTGTGGTGCCGGTGCGCAGTTCGGGGTAGTTCTGGGGCTCCATCAAATCCACGAGGTAGGAGCGAAACGGTTGAGCGGCGCGAATCACATAGGAGCCGGCGGGATAGGTTTTCTCGCCAACCCGGATATCGGCCTTCGCCTGTTCCACTTGGACGGCGCCCAACTGCAATCGGCGCAGCATCTCATTGGCCGTCCAGCGGTCCCACTGATCGGGCGGCACAACGTAGGCGAACGGCGCGGCCGTCTTGCCCAGCTCGATATTTTTCACGGCAAGCGTCCAGGCCTTTTGGATCCAATGGCTGGGCATGACGGCGGCCAGGTTGAGAATGGCCATATCGGCGGTGAGCATGTACTCTACGGCGTCGCGCGCGCCCCAGTGGCCGCCCAGCCACGGCGAATAGAAAATGGTGGGTTGCTTGGTGGGAACACCGTTCGAGAACCGGTCCGGCAGGTCGCTGAGCTTGTAGTCTTTCGGGATCGCATAGGGCTGCATCGCGGTCTCCGTGAGAATCCCGTGCATGTTGTGAAACGCCGGCGTGGAACGCAGCCCGCCGTTCCACCAACCGTCGAAACCCAAGTAACTGAGCACGCCGCCCTTCCCTTCACCGGCGAAACGTTCCCGCATCGCCGAGCCGATCAGGTTGATCCCTTCCATTACCTCTCTCGGAATCGTTGGATTCAGCGGCTCCGCGTACGGCGGAACAAAAATGCGCGCTGGAAAGGCCGGAGCCTGGTGCTGGTTGTACATGATCTGCGGAAACCACTCCTGGAACAGCAGCTTGCCGGTGTGGCGAGTCTCCTCAAGATTGAACATGTACCAGTCACGGTTGTTGTCGTGGCCGGCGTACTTTTGATACAACTCCGGCAGCGACGCTTCCTGATACGGAGTGCCAACATTCTTTCGGAACCAATGCGCGATCATGTCCTGGCCATCGGGATTCGTGACGGGCACATGCACAAGAATCACCTTGTCCCGAATGCGCCGCAGTTCCTCGTTCTCGCCGGTCACCATTCGATACGCGAGTTCCGGCGAGCCCTGCGGGCAGGCCGCTTCCGATGAGTGCATTCCGGCGTCGATCCAGACGAACACCTTGCCCTGTTTAGCGATCGACTCCGCTTCGTCCTTCGCCGCCAGCCCCAGGGCCATGCGGCGGTTCATTTCCTTGTACTTCGCGAGATTCCGGAGATTTTCTTCCGACGAAATAAGCGCGACGTACATCGGCTTGCCCGACGATGTCCGCCCGTACTGTTGCAGTCGAATGCGCGGCGAGGCCTGCTCCAGCTTCTGGAAGTAGGTGATGATGTCGTTGTAGTCGGCCAGTTTGTAGTCGGCGCCGGGCTCATAGCCCAGATGATCTTTCGGCGCCGGAACCGTTGCGCTCAGAGCGAAAATCGCGCTGAGAAACAACGAAAGTGCGATGCGAGGGGACATGAGAGAATCTTACTATGCCCCCCATTTCCCAGCGCCCGTTTCGCGTTGGTTTAGTGCAGATGTCCTGTGCCGAGGACCCCGCGGTGAACCTGGAAAAGACCGCCGTTCAGGTGAAGGAAGCCGCGCGCGCAGGCGCGCAGATTATCTGCCTGCAGGAACTTTTCAAGTCTCAGTATTTCTGCCGCGAAGAGCGCGCGGAGCTATTCGATCTGGCGGAGGCGATCCCCGGCGAGTCCACGCGTGTGATGTGTCAGTTGGCGAAGGAGTTCGATGTCGCTATCGTCGCGTCTCTGTTTGAGAAGAGAGCCGAAGGGCTCTATCACAACACCGCGGCCATTATCGACGCCGGCGGCGAGATGCTGGGGATCTTCCGCAAGATGCACATCCCCGACGACCCGCTCTACTTCGAAAAGTTCTACTTCACTCCGGGCGACCTGGGTTTTCGCGCCTGGGACACGAAGTACGGCCGCGTCGGCGTGCTCGTTTGCTGGGACCAATGGTATCCCGAGGGCGCGCGCCTGACGGCCATGGACGGCGCGAGTATCTTGTTCTACCCGACGGCCATCGGCTGGCACCCGGCGGAAAAGGCCGAGTTCGGCGCCGCGCAGCTCGACGCGTGGACAACCATTCAGCGCAGCCACGCCATCGCCAACGGCATTTACGTCGCGGCCGTCAACCGGATCGGTTTTGAGAAGGGTGCGGGCGATACGGGTATCGAGTTTTGGGGACACTCGTTCCTGAGCGATCCGTTCGGGCGCGTGCTCTGCCGCGCTTCTTCGGACAAGGAGGAGATTCTGGTTCACGAATGCGATCCGCGCCAGATGGACGAAGTGCGGCGCAACTGGCCCTTCTTCCGGGATCGCCGCATCGACGCCTATGGAGACCTGACCAAGCGATGGAGAGCGTAACGCGCTTCCGCATGCCGGCGGAGTGGGAACCCCACGAAGGCACATGGCTGGGATGGCCGCATGAGAAGACGGATTGGCCCGGCAAGTTCGCGCCGATTCCGTTCGTCTATGCCAAGATCATCTCGGCGCTGTCCCGGTTCGAGCGCGTGCACATCCTTTGCCGCGATGGCGACGCCCGTCTAATTGAGCGCCTGGCGCGCCGCGAGGGCGCCTTGATGGGCAACGTGGATCTTCACGTCTGCCCCACCGATCGAAGCTGGGTGCGCGACACGGCGCCGATCTTCACGGTGGACGGCGACGGCGGCCTGTGCGCCACCGACTGGCACTTCAACGGCTGGGCCAAATATCCGAACTGGAAGAACGACGACAAGGTGCCGGCCTTCATCGCGCGACGCCTGCGCTGCCGGCGGGTGGCGCCCATGGCCAAGGGCAAGCGCGTTGTATTGGAGGGCGGCTCCATCGACGTGAACGGCACCGGCACGCTGCTAACGACCGAGGAGTGTCTGTTGTCTCCGATCCAGGCACGGAATCCCCACCTGACTCGCGAAGAGATTGAGCAGGTCCTTTCCGCCCATCTAGGGCTGAACCGGATTGTGTGGTTGCTGAACGGCATTGAGGGCGACGATACTCACGGCCACGTGGATGATCTGGCGCGCTTTACCTCGCCGGATTCCGTCGTGATCGCGAGCGAAAACCCCAAGCGGGATCCGAACGTGGCAGTACTGAAACGTCATGCCGGTTTGAAGGTGACCTGCCTGCCGATGCCCTCACCGGTCCACTATGGCGGACAGCGCCTGCCGGCCAGCTACGCCAATTTTTATATTGCCAACGAGCAGGTGCTGGTTCCCACATTCAACGATCCGGCGGACCGTATCGCTCTGAATACGCTGGCGCGGCTGTTCAAAGACCGCGAGATACGCGGCATCGACTGCTCCGACCTTGTACTAGGCCTCGGAACGCTGCACTGCATGACGCAGCAGCAGCCGGCCTCGGTGCGGTAAGAAATAGACCCCATAAATATCTTCTTCTGGAAAAAACCGGTTGGGCAGGCTAGACTGGTTTTGTCAGACCGGCGAGTTCAAGTCATACGCGCCGGTTCCCGGAGCACATGTCCGCTCCGCTTTTCACTCGGTGCAGAGTGAACCGATTGCAGAACACATCACACGCAAAGTGTGAGGTGTGTCCGAACATCTGCTCCATTACACTTCCCCTTCTCGAAAGAGACCTTATCTACACTCCTTCGAACCGCTTGGTTCGAATCCCGGGACAAACGGTGCCGTTGATTCCAGCGCGGCCCTTGGCCGAAGGCGAACAGTACCGGTTTCATTTCGACATGACGAAGTGCATTGGCTGCAAGCCGGGATTTCCATTTTGGGTCTCCCGGACCCCCACAGTATACACCAACGCCTCACTCCCGTGCCGGATTTGATCAGAATCCCCTTTCCGAGGGCGGGCCAGTGCCTGCGGATGGCTTCTTTCGACCA
>Ga0194119_10001373_pt1 | contig 44347 bp, 63 predicted proteins | sample TA2MahC100mmetaG_FD_148620 | JGI IMG/M metagenome (GOLD analysis project Ga0194119, IMG submission 148620) | Freshwater microbial communities from Lake Tanganyika, Tanzania - TA2015018 Mahale Deep Cast 100m | ecosystem: Environmental > Aquatic > Freshwater > Lake | place: Tanzania: Lake... | reverse complement strand
AAATTTTATTTTTTTATCTTTCTCTCTTTCCATATAAATGTGACCAATAATTTCACCATTTAACATTGCAATCCAAGTTTCTAATTCTTGTGCATTACTTTTAAGATGTATAATTTTGATATCTTCCATTGCAGAATTGTAGTTCGAATATTTTATTCTATGATGTATACCTTTTCTTTTGTACCATCATCATATGTGTAAATTAGGACTTGATTGTTTTTTTTTGAAACAAATTCTCCCAATAAATTTTGAACATGTACTACTTTTTTATATGTTCCAAAAAGTTCTTCTGTATTGAGTATTGAACAGTCAGCAATGAGAGTAACTATTTCAGGTCCGTTGATTACTTGTGTTAAACAAAAAGGTGTTTGTTGGGGAAAAGGGGGTTGAGTTGCTCCTACATAAACACAGATATTTAGCTCAATTGGGTAACAGGTATCAGGTATTTGATAATAATGTAGATTTTGAAATCCCAAGTAATTAACAGAGTCTAGGGTCATATGACCTGAACTACATTGACTTACCCACGTATCAATCAATGAATAAGGACATCCTTGTTGATTTATTACATAAACATTTAATGGTGTTTGTGAATGAGTACACACACCTATAAACAATAAGATTAATAAAATTAATTTTTTCATTATAGTTTTTTTTTATTTTTTATATTATTTTCTTCGAAATAAGAACAAAATTAATTAACTTCTTCAAATTCTACATCAGATAAATTTTCAGTTTGAGGTTCATTTGTTTGATTATATACGTTAGAAGTAATTTCTTGGAATTTCGAATTAAGGTTTTCAATGTCTGTTTTGATAGTTATGGAATTTTTATTTTCGTAAGATGTTTTCAATTTATCAATTAGTTCAATTAATTCAGTTTTTTGAGTTTCTGTAATTTTTTTTTCCAATTCTTTAATTGATTTTTCTGATTGAAAAATAGTTGAGTCAGCCATGTTAAACAATTCAACCTCTTCTTTTAGTTTTTTATCAGATTCAGCGTTTTTTTCAGCCTCATGTTTCATAATTTCAATTTCATCTTTAGATAAACCAGATGATGACTCAATCCTAATTTTTTGTTGTTTTTTTGTTCCCTTGTCGAGTGCAGACACATTAATTATACCATTTGCGTCAATATCAAATGTAACTTCAATCTGAGGGACACCTCTCATTGATGGTGGAATACCATCAAGGTGGAATCTACCGATGGTTTTATTATCTTTTACCATTGCTCTTTCTCCTTGGCAAATGTGGATTTCAACAGATGGTTGATTGTCAACGGCTGTTGAAAAAACTTGAGATTTTTTTGTTGGTATTGTTGTGTTTGCTTCTATCAATTTTGTAAATACACCTCCCATAGTTTCGATACCTAAAGACAGTGGCGTAACATCCAAAAGTAGTACATCATCAATGTCTCCAACTAATACACCACCTTGAATTGCTGCCCCAAGAGCTACTACTTCATCCGGATTAACACCTTTGGATGGTTCTTTACCAAAATATTTTTTAACCGCTTCCTGAATTAGCGGTATTCTAGTCGTACCACCAACCAAAATTATTTCATCAATTTCATTTACTGTAATTTTTGCATTTTTCAAAGCGGACTTACAAGGTTCAATTGTTCTATCAACAAGAGGTTGTATTAGCTGTTCAAACTTTGATTTTGTTAAGTTTTTTACTAAGTGTTTTGGAACACCGTCTACTGGTATTAAATAAGGCAAGTTTATTTCTGTGGATTGTGTTGATGACAATTCTATTTTGGCTTTTTCAGCCGACTCTTTCAATCTTTGTAATGCCATAGGATCTTTTGTAACATCTACATTATGTTCCTTAATGAACTCATTTGCCAACCAATCGATAATTACTTGGTCAAAATCGTCACCACCTAAATGTGTATCACCATCGGTTGCTAATACTTCAAATACACCTTCACCGAGTTCCAAAATTGATACGTCATGAGTTCCACCACCACAATCGAAGACAACAATAGTCATATCTTTCTTTTTTTTATCCAAACCGTATGCAAGAGCGGCGGCTGTTGGTTCGTTGATAATTCTCAAAACATTCAGACCAGCAATTTGTCCAGCTTCTTTGGTTGCCTGCCGTTGGGAATCATTGAAGTAAGCCGGTACTGTAATTACAGCATCTACAACTGTTTCTCCTAAATAGTTTTCGGCCGTTTGTCTCATTTTTTGTAACACTATAGCCGAAATTTCTTGCGGTGAAAAATCTTTACCATCAATTTCAACTTTTGTTGAATTATTATTACCTTTTTTGAGTTTATAAGGAACTTTACTATTTTCACTTTTAGTTTCATCGAACGATGAACCAATGAATCTTTTAATTGAGTAAACTGTTTTTTGTGGATTTGTTACAGACTGACGTTTTGCCGGATCCCCAACTTTTCTTTCACCTTCTTTTATGAAAGCAACCACAGATGGTGTTGTTCTTTTACCTTCGTTGTTGGTGATAACCACCGGTTCTTTACCTTCCATCACTGCAACACAAGAGTTTGTTGTTCCTAAATCAATTCCAATTACTTTTTTCATTTTCTATAATTTTTTTTTATTATTTTTTTTTTCAACTTTATTTTCTTTAGATTGTAATTTATTCATCTTGGTTATCATAGTCAGATATCCCACCATATAAAGTACAAAAATAATTGTACCAATAATAAACATTCCTTTATTCTCCATTTATTTATTTTTCTTTTTGTTTTTAAAAAAATCATTTCTACGTTGTCTGATGGCTATAGCAAAAGCTAGTATTGAAGGAACCCAAATTCCAACAAATATTCCTTCTAGTTTCTGTCCACTAAACCAAAGAGTTACTGAGTAAAGAAAAGAAATAAAGGCAAGTACGACGGGGTAATATAGTCCCCAAAATTCAATTAGTTTGTTTTTCATAGTTTATATTTTATTTTGTTTATATTTAAATTTAATTTAGGATTATGTTTTTATAAGTAATGATTATTTTTGACTTCACACTTTTTGTGGTGTCGATAATCTTTAATACCTATAATTAATGATAATAAACCAACTAAAGCCCATAGAATTGAAAACCAAATAGAATGTGTTTCATGTGTCTCACTAATTAATAAAACACTTTGTATAAATTGAATTATATGGAACATTCCATGTGCAAAATTTAATAATCCTAATCCTATTGCTATTTTAAATGATTTCATAGTTGTTTAATTTGATAATGGTGTTTTACTTGTTGGGTGTGATTGATTTTCAATCTTTTCTAATAAAATATCTACCTGCTCATCCAGCATACTGATGTCATGCATTTCTTTTATTGATTGGTATTCGTTTACACTAATTGTTGCTTTTGCTTCCTTTTTACCATCGGTGATTGTAATTTTGATTTGTAAATTTTCCATAACTTATATTTTTTTAATTTAATAAAGGTGCTTTAATTGTTGGGTGTGATTGATAGTCTTCAATCTGAAAGTCTTCAATAAGTATTGATAAAATATGAGTATCTAAACCACAATTATCTGCCCAAAATTTATCATCTATTTTAAGTTTAGGTAATGCATGCGGTTCTCTTACTATCTGTTCACGTGCTTGTGGTAAGTGATTTTCATATAAATGCACATCGCCTAAGTTACCAACAAGCTCATCAGGAACCATGTTGGTCATTTTAGCTAATATCTCAAGTAATAAACCATAAGATGCTATATTGAATGGTAAACCTAAGAATGTATCTACTGAACGTTGATTCCACATTAGGGAGATTGCTCTTTTTGGAGTTGTATCTTTAGCAATCTCCTCTACTATGTAGAGATTCTCCATCTCAACATTAGTATTCTTCATTACCCACTGAACCTGCTCTTCCCAAGACAGTTCTCTTGTATAAACTTGAAATCCATAATGACAAGGTGGAAGTGTCATTTGTTCTAATTCACCTACATTCCAAGCTGAAACCATTAGGCGCCTTGAGTCTGGATTTGTTTTAAGTTCATTGATTAGGTTTGCGATTTGGTCTATTCCCTTATTACCGAATTCATCATTAAATTCTTTGTCATCAGATTTACCACCCCAATTACGCCAACCAGCCCCATACACAGGCCCTAATTCACCCCACTTCTTAGCAAATTCAAAATCTGTTTTTATTTTGTTGATGAACTCTTCTTTTGACAGAACATCCCATTTTCCTTGAGAATTTAACTTCACCCAACCCTTATCCATAAACTCAGATGGAACTACTGTATTCATTATGTTTACCATTTTTTTACCATAGTTAGAATAGCAATCTCCATCCCAAATATGACAATCATTATCAACAAGGTATTTGATGTTTGTATCACCACGTAAGAACCATAACAACTCGATTACAATACCTTTCCAGTACATTTTCTTTGTTGTAAGAAGGGGGAATCCATCTTTCATCTTATGACGAATTTGTTTACCAAATAAAGAACGTGTTTTACCATTTCTAGTTTCTTTCTTTACCCCATTTTGAATAATGTCAAATAAAAGTTCTTGATAATATTTGTCTAATTGATTCATATATTATTTTTAATAGTATTTATTTGTTCTAAAATTGGTGTAACATCTATAATATCCTTAGATTTCTCAAAAGTATATTTTTTAATTATAGTGTTAATTAATTTACCTTGACTTTCACCAGATTCAAATTTTTTATAATCTTCATTAGTAACGTTAGAATAAACGTATTGTGTACCCGACTTAAATATTACTGCTAGTTTTTTTTCATTTTTTACATATTTTGATCCCAATACATTTGAGGAATCATATAGACACTCAACTGAGTTCCCATCTTCATGTTTTAAAAGTACCATAGTTTAATTTTTAAATAGTCTGTAAGAGTGTATATCTTTCATTTCATATATTTTCCCATCAATAACAGATGGTTCAGTTACATTAGAAGATTGTTCTTCTGTTATAATAACATAATTACCTGTTATTATAATTGCAGAATCTAAATATTCTATTTTATCTGAAGGTTTACCTTCTTTATCTTTAAGTAGTAAAATTATTTTACCAAATTTAGGTGCTGATGGAATCATAATATATTTTTTATTTAAGGGTTATTTATGTGTTTTCCTTTTATTTTATAATAATTAACATCTATTTCTTTTTCTTCAAGTAAATTTTTAGGTATGTAAGTTTCACCTGTTTCTAAGAAATGATTCATTCTTTTTTCACCAAATATAATATTAAAATCAACTAAGTCAATACCAATAAATTTTCTTTGGTTTTTTAATGCTGCAACCCCAGTAGTCGAAGATCCCGCAAACGGATCTAAAATTATGTCATTTTCATCGCTACATATTTTCACAAACCATTCTACTAATTCTACTGAAAATGGTGCAGGATGTAAAATACTAGGATTAGATTCTGCCGCAGCAATTACAACATTATGTGGTAGTGAACCTTTTTCATTGAGCTCTCTCATTTGCGAATCATAGACACCATCTCTAGAATTAATAGTAGTAACAGGTTTTTTAAATCTATTTTTTGTAACTTCAGAATGTTCTGTCCTACAATTATCTGCCCTAAATTTAGGTTTATTTGAATTGGAGAAATGGAATACGTATTCATATCTATCTATTGCCCTATATTTACAATTAGTGGGTATCGCATTTTTCTTAAACCATATATATGGTTTGGCAACCAAATACCATCCTTGTTTTCTCATTTTATATTTTAATTCATCTAAAACTGGATGCACAACACCGTCATCGATTTTATCATTTATATTTAAGAAAAAACTACCGTTTGGTTTTAAAACTTTTAAAAACAGTTCTGTAAATTCTAAAAACCAATCAGCGTAATCATCGACATGAATAGAACCAATCTCACCGTCATCATTACCACTATAATTTTTTCTCATAGAATAATATGGTGGTGACGTAAAAATCATATCGACTTTCTCACCATTTTCTACCATCTTTTGTAAAACATTTTTAGTATCACCTAAAAACAATTTGTATTGACTTTCCATTTTTTATTTGTTAAATTTGATACAAAGATAATGATATTTATATGAAAAAACAAATTATGATGAAAAAAGTCTTACCAAAAGTAAAAAAAATAATTACTATGTCAATTAAACAAGCCAAAATGTATGGTGATGATGAAATTAGAATTGAACACATAGTAATATCCTTAATAAATGATTATAACAATAATGCAATAAAATTATTAACAATTATTGGTGTAGATGTAGATAATTTACATAAGAGAATTGAGTTGTCTTTATTAAAGGAAAAGAAAGAAGAAAAATTTAATAAAATAAAAGAACTACCTTTAGATTTAATTACTGAAAGTATATTGAAAAACGCAGAAAAAGAGTGTGATAACTTAAAAGATGATTTTTTAGACACCCAACATATCTTACTTTCTACTTTAAAAATTAAAAATAATGTAGGTAGTATACTTAAAGGTATGAAAATAACATATAATTCAATTAAAAAACACATGGAAAAGAATTTAATACAGAATAGTATTGATCCAATAGATAGTGAGGATGATAATTTTTTTAGAGACAATAAAAAAACTAATAAAAAATCAGGTAAAAGTAACGAAACTCCAATACTAGATAATTTTTCCATAGATGTAACTAAAAGGGCATCTGAAGGTAAAATTGATCCCGTAATAGGTAGAGATGAATCAATACAAAGAGTTGCACAAATTTTGGCTAGAAAGAAAAAAAATAATCCTGTTTTGATTGGAGACCCAGGTGTTGGTAAAACTACTATTATAGAGGGTTTATCGTTGAAGATTTTTCAGGGGGACGCACCTCGAACTTTATTAGATAAAAGAATAATATCCTTAGATATCACTTCATTAGTTGCTGGCACCAAATATAGAGGTCAGTTTGAAGAAAGGATTAAAGGTGTAGTAGATGAACTTATGAACGTTGATAATGTCATTTTATTCATAGATGAGTTACATACCATTGTTGGGGCTGGTAACTCATCAGGTTCAATAGATGCGGCAAATGTTTTAAAACCTGCGTTAGCGAGAGGTGATATTCAAGTTATTGGTGCCACCACACTAGACGAATTCAGAGAAAATATTGAAAAGGATGGTGCGCTGGCAAGAAGATTCCAACAAGTGTTAATCAATCCACCTTCTGTTGAGGATACAATTAAAATATTAAATAAAATTAAATTTTCATATGAAAATTATCATAAGGTATATTATCCACAAGAGACTATTGAACAATGTGTTAAAATGGCGGATAGATATATTACTGATAGAGAATTTCCTGATAAGGCAATAGATATTTTAGACGAAGTTGGGTCTAGAACACAAGTTAACGCTAAACCACCTAAAAGTATTAGTACATTAGAAGAAAAAATTAATGAAATTAAAGAAAGGAAAAGTAATGTCGTAAAAAAACAAAAATATGAAGAGGCGGCAAAACTTAGAGATGAAGAGAGAGATGTTAATGAGAAATTAGAATTAGAAAAAGAAAAATGGTTGGAGTCTATTAACAAAGAACGTAAAAAAATAAATCCTGAAGACGTTAATGAAGTAGTTTCTATTATGACAGGTATACCATTAAAAAGATTAAGTGGTGATCAGGGTAAAAGAATGTTAGAAATGGAAACAGAATTAATGAAACAAATAATTGGACAAGATAACGCATTAGAAAAAATTGCCAAATCTTTAAGAAGAAATAGGGTAGGAATTAGAAATCCTAAAAAACCTATCGGATCTTTTATGTTTTTAGGTCCCACTGGTGTAGGTAAAACACATATTGCCAAAAAATTGGCTGAGTATATGTTTGGTGAGGAAGATTCTCTAATAAGATTAGATATGTCCGAATTTCAAGAAAAACATTCTATATCTAGACTTATTGGTTCACCTCCAGGATACGTAGGACATGAAGATGGTGGACAATTAACTGAAAAAGTTAGAAGGAGACCTTACTCAATAGTATTGTTTGATGAGATTGAAAAGGCAAATAAAGAAATTTATAACACACTTTTACAGTTATTAGATGATGGCCAATTAACTGATAGTTCAGGTAGAAAAGTTAATTTTAAAAATTGTATGGTAATAATGACATCAAATGTCGGAGTTAAAAAGTTACAAGATTTTGGAACAGGTGTAGGTTTTGGAACAAAATCTAAATTAGAGAGAGAAGATTCAATTAAAGATGGTTTATTAACTGATGAACTTAAAAAACAATTTCCACCAGAATTTTTAAATAGATTAGATGATGTTATCATTTTTAAATCTTTAACTAAAGAACAAATAGGAAAAATTGTTGATTTAGAAATTTCTAAATTAGAAAATAGAGTTTTAGAAATTGGCTATACTTTACAAATAAATAAAACCGCTAAGGATTATCTAATAGAACAAGGGTATGATGAAGAATATGGGGCGAGACCGCTGAATAGGGCAATCCAAAAATACATTGAGGATCCAGTTTCAGAAGAAATATTGAGCGGTAGGGTTAAAGAAGGACAAACGATTAAAGTAAGTTATTCTAAACCTAAAGAAGAAATAATTGTTAAAATTTGTTAAAATATTTTGTTATTTAAAAAACTTTTTACAATATTTGTAGTATAAAATTAAATATTATGAAAAAGTTAGTTGTTTCTTTATCACTTTTAATAAGTGTAGTATCTTTTGGACAAGATTATTTTACCGAATACTGTTACTCAAATAACAAAAAAATTGTTAATGAGTTAAACATTGATTCTTTGGAAAACGTCCTTTTACGTAAAATTAATGATTTTAGAGTAGAAAACGGTTTAAATGTTTTAAATGTAGACGAAAATCTAAATACGTATTCTGAAAAATGGTCTAGAAATATGTTAAGTAAAGATAAAATTTATCACTCTAGTATTGGTGATAATGGTATTGTATCTGAAAATGTTTTTATGACTAAAAGTTTTGGTGTTTTTCCTATGGAAAAAAATAATCTTCTAACTATTGCGGATAGGATTTTTAAAAGTTGGTTGAATTCTGAAAACCATAAAAACAATATGTTATTGAAAGATGTTAAAAATATTGGTGTATCGATTGTATTAATACCTAATGGTATGATTGATGAGTCAGCAACAATGGTGGTTAATTAACCACCATTGTTTTTTTAACTCTATTTTTTAAAAATCCGTATTATAGAGACATTCTGAAATACCTATAATATTCTCTACATCCTTGGAAAAGTCATATTTACCAACCCATTCTTCTATTGACTCACCACTTTCAGGTTTATAATCAACTTTAATGTGTTTCATTTTAGAATTAGTGTCGTCTGATGATAAATCTTTAGAAACCTCATCTAAATGTTTCCTACACATTTTAACAGTCTTCTCAACTGCCTTTTCTTTTATGCCAAAGTTAGTTATTTTTGATAAAATACCAGCGTTTAGTTTTTTGTTCTTTAATCCTTCACAATTAGTTACAGAAAAAATTACACCATCTCTTAATTTAGTGAATAAGTTATTTGTATCTCTCGATGTTTTAGTAGCAATTTCACCTATTTCCGTGCTATCAGAACGTAACCATATAGGAAATGTTTTAAAACATGAAGAAAAATCTACTTTAGCCTCATTAATGAATTTTACAATAGACTTTATTTCATTTTCTGTTAATGATATAATTTGATCATTCTTTTTTATTTTCATTTTTTTAAATATTAATATTATTATTACCAACTTGGGCAATCTGTTGTTCTACCTGTAAATTTTGGCATAAATGGATAAGTTTTAGGTTTAAATGATATTCTACGTAATTTTTTCTTAATTTTTCTTATACCTCTTTTTAAATCATTCCATGTATCAGTTATATTGAATTCCCCTTCAGGTGAAAATTGTAACGCTAAACCTGGTACAGCAACAACATAATAATCTTCACTAACTTCTTGTTTTGTGACAACTTCTGGTTTTTTAAGTGTTACTGTTAAACCACCTAAATTCATCCTATATGGACCATAAACTTTATTATATTCTCCACGAAGTTCTTGTTGTGAAATTTCTTTACCTGCATATTTACTAGCTTGACTAGCTGATCCAGAAGTTCTATTACCATAGAACATTTTTGGGGTTAATTTTTTACCTGATTCATCAAATCTTTTATATGCCATTTGAAATAACTCTCCATATTGGGATATAGGTACTTCACTACCGTCAACGTTCTTACCGTCTAAATTTTGCCATCCTGGACCAACATTAGGTTTAGTAACTTTAGATGTTAATATTATATTATATTTACCTAACCCAGCTCTATCTAACATATTACGTATAGCATTTTCTATTTCATCACATCTATCTTCTGCTAATTGTACGTTATTTTTTTCACTAAATGATTTATCTTTACTTTTATACGTTGTCCTTACTTTACTAGTTGATCCATAAACATAAATATTTATTGATTCCACCACTAAATTGAAGTTTTTATCGGTTATATTATGTTGATTTCTTAATTGAGTTACTTCATCTTCCTGTTTATTAATAAAATCTCTAAGTAATTTAATTTGTTCCCTTAAACCTTCTCTAGCACTATCAGATATTTGTGTACCATCATCAGGAAAAAAGTTTCTACTCATTTCATTTCTTTTTTGTGTATCTTCTGTTTCTGGCGGGTATTGGAACATTGGGCTTTCACCTGTAACCATTTTTGGTAATATCTTAACTTTATCGTCATCTAACCTATATTGTTCTAATGATTGAGGATCTTCAGTTATTTTTATTGTTTTTATTTTACCAACTATCTTTTTAAATGTACTCTCACCCATTTTTTCAACCTCCTCTGATAATTTAGACAATAACTGTTTTTTTAATCCAGCACCTTGAACTTCTCCCACTTTAATTTTTGCATCACTACCTGCTTTTAACCCAATAGTGCCCTTCTTTTCTAAATTTAAACCAACTAAAGCTTCAATTCTATCTATAGTATCATTAACATCATCATGTTTACCTTCAATAAAATCTACTATCGATACTAACCTATCATTTATATCCTCTAAATCATCTTTTGGTAAAAATACATTAGAAGAATTTAACGCTTCCGCTTCTTTTTTTAATTTTTCTATTGTCCTAGCAGATTCCAATTTTTGTATTTGAGTCAACCCTTTTTTATCTGTAATTTTAGATTTTAATGTTTCTACATTTATTTTTGAAAGTAATGTGGGGATATTTTTCTGCATTTCCTCATCATATTTATCAGGCTTAACTACACTTTTTTTGTTTTTGTCTGTTTTTTTAAGTAATCCTGAATTGTCTTCAGTAGATTTAGGTTTTTCAATACCATAATATATTTCACCGAACATCCAGTTTTTCAAACTCTCTTTAGTTTCTGGTTTATCATTATCCATAAACCATTCCATCATTATATCATAAGATGGGTTATTTTTAATTGATGGGTCAATATAATTGTCTACTTCTTTAACATATTTAATTATATCTTTTATTTTGGCATTCTCCCAATTTACAGAACCGCCTTTTGACCAATCATAAAATTTAGGTACATCAGTAGTTTTTGTCTGTTCATCACCTTCATCCTCTTTTAATAGGTGTTTTTTTACAATTCTTTCTTCTAAAAGTTTATCATATGAAGTGACATTTTCTCTATATTGTGATGAATCAAAATTCATCAGTTTTCTCATTTTATATATCTCCTCACTTAAATTATTTGGTTTCATAATAATAATAATAATAATAATAATAATAATAATAATTTATTTTTTTGTGATTACCATTTTGGACAATGTGTGTTGATATTTTTATATCTTTTAAACATATCAGGTTGTTTTCTTTGTAATCTTTTAATTTTACCCATAATTTTTTTAGGTAATTTTTTAAATTTTGCGGCAAATTTTTCTAACCTATTTAATAATCCTTTATCAGGATCTTCTTCGTCCATAGATTCAAAGTCAGCAACTAAAGTCTCTTCTTCAGCTTCTTATTCCTCTTTTAAAAATCTTCTTTTTCTATTATACAAAGATTCAGAAATTTGATTTCTTTTTTCTCTTTTAATTTCATTCACAATTGTCTCAACTAAGTTAATCATTTCTGATTCTGTCAATCTAATAGTTTTACCTCTTCTTTTCATTTTTTTTATTTTAATTTTATGTTATTTATTTTAAAGTAAACCATCTTTAGTTTTTTCTAAAAATTCTTTATAATCCTGACTACTTCTTTCATCTAAATTCCTTTCATCAATAGTCAACATAACTAATCCATTATTAAACATCTTAATTGCAATATCTTTATTAAAAGTTCTAATTGGATTATTTTGTAAATTTAACAAGAATAAATCTTTTAGTTTTTCGTAACCTGATAATGGTGCGGCGGTGATATTATTATCTTTTACAATAATCACATTTAATTTACTATTTACTGGTAGATGACTAATTGGTGGTAAAGAAACTAAACCACAATTGTTTGCGGTGATTCTCTCCAATTGACTAAATTTAGATAAATCTGGTAATTCTCTTAATGTCATATTAGAAAAATCTAATGCTTTAGTATTTTCAGTATCTAAATAATCTGTAATAACAACACCTTCTGTATTTTGCATTAACCACTGTAAATATTTATTAGATTGTAAAGGTCCTGTTGTTTGAGATGCCATCTTTTTAATGTTATTAACACCTTCATTATATGCCTCACCACTAACGTGATCTTGAACTTTACCCCCAAACATATTTAAATATTTAATGTATGAACTATCCATCAAACCAGTTCCTTTTCTAACATCCATTTCTACCAATTTACCTAGTTCTTTTTGGAGGAATTTGTGTAACCCAGGAAATCTACTTAATACATCATTTAATTTACCACTACCCCTACCTGGTTCAATAGATGAATTATTTTTATCATGTATTTGATTAGATTCGAAATGAAATTGTAAAGGGTACATACCACCCTCATCATCACCATCAAATAATTTTTTTGGCATAATAACATAATAATCAGATATACTTCCATCAGGTTTTGGATTGTTTCTCCTATAAGAATCAAAATAAGAGTTACCTTCTCTTCTAGTACACCAAGATGCTAAAGACCCTAATGGATCACAACTCGATTCTATAGTTTGTGGCATATAAACTAATACATCATTATCCCTATACGCCAATTTTGCTTCACCTAAATCAATATATTTTTTTAATTTTTTCCATAATCTACTTTCACCTTCATCACCTTCATCATCATCTGCACCTATAAATGGACTTACAACCGAATAAAGATGAGCCAAATCATTATATTGATTTATATTTGTAACATCTTGTGGTGCATTTGGTCTATTTGGTGCGGACCTTTTAAATACTTTTTTATTTTTAACAGAATCAAAGACTGTTAAAAATTCATTTGCTTCTGGTAAATCTTCAGATAAAAATCTAATCGCTTGCTCAATATCACCTTCATTAATGTGCCTCATAAAAACTTGTATCATCCATTGAACATATTGTTTATTGGGTGATGGGTCAGCTTCTACAATATCATTAAAAATTTGTTCACTTAATTTTATTGATTGTTTACCTTTTTTATTTTTTATTATGTATGCGATATCTAAACCATTATGATCCTCAATAGGTTCGATAATTGGTTTGTTTGGATCCATACCACCAGGTTTTCTTTCATCATCCTTTTCATCGGATCCCTCAACAGATTTATCCATTAATTTAGGGTCAATAACATTTTGAGACTTTAAGAATTGAACCCTATCTTCTCTTAACAATACTTTGTATTGATTTTCATTAATTATTATTTTCATAAAAAATTATTTATTTATAAATATTAGATTTTTTCTAAAAAATTATTCTACCATATCTGATCTTACCCAACCACTTGTATAACCACCAACTTTTTCGAGTAAAGTCACTTTATACCACTTATTCCCCTCACTATCAGTTTTAGTTTCTGTCACTTTACCTATTTTATTTGGGCTAATTATTTTTGCTACTCTATCACTATTTCTATCAGCGTTTTCTCTTACATTAACATATCCATCACCACTTTTTTTAGGTGAAACGGTTTTACCTACCATAGAATCGTTAGTAGTCTTTTTTTCACCAGTTTTACTATCTTTATCTTTTGGTTGGTAATCTCCATTAATAAAATCATAAATTCTTTTTGCCGAAGATTTCCTTACAGGTATACTACCCGCACAGTCATCACATCTTTCTACTTTAGTTGCAAATCCTTCAGCTTTTTGTTGAACTGTTTCCCCTTTCATTGCCTTTTTAAACTGAATCGTCTCATTCCAGGTCTCATTTTTTAATTCTTTAGGTATTCCAGGTATATAATCACCATTACTTAACTTATATGAATTTTTAAGTTCTATATATATAAAGTCGATTTGGGTATTTTCGTCTGACCATGTAGATTCTTCATGTTTTGCATAAGCAATTAAAGCCTTTTTTCTATCACCTAACCATTGTATTAACCCTAGTGCGCCATTAGAAGACTTTATTGATGCGTCAAATTTAGATTCGGACCACATATTTCCCGCAATAGCGCAAGATTCTTGTTTAGTAAATCCTTTACCCATTAATTTTTTAACGATTCTACTGGCTTTATCTAAATATTCGTCTATAATTGTACCTTGTTTAGTTTCAGTTAATAATAACCTTTTAAATTGATTTTCTGTTATTAATATACGCATTTTTAACTATTTATTAAATAAATATAGGAATAAAACATCTTTTATGAAAAAACCTGTCAAAATTAATAAAAAAAATCTAAAAAAAGACATTATTTTGGAAGAAATTAAAAAAGAAATACGTAAAATATGTAAAAAATACCCAAAAACTAAACAAAAAATCAAAAATATCAACAATATTCGTAAAAAATTGTATTATGCGATGGTTTGGGAGGTTACTGAGAGTCAACCACTTTATATTTTAGAAAATTTTGATAAAAGAGGGTGGAAAAACTATCATTTAGATCATATTTACCCTATTTCTATGGGATATAAAGAAAAAATATCCCCTGAAAAGATAGGAGATATTAAAAATTTACGTTTTATCCATTTTGAAGAGAATTTAAAAAAGGGATCTACAATTACTATCGATTCTTTAAAATCTTTACGTAGAATAAAAAGATTAATAAAATAATTCTTTTTTAAAGATGTAATAATAGTTACCTTCAGCAACGAATTTTACCAAATCAGACAGTTTTTCTTTAGTTAAAATATCATATAAAGTAGATTTACCAACAGTATCCACATACCAATCACATAAAGTTTGATTTGTCCACCCTAAACTTTGTAATGGGTAGTGCCAATAACTTAAAAAATACATTTTTTCGTTATCTAAAGACTCAAATCCGACATTATCATCTTCATCTCCATCTTCTTCTTCCATTTTTTCTTCTACTTCAGGTAAAATTTCTTTCCACATTTTTTCCTTTATAGATTCTCCCCATCGATTTCTTTTACCACTAAGAACGTTATCCCAAACAAACTCAAAAAATTGATCGCTACAGTTAAAATAATTATCTTCCAAAAACGAACCAAAAAAGTCCGCCTGAATTACATCATAATGGACTTTATCTTCTACACCATAATTTAATATATAATTGGAAACAATTCTAAGACAATATTCCACACCCGTACCTTCTACTAATGGGTTTTCATTTGGATTACAAATCCTAGTCAGTTCGAAAGTATAATCTTGATTTGGGAAATCATTTTTTATTTTATTAATATAAAAATCAAAAGTTCCAGGCCATTTATTTTCTTCCATCCATTCGTGACCATATCTTTCTAAACTATATTCATAAATGGTATTATATCTTAGTTTTAAAATTGCGTTAGCGCCTCTATCGTGAAGAAATCTTTTTTTTTCTTCTTTAAGAATAATTTTAATATTTTTTTTAATATTATACATTAAAAAGCCTCTTAGCTTTTTCAACTAAATCCGACTTTTGTTCCTCTAAAGATGACAATCTTTGTTTTTGTTCTTTATTAAGTTCCATACCTGCAGCTTCTGATTTGATGTCTGCGATTTGTCCGTCTATTTTATCATGTGCCAATAATAAAGAATGATACATTTGTGCTTTTTGATCGTTATTCATAATTTTAATTATTAAAATTTTATTATTATTAGTTCAATCCTAATCTATCTCTAAATCTACCATGAACTTGATAGAATAATTGTGTTAATGGCTCCATTACCTCACTAAGTTTGTTAACTTCGTTCATTAATATCTTATAAATTTCATTTTTTGACATTTCAATTCCCATTCCCATACCTCCATCATATATTAATCTTAATGTATTTTGGAAGTTTTGTAAAGTGTTTCTATATTTTATCATAGAATTTTTAAAATCATCATCAATAAATATCTCTTCAATATAAGAATCAATAATATTTAAATCATTATCTATTTTTCTAGATAAATTATGAGCAAATGCTAAATAATCATCTTTTTCTAATTCACCACTTTTTATTCTACCCAGTAAATCAGAAATTATCATAGTAGTTTGGTTAAATAATGAAAGTAATGTAGATTGTATTTTACTACCATGTTGATTCATTAATTCTGTGTCATCGTATCCACCTATTTCATTCAGTATTCTTCTTAATTGACTTTCTTTAATTATAATTTTCATAACTATTCCTCAATAAATATCAAAATTTTTGTTAAAATGTTTGGTAGTTAATAATTTTTTAGTATATTTGTTTTAATAAATAAACAACTATGAAAACAATTTTTTTATTTTTAGTAACAATTACCACTATTTTTAATAGTTTATCTCAAACTAAAATACCCAAAATGGATTGGGCGTTATTAGATAAAAAAATTATTATCAATAACGCCAAAAAAGAAGGATTTGCGATTTCATTTAGAGGTCCCAGAACTTTTGATTCACCATATAAAGTCAATTTTAAACAACTATCTAATGTGTGGGCTGAGGGCGTTGAGGGGGATTTAGATATAAAATTATATTACTTTATTGATTTTGAAAAAAATAATGTTTCAGTTTATGACTCCCATAGAAAACTGTGTAGATATGATATAGTAAGAAATAAAATAAAAGGTAATTTACTTAAAATTAAAATAAAATACGCAAATCAAAAAGGATTCATACTGATAAATTTATCTAATGGAGATTTTAAACAAATAACATATAACAAAAAAACTAAATTATATAGTGCTTCATCTCACGAAAGTGTTTATCTTTATCCTAAATCTAAAAACCGATGATTAGTCATCGGTTTTTTCTGTTTCCACAATTTCTAAATCTCTATTTTTTAATTTTTCTATTTCTTGAGTAAAGTACTCATTAAATTTTTTTTGAACATAATTTTGTTCTGATTGTATTCTTCTAGTTCTCGACCTAGACCTTTCCTTTTGATTTTTTCTGTGTTTACTTTTTGGCATAACTTTATTTATTTATTAATAATGATAGTAATATTTTAACCAAATGTCAAATATTTATTGTTATGAAATTAATAGATATATTATTAGAAAATTTAAAAATACCCTTCCCCAATAAAGAGTTAATTAAGATAGAAAATGATTTGGGTAATATAATTACAGTTAATTGTGAAATACCTGAAACTGAAGAAGAAAAATCAACAGGGTTAATGTATAGAAATGATTTATGCGATAACTGTGGAATTTTTTATGACTACATTGGTGACGGTTTTTGGATGAATAATGTTAAATTCCCAATAGAAATGATTTTTATAAATGATAATATAATCGTAGACATTGTAAGGGCTTTGCCTAATGATAAAACAATTATAACCCCATCTAAAACCTCTAATGGTAATTTAGAGGTTAATGATGGATTCTGTCAATTAAATAATATTTCTATTGGTAATAAAATTTATATATCATAAATTTCTGGATTATCTTCACCAAATTTACGAACTAATGAACCCGCTTTAGCGTTTGCTTCATCTTCCCACGGAGAACCAGTTTCACCCTCTTCTTTATTACCTTTTAAATCTCCTCTATCATTTTGTTGGTGATGTACCATTTCATGCGCAATAGATCTTATTATGTCAGGTATAGCCCTATTTTTAGTTAAAATTTTAATTGTTTTATCCTCCATATCATAATTACCTAATGTTTCTATATCATCACCATTATCGGTAAGAACAATTTTAAAATCATTTGGTAATGTTAAATACTCTTTACCAAAATCAATGAAATTGTCAATTATACTTTCAGTTATTAAATTTTTTTCTCTAAGTAAACTATCTACTTTATCTGGTATCCTTTCAAATAATATCTCTATAATATCATACATACGATTACTACTATCAACACCATAACCCTCAATGAATCTCATTAAATAAGTCCTATTGTTGGGGTTATTTATGTATAGCATATCATATCCTCTTTTAAATGGATTCCAATACAAAGGGAAAGAAAATCTATTATCTTTAGTTTTAACTAATATATCTGGATGGGTTAAAAACCAAACCTCTCTTTCGTCATCCCACCCTAAATCTCCTGTATTAACCATATCATCTAACCAATCATATCCTACCTCTAATTCCCATTCATCAATACTAATATAATTTTCTGGATCATTTTTATTATCTTTATGATAATAATAATCCTCTCCCTCTTCTTCATCATACACGTGAATCCATCCATATACTCCAAATAATTCAGGATCACTTATTAATTGATCGTATTCAACATTTAGTACACCCAAATCCAACATTTCACTAATAGATTCAAAAGATCTTTCAGTATAGTCTTCTTTTAACTCTAAACTATCTAAAAAATTATTAACTATATAGTCTAAAAACTTTTTTATATTTTGGTTTTTTACTTCTTCTTTTAATATATGTTTTATTAATCTTTTCATATTAATACCCTTTTATTTTTAAATTTAAATATCGGTTATTTTCGTTTCGGATAACATCGTATTCATCAATACCCCTAATTAGATTTAATTTACTCCCATTTTCCCAATGAACTATTAGATGGTCTTCACCAAAACTAAAAACAGTGTTTATATCAATAATTTTACCTTTAGTACCTTTTTTTATTGGGTTAGGGTCATCAGGCATTTCTATGAGAATAACTGTATCTCCGAATAACGCCTCATCACCATTACCATAATTCTTTCTTATCCAAGATTCTATCAAATATACATATTCTTCACTACCTTCCTCTATTCCGTAATTTGATGTTATGTCTTTTTTAATTAAAAATCTTATAAATTTTTCTATCCCATCAAAAAGGTCGAAGTTAGAGGTAGGATAAGTTTCTCTATTATAGTCATTATTTAAAAAATTTAATATTCTATCGATATACGATTTTCTTTTCATTTTATAGAGGATTATATTCACCCATTTTAAATGGTTCTAAAGTAGGATTTATTGCGTGTAAGGAGTAACTACCATCTGGACGATATTCCGCATATACGAATTCGGCACCTAACACTTTATTTTGTCCATCGGCAGTAAAAAAATAATCTGAAATAAAAGGATTATATCTTATTTCTTCTGCCATACCCTTTAATGTGATAGGATCATCAGGTAATTCTTGAACAACCCCACCAACACCTACTACCTGTTCTCTAGCAGCCATCTCACCTTCATCTCTTGTAGTTCTCATAATTTCGTGATAACCTGGACTAATATCAAAATTAATATTACCACCTAAAAGGATGTCATTTGTATATCCTATAATACCAGCGTTTTGATTTTTTCTACCTGTTTTAGTCCTACCATAAACACCAAATGCACCATTTTTATTATGTTTTATATTATGTCTGTTAGTGTGAAACCAAACTTCTTTACCAATTAATTCTGGTGAATCTCCTTCTAAATATCCGTGTTGTGCCTTAGAAGCAATTACTGGATCTGACATTTTAGGGTGCCAAGGTGGTGTTTCATTTAACACCCTATCTCTCATTTCCATTAAGAGATTTACTTTTTTAATATTTATTTTTTTATCTTTAGTTCTCATATATTTTTATTAATTTGTGAACTACTTTTAATAATAGATATTTTATTATAATAAGATAATTTATCACTTAAAATTTCATTAAAGTATCCCCAATCTATATCTCCATTTCCACCGTATCTAAAGTGTCTATCTTCATTTATCCTTATTTTTTCTTCAGGTAATATTGAGTTATTTCCCGCACCATAATATTCTTCCTGTTCTATAATCTTCCAAAGAATATCCACAGGTTTTGGATAATGTGAAGATAGTTCATCTTCTAAAACTTCAACAAAATATGAGTTATCCACTAGTTCACCTAATTCTATTTCACCTTCATACTGTCTACCATTAGGAGTATCTACTAATTTACCATTAAACCTACTCAAATAATCGTCTATTTTGGATAAAAAATCTGAGTGTAAAGAATCGATATCTGCATTCATTTGAGCATCTCCCGCAGCACAACCAATGTCACCACCATATTCCGATTCAATAAACTCTTTAAAATCTTCTTCACTTTCTTCCCCATCCAAATTCTTTAAGTATAGTTCTTTCAGTTTATTCATATTTTCACTATCTATTTTGTTTATTAACCAATCATCAACATCAAAACATTCGTAATCGTGCCCATAATCCCAATCACCATCTAAAAAATCCTTCACTAATGTTTGAATGCCGTATTCACCATCGTTAAAAAATTCTGATATTTCATTTGAATTAAATGATACAGGTATATAATAAGGAGTTCTATTTTCATATTCAGTCAAATATTTATAAATTATATTAAATTCCTTTTCTGTTGCATCCAAAGATAAATCGTTTAACGTCCTTTTCATAAAATTTTCTGGGTCAGAATCGAATATTTTAAATAATCTATTATAAACATTTTCTGGAAATAAATTCCCAAATTTATCAATATCCTCATCATCCATAGATACCCCTTCAAACTCTAACAATAATTTTTTAATAATTCCCTTCATCATATTTTATAATATTTAATAATTCTTCATACATATAAGTATAATCTTCATCAGTTAAATAATTACTGAAATCTAAGGTAACTTCATCATGTGCGTCATGTGATTGTAACCCATACCATTTTAAAAATGATTTAAAATTATCTAATTTTCTTAAATCTAATTTTTTACCACCCTCAACATATTGACTCATATTGATTATAAAAGGATTATCACTATATTGTAAATAATCTTCATATATAACTGAAGGTAAGTTTTCAATAAAGTTCTCTTTCTTTAAATCAAAAGAAATTAAACTATATACTTTTTCGGCATCTTCAAAATCTAACCCAAATGAATTGTGTAAATATTCTATAATATTTTCTGCAAAACCATTTTTTTTTGAAAGTTGTACATTTATACCGCTACGGGCGTAAGGTTCAATATTTCTACCATCTATATCTATGATATTGGTTTTTACTTTACCATTAACTAAATAAAAATCGTCTTTTACCATATTATAGATTCTATTTATGATATTTTGATTCGCAAATTCTTTAAGTATTTTCTTTATTTTAAAAGACATTTTAATATTTTTATATAAATATACTTAAACTATAATAAAAATTTTCTATATTTGTAGGATGGAAAGAAAAAAAGTTAAAACTGATACAGTTAAAATTGATGGGGTTAAAAAAAGAGATAAGATTGTAGAAGAAAAAAAAACAATTATTAATAGTGTTTCTAATGACACTAAAGTAAAATGGGATAAAATAAAAGGTGTGAATAATAAAATTATTAGATTTAAAGTAGGTGATGTTTCCAGAAAGGAAGAATTATCTAAAAAAAAACACCGTCAACTTTATGTAGGAGTTGACGGTAATGATTTGTATTTTTACTATGAGATTTTTGAGTGATTATCTATTTCTTTCTGTTGATACTGATTTATGTAAATCTTCTATTATAATCTCATTAGTATCGATAACCATTTGATATCCCTCTAACGCATCCTGTATATGTTTAGATAATCTATCAAAAGATACGTTTGTCATATTAGATCTATTAGATTTTTCTAATATTTTTTCTAATTCTAATTTAGTTTCTTCTAATTCTTCATTAATATCTTTTAATGATCCAGTTAATTCATATGCATATTTAGTATAATTAAATCCAGTACCTTTAAACATACCACCGATACCTTTTATTGTAGAAACTAATCCTTCGTTAGTATTAGCTCTATTTTCTACAATTTTTTTTATCTCCGTTTTAGATAATTCAATTACCTTACCATTCTTTCTTATCTTCATGTTAATTTTTATTAATAAATATTATTAATATATAAAAAATTTTGTAATTTAAATAATTTTTTGTATATTTGTATTATAAAATAAATAACTATGATTTTTGAATTCACACAACCCAAAGGGAAAAACGACATTAAATGTAATGTCGATTGTATGGTTAGAGCAGTAACTAACATTACTAAAGAAGAATATAGTAAAATCCATAAAATTATGTATGGATATGGTTGGAGGGCTAGTAGGCGTTCGTCTAAAGGTAAATGGGAAGAACAAATTACTAAAACTCTTGATGATTTAGGTTTTAAACATAAAAGAATTTCATTTCCCGCAATAAAAGGGCAGAATAGAATGACTGGAAAAGAATTAAGTAAATTAAATCCTAATGGTAAATACATTATTAGAGTGGCGAAACATGTATCTGTTTTAGATTGTGGTAAATTATTAGATACGTGGGATTGTTCAGATAGTTGTGTATATTTTGCTTGGGAAATTATAACATAAAGTTATGAACAATAAAGAATGTATAGAATGTCCTTGGCTTGTTAGAAATAAAAATAACGATTCAATTATAGGGCACTCAAAAAAATGGGATAAAAAACATAATTGTCATATGGTAATCAAAAATAAAAATATTAGATTATGGGACAATTTTCCCGAATTCCAATGTGTAGGGAATAAAAAAAACTTAATATCTACCACTAATGTAGACAAATAAAACTTCTGGTATTCTAACGCATTGGTTTAGATTACCTGACCCATCAATACACCCAATAATTTCTAAACTATTAACAATATTTTTAATATTCTTAGGGGCGTTTATTGTGACATTCTCAATATATTGTTTACTGTATAATTTATTTGAATCATAAAATGATTCATTAATCAGTCTTTTTAATTGATTATCCGAAATAATTATTTTTTTCATACTTTAATATGCGGCTTTAAAACCATCACAATGTTTCAAACACCAATCACCCAAATTTCTAAATTCTTCGTCACTATTAAAATATTTATTATCGATTGGAGTCATTTTATTGATGTATCCATCGCTAAAAGTTTTTTTACAAAGATCACAAGATGGTCCACCTATTTCATATCCTTTCTTTCCTCCCGTTATACATAAATCAAATCCTGTGTAGTCAGGTGCAGTAACACTTAATATATGTTTCTTAACACAATCTTTTAATTTTTTACAATCAATTGTATCTATAATTTTTATTGGATCAATAATATTATAATCTAACCAATCCTCTTGATCTTTTCTACCATCATCTTGCCATTTATTTTTACACATACAATCTTTACAGAAACTACCTTTTGGTAAAGATTTAGTAAAAGTTAAAGTTGTACACATTGCTTTCCATGTATTGTAACCAACTACACCATCTACAACTAAACCATATTTATCACTTAAAGATCTTTGGAATTCTTTTACTGCATCTTCAGTGTGTCGCTTAAAAATACCATCACATCTCCTCCAATCTTTGTAACACTGATCGCCTGTCATACCACCCCCAGCATATTTAGTATTATACTGATGCACATAAAGTAAATGTTGTATCATTTTAACAATGTCACCAGTAGATCCTTTTGCTGCAACTTTTCTTTTACATATAATTTCACAAATATCATCACTAGGTCCTACTAAACTTTGATACCCTTCATTTATGACAGATTTAACAATTTTATTTAATTGACTTTCAGTTAATTTTATTACTCTTTTTTTCATTTTTAATAGTATATATCTTCATTATTTTCTTCACCATATTGTTCCGTTTCCAACCAATCGTTAAATAAATTGGCGTATTCTTCATCAGTCATCTCATCTTTAACCCCACCTAACCAAGACTCAAAATCCTCAACTATATTAGGATTTAAATCACTCCAACCAAATTTATATTTCATTATATGTAGAACATTATCGATATCAATCATAGATTCACCTAATAATTTTTTATTGGCTTCAACAATAACCATTCTTTTCATTTTTAATAATCTACTCATATTATGTTTATTAATAAATATTATCTTTTTTGAAAAAACCATTAATCTAATGGATAATTTATATATAACTCAACAATATCAAATAATCTGGTATTTGTAATTAATTCAGGTAGATTAAATATTACTATAGTTTTTATAATATCTATTATTTCATTACTTATTTCCCAACCATAATCGTGATTAGAAATAAGTGAATCAGTTATCTCAGTCGTTTCAACATTTTCAAAATTTTCACCATCAACTGTATAAATATCTACTGTACCACCAGGTGAAACATTAATATATATTCTAACGACCTCGTTATATAATGAATCGTTATAATAACCAGAGTCTACTACCATATCAACAGATTCTATAGAGAAATGGAAGTCATATGATCCTGTATTATCATAATCTACAGTATGGAAATCCAGTATTTTTAATTTATTTAAAAATGATAATTCATATTTTAAAAAATCATTAAAATATTCTTTTTTGTTTATTGCGTAATCCGATAACTCTTCCCTTTTTTTTAATAAATTATGTTTTTTTGAAAAATACCCTATTAATTTATTTATATAACTATCCATATGAAATAAATATTAAAAAATATGTTAAAAAATTTTGTCAATTAAAAAATAATATATATATTTGTTATATCAAAATCAAATAATTATGAATTGTTCAGTAATTAGAAACCTAAAAGGTACAGACAGAAAAGTAACTAAATTTTTATTTATCCCTAGATTTGTTAGAGGTAAAGTTAAATGGCTAACATTTATTACGGTACATGAAGACTATATCGATGACGAATGGGTTGAAATCTCAGTAAGATGAAATTAAGTGATCTTTGTGAAATAAGAACCAATTTTGGTGATGTCGATTTTTGGTTACAACGAAAAGGTAGTAACGATACAGTCGGTACACCCACTAAAGAGTTTAATCCTGAAAACATAGGTATTAAAGTTATTAGAACTGATATACTCGTTCCTGATTACCTTTATTATGTATTAATGTATCACCAAAGGGCAGGATATTTTTCTAATATATCTAAGGGTACACTAAACCTAAAAAATATTAGGGTTGAGGATATAAAGAGTATTAGATTATCGGTTGGGTGAATATTTATATGTAAAGAAAATTCTTTTTGTTTTTCATAACGAAATTCAAATCGGAACGATGAACTAAGGTATGAATCATAACAGTAAAATAATAAAACCCATCTTGGTAGCGAACCTGATGGGTTTATTTTGTCCGTAGACAACAACGGTCCTAATCCGTTATCTTTAAAAACCGCCAAAAATATTTTTAACTTTTTCTGTGGCTTTATTAATGGTACTTTTAATTTGTGATTTCATAGAATTTAGTGGTCCCAGATCAAATTTATCTATTAAGTTTACTGCCCCTTGAATATTCTTTTCTTCAAAAGATTGGCTCATATCTATTTGAATTGTTTTATTTAACATTAAAACCCCACCCTTAATATAACCTTTAACCGATATTGTATGAGTATCATTTTGTATAAAAGATACAACAAGATTCTCAAGCTTTCCGACATTTCCAGAACAATTCACCGTAACATTTACTATAGTATTAGATTTTTTAGCTAAAACTTTAGTTTCACCAACCATTTTAGCTTTACCAATAGGTATCCCGTCTACGGATATATCTAGATCATAATCTTTTATTTTTATATTAAACCTGGATGGATTACTTATTGTCAAATCGAAATTAACATCAAAACTATTAGTAGTTACATTTAAGACACTTATTTTAGATATGTCCTTAACTGAAGGTTTTTTAAAATCTTCTTGTGATACATCCATTTCAGATTCACTTAAAACTCTTTTAACTATCCTTATTAGATCACTTTCATTCAATGTTACAATATTTTTCATATTAAATAAATATTTTACTTTTAAAATTTTTTTCAGTATCATTGGGTATGGAAAATAAAAGTATAATTAATTGGGATTTACACCAAAAAATTGCGGAAAAAAAATACGGTATTAAACCAATAAAAAAAAATTATGATTTTAATAGTTTAGAGAAGGAATATAAAACCAAAAATAAAAGAGTTTTTTCCATTCAAAACATAACACAAATAGATGACGATACAGTTGTTTTAGAATGTTATTTACATGATAGAAAAAAATATTACGTTAATACAGAAAACTATACATTACATAACAATACCCCAACTAATTCTAATAATGAAGTAACCTTAATGTGTGAATATATTTGGGTGATTAAGTCTATTTCTGATTTTATAAGTCAGGAAGAAAATAGGGTAGGGGGTTATAAAAAATTATTATCTGATTTATTAACAAAAGAAAAAAATTAATTTTCTTTAGAATATTCTTTTAATAATCTTTCGTTGTTTTTTATTAACTCTAATCTTTGTTTACGATTATAGTTGTTTCTTTTATGTTTTTTTGACTTTGCCATAGTTGTTTATTCATAATTATATTTTAATGTAAAGAAATCTCTACCATCTAAATAAATTTGATGGTGATCTAATAACGACCCATCATCTATCAATCTTTCGTAGTCTTTTGATGGTGTCATAGACATTTTAGTATTGTAGATTAAAATATTTTCTTTAAATCCATCCTCAATGTAGTAATCAAATTCTGCCATTTTATCAAACTCACTTTCATAACTTTCATCATCGTCACCAGTTATAATAGCAAAATTAAATTTTTTATCTTTTAATGGTAATGTTTCTTTAATAACATCATCCCTATGATACATTTTTTCCCATATATTAAATGCATCACCCCTTATATCTCCATCCCTAGAAACCATCAAACCATTAGGGTGACAAAACATTAACGCCACTTCTAATACTGTTGGACCAAATCCCTTTTCTGCTGCAATCATAGGAAAATAATATGTCCCGTCCTTACTTATGGATAACCCAACAAACCCCAAAATTTTACTATTTACAAAATCATATAGTGTTATATTAAGGTCGTCATATATAGAAATTATTATATTTTTGGGAAGTGATGACATTTTTTTATATTCTTCTTTTAATATTCTTCGTATTATTTCTTTCATACTACAAAAATAAATATATTTCTATACACTAAAAAGGCATTTTTTCTGATATTTCTGACGATAATTCTTTAATATATTTTTTAAAAATAATTTCTGCCAAGTTTTTGTCCACACCAAAATTATTTACAACGTAATCGATATCCTGTGTACCTATTATCCACCCATCAAAATGTAACCAAGTATGGATATTCCAAGGTTTATAACTATATTCTACCCAAGGATACATAGGAAATGATATTGCAACAAATTTTTCTGTAAAACTACCACCATAATTTTTTTCCATTATTTCATATTCAGTATCATCTAACATTGTTTTTATAATGTAATTATAAAATTTTTCTTTCCTTTCAACAGACTCAACTATAGGGTTTTTACCTTCCGCATCTTCATAACTTATTAGATTACCTACTTTATCATATTCCTTTTCTACCCAGTCCCCATCCGAATCCTCATAGTAAACCAATACTTTTTTATTCCTATTTGGGACATCTATCATTACTTGTATATAGTCTGGTGCCGCAACCACCCCACCAAACTGAATGGGTTCATGTGTAATAAGATCTACACGCCAACCATATATCATTTTAAAAATATCCCCCCAATCATTTCTAGGTATATTAAAATTAATAAAGTCAACCATATAAGGTTTTTTTAGTAGGGGGATTATTTTTTTATAGTATGAACTTTTATCTTCTACCGACTCAGTAATATTTTTTTCTGATCTAATATCATATATTTCACCATTTGAGTTTTCTCGATAAATTAAATTATTATCTGAATCAAATTCACTCTCTACCCAAAAACCATTGTTTTCGTAATAAATTTGATTCCCGTTATCATCGTATCGATATAAATAAAGACTACCATCCTGAAAATATTCGTGACTAATTAAATTATTATATTTGTTGTAAATATTTTTAATGTAGTCACCATTAGAATATTCTTTATATATATTATTACCTGATTTATCCCAACGGTAAATTTCCCAATGACCGTAAGGTGTTTCATAGTATAATGGATTATTGTCTTTTTTTCTTAAAACCTCATCCCAATGATCACCCACATAAACTGGTTCACCAAAAACAATAGATAATATTTGACCATGACTTTTTTTATCGTGAAATCCCATTTCCGATAAATCATTAAAATAAGGTTTTTGTATTATTTTTGCAACTATTTTATATAATTCCTCTTTTCTCATTATAATAATAAATATAATGGAAAAAAATAAATTTTAATCTAATAAAATATTTATATTAATCCCATTTTGGGTATCCGTAAGAAGTAATCTTATCATTTATTTTTAATCTAAATAGATTATATACTATATTTGTTTCACTTTCATTTAAACTATAGTTTGTAGTCACATATTCTTTAAATGTAACAAATAGTGGTACCGATAAATACCTCAAATAATTTATATTTACTGTTTCATAATAAAAAGGTAAATCTATTAAATCACTTACTATATCTATATCAGTATCTTCTAAAATAAATTTTAAAACATTTTCTAAATAAATTTCTTTTTTTGGGGTCATATTAAATAAAATTTGATTAGGATTTTTTGATATCTTTATTTTGTTCTTCTATAAAAGACTCTTTAATACCTGTATCCTTTAAAAACTTTTTATGTGATGCCTTATATGATTTTTGTGTTTCATCATCTGCGTCTTTGGTGTATTGCCAATTCCAGTACAAAGAGTCGTTAGGTTTGAACCCATAATAATGGTGAACTTCTTTTTGTGTATCAACAACATTACTACCATTCCAGTTCTGCCCTGTACAGATATATCCTGTTTCTATATTTTTTATAACATTAGATTCACCTAATGTAGTATGTCTGTTTTGTATCCATGTAAGTCTCTCCATCAAATTCTGATAATACATGTTTGTTTGTCCCCACCTAATAGATGAAAAGAATAAAACTACATCAGACTCAAATAATTCTTTACTGATTTTCCATAGTTCATCAGAAGGCTCATTAATATTAACCCAACATCTATGGAATCCTGAAGGGTTTTTTGATTTATCTTTTAACATTGCCTTTAATAGTCCACAAGAATTACCTTCAGCCCTAGATACGTTAGCCTCACAAGGTAATATTTTCATTTGTGTAATATCCATAAATTCGGCAATATCGCCAAGTTCTTCTTTTATGAATAATGCCAATAATCTGGATTTAGGAATATCAGGTTTATTAGGATCAAACTGATATCTGTTAGAACAAGAAAGTAGTAAAACTTTCTTTTTTTTCTTTAATTCATCTATTGTTTTTTTAAGATCCCTAAAACTTGCCGTATTCGGTGATTCATCTTTTGATTCAGATACAATACGCATCATATCCCTCATTCTATTTAATTCTTCCTGTAAATTCATATTAATATTTTTTATTGTATAACAAATCTATTAAAAAATCTTTATAGATTTCCCACACATACATTATATGTTCATCTTCTTCTAATCCATAATTATTATTAAGATAATCTATTAACTTCATAGGTAAGTTGTCAAATTGTAACATTCTTTTTGATTTATTGTATGCCTGTAAAACAACTTTATTCCAAGGAAATGCAATAAAAGGTCCTGTAACTGGAGATAATTTTTTAATTTCTGTATTAGAAATTAAATCATCTACAATATAATCTAAATATTTTAATAATCTATCATTCATTTATAAAAATTTCTCCCATTTTATTGAGCAGTAAAACCGTTGACCCTAAACCAAAATTAGAAATTAACATTGGGTTTCTATTTGCATAATCTCTAAATATTTCCATCATCTCTTTAAGAACATAATTAATATATGTCTCACAAAATTTTATAAATGATTTTTTTGTCCCATCATTATCTATATATAACCCATAAACTTGATTAAAATCATTTATTTTAATCACATATAAATCACTTCTATCTTCTAATTGTTCATATGTTATACTGTCAACGATACTATCAACAGTATTTTCAACAATTTTTATTAATTTATTATTTAATTCTTCACCAACCCCCTCAAATTTTAATAAATCATATGGATTATTCATAAACCATTTTGTGTTACCCTCAACACTTTCAGTAATGGGCATTGTCGTTTGATTATATCTCTTATCCTTTAGTTTTGAAACGTATTTATTCCATACATATTTAGATTCTGAACGTGTTACCCCATAAGTATTTTCTATGTATTCTACAAAATAAATTAAAGGGGTACTACTAAATCTACTAAAATTCGTCCAAGGGGTTTTAATAAATGGAGTATGTAACATTAATGTATGGGAATCATAAAGAATATTACTGTCTTCGACAAGAAAATCGACAACTTTATCTAAATACTGTATGTTTCTATTACCCATAAAAGTTTTTTAATAAATATCGTATAAAAACAAAAATCCCATTATCTCTGGGATTTGATGTTTATTAAATAGGTTTTTTTATTTTACAATTCTACTTGTTAGTAGATTTATTAAACTTTGTACCTCTCCAAAAGAATAAAACCTAATATTTGGATCAGTGTTAAAGACTTCCACATACCATTCATCATCTTTAATTTCGTCTTGACATTTAGTAATAAATGTTAAACCATCTACAATATCTAACGCATAATAATATGATTCGTCTTCATCGTGTTCTTTAATTTCTTCTTTGTTAAACCCCAATAGTTGTATTTCTCTTTCTGTCATAATTTTTTATAATTATAAAAATTTTTTTTAAAAAAATCAATGATATATAGGATCTTTTACACCCCATTCATTTATTAATATTTGATTTACTTCGTTAATATAATCTTCCCACACACTATATGATTCGTATTTAGTTAACCCATAAGTGTCCCTACAATAGTCAAAGAAATCCTCCCTATCAAAATGCATAATTCTACTATATACTAATTTAGTAAATGGGACAAAAATATTTACCCATTGTTTTCCCATAGAAGATGATTCTATTATCGTATCAGATAAAATAAATTCTAAAACTTTATCTAAATAATTTTTTCTCCTATCATCAGATTCTTTTAATATATTATCTGATACATCAAACTTATTAAACATAATTTGACTGTATTTTCCCCACACAATATCAAATTCTTCTGGAGTTATACCATAATGTTTATTACAGTAATCCGCAAATTCATCATAAAATTTTTCAGATGGTAATAATAAAGACATATGTGAAGAATAGAAATTAATTGGTGGGTATAGTATGATTGCCAATTTAGTATTTATTTTTGTATCACCAATCAAAGATTCAACAACCTTATCTAAAAACTTGTTATTGGTGTCAACAGATTCATTAAGACTGTCATCTTCCATTTTATTTTCTATTTCTTCTCGTAGTTTGGTGAATAATATTCTTATATACCTATTAAAAATTTCTAATATAAAAGATGTGTCAGTTATACCGTACTGATTACTTATATATTTTACTTCTGACACATTTAATGGGTAATCTCCCATATAATTTAACTGGTAATCTATACTATCCCACTCCTCAGTATATATTTCATCATAAAAAGGGTATATAATTCTTGCCACAGGATCACCTTTAATTGTTTTAATTTTATAATTAGTGTCTTCTAACATAAAATTTACGATCTTATCTATAACCATATTTTCTTTATCACCTACTGATTCATTAAGACTATTTTCTACATCATAAGATTTACCAAATCGATAGTCTCCATTTCCCATCTCTCTATATATAAAAAATTTACTATCTCTGTCCACTATAACACCTGCGTCTACATCGGGATCCTCACTACCTATGTATAATACATAAATGTCTTTATTTTTAAAAATATGTTTAAATATATTATCCCATTCTTTTTGTGGTATCTCTAATGATATTAAGTCTCTGAAATAAGGGGGATTCAATAGTTTACTCAGACTATAGTATTTATCGACAGATTCATTAAGACTATTTTCACTATAATCATCTAAGTAACCATCAGAATTTTCATAGTATGTACAAATTTTGTTGTTATCGTATTCCCATTTTTGCCATTCCCCATCCGAATTTTCATTATATAATAAATTACCATTATCGTCATAATCTCTTAATATCCATGAACCATTATCCCATTCGACATATAAAGGTTTATAGAATTTAAGTGGTTTATCAATAAATAAAATTGTTGCATCCCTTTCAATACTCCTACCCAATTCGATAGAATTTATATCCCTTTTAAAAAGTAATGAAAATACTTCTTCCCATTTTTCAGTAGGTATTTCAAACATCTTTAAATCTTCTATATAAGGTGGTTTCATAATACTAACTACTTTTTGAAGGTAATTGGTGTTGTCCACAGATTCATTAATATTTCTATTAATAGATATTATTTCACGCACTTTATCGTAAATCATTTCATTGTATTCCCTCCAAACATATATAACTTCATCTTTTGTTAACCCATAATCTTCTACACAAAAATCTTGAATTAAAGTATGGTCATGATATGTCCAGTCAGTAAAACAATCTGTGGTAAAATAAGTATCAACTACAACCCTACATTGTTTATCATTTGGCACATACTCAAAATCTGTATCTTCAAAAAGATACATAACAATCTTATTTAGATATTCTTTTTTTCTATTGTCCACTATACAATAAATATTAATACATATGAAAAAACCTCACCATTTCTGATGAGGTTAATATTTTTTAAACCTTTTTGTTATTTTAACAATTTAAAGTGCGATTTATACTGAATCACCATAAATAATTGCACCTAAACCTTCTCTATCGGTAGTCACTATTTTACCAACTAAACTATAAATATCAAAATAGTTTATTGTTTTTGGTTTTTCTTTTGGATCTTTACTTGGTATTACTTGTGTATACGAATATACAATTCGAGTCACGCTTGATGACCTTAAAAGAACTGGATTTAACGATACTACGTTTCTTCCCTTAATCACGTAACTATTTACTTCTAAAAAAGAATCTGCTATTTTATTTTAGTTATTTGTTATTATATAAATAAATATCATAAATTTTTAAAAAATACCGATACCAATTTTAGTGGCGTTTAAACCAAATCTATTGTTTAAAATAAATAATAATTGATTCCACCAAATTTTAGGATCATTAAAATGATCGTTTAATAATTCAAACATCTCTTCACCAATTAATATGGTATCAAATTCAATTTCATGTATGTTTGGTGGTTCATAACAAACTTCTGGGAGATCCTCACTAAGTTCTTTTGGGTAATTACCCATATCGTCATAGTATCCACTTTCTACGAGTTTAAAAAAATATTGGTAGTATTCTTTATCAGGTAAAACAAATCCAACTGCGTAAGGGTCACAACAAACTCCCATACCACAACTATATTCTGCCCAATCATAGTAACATTCAGATAAATCTGGATATTCCATATCTAACACCCTTTCAATGATGTTAATCATTTTACTTTCTGTTATAATAATTTTCATCTATTAAAGTCTTTAAGGTATAAATCTATTATATATTTGGCATACCAAACCCAAATTCTAGTTGACATATCAAAATCCAATCCGTAATGTCTGTCCATAATCGTATAGAAACAATCAGGCACCCATTCAAAAAATGGGTTGTATCTTGAATGATTTAAATGTATTGATATATTACAGTCAAATAAATAAAAATGATGATCCCTTAATGTAGTATTATTAGTTATGTTATCAATAATATAGTCATGAAATCTTTTATTATCACCTATATATGTAGATTCATTAATAGAGTTTTTATGACTATATTCAAAATCTTTCATTTCTTTATATATGATATGTCTTAACTCATTTATATATCTATTATATAATTCTTGTATCAATACAATATCATTAATACCAAAATTGTTTTCTAAATACTCCTGATCTGATAAATCCCAGTAGTATATGTCCCAATAATCACCCATTTGTTCAATACCAAAGATACTATCCCCACCACCAGGCCAAATTATAGATACTTGCACATAATTTTCATAGTTACCTCTCTCCATAGTAATTTCCCATTTGGTGTCTTCTATCATATAATCTACAATCTTATCTAAATAATTTGATTTCCTATCCATTGACTCATTAATGGATAGATAAGGTGGTGGTATAATTTCTTTTACTTTATAATATAATAATTTATAATATCTATGAGATATACCAACAATAAGATTCCAGTCTTTTATACTGTATGTTTTTTGAAGGTAGTTAACCATATCCATATCATAACCTCTTTTTAATAATATTGGTAACACCTCTTCGAATCTATAGTTGGTATATTCCCCAAATTCATAAAAGGGATAATCTATTATTATTTTTTCAGTATGTTGATTAATTTCTACTGGAGTATCTTCTAACATATATTGTGAGATACTATTAATAATTTGTTCTTCTCTATTACCCACAGATTCATTAATATTTCTATTACTTACTCTATTTCTTATGGTAGTTCTATATTTCTCCCACATATCATATATCTCATCTACTGTCAGCCCGTACATATCCCTACAATATTCAAAAAAAGATTCAGGACATGTATAAAAGTTGGTAGGAAGAAAAGAATTACCTAACGGATAATACTTATCAGCACCTTTAAAAAAAGGAAAATGTATATAATTACCGTCTTCCCTAATTTCTATTAAGGTATCCTCTAAAATATAATTTAGAATATTATTTAAATAATCTTTTTTTCTGTTACTCATTAAGTCAATTTTTTCATGTGAACATCATTTACATTACCTTCATCTTCTGAACTTCTTACAAATGATATTACAGAAAGTATATCTTGTTTAGATAAAGTTTTCTCAATACCATTTCTACCCCTAACTATACAACCACCATCACCTGATTCCACAATTGAAGCGACATTTATATCCATATAGAATTTGGAGAATCTAATTTTGGCGGATGTACCTTTTACATCTACTGTAACGGTACCATCATTATTAACACTAAATGTTGCACCGTATAGTATCACATCCTCATTAATAAGTCTTTTAAATTGATTTTCTGTTATAATAATTTTCATATTAATAAATATTATAACATAATAAAAAATTACCCCACAAGAGGGGTTGGGGTGATGGAACAGTTAGGGTATATAAGAGTTTAAAATCCCCAATCCTTTAATTCGTATATCCTTTCCATATACATAGGCCAAAGAATAGAGATTTCATCTTCAGTTAATCCATATGTGTCCCTACAAAACCATCTAAAATATATCAACTGTGTTTCCATACCACTATAAGAGGTATCAGACAATCTATTAAATGTATGTAGATAAACAGATTCAAATGAGATTCTACCTGAAGTACTACCAGGATAATAATAAGATGGTGAAAACCAATTATTACCTATTTCAGTATCATCCACTAAAAAATTTAAAATTTTATTAAGATAGGTTGTTCTCCTATCCTCAGATTCATTAACGGTTATCTTTTGACTCAGAAGTTTAACAATCTTATCCTGAAATAATCCCCACAATACAATTATGTCATCATCATTAGTTAAACCATAGTTATCATAACAGTAGTCATAAAACAAGTCAAACTGATTCTTGTGGGTATCATAACCTGATAACATATTATTAAAGATTTCATATAGATCACTTTTCTTATACTTATAATTTATTGTATGTTTAGGGGTAAAAGGAAACTTAACCATATCGTGTCTTAAATCTATTATGGTATCTTCCACAAGAAATTCTAATACCCTATTTAAATAATCTTCTTTATTCATAATATAATATAAATATTATAACATAATAAAAAATTACCCCACAAGAGGGGTTGGGGTGATGGAACAGTTCGGTCGTCCGAAAGAATTTATTTTTTCATCAATAATTGTGTAATACCTTTCCCATATATAAACAATGTGATGATATTTAACTCCGTATTCATTATTAGTGTATATAACAAAAAATATTTTTATTTGTCCTTTGTGTGTATTAAATCTATCTAATGTACACAAATATGGTGTACCCACAAAAGGTAAACGGATACCTCTATGACTAACAACGGTATCTTCCACAAGAAATTCGACAATTTTATCCAAATAAGAAATAACATTATCTTTCATAATACAATATTACAAAAAATATTTTAATCCACCAAAGTATTTATTTAATATGAAAGGGATAATTAAAAGAATTTTAAAGGAAGAATATGAGTTAACTGAAACGGAATATATGGGCGGAATTATTCCCCCACATTTTTTAGAGGAACTGGGAATTAAATTATTTAATGAAGGAGATGTTGCCAGTCTTACAGAAATACAATTCGATACAAAAATAGTCGTAATAGATCTTTTTACTTACGATGAAAATGGTGAATTAATTTGGTATGTTGATTCGTGGGATGTACCAACAGGATTTCAATTCCAATACGGTTTTAAAATTAATGATTTACCTGTTAATTTTATAAAGTTTTTAATAAAAGAATTAAATGATAAATACACTAGTAGTTATTTACTTCCGTTTTTAGATATAATACCAAAAGGTATGTTTAAGAATCTTTAAGTTTATAGATTATACTTTTTGTGTACTTATCCCACACATCCATCATTTCACCATCAATCAAACCGTAATTATTTCTAACATAATTATAAAAAAAGGAGAATATACCTGCGTGAGGTTGATCATGTGAAAATAAACGACTTCTTTCTAACCATATAGTCATAAATGGTGGACCCCATATTTTAGATTCATAATCAATTATTGTATCATCCACAAGATATTCTACAACCTTATCTAAATATTCTGATCTTCTATTCACAGATTCATTAATAGATTTAAATTGTTCCATTTTTTTAGTGATTAAAATTTTAAACCTATCCCACACATATTGTGTTTCATCTTCAGTTAACCCATATTCATCCATACAAAGATCTTTAAATAGATAACGCGGTTTTGTTGAAAAATTTGATCCTGTACCAGAAGAAATAAAATAACTTAAATTTAGTGGTTTTTTATTGTTACTTAATATATCAGTATCATCTACAATAAAATCTACAATCTTATCTAAATAATATGTTCTTCTATCTACCGATTCATTTATGGGATTATCACCATTTAATTTTTTTTTCATAAAATCAGCGTATCTACTCCAAGTGTAATCAGTTTCATCTTCAGTTAACCCATATGTATCTTTACAATATGTGTAAAAATTACCAATAAAGTTAGTAATTACGGTAGGGGTAAAAGCGGTAAAAGGAGGTCTTGTGGTATTATGGGATAAGGGGGATATTTTAAAACGAGAAGAATCAAATAACGAATTATTCCATGCCTCATCGCCCTCTTCTGTGACTCTTGCGTATTCCTCAAAAGGGGGTTGCCAATATGGTTGATCATCCCAATCCATAAAATCGAATTTTGTGTCCTGTATTATAAAATCTACAACCTTATCTAAATAATCAGATTTTCTATTCACAGATTCATTAATACTACTTTTAGTATTTATTTTATCTATAATAATTTTTCTGTATTCTTCCCACACATATATCATTTCTTCATCAGTTAAACCATATGTATCTTTACAATATTTGAAAAAATAGAGGGAGAAAAGATTAGATGAGGAAAGGAGAGAGAAGAGGAGGAAGGAGAGAGACTGGATGGGAAGACGGGGGAAAGGGAAATGTATTGAATCATTCCCATAATCAATTATTGTATCATCCACAAGAAATTGTACAATCTTATTTAAGTATTCGTATTTTCTATCTACAGATTCATTAAAACGATTTTTTTTAAAACGATTACCCTTTCTTAATATATCTAAAATAATTTTTCTGTATTCTAACATTACATTTGTTCTTTCATAAGTATTTAATCCATAGGTGGTAGTTAAATATTCATCTAAAAGACTATAAGGTATATTATCAGGAAAAATTAATGAACTAATAGTGTAATCAACAAAAGGTAATTTTATTCGTTTGGACATAAAATATATTTCTGTATCCTCTACCATATATCCAAGTACCTTATCTAAATATTCATTACGTCTATTATCTACAGATTCATTAATATTACTTTTATTATTTAATTTATCTCTAATAATTTTTCTGTATTCTTTCCACACATATTCTATCTCTTGATCAGTTAAACCATATGTATTTTTACAATAATCAAAGATAAAGAAAGATGAAGAAGGGATAATGGGTGTTGGGTGTTGGTATCCAGGTAAGGTGTATGAATAAGTCATCCTCTGATTATCATAATGTATTTCTGTATCCTGTACAATAAATTGTATAACCTTATCTAAATAATCATTACGTCTATTATCCATACCATTATATAAATACCTTAATATTTGGAAACGTAAAATTTCCTGGAAAATTTTGGGTTATTGGGGTAGGATGAAAAATGGGTGTCTTTATTTATAGGATAAAATAAAAAAAGGGTTCAAACCTAAACTTAAAAATTTCCTGGAAAATTCGTGGACAACATCGCCTCCCCTCCTACAACCAAAAACCACCCAGAGGGAAGGGGGGATACGATGGGGGGTGTCTGGGGGACCCTCCCCCTTACCGTATATGTGGGGGGTAAAATAACCCCTTATAAATACCCCCTCCCCATCATAGGATTATATGTATGTCTCTATCTCATTTCATAATACAAATATACGAATAATATTTTAGATAATCAAATTATATGGAATAAAAAAAGGAGATAATTTTTTTCGTGAAACTACTTAAAGTATCCGATGATTATATTATCTCCTTTTAATCTGTCTCAACCCAGTCTATGAACTCTGGGGAGACTACCGTATAAACCCTCTGTTCATATAAAGAAGAACTTGTCTTTCTTTTATACTATCATCTCCATTAGGGTGGGGGGGAGATGAGGAAAGGATCCCTACAAATAAATCAAACAACTATGATACAATATTAAGTATTATATTTTAAAAAGTCAATAGTTATCTTCAAAATTTTTCATTTCTTCATATATAATAGGACGTAGTTTATTTATGTATCTATTATATAGTTCTTGTGTGATCCATTCTTCAGTTATACCAAATTGTTCTTCTAAGTATTCTCTATCTTTATAACCTGTATGGAACATATCCCAGTCCTTTTCCATATCAATTGTTTTATATGTATCCCTATCACCACCAGGAAATCTTATGTCTACCTCTACATATTCCCAGTCATCTTCATGTTCCATATATATGTCCCACACAGTATCTTGTACCATAAAGTCTACTATTCTATTAAGAGTATCTTCTTTTCTTTCTACTGATTCATTAATTGTCCCTCTACTAATAATCTTACCATTAACAACAATTTTACCATCAGAGTTTTCATAATAAATTTGTTCACCATTTAAATCATATTCATGTTTTTCCCAATATCCATTAGAAGTTTCATAATATATAAAATTACCGTTTGGATCGAATACATAATTTCCACTTACCTTTACTTCTTGATTAAATACCTTTGACAGTATCTTACCCCATTCATGTTCAGGTATACTTAATGATTCTAAATCCATATAATACGGAAGTTTTATTATACTACTTATTTTATCATAATATGTGTCATTCCCATCTACTGATTCATGTAAATTACTTCTATTGTCTGTAATTTTACCACTAGAATCTTCAGAATATATCAGATTACCACTTGAATCATATTCATATTTTTCCCAATAACCACTAGAAGTTTCTTGATATATCAGATTACCACTTGAATCATATTCATATTTTTCCCAATATCCATTAGAAGTTTCATGATATATTCTATTACCATTTAAATCATGTCCATATTTAACCCATTTTCCATTAGAATTTTCAGAATATATTATATTACCATTAGAATTATAAACAATATAATCACCACCACTAACCCCTACTTTCTGATTAAATTTAATAGATAAAATCTTATCCCATAAATGTTTAGGTATATCTAATGATTTTAAATCATAAAAGTATGGTGGACGTATTATCTTAGATAATTTATCATAATATCTGTCTTTCTTATCTTCTCTATTCTCTTTAATAATACCTTTAATGGTAACCTTCATTTTTTTTAAATTATATTAATAAATATTTGGTTATGTCAAAAATTATCCGTAACTTTATATTGTCAATGGTTCATAACCGAGACGGGTCAGAGAAACAAGTTCTTCTCTAAGAGGGTGGACTCCGACCTGTCTTATATTTTTTTAGTTAAGACAATTACGACCAACCGACCTTTGATTCCTTCATACTATATATTCCATATGTACGCCTGTTTCGGTATTACCACCAACATAACAAAGGTAGTAATAATAATCGACATACACAAATTTATTTAATTAATAAACATGACAAATCACCCACATAGTAGGTGTTTTTTTTTAAGTAATTTAACCATATGTTTATTATATATAGAATATTCTGAGGGAAATGGATCTACCGATTTATCAGACACACCTAAGTAGTTATTCGATATAATATAACTTATACTGTTAATTAACTTCTATAATATAAATATACGATGTTTAAAAAAAAATTAAAGATTAATAAATATATATCGGTGGTAAAATGTGGGAATGGTACAGTTTTATTAATAACTTTTTTTACTAAAATGTTGATTTTCTCAGTTTTTTTCCGTATATTTGTATATAGATTTTAAAAATTTTAGAATTTAAAATAGAGGAAATTTAGGGACTACGCAATCTTATTTAACCCTTTCTCTTTAAACATCATTCAATTTCCCACTTTTTACCACTTCAAACATCGATTATAAAAAATAGTCAATTTTAATGAGGCAAATACATTTCTATATATAGGTACAGTTTTTAAATTTAATTGTGGGGGTTTCTGGTACACCCAGTTAAACGATCTTTTTAAATATATTATAGTATACTACACCACTATTAAAATGTCTGAGATGGTCTTAAAATGATTCTAATATTTTATTTATTTTATTATTAATATCAAATAGATTTCTATCACTATTCAACGATAGTAATTTCTTTTTATTGTATATTTTATCTTCACACAAATTATTAATAAATTCTGTTCGTAACATTAATGAATTATCGGATAAAAATTTTATTACATGTTCATATCGATTACCTTTTAATACATTTAATTCTTTCATCAAATAACTGTAGTTAATACTATCTTCTTTTACAGTTATACTATAATTAATATTTTCATTTTTCAAATTATTAAAAACTGTTCCCGTCATAGGTGTTAAGGTAAAAAATTTTAAACTTTCCTTTTTTAGACAAGTATATTCTATTTTAAAATCATCATATACATCAACAAACGCCATTAAATAAAAATCTACATCCTGATAAAGTCTAATATTCTTAATACAATAAGAAAGATTCTTTCCTAAATATGAAAATTTAATTTCATATTTGTGAGACGATAGATTAAACATACCAATTTTTAAAGAATGGATAACTGATGAACTATCTATATTTGTTACTATGTTTCTTTTTTGTGGGTACAATAACATTAAATCCCCAAGACCCCATTTTTTATCTATACCCTCAACAGGTAAACCTATGGATATCATATCATATATTATTTTTTTTTCGAATAATTTACCATATACCGATGGACTACATTCATTATATAATAACAACACATAATCTTCAATAGTCATATAAGGTAATAAATCTTTAACATAGTCTGAATGATTACTATATAATTTTCTATTGGCATTAATTAATAGTTCTCCCCTACTTAATCGATTTACCATATATTATTTTTCCACAAAGTTATAGAAATTTTTTTAATTACCAAATATTTCATCTCTTAAATGTCTCTTAATTTGTAACCTTATAATACTCTTACATAAGATAATTTATCTTTGTAGTCTTTTTCTTTAATGGTAGGTATTTTTTCCTTCAGTTGTTTAAATGAAATATATTTTCCATTCACAATGATGTTAGTAGTTTTACCTTCATATATTACTTCATAATATTCTCCTATCATATTATATTTTTTTATGTATGTATTTTCTATGATTTTTTATTATTTGACATTTAAGGTTTATATGTTAGATATATCCCTAACAGAAAAAACACTTATCAATTTAACGCATTAGTTGAATATACCTTTAAAATTAGGATCATTCCTAACGTTCTGGACTAATACCATTATGGGATAGACGTTGGATATACCTTTAAAATTAGGATCATTCCTAACGTTCTGGACTAATACCATTATGGGAGCGTCGTTGGATATACCTTTCAAATTAGAATGATTCCTAACGGATTAAACAGATATTTTCCTATATATCTTTATTGGATATGCCTTTAAAATTAGGATCATTCCCAACTACATTCAATTTGTTTATCTCGATCGTTCAATTGGAGATACCTTTCAAATTAGGATAATTGCTAACCATTTTAATTTACAATTGACATACACCCGAGTTGGAGATACCTTTCAAATTAGGATCATTCCCAACGTTATTTGGGCACTCCTCAATGTCAATCACGTTGGATACACCTTTCAAATTAGGATCATTCCCAACGTTCTATTAAAGGTACTTACCGAGTGACTATATCTACAAATAGTTATCTATCTTTTTCAATAGAGACTAATCTATCATTATGTAGTGTCCTCAGTTTAGGGTCTTCCAACAGACCCGACCTAAAATGTCAATAAATCAAAGAACTTATTTTCTTATACAAAGATAAGAATAATTTTTTATTAAATCAAATATTTTTATTTTTTTCTTTATCCATTCTTTTCTTATGTTGAGTGATTTCCTCAATGTAAGATTCAGTATGGGCAATAGATATATTCTTTGAGGCGTTGTAATCCGCATTATCTTTATTACCGCAACTCAAACATTCAAACTTAGACTGTGTTATTCTATTATCGGTATGTATATGTCCACATACACTACATCTTTGTGATGAATATCTAGGATTAATTACATTAACTATAATACCTTCCCTTTCCGCCTTATATTTTATCATAGACTGTAATTCAAAATATGACCAATTTCTAAGAATAAATTCATTTCTCTCCATAGAACCAATACCACTCAAATCTTCAATGTTTATTGATCCACACCCATTGACTAAGGCAAAATCAATTATTTCTTTAGAATACTTATGATTCATATTCTTAACAAAATTTCTTTCCCTATCTTTAATGGATTCCAACTTCGATAGTTTATTATTTCTACCTCTTCCTCCTGTGGTGTATTTAAGTGAACCTTGTAAAGATCTTCGTTGTACTTGTATGGACAACCTTTGTTTTAAAAACCCTTCTCTGTCACCTATACTTTTTCTAACATTTGATTTACCACATACCGAAACATACGCTGGTGTAGTAATTCCCAAATCAACTCCAACAACTTTATCCTTATCTAATTTATTTTCTTTCTTTGGTAACCTAAACGAAAGTAATAAATATAAATCACTACCATCCTTCTTTAAACTGGAATCTGAAATTGTATACTCACCACTGATAATTCTGTATATAATTTCCTCATTATTGGATCTATCTCTACCCAACTTAGTTTTAAATGGTATACCAAATAGTTTAAAGGTAAAATTATTTTTATCAGATTTATCAAATTTAAAACCTATTGACATAAAGTATAACGGAAAACCTACATTATAAGTTGAAACTGTTTTTTCTCCCTTTAATATTGATTTAATGTTCTCACAATAATTTTTATAGACATTATTACCTACCGCACCCCTAACATAAGAAGGTAATAATTCTTTATACTTTTGGGTTAATAGTTTATAGTTTATACTTTGTGACTTACAATCCAAATAATCGGTTAATTTTAAATGTAAATCCCCTTCTATGGATTTATTAATGTTTTCCATTACCACAACACATTGTAATATGTTTACCACATCATTGGCATAATGTCTGGCATGATAAAACCAATCATTTAATTTTTTATAATATTCTTTTTTGAGTTCTTTATCCTCTTCATCGATAAAAATTGTTATCTTTCTATTAGACATTATTTTTTTAACATCCTTTTTAGTTTTTTTTGTGACAACTTCAGTTATATTTTCACCCATATATTATTATTTTTTACAAAGATATATAAACTTTTTTAAATACCAAATAATTTTAATTTTTTTATAATAAAAAACCCCTACATTTCTGTAAGGGTTTAAATATTCTTCTTATGGATTCTTGTAGGTTCATATTAACAATCTCCTATTCCGTAAAATATACAGTCAACTATTTCACTGTCGTCTTTATCAAAGATATAAACATAGGAATCCTTATTATTTATTCTA
>Ga0194119_10001371_pt1 | contig 44365 bp, 32 predicted proteins | sample TA2MahC100mmetaG_FD_148620 | JGI IMG/M metagenome (GOLD analysis project Ga0194119, IMG submission 148620) | Freshwater microbial communities from Lake Tanganyika, Tanzania - TA2015018 Mahale Deep Cast 100m | ecosystem: Environmental > Aquatic > Freshwater > Lake | place: Tanzania: Lake... | reverse complement strand
TCGACTTCAGCACGATCACGCCGACCATCAACGAGAACACCGGCGCGGTCACCTACCCGGTGCGGCTCTACGCCATCGCCCGCGACAGCAACAACAACCAGACGGTCTCGCCCACGGTCAACCTGACCATCTTCCCGGCCACCAGCGCCCCGCCGACCATTCAGGTCCAGGCGTTGACCCCGACGAACATCACCGCTGGCACCCAGTTCTTCATGCAGGCGAACCTCAACGACCCGGATGGCAACGTGAGCACCGTCCAGCTCTACGCCAACGGCAGCCTCGTGGGGAATTTCCCGAATCCGCAGCAGGGCCAGCTCCTGACCTACACCGCCAACACCGCGGGACGGTTCAATCTGTACGCGGTCGCCACGGACGAGACTGGCAACACCGCCGTTTCCACCCCCTCCATCGTCATCAACGTCACGGCCGTCACCGCCCCCACCACCGCCATCACCCGGCCCGAGGACAACAGCACCGCGACGACCGTCGGTTCCCCCGTGTTCCTCGAGGGCACCGCCGTCAATGCCGTGACGACCCAGGTCCCGACCCTCCAGTTCATCGCCACCGCGGTCGGCGGCGCCCGCCAGGTCATCAACGGCACCCGTGTCGGCACCACCACCAGCTACCGTGCGATCTGGACCCCCACCAATCCCGATACCTACACGATCACGACCCAGGCCTCTGTCGGCAACGTCTCGGGCACGAGCACGACCTCCCGCCGGGTGGTCGTCAGCGATGTCGTGGGCCTGGCCCCGACGATCAGTCTCACCCGCTCGCCCGGGGTCCTCGGCTACCCGACCTCGGCCCAGACCGCCTCCTCCGCGGACTTCGCGGCCACCGCGCAGGATCCCGACGGCGCCGTCGTTGCCGTCGAGTTCTTCCTCAACCGCTTCAGCATCGGTCAGGCGCGCCGGGATCCGCAGGGCAATACCTGGCGCCTGCAGGCCTCGTTCGCGGGGCTTCAGCCCGGGGCGACCGAGATCGTGGCTCTCGCCCGCGACAGCTCGGGCAACGTCGTCCCCTCGGCCACGGGCTCCATCAACGTGACCGCCGCCGCCAGCATCGCCCCCTCGATCACGATCACGCCCTCGACGACCAACCCCGCCTTTAACCGTCAGGTACAGCTCCGCGCCAACGCGCGGGACACGGATGGCACGGTGACAAACGTGCAGTACTTCGCCAACGCGCTGCCCATCACCTCCTCGACCAACGCCGGCTCCCTCTTCCTCTCGAATTGGACCCCGGCCGCCGAGGGCAAGTACCTGCTGTGGGCGCTCGCCACCGACAGCTCCGGCATCACCACGGTCTCCCCGACGATCGAGCTCAACGTCCGCCGCAACAATCCGGTCCTCGAGAACGCGGCCTTCATCCTGCAGACCTATCAGGACATCGCGAACACGACCAACATCAACCCGTTGGTGTTCGACGATCTCGACGAGCGGCTTGGTTCCGGCGCGCTCAGCCGCGCCGACTTCGTCGCCTCCCTACTCGATCAGCCCGGTTTCCTCGCGCCGGTCCAGTTCCTCGCCACCTACCAGGTGCTGATGGGGCGCTGGCCGACGCCCCAGGACTACACCAACTTCCTCGCGATCGCCCGGGGCAGCCTGAGCAACGCCGTGGGCGGGGTGCTCTTCGCGAACGATTACTTCGCCAAGTACGGCGCGGTGCCCACGACCGCCCTGCTTAACAACCCGGCGAGCGCCATCCCGGCGCGCACCTTCCTCGACCGCCTGTGGGCCAACGCCGCGTCCAGCCCCTCGACCAACCGCGAGACCGATCTCGTCCGGTTCATGAGCAATAACGTGCTGAGCACAAATATCGGCCGGGGCTACAACGTGATCGGAGTTAATCAGGCGATCGCTGAGTTCGTGGTCAACACGAACGCCGCCAACACCGCCCTCTGGAACCGCGCTCGCGCTGCCGCGATCTTCTACCAGCTCGCCCGCCCGCCGGTTACGGTGACCTACGAGGAGATCACCGCCCGCGTGGACGCCCTGCTGCGTCTTCCCGACACGAAGTCGATCGTCGAGGCCGTGCTCAAGGACGAGCTCTACGGCTACCGCTACGTGACGATCACCCGGCACCCGCAGTCGCTGGTGGTCGCGCCGCGCTCCGGGGCGATCTTCGCGGTCGAGGCGCAGGGTGCGCCGCCCTTGGTCTACCAGTGGCTGCTCAATGGCGCCCCCATCCCCGGGGCCACCAGCCCGGTGCTCAGCCTCACCAACGTGGATACCAGCCGCGTCGGCACCTACACCGCGGTCATCACCTCCGCCGCGGGGGTCGCCACCTCCGATCCCGCGACGCTCACGCTCTCCAATGTCACCACGCGGCTCGCGAACATCTCGACCCGCGGCCAGACCTCGGCGGGTGCGAACGTGCTGATCGGCGGCTTTGTGGTAAACGCCCCGGCCGGCCAGACCCGTCAGATGCTGATCCGGGTGGTCGGCCCGACGCTCTCCAGCGCGCCCTTCAACCTCGCGAACACCCTGAACAATCCGGCGCTCGCCCTCTACGTTGGGACGAACCAGAACCCCGTGCTGACGAACGACGACTGGGGCACGCAGGCCGCCGGTGCCGCGCAGGTGCAGGCGATCCAGCAGGCGACCAATCGTGCCGCCGCCTTCGCGCTGCAGCCCAATTCCCGGGATGCCGCGATCCTCGCCACCTTACCCGCCGGCCCCTACACCGTGCAGGCCCAGATCGGTCCCGGCTCCACCAACAACGCCGGCCTGGTCCTGATCGAGGTCTACGATGTCACGCAGGGCGGTCCAGCCGCCCCCAAGGCCATCAATGTCTCCACCCGCGGGGCGGTCGGCACCGGGGCCAATTCGCTCATCGCCGGCTTCGTGGTCACGGGGCAGGTCTCCCGCCGGATGTTGATCCGCGGTGCCGGTCCGACCCTCGCCAACCTCGGGGTCCCCGGGGTGCTGGCCGACCCGATCCTGACGCTCTCCGCCCAGTCCACGGGCCAGGTGCTGCGCACGAACGACAACTGGGGCAGCGGGGAAGAGGCGCCTATCATCGCCAGCGCGGCCTCCGCCGCCGGCGCCTTCCCGTTCCCGGCCGGCAGCCGTGACGCGGCGATGATCGTGATGCTTCCCCCCGGGGCCTACACGGTCCAACTGGCCGGCGTGGGCGGTGGGACCGGCGTGGGCATCGTCGAGGTCTACGACGTCGATCCCTGACCTACGGCCTCCGGGGCGCATCCCGTCCCGCTCGCTTCCTTCCCGGGTATTCGCCGGGAAGGGAAGGGCGCCGCGGCCGAAGGTTAGCGGATCCGGTCGGTCCGTGCCCTAGCCCCCGGCTCACTCCGCCACCGTGAGGGCCCGGCGAAAGACCGCGGGGGAAAGTCGTTCCGGCAACACGTGGGTCTCCCAGAGTACCACGGAGCTCTCGCGGCGCTGGTAGCGGGTGTCATCCGCGGTGCGGGCGATGCGTTCCAGTGAGGCAGGGGCCTCGACGGTCGGCCGAGTTTGGTCCGTCAGGAGCGTGGCGCGCTGCAGCACCGCCAGAAACAGCCCGTCCCTCCGGCGTTCGGCCTGGAGGAACCGCAGGTACGCTTCCAGGCTCCGGAGCTCCGCCGCGGGCACGGTTCGCGGCCTCCCGGTCAGTTCATCGAGCACTCGCCCCGGGGCGAGGACCACCTCGAGGGTCCGGCCGGACCAATCGGCAGCGATGGGCAGCGGCACGCTGAGGTGACCGCCCCGGCCGTGGGGATCCCGCCACGACAGGTCCGCCGTGACCTCGGCGCCCGGCGCGGCGGTGGCCCGGGACAACACGAAGCGATCCACGGTGATGCCGGGCGATTCGCGGAGCGCCCCCACCTCCAGCCGGATGGCGTCCGGGTACACGCGGCCCAGCGGATTTTGCAGCACCGCCGCGAGGGATTGAACGATCTCCCCCAGCGACTGCGCGAAGCCCTGCGCGCCCGCGTGGAGCACGGTCTGGCGCCATTCGAGCCCTCCGGAAAAGCGTAGGTGACTGGCCACGCGAAACCCCTCGAGAAAGCCCGCGTCATTCGCGCCCAGGACGGCCTGGCTCACCCCGGCTCCCACCACCAGCGGCGCCAGTTGGGGGTGCCGCGCCGCGGCAAAGCGGAGCGGTGCCGCGCCTCCTGGCCGGGTGATCTCGACCGGGATCATCGCCGGCCCCGGCCCCAGTTCCCCCGCCACCGCGGAAAGCCGGTCCTGCCGGATGGTGCCGATCACGGGGCCGACGTTCGCCACCTTCACGGATTGCATCTGCGAGGGCAGGATGGTCAGCACTTCGGCGTGGCAGAGCGGCAGCGCCACCTCGCCCAGCGCAAGCAGGGGATGGCCGAAGGCCACGATCTCCCGGCCGCGCACCAGCGAGACGGTGCCGGTCGCCGCGAGGGTGATGTCGCCCGTCGCCAGCGCCACCGCGACCGCGCCGCCGGGAGCCAGCCGCGGTTCCGCGGCCGCCACCACGCCCTGGGCCGGGCTGGCCACCCCCCCGGGCACGACGGGGCCGAGGCCAAGTTCGGCCAGCAGGGGACCGAGGGCCGCCACCGCGACCGGCGAGAGCCCGGCCAGGCTGAAGGCCGGCTGCAAGGGCGTCGCCGGGGAAACGCCGCCCGATCCGCCGCTGAGCCGCATTCCCGGGGAGGGGAGGGCGCGCACCTCCTCCAGGTCGGCCACGGGCGTGAAGCCCGCGTGGCGCACCGTCTCAAAGCGCTGGATCTGGTAACTGAGGGCTCCCGCGAGCTTTCCGTCCACGTACAGCGGGCTCCCGCTCATGCCCGCCACCGCGCCCATCGGTTGCACGCGCGGATCCGTCAGCTCGCAGACAATCAGGGACTTTCCTGGACCGAGGCCGTTTTGGATCACCCCAGAGACCACTACGGCGAAAGGCTCCGGCTCCGTGCCCTGGAAGACCGTCCAAACCTCGCCACGCCGGCCCGGGGTCAGCTCCGAAAGCGGCAACGGCGGGGCGTCCACGGGGGGCGCCGCCAGCAGCGCCGAGGATGCGGCGAGCAGGGCGGCCCAACGCCGGGGATCAAAGGCCGGCGATCGCATCGCTGAGTGCGGCGCAGGCTTGATCGATGTCACGACCCTCGTGGGCCGTGCTCAAAAAACCGGCCTCGTAGGCGCTCGGGGCGAGATAAACCCCGCGCTCGAGGCAGGAATGGAACAGCCGGCCGAAGAGTTTGGCGTCAGAGCGCAGGGCCGACGCGTAATCGCGCACCGGGTCCGGATTGAAGAACAGGCTGAACATCGAGCCGCGCTGCGGAAACTGCACCGGCAGACCCTTGGCGCTCGCCGCGTCCAACACCGCCGCGCGCAACTGCCCGCCCAGCCGCTCGAGCCGTCGGTACGGCTCATCCGTCGCCAGCATCCGCAGGCTGGCAATGCCTGCGGCCATCGCCAGTGGGTTACCGCTTAGCGTTCCAGCCTGATAGACCGGTCCGAGGGGTGCGAGATGGTCCATCACTTCCGCCCGCCCGCCAAAGGCGCCCACCGGCAACCCGCCGCCGATGATCTTCCCGAGGCAGGTTAGGTCGGGCGTGATGCCCTCCAGTTCCTGCACCCCGCCGCGCGCGAGCCGGAAACCGGTCATCACCTCATCGAAGATCAGCAGCGCCCCGTGGCGCGCGGTCACCTCGCGGGTGAACGCCAGATATCCGGGTTCGGGCGCGATGAAGCCCACGTTGCCGCAGCACGGCTCGAGGATCACCGCGGCGATCTCCCCCGGGTGCGCGGCGAACGCCGCCTCCAGCGCCGCCCGGTCATTGTAGGGCAGCACCAGCGTCTCCCGCGCGAACGCCGCCGGCACGCCCGCGCTGTCCGGATGACCGTGGGTCAGCGCGCCGGACCCCGCCTTGATCAGCAGCGAGTCGGAGTGCCCGTGGTAGCAGCCCGAGAACTTGATGATCTTGTCCCGCCCAGTGAAGCCGCGGGCAAGCCGGAGCGCCGACATCGTCGCCTCGGTGCCGCTGTTACACATCCGCACCTTCCGAATCGAGGGTACGTAGCGCGTGATGAGCTCCGCCATCTCGACCTCCAGTGGATTTGGGGTGCCGAACGAGGTGCCCTGCTCGAGGGCTTCCGCCAACGCGGCGCGGATCACGGGGTGGTTGTGCCCGTGAATCGCTGGGCCCCAAGTGCAGACGAAGTCGATCAGCTCGCGCCCGTCCGCGGTGTGAAGCCGGGCGCCGTGCGCCGCGCGCGTGAAGAAGGGGGCGCCCCCAACGGAACGGAAGGCGCGCACGGGGGAATTGACTCCTCCCGGGATCAGTTCCCGGGCGCGGGCGAAGAGATCGGCGGACGAAGTCATTGGGAAAATCAGCCGGCGTAGCGCTGCACGATCGGGATCCGGCGCCCCACGCCGAAGGCGAGAGGGGTGACCTTGAGCCCCGGGGCAGCCTGCTTCCGCTTGTACTCGCTGGCGTCCACCTTCCGGATCACATCCCGGACCATCGGCTCCGGGAAACCGCGCGCCACGAGTTCTGCCCTCGCCAGGCCCTCCTCGACGTAGCCAACCAGCAGCGCGTCGAGCGTGTCGTAGGGCGGCAGGGAGTCCTGGTCGGTTTGGCCCGGCCGCAGCTCGGCGCTCGGCGGCTTCTCGATGGAGGACCGGGGGATGATCTCGCGCTCCCGATTGATCCAGCGGGCGAGGGCGTAGACCTGCGTCTTGTACACGTCGCTGATGACCGCCAGCCCGCCGCACATATCGCCGTAAAGGGTGCAGTACCCCACCGCCATCTCGCTCTTGTTACCCGTGGTCAGAAGCAGGGCTCCGAACTTGTTGGACAGGGCCATCATCAGGACCCCGCGGGTCCGGGCCTGCAGGTTCTCTTCGGTGACGTCAGGAGCGCGGCCCGCGAAGACCGGCGCCAAGGCCGCCTCGCCCCCCGCCACGATGCCCGCGATCGGGATGGTCTCGCAACGGATCCCGAGGTTGGCCGCCAACTCCTGCGCGTCCGTGCGGGAGTGCGCGGACGAGATCGCTGAAGGGAGAGAGACGCCGGTCACATTTTCCGGGCCGAAGGCCGCCGCCGCGATCACGCCGACCACGGCGGAATCGATTCCCCCGGAAAGGGCCACGAGCGCGCGGCGGAAGCCGCTCTTGTGCCCGTAGTCCCTGAGCCCGAGGACGAGCGCGGCAAACAGGTCGGCCGCGGCATCCGCCGGGGCCAGCGCCTCCTCCGGCGCGTTCCCGCCCGGCGGCGGCAGGGTGACCACGCGCAGTTCCTCCCGGAACGCGGCCAGGCTCACAACCATCTGCCCCTTCGCGTCCGCCAGCAGGCTCCGTCCGTCAAAGATCAGCTCATCGTTGCCGCCCACCGCGTTCACGTAAGCCACGGGGCAGCCCAGCCGGCGCGCGGCGTCCGCCACCACCAGCCGCCGCCGGACGTGCTCCTTCCCAAGGCACCAGGGGCTGGCGGAAAGGTTAACCATCAGGTCGCAGCCCGTGGCGTCCAACTGGTCCAGCGGAAGCGGGCCCGCGTAGCGGCGAGGGCCGAGCTGCGGGTTGGTCCAGATATCCTCGCAGAGGGTTACGCCGATGCGCCGCCCCGCGTGCGTGATCACCAGCGGTCCGGTCGCCGCCTCGAAATAGCGATCCTCGTCAAACACGTCGTAGGTCGGCAGGAGGCACTTGCGTGCCATCGCTCCGACCCGCCCGCCACGACAGAAGGCGGCGGCGTTGAAGCACGGCCGGCCCGCGTCCGCGGCGTTCGGCTCCACCGTGCCGACTAGCGCCGGCACGGCCCCGGTCCCGGCCGCGATCTCGGCCAGCGAATTTGCCACGTCCGACACGAAGCCCCGGCGGAAGAGCAGGTCCCGCGGCGGGTAGCCGCAGGTCGCCAGTTCCGGGAACACCACCAGCTCCGCCCCCTGCGCCACTAGCGCGCGGTATGCCCCCAGGATCAGCCGGCGGTTGCCGTCCAGATCGCCCACGGTGGGATTTATTTGCGCGAGTCCAAGACGCATTGAGAGGTTGAGCTTAAGGGCTTTGCCGCGCGTGACAACTCGCAACCCGGGCTTGCAGCATCCCCCTCCGGCGGCGTTTGCTCGCCCCGTCGCATGCGTCTCCCCCGCGTCCCCGGTCTCCTCCTGCTCGGCCTGCTCCGCCTTCCGCTTCCGGGCGCCGAGAGCGGGGCGCTGACCCTAGAGGATGCGCTCACCGCGGTTGAGCGCGTGAGTCTCACGGTACTGCTCAGCCGCGAATCGGCGGTGCAGGCACTTGAGGTCGCCCATCTGCAGCGCGCGGCCAACCTCCCGAACCTTTCGGCCTCCCTCCAGCAGCGCCGGTCCCAGGGCGTCAGCATCGCCACGGTCGTGGTCACCTCCGGCCGGCCTGCGAACCGCTTCGACGCGCTCCTCACGGGTTCCTACGCGCTCTACAATCCAAGCCTCCGCGTGCTCGCCGAGGCCTCCCGCACGGGAGCCGAGGTGGCCCGCGCCAACCTCGCGGCCGCCCTCCAAGCGGTGCTCGCGGATGTCGCGGGCGGCTACTTCCTCAACCTGCGCAACCTCCGGCGCCGGGAGGCGCTCGATGCCAATATCGCCCGCGCCCAGGCCCTGCTCGGGCTCGCGCGGAGCCAGTTTGCCGCTGGCGTGGCCACCCAGATTGACGTTACCCGGGCCGAGGCCCAGCTCGCACTCTCTGAACAGGCCAGGCTCCAGCACGACACCGCCGTGCTGCAGAGCCAGCTGCTGCTCCAGCGGATCCTCGACCTGCCCTTGGGCCAGCCACTGCAACTGGTCGGTTTCGAGGTTCGCCGGACGTCCGGCACCCTGCAGGCGCTGGGCGCGGAGGGGACCGCCTTCGAGCGTCGCGCGGAGCACCTAGCTGCCCGCCTCGCTGTCGACCAATCCCGCCTCAACCTCCGCGCGACCGAGCGGGAACGCTGGCCCGCGGTCACGCTTAGCGGCAATTATGGCGTGGCCTCGCCCCGCTTCGACGATGAAGGGAAGCAGGATCAGTGGGCCTTCGGGGTCGGGGTCGCGATGCCCGTGTTCGACGGGTTCCGGCTCAGCGCCAGCCGCCGCAGCGCCCAATCCCGTCTCCGGTCCCAGGAGGCGCGGCTGCACCATCTTGAGCTGCAGATTTCCGCTGAACTGCGGCTCGCGGCTCAGGACGCTGCCTCGCGCCACGCGCAAGTGTCTGTCGCGGAGAAGGGCCTCGGGCTCTCCCGCGAGGAGCTCCGCCTCGCGCAGCAGCGTTACCAGCAGGGGGTGGCGGACAACCGGGAGGTCGTCGAGGCCCAGAACCGCCTCGCTCAAGCCGAGGACAACCTCGTCGAGGCGGTGCACCAGTACAACCTGAGCCGCGTCGAGTTCGCCCGCGCCCGCGGGGACGTCCGCACGATCCTCGCGGAACGCGCCCTGTGACACCAGCTCCCGCCGGGCTCATCCTCGCCTCCGCCTCCCCGCGGCGGCAGGAACTGCTGGCCCGCCTCGGCCTGCCTTTCACGGTCGTCGTGGCCCGCGTCACCGAGGACGAGGCGCCCGATGCCGATCCCCGCCGCCTCGTCGCACATAATGCCGCCCTCAAGGCCGCCTGGGTCGCCGCCCGCTTCCCTGCGGCGACCGTCCTCGGGGCAGACACCACCATCTGCATCAACGGCCACGTGCTAAACAAACCCACCGACGCCGCCGATGCCCGCGCGATGCTCTGGCGGCTCAGCGGACGAACCCACACGGTCCACACCGGTCTCGCGCTCCGCCGCGGCAGGGACGGACTAGCCCTCGATGTGGTGGTCGATAGTGCGGTCCGATTCCGCGCCCTCGATCAAACGACGATCGAGGCCTACTTGTCCAAGGTGTATACCCTCGACAAGGCGGGCGGCTACGCGATCCAGGAACACCCCGACCTGATCATTGCGGGTTACGAGGGATCCCTGACGAACATTATCGGCCTGCCGCTGTCGGAGACAAAACAGATTTTGACCCGCGCCGGCCTCGCCCCAGACTTTTCCCCTTCCGGCACGTCCCTGTGAACCGATGATGACGAGCGACACCATCCTCCGGCCCCCGCCGCTGACCGTGCTGCGGCGCGCCGTGGCCCGCGGCGTGCGGGATCCGGATACCCGCTCGGTGCTGATCGGCCTCGCCGGGGTCGTCCTCATCCACCTGCTGCTCTGGCTGCTCGGGCCCGCGGTGCTTCGCTTCAAGGCCGTGCCGGTGACCGCCCGCCCGGAGTCGACGGAGCGGAACTTCTCCATCGAGTTGGAGCCGGAGGTCCAGGTGCAGCCCCAGCCGATGCCCGCGGCCCCATTCCGCTTCGTGGAGACCAATCCCGAGGCGCCGGAGAACGTGCCGGACAAGACGAACAACTTCGCCGCCCAGAACCAGCAGGTCGCCCAGCAGAAGCCCACGCCCGAGGGCCGCAGCGACCGCCCCGCGCTCGAAGGCCGCACCGACATCGAGTCCACCCAAATCGTGAGTGGACGGCTGACGCAGCCGCAGGAGTTCACTGCGGCCCCGCCGCTCCCGGCGGAGGCGCCTCCTTCGCCCGAAGTGGTCCCGGCCCCGCGGCGCGAACAGAATCCCCTTTCCGGTGGCGAAAAGGTCGAGGGCGACAACCGCGAGGGCTACGGTAGCAGTCTCGCCAAGCGCCTGGATCGCGCTCAGCCAGTGCCGGAACGCGTGGAAGGCGCCAACGAGGGGGAGGGGACGACCGCCCAGCCCGCCCCGCGCCCCGCGATCGATCCGCTCCGGCCGCAGGCCCGGCCGCAACTGGTGAAGACCATCCAGACCCGCCCGGCGATCCTCGCAGAGAACAAGTTCGGTACCACCAACATCGGCCCGACGGCCGTCGACGCGCGCTGGAGCAACTACGGGGCCTACCTCCAGCGGATGATCGATTCGGTGCAGATCCAATGGGAGCGGATCGTCATCGAGCAGAAAGCCAATCCGGTCGGCGGTAGCTCCGTCACGGTCAAGTTCGCGATGAATGACGAGGGCCGTATCGTGGACATCGGGGTGGAGAACTCGACCGCGAATGACACCGCCACCCGCGCCTGCGTGAGCGCGATCACCGACCGGATGCCCTACGGCCCCTGGACCGACGATATGAAGGCGGTGCTCGGGGACCGGCAGCAGATGACGTTCACGTTCTATTATCAGTGAGCGGCTTGCCGGACACCTCCGACCTGCCCCTAGGCCGCGGCGTCACGCTCCTCCACGCGGATGCGCAAGGGGTGCTCGCTTTCGCCAAGCCGGCCGGACTGCTCTCCCATCCTAATGAGCCCGGGGATGAGCCACGCTCCACGCTCCGCGCCCGCTACGATCTGGAGGCCGAGGCCTACGAGTGGGAGTCGCCTGCAGGCGGCCTGGTGCGCCGCTGCTGGCTGCTTAACCGGATCGACTCCGCCACCTCGGGCGTGCTGCTCGGGTGCCTGCGGCAGGATCTCGCGACCGAGATCCGGGCCCAATTCCGCCACAAGCAGGTCCGGAAGGTGTATTTTGCGCTCGTCTTCGGCGCCCCCCGCGCCCCGCTCGAACTCTGGCGGGACCTGCTGGCGGTAGAGCGCCGGGAAGGCCGCCTGCGCACCTCCGCCCGGTCAGGCAACATCCCCGCCGAGTGCCGGATGAGCGTCGCACGCCGGGGCCTGGGCGAGCCCCGCCTGACCCTCCTGCGGCTCGAGCCCCGCACCGGCCGCAGCCACCAATTGCGGGTGCAGTGCGCGCAACGCGGCCTGCCCATCGTCGGCGACCAGACCTACGGCGACTTCCCCCGGAACCGCGAGTTCGCATGCAGCGCCGGTACCCGCCGGCTCTTCCTTCACGCCGCCGAGACCACCTTCGAGTACCGGTGGGTGGGCGCGCCCCATTCCTTTGCCGCCCGAGCGCCCGTGCCGCCCGAGTTCGAGCGGGCCCTCTGATCTTCCCCGACCCCGGAGCGGCCGCGAAAATCCGATTTGTCCTCCGGCCCCGCGCGGCCCAAATCTCCCGGGATGATCTTGCCCAAGTCCAACCGCCTGACGCCGGCCCAGCTCGCCGAGGTCACCGGGATCGTAGCCGAATTCGGCTGTACCATCCAGCCGATCATCGGCGCCATGCGCACGATCTACGCGATCGTAGGGGACGAGCGGGACGACCTGATGATCAACCGGCTCGAGGGCCTCGATTACGTCGAGCGCATCGATCGCATCCAGTCGCCGTTCAAGCTGATGGACAAGCGCTCGGATCTCGCCAGCCACCGCATCTGCCTCGGGGGCGTGACCCTCGGCGAGGAACTCTTCGTGATCGCCGGGCCCTGCACCATCGACCCGAAGAACCCGAATTACTTCTATGAGAGCGCCGCCGCGGTGAAGGAGGCCGGCGCCCAGATGATCCGCGGTGGGGTTTGGAAGCCGCGCACCAATCCGTACGCCTTCCAGGGCGATTCCCGCTCGCTGGACATCCTGTTGGAAGGCTCCCGGCGCACGGGCCTCCCGGTCGACACCGAGGTTATGGAGGAGTCCCACATCGGCCTCGCCCTCGAGGCGGGCGTGACCTGCCTCCAGGTCGGTGCGCGCAACGCCCTCAATTACTCCCTGCTCCGCGCCATCGGCCGCGCGGTGGCTGGCCGCCCGACGGCCGTCCTGCTCAAACGCAGCATCCATATGGGCCCGGTGAACGAGTTCATCTCGGCCGCCGAGTACATCGCCGCCTTCGGCAACCCCAACATCCTGCTCTGCCCGCGCGGCACCGCCCCGGGGCTTGACGGATACCGCAATCACCCGGACGAGAGCATCACGCCGCTACTGAAGGAGAAGACCTGGGCCCCCGTGGTGGTCGACCCCTCCCATTCCGTGGGGAAGGCCGCCTACGTGCCCGCCAGCGCCCTCGCCGCGGTGGCCTACGGGGCCGACGGGCTGTGCCTCGAGGCGCACGTCAGCCCCAGCCACGGCATCGGCGACGATCCCAAGCAGGCGCTCACCCCCAGAGGGCTGGCCGAGACGATCCGGCAGGCACGCGCCCTCTGGCGGCTGCGCCGCGGGCTCACAGCAGGCTGAGCTGGGGATCGTCCGCCGCCGCCACCCGCAGCTTCCGGCGCGGGCGCGCTTCCGGGGCCGGCAACTCGACATCCGGGTTCTCGCCCTCGAGGCGGCCGAGGATCGTTCGCGCCCGGGCGATCACGGTGGGCGGCAGTCCCGCGAGCCGCGCGACCTGGATGCCGTAACTGCGATCCGCCGCACCGGGCACGATCCGCCGCACGAACAAGATCTCATCATTCCACTCCTTCACCGCTACGGAGAAATTCCGCAGACGCGGCAGGTGCCGCTCCAACTGGGTCAGCTCCTGGTAATGGGTCGCGAACAGAGTCCGCGGGCCCCGCTCCTGGCCTTGGTGCAGGTGCTCGACCACCGCCCACGCGATGGCCAAGCCATCGTAGGTCGAGGTGCCCCGGCCGATCTCGTCGAGGATGATCAGCGAGCGCTCAGTCGCGTTGTTGAGGATGTTCGCGGTCTCGTTCATCTCGACCATAAAGGTCGAATTGCCCCGCGCCAGGTCGTCGCTCGCCCCCACGCGGGAGAAGATCCGGTCCACCAGCCCAATCCGGCACCGTCGCGCCGGAACCCAGCAGCCGATTTGCGCGAGCAAAGTGATCAGGGCCACCTGCCGGATGTAGGTCGATTTGCCCGCCATATTCGGGCCCGTGAGCAGCATCAACTGCGCTTCGTCCGCCCGCAGCGCGGTGTCGTTCGGCACGAAGCCCGCCGTGCCCCCGAGCCCCACGGCCGCGTCGGGCGCCCGCAACACCTGTTCCACGACGGGATGCCGCCCCTCCGTGATCTCGAGCGCCTCGCCCTCGTCGAGCTCGGGCCGGCAATAGTCCCATTCGCGGGCCAGTAGCGCCCAGCCGGCCAGCACGTCCAGCTCCGCCAGGGTTTCGGCCGCCCGCATCAGGGCAATGGCCTCATCCAGCACGGCCGCGACGAGGGTGGAGAACAGCTCCAGCTCCCGCGCCTGTGCCCCCTCCTCGGCGTGAAAGATCTCCTTCTCCTTCGACCGCAACGCCTCGGTGACGTACCGCTCCCCGCCCACGGTGGTCTGCCGGCGGATGTAGTCGGCGGGCACAAGGTGCAAGTTCGCCTTGGTTACCTCGATATAATAGCCGAAGTTCTGAGTGAACCGCACTTTAAGGCTCCGGATGCCAGTGCGCTCCTGCTCCGCGCGCTCGAGGTCTAAAAGCCACGCGCGGTTGCCGCTAGTCAACGCGCGCAGGCGGTCCAGCTCCGCATCGTGCCCGGACCGGATGAAGTTGCCGTCGGCGAGGTCGTTCGGGAGCTCCTCGGCCAGCCCGCGGCGGAGCAGGTCAAGCAACGCCGGCTGCTCCGTGAGGGCTTCCGCAGCGCCGGCGAGCGGCGATTTCGGGCCGAAGGCCGCCAGCACCGTCCGCAGGCCCGGCAGGCGCTCCAGGGTGTCGCGGATGCCGCCCAGCTCCCGCGGATTGCGCAAACGGTTCTGGAGGCGGCCCAGGATCCGCGGGATGTCGCGCACCGCGTGGAGGAGATCGTGCAACTCGCTGAGGCGCAGCGGCTGCGTCAGCAGGTCGCCAACGATCGTCTGGCGCCGCCGGATCTCCGGCCGATCTAGGGTGGGCGCGGCCAGCCAGCGCTCCAGGAGCCGCGCGCCAGAGGCGGTGGCGGTGCGGTTGACGGCCTGGATCAGGGAACCCTCCCGCGAACCACGGCTGGAGCTGAAGATCTCGAGATTGCGCAGAGTCGCGGGATCGAGGAGCAGCGCTCGCCCGCTCCGGTACTCCTGCAGCCGGGAGAGGTTCTCTGGCCGGGCCCGGAGATTCTCGGTCACGTACTGCACCAGCGCGCCCGCGGGCCCCAGTCCGGGGTGGTCCGCGGCAAGGCCGAAACCTTCGAGGTTGAGCACCCGCAGTGCGTCCAGCACCGCGCGCGCGCCAGCCCGCGGGTCAAAATGGTAACCGGGCAGCTCCGAGACCAGCCGCTCGACCGCGAACGCGTGCAGGGCCTTCAGGCCCGCCTCCTCGGCCGGCGCCGCCGCCCAGCGCTCCCGCTCCCCCTCGATCACCAGCAGCTCGGCCGGCGCGAGGGCGGTCAGCACGGGCAGCAGGTTCGCCGGCCGGGCGTCGGTCGCGACGCGGAACTCGCCCGTCGAAAGGTCGAGCCAGGCCGCGTGCAGGCCCGCGCGGTCCGCCACCACGGCCGCGAGGTAGTGGTTACGCCCCGCCTCCATCTGGCCGGGCGCCAAGGTGGTGCCCGGGGAGAGGATGCGCGTAAGCTGGCGGCGCACCAGCTTACCCGCCTTGGCCGGCTCCGCTTGGTCGCAGAGGGCCACCTTGCGGCCGGCGGCGAGCAGCTTGGTCACGTACCCATCCGCCGCGTGCGCCGGCAGGCCCGCCATCGGCACGTCGTTTCGGCGGGTCAGGGTCAGGCCTAGCAGGCGGGAGGCCGTCACGGCGTCCTCGAAGAACAGCTCGAAGAAATCCCCCAGCCGGAAGAGCAGCAGGGTGTCCTTCGGCAGGCCGCGGCGCACCTCGAAGTACTGCTGCATCATGGGCGTTAGCTTCGCGTCCGACATCCGGCCGAGACGAAGGACGCGGCGGCCCGGAGGCAAGCTCCGGCCCGACCCGGAAACCCGGGGTCCGCTCAGCGCGCCGCGGGTAGGCGCAGGGGACGGGGATCTGACACCCAGCCGGCCGGCCGCTGGCCTAGGCCGGGTCGATCGGTGTCCCCCAGCTCCACGCGCGCCGCGGCGGCCGCCCGCTCAAGCTGGGCCACGATCTCGGGCTGTTGAGCGTGGAGGTCCTTGGTCTCCCCAGGGTCCCGCGTCACGTCGAACAGTTGGGCCTTCCGCGGCCCGCCCGCCTTGCCGACGGTGCTCGTCGCCCGCGCCGCGAGTGCGAGGTGCAGCTTCCACGGGCCGGAACGCACGGCCTGCAACTGCTCGCCATTGTAATAGAAAAAGGCCTCGTGCGGGCTGCGGGCGTCGGGTTCCCCCGCGAGCAGCGGCCAAACGTCGCGCCCGTCGATGGCCATGGCGGGCAGCCTTCCGCCAGCAAGGCGGACGAAGGTCGGCAGGACATCCATCAGCGTGGTGAGCTCCGCGCACTCGCGCCCGGCCGGCACGCGGCCCGGGGCCCAGACGATCCCGGGCACGCGCATCCCGCCCTCGTTCGTGGTGTAGCCCCAGCCGCCGAGGGGCCGGTTGCTGCCCTGCTCGGGGTCACGGCGCGGGGCCCCGTTGTCCGAGGTCCAGAGCACGAGGGTGTGCTCCGCCAAGTCCGTCTCACGGAGGGCGGCGAGGATCTGCCCCGCCGCCCAATCCAGCTCCTCGACCGCGTCGCCCCAGGGACCATTGCGGGAACGCCCGCGGAAGGCCGGGCTGGCATGCGGCGCCCGGGTGCTGCCTGGCATTGCGTGGGCCACATACAGGAAGAACGGCCGCTCCCGGTGTTCCCGGATGAAGCGCACCGCCGCCTCCGCCTCGCGCTGGGTGAGGTGGTCGCGGTCGACTGGGGCCTCGATGACCTCCTCGTTCCGCAACAACGGCAGGTCCGGCCAAGGCTGGCCCTCGCGCGGCGTCATATCGTCGCTGTAGGGCACGCCGAGGTAGGACTCGAAACCCTGCCGGGTGGGCAGGAACGGCGCCTGATCACCGAGGTGCCATTTGCCAATCATCGCGGTCGCGTAGCCGCGCGCCCGCAGCAACTCGGCGATCGTCTCTTCCGCGGGATGCAGCCCGATCGGCTCAACCGGTTGCAGCACGGCCCCGCCCCGCGCGTTGCGGTGCAGGTTCACCCGGCGGGGATACGAGCCCGTCATCAGGGCCGCGCGCGACGGCGTGCAGACGCCGCTGGCCGCGTAAAGATGGGTGAGCCGCATTCCCTCGCGCGCCATCCGGTCGAGCTCCGGCGTGCGATGGACGGTCGAGCCGAATGGGGCGGTGTCGCCGAAGCCGAGATTGTCGCAGAGCAGCACAATCAGGTTTGGCGGGCGGGGTGGCGGCGAAGCCCCGTGGAGGACGCTGAAAGGCGCCAGCACGGGCAGCAGGACGCCGGTCACGGCGCGCGTGGACCGGAGCAGGCGGAACGCCGAGGGTTTGCTTCCACCAGCGGGGACAGGCGAGGAAAGCACGCCTTGAGGTTGGCCGAGCGCGGCGCGGTAGGTCAAGGGGCGGTCGCGGCGCAGGTTGCGTTTCCGTGGCGTCCGCACATAAAGTTCGACAGGATCGGTCTGCCGGCTACTTATTCACCAGTAATTCACACCCTACCGATGGAACATATGCGTGGGGCGGAAGCCCCGGTCTCGCGGTTCAAGGTCTCGGCCAAGGTGAAGACGTTCGTCCTCGATACGAATGTTCTCCTCCACGATCCCCAGTGCATCTTGAAGTTTCAGGACAATAACCTGGCGATCCCGGTGGAGGTCCTCGAGGAGCTCGACGCCATCAAGGGCGAGCAGTCCACGGAGCGCGGCCGCAATGCGCGGCGCGTGCACCGGATGCTGCAGGAACTGCTCCCCGACACCCGCTCGATGCACGAGGGCGTCGAGCTCGAGACTGGCGGCACGCTATCCATCATCATCAACCCCTACCTGCTCACCCCGGGACACTGGTCGCCGGCGATGGGCCGCCTGCGAGCGATTTTGCCGGACCTCACCAAAAAGGACAACCGCATCCTCGCCTGCGCGCTGTTTGTGCAGGAACGCTTTCCTCCCCCGACGATCCTCGTCACAAAGGACGTGAACGTGCAGCTGAAGGCCCGCGCCGTCGGGCTCGAGTCCCAGGACTATCTTAACGACAAGGTGCCCGCGACCGACGACGAGGCCAGCTATCGAGAGGTGGCGCTCGATCAGTACGCGTTGCAGCGCTTCTGCTCCGAGGGTGCGTACGCGCTGCCGTCCTCCGCCGCGGCTCCACTGGTCCTCAACGAGTACGTGCTGCTGCGCTCGCCCGAAGGTAAGACGATGCCCGCGCGGCACTATGGCGAGGGGGTCTTACGTCGCCTCAAGTTGCCCGACTGCGTCAAGGCTCCCGGCGGCATCCCCATCCGCGCGCGCAACCTCGAGCAGCAGTTCCTGATGGACGCCCTGCTCGACGAGGCCATCTCGCTCATCACGTGTTTCGGCAAGGCGGGCACCGGCAAGACCCTCCTTTCGACCGCCTGCGCGCTGCACCAGCTACAGGACGACCACTGCCGATACGACGGGCTCTCGATTTCGCGTCCCATCATCAGCCTCGGCAAGGACCTAGGGTTCCTACCGGGCTCCCTTGAGGAAAAGATGCGCCCGTGGCTGCAGCCGTACCACGATGCGCTCGAGGTCCTCATTCCCTCGAAGCCGCCTAGGGAACCGCAGTTCGCCACCAAAAAGGTGACGCGGCGGAAGGGCAGGCGGCAGGAGCTCGCGCCCGCTCCCAGTGCGGCGCCAGCCGGCGCGCCGGGCACGGCCGCGAAGCCATACGAGCGGTTGTTGCGCAGCGGAATGGTGGAGATCGAAGCCCTCGCCTTCATCCGCGGTCGCTCCATCGCGCGGCGGTTCTTCATTCTCGACGAGGCGCAACAGCTCACGCCCCACGAGGTGAAGACGGTCATCACGCGCATCAGCGAGGGTTCGAAGATCGTGCTGATCGGCGACCCCGCGCAGATCGATAACCCGTACGTCGACGCCCGCAGCAACGGCCTCGTCTATTGCCACAACCGGATGAAGGGCCAACCGCTCGCGGCCCACGTGAAGCTGACCAAGGGCGAACGCTCACGCCTCGCTGAACTGGCCGCCGACCTGCTCTAGCTGCGCCCTCCCCAGCAGCCCGCGGAGGTCTGCCAAGCTCAGCTTTGCGGCAGCGGCGTCACCCGCTTCGAAAACTTCGGCGAGCAGGGTTCGTTTCTCCTCCTGCAGCGCCAATACCCGCTCCTCGACGGTACCGGTCGCGATCAACTTGTAGCTGGTTACCGTCCGCGTCTGCCCGATGCGATGCGCACGATCGGTCGCCTGCGCCTCCGCCGCCGGGTTCCACCATGGGTCCAAGTGCACCACGGTGTCCGCGCCCGTCAGGTTCAGGCCGGTGCCGCCCGCCTTCAGGGAAAGCAGGAACACCGGCACGCTCGGTCCGGACTGGAAGCGGTCCACCTCCGCTTGCCGCTGCGGCGGGGACATCGTGCCGTCCAGCCGGCACCACGGAATGCCCTGCGACTCCAACTCCTGGCCAACGAGGTCCAGCAGGCGCGTGAACTGGGAAAAGACGAGCAACCGGTGCCCGTCATCCACGGCCTCCGCGAGGAGTTCGCGGAAGGCTTCAAGCTTGGCGGAAATCGTCACGCCCGACTCCTCGGGCAGATTGGCCACCAGCCGCGGATCGCAGCAGATCTGCCGCAGGCGCAGCAGCTGAGTGAGGGCCGCGAGGCGCAGCCGGGATTCGCCGGCACCAGAGGCGGCAAGATCGATTAGTTCCCGTTCGCTTTCCTGCTCGACGCGGCGGTACAGAGCCGCCTGCGCGTCGGTTAACTTGACCCAGAGGACCTGTTCAAGGCGCGGCGGTAGCTCAGGGGCCACCGCCCGCTTGGTCCGACGCAGGAGGTAAGGTGCCGCCTGCCGGCGCAGCCGTTCATCGTGCCAATTCCGCTCCTCGGCGCTCAGACCGGCGGGGAGCCGCGGCAGGTAGCCGGGCAGCAGGAATTCGAGCAGTGAACGCAGGTCCGCGAGGGAGTTCTCCAGCGGCGTGCCGGTGAGGAGAAAGCGCGTGCGTGCCCGCAGGGCGCGCAAAGCCGCTGCGCTTTGCGAAAGCCGGTTCTTGATGTGCTGGGCCTCATCGGCCACCACGGCCGCGAATCCCACCGCAGAGAAGAGCTCCTGGTCGCGGACGAGAGTGCCGTAGCTTGTGATCAGGAGGTCCACCCGCGCCAGATCGGCCGCGTGCGTCAGTCGGCCGACGCCGTGATGCAACTCCATGCGCAAGTGGGGCGTGAAGCGGGCGGCCTCTCGGCGCCAGTTTTCCAACAGCGAGGCCGGGCACACCACCAAGCTAGTGCCGACCGTTCCGTGCGCCGGCTGGTGGACCGCCGCCAGCAACGCGAGCGCCTGCAGGGTCTTCCCGAGGCCCATTTCATCCGCGACGATTCCGGCCAAGCCGTTTCGGTGCAGATGCCACAGCCATGCCACGCCCAAGCGCTGGTAGGGCCGCAGGATGGCGTTGAGGCCGGCAGGCACGGGTGCCGGCTCCAAGGCGGATAAGCGTTCAACTGCCCCGGTCAGACGCTGCCAGTCCTCCGGGGGACGGAAGCCCGGGGCAAAGTCCTCCAATAACTCTGCGACTTCGGCCACGCGGCTGCGCGGCACCCGCTGGCGCGTCAAGGGGGCCATCGCGACTCGCGGATCTCCGACGAGAGCCTGTTGCGCTCGGGCGAGACGCCCCGTCAGCTCGGGATCGATCAGCATCACCCGTCCTTTGGCCTCCAGATAGCTACGGCCGGCCGCGAGCGCGGCCCGGAGTTCGGCCTCCGAGGCGCCCTCCGCGGCGAGTCCCAGCTCCACGCTGAATTGTTCCCCGGTAGTATCCACCTTCGCGGCGAGCCGCGCGGGCACGAGGTGCGCGGTGTGCCGCGTGAAGGCCGGAGTGAAGCGGGCGGCCAGCGCCCCCCTGAGCCGCTCGCCATGGCGCGCAAGGAAGGAGAGCGTCCGGTGCCGGTCTCGCAGCCACCAACGCCCGTTTGAGGGCTCCAGCAGGAACCCAGCCTCTTTTACCAAAGCGATGCATTCCGAATAATGAGGATGTTCCCGCGAGGGCAGGGTCAGCGCTAAGTAGTGCTCGGTCCCGTCCACCTCTAGCGGCCTGGCTTCTGGCTCCGCTCTCGGACGCAGGTTCCGCCCAGTCGGCCCCGCGGCCACGGGCGCCGCCGGTTCCCGCAGGAGATCATCGTGCCGCCACGCCACCGCGGTGCCACTCTCCACGAAGATCTGTTGCCCGGCGGCTGCCCGGCTCAATTCGCCCAGTTGCCGGCGGTTCAACTGCAGCACTCCCAGAGGCTGCGGACCGCACCAGCGTTGCAACAAGACCAGCACCGGGAGCAGTTCCGTCGGCGGCGCCGCGCTCAGATTAAGCTCCACCCGGACGGCGACCGCGTCCCGTGCCGCAGCGGCGAGGAGGTTGGGCGGCAGGTGGATCCGGAGCATCGCGCCAGCCAGCAAAGGGCCCGAGCAGGCCGCAAGAGCTTACTCGTTCGGCGACCCGTGCGGTGGGAAAAGTTCCCCGCTGAGCAGCAGGAAAACTTATTCACAAAATGAACCCAAGTGCTGACCGGCGCGTCTCAGGGTGCGGTATGCCCAAGCTCCCACCCAGCTCTGCGCGCGCCCTTCTTCGGACCGGCCTGCGCCTGTTTGTCCTCTCGGTGGTCGTCGAGTCCGTGGAGGCCTCCCCAGAACGCGCCGCCACCCTCGAGGCGATCCGCTTGATCGAGAATCCCCGCAACCTATCCCGCCCGGGTCCCGGCGGCGAACTCGGTCCCTGGCAGTTCAAGGCCGAGACGTGGCGGATGCACTCAACCCGTCCTTTTGCGGACGCACTCGACCGCAAGGAAGCATTCCGCGTCGCCTGCCAGCACTACGATTGGATCTGCCGGGGACTGGCTAAGGCGAAGAAACCGCAGGACCCTTACCACGTTGCCCTCGCTTGGAACAGCGGCCTGAACGCGGTGCTGCGGGGCCAATCTCCCGGGCGGGCGCATCGCTATGCCGAACGGGCCGCCAACCTCGCGGAAACGCTCCGCCACGAGCCGCTGGTCGCCGCGCACGACCCCTCCCCAACGGCGCTGCTGCGAGGGCCCTGACGGCCAGCGAACCCAGTGCGCGGGAGCCAACCTTCGCGCCGGGTCCTGGTCAGGCGAAGAGTTTGTGGTTCACTTTGCCGTGGACGTCCGTCAGCCGGAAGTCTCGGCCCTGAAAACGGAAGGTGAGCTTGGTGTGATCGAGGCCAAGCAGGTGCAGGAGGGTGGCGTGGATATCGTGCACGTGCATCGGGTCCCGCACCGCATTGAAGCCAAGCTCATCGGTCTCGCCGATCACCTCGCCCGCCTTCACCCCGCCGCCGGCGAACCACATCGTGAACGCATCGATGTGGTGGTTGCGCCCGGTGGTGTCGCGGTTCTCGCCCATCGGGGTGCGGCCGAACTCGCCACCCCAGATGACTAGGGTGTCCTTCAGGAGCCCGCGTTCCTTCAGGTCCTGCACGAGGGCGGCCTGGCCTTGGTCCACCTCGCGGCAGACCGTCTCGAAGTCCGCCTGCAGGTTCTCCCCGGGCCCGCCGTGGCTGTCCCAATTGGTGTGGTACAGCTGCACGAAACGCACGCCCCGCTCGACGAGCCGCCGCGCGAGGAGGCAGTTCCGGGCGAAGGAAGGACGCTGGTCCTCGATGCCGAAGAGCTTCATCGTGGCCGCGCTCTCGGACTTGAGGTCGATGAGTTCCGGAGCGCTGGACTGCATCCTCGACGCCATTTCGTAGGCGGCGATGCGGGTGGCGATCTCTGGGTCGCCGGTGGCGACGGCGCGCTGCAGGTTAAGGTCGCGCAGCGCATCGAGCGCGTCCCGCTGGCCGTCCGCGGTGACCGCCGTCGGCCGGGTCAGGTTGAGGATCGGTTCCCCGGTGCCGCGGAAGGGTACGCCTTGGAAGGTCGTGGGCAGGAAGCCGGAGCCCCAGTTGACGGCACCGCCGCGCGGACCGCGGGGGCCGGATTGGAGGACCACGAAGCCGGGGAGATCCTGGCATTCGCTGCCGAGGCCGTAGTTCAGCCAAGAACCCATGCTGGGGCGGCCGAATTGGCCGGACCCCGTGTTCATAAAGAGCTTCGCGGGGGCGTGGTTGAAGAGGGTCGCCTGGCACGACTTCACCATCGTGAGTTCATCGACGATGCGCGCCGTGTGCGGGAAGAGCTCGGAGACCCACATCCCGCTGCGACCGTGCTGCGCGAACTGGCGGCGCGTGCCCATCAGCCGCGTTCCGTGGCTGGAGTCCATAAAGGCGAAGCGTTTACCCTCGATGAATGAGGTCGGGATGGGCTGGCCGTTCAGCTCGACCAGCTTGGGCTTGTGGTCGAAGAGCTCCAGCTGGCTGGGCCCGCCGGCCATGAAGAGGTAGATGATGTTTTTTGCCCGCGCCGGGAAGTGGGTTGGCTTTGGGGCGAGGGGGCTCGAGGGCGCAGCGGAGGTCCCGCGCGCCTGGTTGAGCATCGAGGCGAGGGCGATGCCGCCGAGCCCGACCGCGCAGCGGCCAAGAAAGTGGCGGCGCGTGCGGGCGGCGAGAAAGTCTGGCGAGGTCGCGGAAGGGAGGCGCGGATTCATTCGCGGGTGATGGTCTCGTCTAGGTTCAGGAGCACGCGGGCCACAGCGATCCAGGCCGCGCGCTGGCGGGCCCTGGGCTCGCCGGTCTCCGCGGCCAAGCGCTGGCCGTGGAGGGCTGCGAGACGGTCGCGCTCAAGCGCGCTCGGCAGCCGGGCCGTGCTCAGACGGAAGGCGTGAGCCAGTTGCTCCGCCAAGGGCGAGCTGGCTCGCTCCCGGAGAACGCGGTCGGCAAGACCCTCGGCAAGCTCGAAGAACTGCTGGTCATTAAGCAGGGTCAGCGCCTGCAGCGGGGTGTTGGAACGCAGCCGCCGGGTGCAGCTGCTGAAGCCGTCGGCGGCATCAAATACCGCCAGCGCTGGGTGCGGGGTCGCGCGCCAGAAATGGGTGTAGAGTCCGCGGCGGTAACGGTCCTCGCCTGTGCTCGCCTTCCACTCGCGTTTGACCTGGCCCAGGCTCATCACGCCGTCCGGCTGCGGAGGATAGACCGGGGGACCGCCGAGCCGCGGCACAAGCAGGCCGCTGGCGGTGAGGGCGGTGTCCCGCACCAGCTCGGCATCGAGCCGGAGCCGCTGCTGGCGGGCCAGCAGACGGTTAAGCGGATCAACGAGGGCGAGGTCCTCGCGGGCGTGCGAAGCCTGACGGTAGGTGGCCGAGGAGACGATGAGCCGATGGAGCGCCTTGAGGCTCCAGCTGCGAGCGGTGAACTCGGTCGCCAGCCAGTCGAGCAGTTCCGGGTGCGAGGGCGGCAGGCCCTGCGAGCCGAAATCGTTCTCCGTCTCCACAAGGCCGAGGCCGAAGTATTGCTGCCAGACGCGGTTGACGATCACTCGCGCGGTCAGGGGATGGTTCGGGTTGGCAGTCCAGCGGGCGAGGTCCAGCCGGTTCGGCCGCGGTCCGGCGCTGCGCAGGGGCGGCAAAATGGCCGGCGTGCCGGGCTCCACCCGCTCGCCGAGGCGCGTGAAGTCGCCCTGTAAAAACAGGTGGCTTGGTCGCGGCTCCGGCAACTCCTCCATCACGAGCGTCGTGGTCGCGCCCGGCACCGGGCGCTGCAACTCGGCCAGCCGGCCGGACAACCCCTCGAACTCCGCATCCGCGGGGCGGGCCAAGGGGTAGACGCTGCGGCGTTGGGCGAAGGACTGTTTTCCCCAGGGAACGTCAAGGGCGGCCCGCAGGCTCGCCGGGCGCTGGGCGGCCCGTTTCTCCGCGGGCAGCGCCTGCCGCCAGGATTCGAGGGCCGCGGCGTGGGTGGTGAACAGCGCTTCCAGCTTCTCCTGAACCTCGGCGACGCGCGCCTCCAGTCCCTCGTCGACCTTGCCGTCCGGCCCGAGGGTGAGGTTGCCGGTGGACCGGGAGCGGCGGCCACCGTGGCCGTCATCCACGCTACTGTTAAAGAACGCGAACAGCTGGTAGTACTCCCGGTGGGAAATCGGGTCGAACTTGTGGTCGTGGCACTGGGCGCACGAGACCGTCAGTCCGAGGAAGGCGGTGCCGTACGTATTCACGCGATCGAACACGGACTCGATGCGGAACTGTTCCGGATCAATGCCTCCTTCCTGGTTGATCTGAGTGTTGCGGTTGAAGCCCGTCGCGATCCGCTGCTCCACCGTGGCCATCGGCAACAGGTCGCCGGCCAGTTGCTCGACAATGAACTGGTCGTAGGGCAGGTCGCGGTTCAGGGCAGACACCACCCAATCGCGGAATTTCCAGATCTGCCGAGGCGCATCGATGCTGTAGCCGTTCGAATCACCGTAACGAGCCGCGTCGAGCCAGGGACGGGCCCAGCGCTCGCCGTAGTGCGGGGAGGCGAGCAGGCGGTCGACGGCGCGTTCCCAAGCGCCGGGAGCTTGGTCCGCAAGGAAGGTGTCCATCTCCGCCGGGGTTGGCGGCAGCCCGGTCAGATCCAAGGAGGCGCGGCGCAACAAAGTCACGCGGTCCGCCTCCGGAGCGGGTGCCACCTTTGCCGAGGCGAGGCGCTGGAGGATAAACGCGTCGATAGGGCTTCGCGACCAGGGCGCAGGTGCCCCGAGGACGACCGGGACGGGCGGCCGCGAAGGGAGTCGATAGGCCCAGTGCTCGAAGCGGCCGGGTTCCTCCTGGTCTGGAGCGAGCGCGCCGGCCTCGACCCACGCCTTGAGCACCGCGACCTCCGCGGCGCCCAGCGGGGGCTTCTTGTAGGGCATCCGCGGAATGTCCGCGTGGGTATCCAAAATCACGGATAGGAGGAGGCTCTCCCGGCCGCCGGGCGTGCGGACGGTGGATCCGCTGGCCCCGCCGAGGCGCACATTCGCCGCGGTGTCGAGCCGGAGGCCGGCCTCCTCCTTGGCCCCGCCGTGGCACCGGACGCAGTGCTGCGTGAGTATGGGCTTCACCTCGCGCAGGTAGTGGGGCGCGGCCGGGGCGGGCAGGGCGGAAGCGACCGCGGCCAGCGGCAGAAGCGCACGGAGGGGAGGGGGACGAAGCATGACTCAGCTTAAGGAGGGTCGCACCCGCCGCCTTGGCAAGCCGCGGGTGCGGCGACGGAAAACGCGCCCGCCGCTAGAAACGCCCGAAATTACCGGGGCCGCCGCGGCCGCGCATCGCTTCCATCTGGCGCATCAACTTCTTCCCGCCGCCGCCCTTCATCATTTTCATCATCTGCTGCATCTGCTGGAACTGCTTCAGCACTTGGTTCACGTCGACGATCTTCACGCCCGCGCCGTCGGCGACACGCTTGCGGCGGCTACCGTTGAGGATCTCCGGCTTCCGGCGCTCCTGCTTGGTCATCGACTTGATGATCGCCTCGGTCCGCGCCATCTGGCGGTCTGCACCCTCCGGAAGCTGCATCCCGTTCATTCCCGGTATCATCCCTAAAATGCTCTGCATCGAGCCCATCCTCTTTACCTGCTGCATCTGCGCGAGGAAGTCCTCGAGGTTGAAATCAGCCTGCCGGAGCTTCTCGGCCATCCGCTCCGCCTCCTTCTGGTCGATGTTCTCCTGAGCCTTCTCGACGAGCGAAACCACATCGCCCATCCCGAGGATCCGCGATGCCAGCCGATCCGGATGGAACGCCTCGAAGTCCTCCGCCTTCTCGCCGGTGCCGATGAACTTGATCGGCACGCCGGTCACGGCCTTGATCGAGAACGCGGCCCCGCCCCGGGCATCTCCGTCGAGCTTGGTCAGGATCAGCCCCGTCAACCGCAGCGCGTCGTGGAACGCCTGCGCAACGTTGACCGCCTCTTGGCCGAGGGCGCCGTCCGCCACCAGCAGCACCTCGTCCGGCTGCACGCGCTCCCGCAGGCGGCGGACTTCCTCGATGAGGTCCGCATCGATCTGGAGGCGCCCCGCGGTGTCGAATAGGACGCAGTCCGCTCCCGCCGCGCGGGCCGCGTCCAGCCCGGCCGTGCCGATGGCCGGCACGTCGCGCGACTGGCGGTCGGCGTAGAAGCCTAGCTCCTCCTGCCGGGCGAGGATTTCCAGTTGGTCGATCGCAGCGGGGCGGTAGATGTCGGCGCCGATGACAAACGGCTTGCTCCCGCGCCGCCGCAGCAGGCGGCCGAGTTTGGCGGTGGAAGTGGTCTTGCCGGAGCCGTGGAGGCCGACCAGCAGCACCTTCAGGGGCCGGGTGGCGGAGAGGCCGGTGGAACCCTCGCCGAGGAGGCGCACAAGCTCGTCGTGGATCACCTTGACCACCTGCTGTCCCGGGGCGACGCCCTTCAGAACTTCCTGGCCCACGCACTGGAGCTGCACGCGGTCGGTGAAGTCCCGGACCACCCGGAAGTGCACGTCGGCGGAAAGGAGGGCAGTGCGCACCTCCTGCAGAGCGGCGGCGATGTTTTCCTCAGTCAGCTTGCCTGCGCCGCGGAGGTTGCGCAGCGCGCCGGTAAGTTTCTCGGTGAGGGAGGCGAACATGGGAGCGAGAGAGCTGGAGCGATTTTGGGCGGGTTGCAATCCGGCGATCGCGCACGGGGCAACTTCGTCCTCGTCAAAGCCAGGGTGATGGCCGATAACCACCGGTTCTATGAATCCAGTGCTCAAGCTCCTGATCGACGGCGGCAGCCTTACCACCGGCCAACTGGCCCAGGTGGCCGGGCTGACCGAGGCGGAGGTGCACCAGCACCTAGAGCAGCTGCGACGAGAGGGGATCTTCCTCGGCTGGCGCCCGGTGCTTGACCTGTCCCGCGAGGCCGGGGCCGCCCTCGCCGTGCGCGCCGTGATCGAGGTCAAGGTCACCCCGGAGCGGGGCGGTGGATTCAACCGGCTCGCGGAGCGGATTGCTCGGTTCGACGAGATCGAGTCCTGCTACTTGGTCTCGGGCGGCTACGACCTGCTGGTCTTTGTCCGGGGCGCCACCCTCCAGCGGGTAGCCTCCTTCGTTTCCGAAAAGCTCTCCACGATCGAGGGGGTGCTCTCAACCTCCACCCATTTCATGCTCCGCTGCTACAAGGAACAGGGGTTCCTGCTCGGGGCGGACGAATCCCAGACGCAGCGGCTCAACGTCGCGCCCTGAACGCTCCCATCCGATGAGCACCGACGCGCAACGTTGGGTGGCCGGCCACATCGCCAGCCTCCCGAAGAGCGGGATTCGCGACTTCTTCGAACTGGTCGCAAAAATGAAGGGGCAGGACGTGATTTCCCTCGGAGTGGGGGAGCCCGACTTTGTCACGCCCTGGCATGTCCGCGAGGCTGCCATCTACGCCCTCGAGCGGGGCAAGACTTACTACACGTCCAACCTCGGGATGATCGAGCTGCGGCGCGAGGTCTCCACCTACGTGGAGCGGCACTTCGGGGTCACCTATCGGCCCGAGGATCAGGTGATCGTGACTGTAGGGGTGAGCGAGGCACTAGACCTCGCCTTTCGCGCCTTCTGCAACCCGGGTGACAAGGTGATGTTTCACCAGCCCTGCTATGTCAGCTACCATCCTAGCATCTCGCTGGTTCACGGGGCCGGCATCGCGGTGCCGACCTTTGCCCAAGACAACTTCGCCCTCACCGCGGCCGCCCTCCGCGCCGCGTGGCAGCCCGGCGCCAAGATCCTGATGCTCAATCTCCCCTGCAACCCTACGGGCGGCACCTGCACCCGCGGGCAGCTCGAGGAGATCGCCGCCTTCTGCCGCGAGAAGGACTTGCTGGTGCTCAGTGACGAGATCTACTCGGAACTCACCTTCGAGGGTATCCACACCAGCATCGCCAGCCTCCCCGGAATGGCTGAGCGCACGATCTTCCTCCACGGTTTTTCCAAGGCCTTCGCGATGACCGGGTGGCGTATTGGCTACGCCTGCGGCCCGGCCCCGTTGATCGACGCGATGATGAAGGTCCACCAGTACGCGATGATGTGTGCCTCCATCATCGCCCAGGAAGGCGCCTTGGAGGCCCTCAAGCACGGCTGGGACAACGTCGTCCGGATGCGGGAGCAGTACCACCGCCGCCGAAACCTTATCGTCCGCCGCCTCAACGAATCCGGCCTGAGCTGCCACCTGCCGCGCGGGAGCTTCTACGCCTTCCCGGACATCACCGCCACCGGCCTCTCCGAGCAGGACTTTTCGGTCGGCCTGCTCCAGCAGCAAAAGGTCGCCGTTGTTCCCGGCCTTGCCTTCGGCGTGAACGGCCGCGGGCACGTCCGCGCCTGCTTCGCCACCGCCTCCGACCAGGTGATGGAGGCCTGCGACCGCATCGACCGCTTCGTCCAAGGGCTCCGGAAGTGAGCCTCCCGAGGAACCGCATCGTGGCGATTGTCGGCCGGCCCAATGTCGGCAAGAGTCGTCTATTCAACCGGCTCGCCGGGCGCCGCATCTCCATCGTCCACGACCAGCCGGGTGTTACCCGCGACGTCATTTCGGCCGAGGTGGCCAAGGGCGGGTACACGCTGCTCGACACCGGCGGGCTGGGGTACGCGGGCGAGGATACCCCGGCGGCCCTCACCCGGGCCTCCGAGCGCCAGGTCGAGTTCGCCATCGCCACGGCCGGGCTGATCATCTTCGTCGTCGATGGCCTGTCCGGGATCGCGGCGCTCGATGAGCGGATCGCGGCGAAGCTGCGCCGGGCCAAGCGCGAGGTCCGCCTGGTGGTCAACAAGGCGGATTTCGGCGACGAGAAGGTTGCGCTTGATGAAGCGTACCGCCTTGGCTTCGGCGAACCTCTGCGGATTTCCGCGGAACACGGGCGCGGCGAGTCTGAGTTGCGCGCCGCTATCGCCGAGGCGCTGGGCCCGGCCCCGGAGGCCGCCCCGGTCCGCACCGCGGCGGATCCCCTCTGCGTCTGCTTCATCGGCCGGCCGAACGTCGGCAAGTCCTCCCTGAGCAACCGCCTGCTCCAGAGCGAGCGCCTGATCGTGAGCGATGTGCCTGGCACCACCAGGGATTCGATCGAGCTGCCCTTCAAGTTCCTCGGGCGGGACGGAAAGCAGCATCCCTTCCGCCTGATCGACACCGCCGGTATTAAGGCGGCGACCAAGCTCGCGTCCCCGGTGGAATATTTCTCCCGCCTCCGTTCGCTCGACGCGATCAAGCGCACGGATGTGGTCTTTCTGGTCCTCGATGCGCTTGAGGGAGTGACCCAGCAGGACAAGGCGATCGCCGGCGAGGCTGTGAAGGAGGGCAAGCCGATCGTGGTTGTCGTCAACAAGTGGGATCTGGTGAAGGAGGCGTTTAAGGCTCGGGGCGGATTCGAGCCTTACAAGAGCGAGCGCGATTACCGGGAAAAGTATGAGAAGGCCCTCTTCGACCGACTGTTCTTCACGCCCGGATCCCCGGTGATCTTCGTGTCGGCGGTGAGCGGATATGAGGTAGACCGGATGCTCAATGCGGCGGTGAAGTTGAACCGGGCGCTGGATAAGCGGATTCCGACCGCGAAACTGAACCAACAGCTGACCTTCTTGGCTGAGCGGAACCCGCCCGCCGCGATCGCCGGCCGCCGCTTCCGGATTTATTACGCCACGCAGACGGGCAACCGCCCGTTCCGGATCCGGCTCTTCTGCAACCGCGAGGAAAAGCTTTCCGAGCAGTACCGACGTTATCTCGAGGCGGGGTTGGTGGAGAGATTCGTCCTGCACGGCTGCCCGGTGTTCTTCGATCTGGTCGGCAAGACCCGCGACGACGAACGCGCCGCGGCCCACGCCGGAGGATCCGGGAGCAGCCGCGATAGTCAGCCACGTCCCCGCTGGGCCGCCGCAGAGGAACGGGTCATCGCGGAGGACTAGGCCCGGCTCAGCGCCGCTGGCGCTGGCGGTACTCGTCGCCGTTCATCAGGGCCCGGCGCAAATCCCGCTCGGTGAGGCCCTTTTCCCGCATCTGGCGCTCGTAATTGGCCATGCCCGCGGGGTCAGGATCACGCCCGAGCACCTCGCGGTAGGCGCGGGTGATGATCTCGCGAACGTTGCGCCCGCGCCCCTCCTGGCTGCGCCGTAGATCCTCCCGGATTTGCCCCTGCGTCCAGCCCTCGCGCCATTTCGCCTGGTAATGGGCAAGGCCGGCCGGATCCGCGGCGCGCCCCAGCACCTCCCGGTACATCCGTCGGATGGCAGCTTCCGGCTGGATGGCACGCGCTTCCGGGCTGCGTTGGAGCTGTTGGATAACCTCCCGTTCGCTCCAGCCTTCGTGCATCAACCGATCCCGATACGTGCGAAGGCCGGTCGAATCGGCAGGTCGATCCAAGACCTCACGGTAGGCGTGTTCGACCATCCGCTCGGCGGTCCGGCGGTCAATTCGCGGCCGCGGCGGCTCCACGATCACGAGCCGGGGCGGCGGGGGAAGGGCCGGGACGAACACCAGCGACGCGGGGCCCTGGTTCGGATCGGTGGGGGCCGGGGGAGCGTAGTTTGGCCCGCGTACCTCGATCGCGGCGATGGCCCGATCCCAAGTCTGTCTGCCCATCGGCTGAGAGTAGAGGTCAGGGATGCTGGCCGCGATCTCCAGCCGCTCGCCGCGGAGCCCGGGCGCGCTGGCCACCGTGGCCCTGCCCGCACCTTCGATCCGGACCGAGGAGATGGCCCCGCGCCACGGCTGCTGGTTGGCGCGCCGCAGCGTGGCCAGATCCTCGACGCGCGCCCCCGCCTCCACCCGCAGGGCCTCCCCCTGGAAATTCGGCTCCGTGAAGAAAACGACCGCATCCGCGGCCGCCGCCCGCGCGAGCAAGGCCAGCAGCAGGCAGGGAAGCTGCCAAAAGATGGGGCGGCGTGGCATCGGCTAGCGGGCGAAAAAGGGGTTGTGGATTTTCTCCTGATCGAGGGTGGTCAACGGTCCGTGCCCGCAGGCGAGCACGGTGTCACGGGGCAAAGACAGGATCTTCCGGCGATTGTTGCGCAGCTGGTCCTTAAAATGGGTGGCGCTGCCGCCCATCGAACCCGCGAAGATCGAATCGCCGACCACGGCTAGGGGCCAGCTGAGGCCCGTGACATAGAAGGTGGTCTGGCCGGGTGAATGACCGGTGGTGAGCAGGGTCTTCACCGCGAGGGCGCCAACGTGGAAATGGGCGTTCTCCGGGAATGCGCGCGCGCCCGAATGCGCCACTGGCTCCAGTTCGCTGCTCCAGACTTCCGCCCCCGTGGTCGCAGCCAGGCGCTGCAGGTCTGCGATATGGTCAGGATGGGTATGGGTCAGGAATACATAACGCAGGCGCAGGCTCTCGGCCGCGATAATGTCCAGCATCGCGGTGCAGTCCGCGCCCGTGTCAAACGCCGCCGCGACCCGGGCCCGCGGGTCCCAAATCAGGTAACTGTTGACCAGCATCTCCCCGTGCCGGGTGCTGAAGGCTGCGAACCCGGTGGGGAAGTCGGGGATCCTGGGATACCAACTCTGGTGCGCCAGCGCCTCGAGGGCATCTGGAGAAAGGCCGAGATGGCGTGCCACCCGCCGCAAGACGGCGTCCTTGGCTTGGCCGGACTGGAGCGACTGGAGATCCTCGAGGCTCACCTCGGCGCGGCGAGACAGATCGGCGTCACTGATACCGAGGCCACGCTGCGCCTTGGCGATTACGTCCTGACAATTGTCTTCGAGAAGCAAATGCGGCATCTGGGAGGGGATACGGTGGCGGGCGGTAACCGGCAAGTCGGATGCGCCCCGGGTTTGCCGTTGCCACGGTCGGGGCGGGGTCTTTGCCTTCATGGCTTTCTCTCGTATGAGCACCCCGGCGGAATACCTGTCCTCCCTTTATTCGCTCACCGGCAAGGTGGCCGTTGTCATCGGCGGCACCGGCGAATTGTGCGGGGCGATGGCGGAGGGCCTCGCCGGAGCTGGCGCCGAGGTCGTCTTGGTCGGGCGGCAGGCGGAGAAGGCCGCACCCCGTCTTGAACGCATCCGCGCCGCTGGCGGGCGCGGATATTTCCTCGCGGCTGAGGCTTCAGAAAAGGCTTCCCTAGCGGCCCTGCTCGCGACCGTGCGCGAGCGGTCCGGGCACATTGATATTGTGGTCAACGGGGCCGGGGTGAACTCGGCGACCCCTTTCCTCGACATCTCGGAGGACGAGTTTGACCGCATCATGCGCGTGAACCTGAAAGGGGTGTTCTTGGGCTGTCAGGTGTTCGGCCGCTACTTGGTCGAGCGCGGGCAGGGCGGCAGCATCATCAACCTAGGCTCGATGAGCGCCGTGGTCCCGCTCTCCCGGGTTTTCACCTATTCGGCCTCGAAGGCAGCCGTGCATAATCTCACGAAGAACCTCGCCCGCGAGTGGGCCCCTCAGCGGATTCGCGTGAACACGCTGGTGCCCGGCTTTTTCCCGGCCGAGCAAAACCGCAAGATCCTCTCGCCGGACCGCGTAGCCAGCATCCTCGGCCACACCCCAATGAAGCGCTTCGGCGAGGCCCGCGAGCTGATCGGCGCCACCCTGCTGCTCTCCAGTGACCGGCCGGCGGCTTCGTTACCGGAGCAGAAGTGATCGTGGATGGCGGCTACCATGCGATGACAATTTGAGCTATAGCATTCTTTCGGAGGAAAATAAAACTTGATATAAACGGCTCAATCAGCATAGATACCCCGATCTTATGTTATCAAAAAAGCTGAAGAAGTTACAGGCTGCGAGGGATCGTCTCGCCAGCCTCGAGAAGAAAATGGAAGCCGAGCTGGCGGCGCTGCCCGCCCAGTTCGGTTTCGAGTCCGCGCAGGCGTTCGCGAATGCGGTGGTGAAGGCCTCCGCCGGCGGCGCCCGTCCGGCGGGCAAGATCGGCCGGCGCAAAGCGGGGGCGAAGCCGAAAGGAAAGCGCAAGCGGAGCAAGGTGACTGACGACCTTCGGAATCAAGTTAAGCAACTCGTTGAGGCGGGCCAGAGCGGCGCCAAGATCAAGGCCGCCACAGGGCTCTCCCTACCGACGATCCAGAACATTAAGAAGGCGTTTGGGCTGGTGAAAGCCCGGGCCTCCTCCTGATTACCACCCCGTGGTGTCTCGCCCCCGCCAGAGCGGGGGCTTTTTCATTTAGCTACGGTAGCGGTCCGATGACCATTGTCCGCTTTGGTGCTATAAAGACGCCGATGGACAAGAGGACGAGTTATATCCAAGCCAATAGTAATGGCCGCCTGCACCCCGCCGACGAGCCTGCGGTCTCGCCCCTGAACCGGGGCTACCTCTATGGCGACGCGGTGTACGAGGTCTGGAGGACCCACGCGGGAGTGCTGTTTGCGTTCGCGGAGCATTGGGCGCGACTTGAGCGCTCGGCCTCCGCCTTGCATCTGGCCTTGCCGTTGACGGCCACGCAGTGCCGGGAGGAGATCGCCCGCACCGCGGCGGCATTCCGCAGCCGCACGGGCGAGTCGGGCGAACTCTATGTCCGCCTGCAGGTCACGCGCGGGGCCGGGCCGATCGGGCTGGATCCAGGGCTCGCGGACCGCCCGGACTGGACGCTGCTGGTACAACGCGCCCCGGCGCCCGTCTCCCGCGCCCTGCGGCTGGCCATTCCCCGCGCGCTGCGGCGCAACCCCGCCGAGTGCCTGAACCCCGCGTGGAAGACCGGCAATTACCTGAACAATCTGCTCGGAGTGGGGGAGGCCCGCCGCTGTGGCGCCGACGATGCGCTTTTCCTGAATCAGGCCGGTGATCTAACCGAGGTCTCCGCCGCTTCCCTAGTCCTGGTCGAAGGCACCCGGCTGATCACCCCACGCTTGGAGGATGGCCTACTTGCCGGGATCACCCGCTCGCTCCTGCTGACGCAGGTGGCTCCGGCCGCGGGCTTGGCTGTCGAGGAGCGATCCATCCGTCCGGCCGAGCTGGGTTGTTTCTCCGAGGCGATGGCACTCTCTACGACCAAGGATGTCGTGCCCGTGGCGGCAATTGACGGCAAAGAGTGGCCGGAGGCACCTGGACCAGTCACCCGGCGTTTGATGACCGCTTGGCAGAAATGGGTTTATGGGTATGCGCAGCGCAATCCCGGACTCCGGGTGTGAAACCTACCGGGGGAGAGCGGATTCAGCCCTTAGCCGAGGGCGGCGAGAATCGCGTTGAAGGTCGCGCTGGGGCGGAGTGCGACGGAAGCCTTTGCGGGATCCGGACGATAGTAGCCACCCACGTCCACCCGGCGGCCTTGCGCGGCTAGGAGGTCCTGCGTGATCCCCATCTCGTGCTCGGTGAGCCGAGCGGCGATGGGCGCGAATTTTGCCCGCAGCGCAGCATCGCGGGTCTGTGCGGCCAGCGCCTGTGCCCAATAGAGTGCCAGGTAGAAGTGGCTCCCGCGATTGTCCGTGGTGCCCAGCTTGCGTCCCGGGGAACGGTCGAGCTCCAAGAACTTGCCCGTCGCCTGGTCTAGGGTGTCCGCCAGGACCCGAGCAGGCGCATGGGTGAAGACCTGGGCGAGGTGCTCGAGCGAGGCAGCCAGCGCGAAGAACTCGCCCAGCGAGTCCCAGCGTAGATAGCCCTCTTGCATGAACTGCTCAACGTGTTTCGGTGCGGAGCCACCGGCGCCGGTCTCAAACAGACCGCCGCCTTTCATTAGGGGGACGATGGACAGCATCTTCGCACTGGTGCCGACCTCGAGGATCGGGAAGAGGTCCGTGAGGTAGTCGCGAAGCACGTTGCCCGTCACCGATACCGTGTCCTGACCAGCGCGCAGGCGCTCAAGGGTAACCTCGCAGGCGGCAGCAGGGGCGAGGATGCGCAGGTCGAGCCCGGCCGTGTCCAGTTGCGCAAGGGTGGCGCGGACCTTGGCGATCAGCTGGGCATCGTGAGCGCGGAGCTCGTCCAACCAGAAGATGGCCGGCGTGGCGCTGAGGCGGGCGCGATTGACCGCCAGCTTCACCCAGTCCTGCACGGCCGCGTCCTTGGTCTGGCAGGCGCGCCAGATGTCGCCCTCCTCGACGCGGTGGGCCACGAGTATGCAGCCCTGCTCGTCCACCACGCGGACCTCGCCCGCGCCCGGGGCGACGAAGGTCTTGTTGTGGGAGCCGTATTCCTCGGCAGCCTGTGCCATCAGCCCGACGTTGGGCACCGTGCCCATCGTCCGGGGGTCGAAGGCACCGTGGGTGCGGCAGAAGTCGATGGTGGCCGCGTAGACCCCCGCGTACGAGCTGTCCGGGATCACCGCAAGGGTGTCCTGCAGCTTGCCCTGAGCATCGTACATCTTGCCGCCAGCGCGGATCATCGCGGGCATCGAGGCATCGATGATCACGTCGCTGGGGACATGCAGGTTGGTAATGCCCTCATCCGAATTGACCATTGCCAAGGCAGGACCTGCGGCGAGGGCGGCCTTGAGGTCCGCCTCGAGGACCGCGCGCTCCGCTGCGGGCAGGCGCGGCAGCTTCTCGATCAGGTCACCGAGGCCGTTATTCCAGTCCACGCCAAGTTGGACGAGGGTCGCCGCGTGCTGGGTGCAGAAGTCCGCGAAGTAGGCCTGCACCGCGTACCCGAACAGCATCGGGTCAGAGACCTTCATCATCGTGGCCTTGAGGTGCAGCGAGAACAGGACGCCCTCCCTGCGGGCGCGCTTCAGCTGGGCCGCGTAGAATTCCTTCAGGGCCCGCACGCTGATGAACGTGCCGTCGAGGATTTCCCCCGCCTTGAGCGAAAGCTTTGGTAGCAATACTCGGGCCGCCCCGTGAGCGGAGATGAACTCGATTCGCGCCGTGGTCGGGGCCGCCAGGGTCACCGAGCGCTCGTTGCGGGCGAAATCATACTGTCCCATCGTCGCGACGCGGGTCCGCGAGGCACCGCTCCAAGCACCCATCGTGTGCGGGTGGGCGCGGGCGTACTCCTTGACCGCTCTGGGCGCCCGGCGGTCGGAGTTGCCCTCGCGCAGGACCGGATTCACGGCGCTGCCCTTGACCTTGTCGTAGCGGTCCTTCACGTCCCTCTCCACGTTGGTGGACGGGGTCTCGGGGTAGTCAGGGAGGGCAAAACCCTGCCCCCGTAACTCCGCGATCGCTTCTTTCAGCTGAGGTACGGAGGCACTGATGTTGGGCAGCTTGATGATGTTTGCCTCCGGCCGCAGGGTCAGGGCGCCCAGTTCGGCCAGATGATCCGCCTGCCGCTGGCCCTCGGGCAGTCGGTCCGCAAAGGAGGCCAGGATGCGTCCAGCCAAGGAGATGTCCCGCGTTTCCACGGCGATGCCCGCCGTCCGCACAAAGGCTTGGACGATGGGCAGGAACGAGAACGTGGCTAGCGCGGGGGCCTCGTCGGTCTGGGTGTAGATCAGGGTGGGCTGAGCGGGCATGGCTTTGCGGTAAAAAGGCGAAGGGGAACCGAAGGGCCCGGGCGGGTCAAAAGTAAATGCGGGACCGGGGCCGCGGCCGGCTGGTTTTGGCCCGGTAATCGAGGTCACGGAAAGATTTGATTGCGTTCGGTCTGCGCCCAGCTCTTCCTTTCGCCCTTTCTATTACGCCTGCTCCCGATGGTCGGGGCGACAGGTGGAACGAAATCATGAGCCAAAAGTTTAAACTCAACGTCGCCGCCCGAGCCCAAACCGGCCGCAGCGCCTCCCGGCGTCTCCGCAAAGCCCAGCGGGTCCCGGCCGTGCTATACGGAAAGCACACCAAGCCCGAATCTCTTTCCATCGATGCTCCGGAGTTCGTGCGCTTGCTAAAGGCCGTCGGCGGTCGCGCCGTCTTAGTCGATCTCCAGCGAGGCGATCAGTCCGCGCCGATCAGCTCTTTCCTGCAGGAGGTCCAGCGGGACCCGCTCACCGACAAGTACCTGCACATCGACCTGCAGGAGGTGAAGGCGGACGAGAAGTTCGAGATTCGGGTGCCGGTGCACTTGAACGGCGAGTCCTTCGGCGTGAAAAACCAGAGCGGCGTTTTGGAGATGGCGACCCCCGCGCTCCGGATCCGCGTTCTTCCGAAAGACCTGCCTGAGGCGATCGTGGTCGACGTCACTGAGCTGAAGGTCGGTGAGACAATCAAGGTAGGCAGCCTGAAGGCCCTCCCGGGCGTGGATTTCCTCGATTCCAAGGGCCAGCCCGTCGTCGCGTGCGTGGAGCCCGTTGCCGAGGTCGTGCAAGCCGCGGCCGCCGCGGCCGCTCCGGCCGAGGGTGCCGTCGCCGCGCCCGTCGAGGGGGCCGCCACTGCCGCCGCCCCCGCCGCAGCTGGCGACGCGAAGGCTGCCGCTCCGGCCACCGCCGGCGCGAAAACCGCCGCGCCCGCCACGGTGGCCAAGCCCGCCGCCGCCCCGGCCAAGAAGTAATTCTCCGCAGGTTCGCGGCCGTCCCAGCCGAGGGCCGGCCGCTCGGTTCGAAGTTCTTTGAGTCATGTTCCACTCGCTCGTCGTCGGCCTAGGTAATCCGGGCCGCGAATACCGCGATACTCGGCACAACCTGGGCTGGCAGGTGCTCGATGCCCTAGCCGCCCGAGAGCGGCTGGAGTGGCGCCCCGCGCCGCAGTTTCGCGCGGAGGTCGCGCGTTGGGATCGTCCCGGCTCCCCGGCGTGCTGGCTGGTCAAACCGCAGACGTTTATGAACGCCAGCGGCGAGTCCGTCGGCACCTTGTCCCGCTATTACCAGATTCCCGCCGCGGAGATCGTCGCTGTTTACGATGACCTCACCCTCGACCTTGGCCTGATCAAGGTTTCAGTCGGGGGCGGCTCCGCCGGTCACAACGGGCTAGCCAGCCTCGTCCAGCATCTAGATGGACCCTTTGTCCGCTACCGCCTAGGCATCGGCCCCCGGGAGCGCGCCGCGATGGAACTGACCGACTTTGTCCTCGGAACCTTCTCTCCCGATCAATCCACTCTCGTTTCCCAGCGCTTGCCGCATTTCCTCCAAGGCCTCGATCTCCTGCTTACCCGGGGCGCCGGGGCCGCTATGAACCAGCTCAACCGCCGAGATTCCAAATGAACCCGTCCCACCGTAGCTACCACGCCTCCTTCATCCTCGATAACCGGGGCAAGGAGGAGACCGTCGACCAGATCGTCGAGGGCGTTAAGAAGGTCATCACCGAGGTTAAGGGTGAGGTCGCCTCCGTCGAGAGCATCGGGCGCAAGGACTTTGTCCGCGTGACCGACCGCAAGTTCACGGGTGCCCATTACGTGCGCATCCGCTTCTCCGGACCCGCCGAGGCGCCGGCCGCGCTGCGCGAGAAGCTGCGCCTCAACGGCAGCGTCTACCGCACGTTCATCCAGAACGCCTGAGGCGCCCTTCACCGCCATGCCCGCACTGAACAAAGTCCTGTTAATGGGAAACCTGACTCGCGACCCCGAGTTGCGCGTCACTCCCAAAGGGACCCCGATCTGCCAGTTCGCCCTCGCGATCAACCGGCAGTTCAAGATGGAGTCCGGGGAGAGCCGCGAGGAAGTCATCTACGTAGACGTTGAGGCGTGGGGCAAACAGGGCGAGACGATCGCCAAGTACTGCACCAAGGGCCGCCCGCTCTACGTCGAGGGCCGGCTTAAGCTCGACCAGTGGGAGGACAAGAACACCAAGGAGAAGCGCAGCCGGATGAAGGTCGTGCTGGAGCAATTTCAGTTCCTGGGTGACGGGCGGGTTGGCGGCGCTCCTGCCGGCGCCGGCGATGGACCGGCGGCCGCCTCCCCTGAGCGCTTTTCCCCGCCCCCGCGGGCCTCTGCCACGAAGCCGGCGACGACGGAGAACCTCGACGACGACGTTCCCTTCTGAACGTGCTCCTTCCCCGCGCATCGGTGCGGACCCGTTACTGGGTCCGTCGGCGGTGATCCCCGCCACGAAACCAAGTCCAGTCCCAAACTCATCCCACCACGCCTATGGCCTCCAAAGAAGTGCTCCTCGTCAAACCCGTCGATGGTCTCGGCGGCGAAGGCGACCAAGTCAAAGTCCGCGCCGGTTACGCCCGCAACTACCTGTTGCCCCGCAAGATCGCGGTGTCGCTGACCACCGCCAACCGCAAGCAGGTCGACGCCCTCAAGAAGCGCCGTGCCGAGCGCGAGCAGGCGGAACTCTCCGGTGCGCAGGAACTCTCGCGCAGGCTCGAGAAGATTTCGCTGGCCTTTGTGGTCAAGACGGGTGAGGGCGGGCGGATGTTCGGCGCTGTCACGGCGCAGGATGTCCAGGAGAAGCTGGCCGCCGCCGGCTTCACCCTTGATCGCAAGAAAGTGCTCCTCTTCACCCCGGTGAAGTCCTTGGGCCAGCACACCGTGAAGATTCGTCTGCACGCGGACGTCTCGGTGGACCTATCCTTCGACGTCGTCTCCGAAAACCCCATCGATCCGGCCACCCCGGCCGCCGAGCCTGCGGGCGAGAAGACGGAGAAGCGGTCCGACCGCCAGCGCAAGGAGGCTTCAGCATAATCGCCGTCCGCTCCGGCACCCAAGGCTGCGCTCCCCTACCGGAGGACGCGGCCTTCGCTTTGCCGTAAACGGATTGTAAGCAAGGAGGGATCGCCGCGGCGCCCCGGGCCCGCTTCTTCCCGCACTGATCGTTCGATGCCGAACAGCGATAACATTCCGCCCAACCGCCCGGCCCCCGCCGGACGCGTGCTGCCGCACAGCTTGGAGGCCGAGGAGCATCTGCTCTCGTGCTGCCTCCTCGATGGCGCGGACATCGTTGCGCGTTGCCTTGAGGCCAAGATTGAAGCCCGCTCCTTCTATGACCCCAAGCATGGGGTTATCTTTGGTTGCCTGCTCGAGCTGTACAGCCGGCAGGCTCCGATCGATGTCGCGATTGTCGCGGAGGAGCTCAAGACGGCCAAGCAGCTCGATCAGATCGGCGGCTACGCGTTCCTGACCCAGGTCAGCAGCCGGATTCCCACCACCGCCCAGGCCGAGTATTTTATTGAGAAGGTCCGCGAGCAGGCCCTGCTGCGCGACCTCATCCGTTCCGCCACGGGCGCCATCGAGGACTGCTACGGCTTCACCGGGGGCATCGAGGAGTTCGTCGATCAGGTCGAACAGAAGCTCTTCAGCGTTACCCAGAGCCGGGTTAGCGAAAGCGCCAAGCAGATGCGGGAGCCCACTCGGGAGGCGATGAACGTCATCACCCGGATGTTGATGAAAAAGGGGGAGCTCACGGGCCTCTCCTCCGGCTTCAAGGACCTCGACGCACTCTTGTGGGGGTTCCAGCGCAACGATATGATCGTCCTCGCGGCCCGGCCGTCGATGGGCAAAACTTCCTTAGCCCTCAATTTCGCCGAAGCCGCCGCGATGCCGCGCAAGGCCGGCCAGACTCCTGCGCCCGTCCTCGTCTTTTCCCTTGAAATGGGCGCCTCGCAGCTCGCCCTGCGCATGCTTTGTTCGCGCGCCCGAGTGAACATGAAGCTGCTACGGGACGGCCTCCTATCTAAGAACGGCGACGAGCAGAATCGCCTGGTTGCCGCGGCGGACGAGTTTTCCAAGGCCCCCATCTTCATCGACGACTCCAGCGCGTTGTCCATCATGCAGTTGCGAGCCAAGGCAAGGCGTCTCCACGCGCGGGCCGGCTTGGGGTTTATCGTGGTGGATTACCTCCAGTTGCTCAGCCCCACCGACCCGCGGGTGCCCCGCGAGCAGCAGGTGGCCGAAGCGTCTCGAGGATTAAAGGCTCTGGCGAAGGAACTTGAGGTGCCGGTGCTGGTACTATCCCAGCTGAACCGCGCCTCCGAGAAGGACAACCGCACCCCCAAACTCTCCGATCTCCGTGAATCAGGCTCGATTGAACAGGACGCCGACGTCGTGCTTATGCTCGCCCGGCCCAGGGACGCGGACGATAAATTCCAAGTGGCGGCGGATTCGGCCGAGTTAATCGTTGCAAAGCAGCGAAATGGGCCGGTAGGTGAACTGAAGCTTACGTTCCTGAGGGACATCACACGTTTTGAAAACTTTCACCAGTAACCCCTTCAGCGGGTTTCTTCTCGGTTTTATCCCTTTGCTGCTCTGGGTCTTGGGCGGTCCGACACCAGCCGTGGGCCAGTTGGCCGTCCCCCCGACCCAGCGGCAGTTGCCGGCCCCCGCGTTCAAGGTCGGCACGCTTGCGATTAAGTTCGTCGGCACCGCCAACGTGAACGAGCAGGTGGTGCGAGCCAATATGCAGATCCGAGAGGGCGGTGAGTTCGACGAGGTCATCCTCGACCGCGACATCCGCTCCCTCTACCGCACCGGCCTGTTCGAGTTCATCGAGGTCAAGCAGGAGCAGGTGGATGCTCAGACCTTCAACCTCGTGGTCGAGGTCACCCCCAAGTTCCGCGTCCTCGCGGTTCGCTTCGAGGGGAACGTGAAGGTGAAGTCCACCCGGCTTGAGAAGGAGATTAAGGTCAAGCCGAACCAGGCCCTCGACGAACGTCAGATCAAGGAAGACGCCGAAAAGCTCCGGGAATATTACCAAAAGGCCGGCTACAATCAGGTCTTGATCAACTACACCGTGGATCGCGACCGGGTGGGTGGCTTCGGCACCGTGGTCTTCAAGGTCAAGGAGGGCGAGAAGGTCAAAATTGCGGACATCAAGTTCGTGGGCAACAAGTCCGTGACCACGCGTAAGTTGCGCGGCACGATGGAGACTAAGAAATGGTGGCTGTTCTCGTGGCTAACCGGTTCGGGTCGATTCAAGGACGACCAGTTCGAGGATGACCTCGACAAGCTGCGTGACCTGTACCGGGAGCTGGGCTTTCTCGACGTCGAAATCCCTCAAGATCAGGTCAAATTCAACTACCCCGGCGGGGAGCGGCTGGAACTAGTGGTGCAGATCAACGAGGGCCGCCAATACCGGGTCGGCGAGGTCACCTTCACCGGGAACAAGCTTTTCAATTCCGCCCTGCTCAAGCGGGTGGTGCGCCAGAAGACCGGGGTGGTGTTCGTGCCGTCCAAACTGGACAAGGATGTGGAGCGGCTGGACGACTTCTACGGCAAGGACGGCTACCTCGACACCCGGGTGCGCTTGAACCGCAAGCCGAATGTCACGACGGGCGCGATCGACGTCGATTACGTCGTGAACGAGGGCGAGAAGTTCAGCGTCGAATCGATCGTGATCGAGGGGAACACCAAGACAAAGAGCACGGTGATCCTCCGCGAGCTAGTGCTAGGCCCGGGTGACGTCTTCAGCACCGTGCTGATGAAGATCAGCCAGCTCCGTTTGGAGAACACTCGTTTCTTCGAGAACGTCACGGTCAATCACCAAGAGACCAACATTCCCGGCCGCCGGAACATGCGCATCGCCCTTCAGGAGGGGCGGACGGGCAACCTGACCTTCGGTGCGGGCTTCTCCTCGCTAGAACGAGCGACACTATTCGCCGAGGTTTCCCAAGCCAACTTCGACCTCTTCAACCGTCGATCTTTCTTTCAGGGCGACGGCCAGAAGTTCCGCCTCCGGATGCAGCTCGGCTCCCTCTCCAGCGAGGTGGTGCTCTCCTTTGAGGAACCTTGGCTCTTCCAGCGCCAACTCGGCCTGGGCTTCAGCGTCTTCCGCACCAGCTCGGAGTACAACAGCACTTTCTACAGCCAGATCCAGACCGGCTTCGAGGTCTACCTGCGCAAGCACCTCTTCGAGCTCTGGAATGGCCGCTTGGCCTACACCTACGAGATCTTCGACATCCAGGATATCTCACCGAGCGCATCCGCCATCATCCGGGCGCTTGAGGGTGCGAATGCCTCCTCGAGCATCGGTCTCCAGCTGGAGCGCGATACCCGCGACAAGATCATCAACACCACGGCCGGCAATCGCGTCGAGGTGAACGCGCGCTTCGCCGGCGGCCCTCTCGGCGGCAGCAAGATCAACAATAACTACAGCCTCGAGTTCAGGGGCTCCCAGTTCTTCCCAGTTTTCGAGACCCAGACCCAAGTCCTGAGCCTGATTGCGCGCGGCGGAGTCATCCAAAACTTCGGCGACTCCAACGACGTCCCCTACTACAATAAATGGTATCTCGGCGGCCCGACGACCCTGCGCGGCTTCGAGTTTCGGGAGGTGGCCCCCAGGGACCAGTTCAACGAGCCGATCGGCGGCAAAACCTACGGTTTCTTCAGCGCGGAGTACTCCCTAGACATCGTGAGTCCGATCCGCTTTGCGCTGTTCTACGATGCCGGGTTCGTAAACCGGGGAGCGTATGACTTCAACGTGGCCCGCTACCACGACAACTTCGGCTTCGGGCTCCGCCTCTTCGTGGCCGGCGCTCCCCTCAGCCTCGACTTCGGCATCCCCATCACTGGCGACGAGCTCAGCAAGAAGGGGAACCAGTTCAATTTTTCCTTTGGCACCCGGTTCTGATTGTGTTTGGATCTCCCTTTAAGCCCCCACCTTAACCCATGAAGCAATCCCTGAAGTCCCTCACCGCGCTGGCGGTCCTCGGTCTGGCCGCCCTCCCGGCCTCCGCCCAGCCGGCCGTCAAGATCGCCGTCGTCGATATGGCAAAGCTCTACGACACTCATTACAAGACGGTCGAGCAGAACGCCAAGATCCAAGCGGACGACCAGAAGGCTCAGGAGGAAGTCGAGCGGATGAACAAAGAGGGCAATGTCCTTGTGGAAGAGTACAAGAACCTCTCCGAACAGGCCAACAGCCCCGCGCTCTCCCCGGAGGCCAAGTCAAAGGCCCAAAACGAGGCCCAGAAGAAGCTGGAGCAGATCCAAAACAAGCAGCGCGAGGTCCAGAGCTTCATCCAGAATACCCGTAACTCCCTCAGCCAGCGCTTAAACACGTTCCGTGGGCTGATGCTCGAGGAAATCGCCAAGGTGGCCACCGAGCTCGCCAAGAAGCGGGGCGCTAACCTGCTGCTGGACAAGGCGGGGCCGACTGCCATCGGGATCTCGAACATCCTTTACTCTGACGCCGCCTATGACCTCACCGATGA
>Ga0194119_10001356_pt1 | contig 44727 bp, 35 predicted proteins | sample TA2MahC100mmetaG_FD_148620 | JGI IMG/M metagenome (GOLD analysis project Ga0194119, IMG submission 148620) | Freshwater microbial communities from Lake Tanganyika, Tanzania - TA2015018 Mahale Deep Cast 100m | ecosystem: Environmental > Aquatic > Freshwater > Lake | place: Tanzania: Lake... | reverse complement strand
ACCCCAACACCCACGCCGACACCGTCTACATCAGATACAACAGCGCCTACAAATACTTCAATAACAATTAACAGTGGTGCATCATACACCAACTCCACCACAGTAACCGTCACCCTCTCAGCCACGGATAGTGTAGGAGTAACAGGGTATTATCTCTCTACCAGTTCATCAACACCTGTAGCAACTGCCTCCGGCTGGAATTCTGTGACGTCAACAACGAGCTACAGTGGAAGCGCATCCTATCCCCTGACACGCGGTGATGAGAACAAGACCATCTATGCATGGTTTAAAGACGCTGCGGGAAATGTATCAAGCACGGCAAGCGATTCCATCATCCTGGATACCACAGCCCCCATAGTAACCATAACCAGCCCGACTTCCGGCGACACCTATACGGCGACCGGCAGTACGGTAAGTATGAGCGGCAATGCATCGGATAGTTTAAGCGGGATAAGCAGCGTGACGTGGAGTAACGATAAGGGGGGAAGAGGAGATGCCAGCGGCACTACCTACTGGAGTGTTTCAAACATAAGCCTGAGCAGCGGGGACAACAAGATAACGGTAACGGCAAAAGACAATGTGGGTAATACCGCTACGGATACGATAACGGTAACATACACTGCCGGCACAGCCCCCACCGTGAAAACGGGTTCAGCAACGAACGTGACCGCAAACTCCGCCACCCTGAGCGGGACGGTGAACGCCAACGGACTGTCAACGACGGCATGGTTCGAGTACGGGACGCTCAGCGGTTTGTATGGGAGTAAATCATCCACACAGACGGTCACCAGCTCGAATGATACGACAGTGAGTATAACCATAACGGGACTGACGTCAGGGACGACGTACTATTACAAGATTGTAGCAGAGAATAATTCGGGGAAATCTGAAGGTAGTGAAATGTCTTTCCAATATACACAGAGCGGAAACGCGCCTACAGTAGAGACAGAGGCGGCAACGGATATAACGAATACCACAGCAAAGTTAAACGGGAAGTGCAATCCCAACGGGCAATCGACAACGGCGTGGTTTGAATACGGAACATTGAGCGGAACCTATAACTATCAGACATCAACCCAGAGCGTAAGCGGGTCAAGCTATACAAATGTCAGCGCAACCATAACAGGGCTGACGGTAGGTACGAAATACTACTACAGGATTGCAGCACAGAATAGCGCCGGGACATCGTACGGGAAGGAGATGTCGTTCTACAAGTCTGCCGATACACAAACAACGCCTACGCCACAAACATCCCCTACACCGGCACCGACACCTGTTCCAACGACTACCGCAACAGAAAAAGGTGTCATTGTGGGTACGGTTGCAGACGGGACGGCAGGGGTTGGTATAGGAGGCGCCAAGATAACATCGGACAAGGGGGGATATTCAGCTACGACCGGTTTTAATGGTACGTATACCATAGTTGATGTGTCTGCGGGGGATTATACGTTGACGGCTTCAGCAGACGGTTATAAACCTTCATCTCAGGCAGTCACAGTCTATGCGGGCGAAGCAAGCGCAGCCGATTTTGTTCTAACGCATGAATCCCGGGGTATAATCTTTGGGTTTGTCCTCGATGAGCATGGAGGTGCGCTTGAAGGCGTTACGGTAGCCATTACAGGTCAGGGTAATAATCAACTACAAGGCACGGAAACGGATGACGATGGTTATTATGAGTTCAGAGACCTTGAAGCAGGAGGGTACACGTTGACCTTTGAGAAGAGCGGTTATAGGACACAGACCCTGGATATAACTCTTACGTCAGAGGAATCTTTGGAGGCAGAGATGATCACCATGGAGTTAGAGGTCAAAGGAAGCATCTTCGGGTACGTTGTGGACATTTACGGCAATCCGATAGAGTCAGTAAGATTGAAGCTCAAGGGGATAAAGACAAAGATCAAAAGGCATGCATCTTCTGATGCAGATGGGTTTTTTGAGTTTAGGGATTTGGATGCGGACAAGTATGTGATCTTTGCAAGTAAGAAGAGATATAAGAAGACAAAGCAGACGGTAAGTCTTGATGAAGGGGACGAGCAGGAGATTCAGATCGAGATGAGAAAATCAAGCAGCAGCCGCAGGGTTATACCGGAGGCTGAAGAATAAGGATTAAAGAGCAAAGATTAAAGAGCGCTCTTCCTTAAGAAGCACGATTTGCAATGCAAGGCTGACTACTGGAATAATAAATTCCGGTAGTTGGCCTTTGGATATTGAGGAATATTAAGGAGTACCCAACAAAATGAATTCGTGGCTTTAAATTAAATCGATGAGTAGTTTTCTGGAGAAAATGGATTATGAATGGAAAGACACCCATATCGGTTATGAAAATTGGTATTAAGCATTATATGGTGTTTCCCTATCTCGTTGCAATTGGTGTTGTTTTCTCAATATTCCAATCATTGTTTGCATCCGATGGTGATTTTTATTTAAGTTTTCCCCTGCCTGATTACACAGCCACAACTGCGCCAATAAGTTCTGTTTTCGATCATTCAACGGAATATCCTTACTGCCCCGATCAAATAGTATGTACATATACAGATGAGAAAGGAACTATCCCGAATTATGATGAAAAACCTTATTCTGCAAGCTCAAAAGAAAATTGTCCTGGCCAGAATCTTTATAGTTACAAGAAATCTGATGAGACGACCTTTTATAAAAAGGGCAAACTCAATTATATTGGTACAACACTTACTGGATCGAGTACATTGAATTACGATGGTCACCCTGGATACGACTTTCCAGCTAAAAAAAACACAAAGGTACTTGCGGCTGCATCTGGCACTGCATATTTAGTAGATAATAGTTCTTATAACACAGTCTATATAGATCATGGGAATGGATACAAAACTTATTACATGCATTTAGAATCCAGAGCTTTTTCAGAAAATAAAATATCTGTGAATAGAGGAGATGTTATTGGATATAGCGGAGATAAAGGAAGCCCTAATTCTTATCATTTGCACTTTGAGGTTAAAAAAAATGGTGTATCTGTTGATCCCTATGGCTGGGATGGTAATGGTGCCGATCCCTATGAGGAAAAAACAGGCGTTAAAAACATTGATTTATGGACTTCTCCTACTTCAATTTCTACCATTACTCACACACTAACACCTCCCACCAAAATCGAGGTTTCACAAGGTGGTGTTCTGGAATTTACCGTTGAAGAGAAAAACAATAGTAATTCTTATTATGCATATTATATTCAGATATACGTAAAGAATCCGAAAGGAATAACAACTAATTCCAGGAAAATTTCAACTTATCTTAGAGCGGGAGAAGAAAGACAGCATAAGTATTATCTGCTTATTTCTTCTTCAATAGAATTGGGATCATACACTTTCGGCGTTAAAGTCATAGATACCTCAGGAAATCTCATTGACAATGACTCATTTGAATTTACCGTAGTGTCGGGTACATCTTATGCAATTCGTAGAAGCGCTCGTAAACTGAAAAGACTTATGCGTAACCCCGATGCGCAAGTAGTGGAAGAGGACGGCTGGAAGGTGATTGTTGTGCCTGAGAGGGATAGATAAGAGTAACCACGGCCCACCGTTTTCACGAAGACAAGTTTCGCATCTTGTATCTTGCCTTCCCTCTTGCTTCTGACTTCTTGCCTCTGCCTTATTCGTGTCTCTGTGTTAAAACTAATTTTTGAGATCCATTACGTGGTTGCGAAGGAAGGTTATTATTCTGGTTGCAGCATCGGTTACTGACATGCTGGCTGTGTTTATTACGAAATCCGCCGTCTTGTCATACAACGGTCTTCGGTATTCCAACAGATACTCAATTTCCTCATATGCGTTGCGATTGGTAAGGCTGGGTCTTCGCTGTTCAGTTGTGGTATCCCTATGGATTCGTCTATAGATTGTATCAGTATCCGCTTCTAAAAGGATTATAATCCCACTTTTTTTGAGCGTCCTTACATTTTCTTCCCGAAGGATTGCCCCGCCGCCCGTTGCAACAACCCTGTTATCTGAAAGACACAATTCTGCGATGATCTCCGTTTCAATCTCCCGAAAGAGCTTCTCTCCGCCTTCTGCAAATATGTCTTTGACACTCTTTCCTTCCTTTTGCTCTAAATACACATCGGCATCAACAAATTCCTTACCAAGCCGTTGCGCAAGCATTCTACCTATAGTGGTTTTGCCGGTGCCACGAAAACCAATTAAGATGATGTTCAATGTTGATGATAGTGACTCAATCACTCTCCATAGCTAAATGTTTATAAGCAATTTCTTCTATTATTTCTACAGACGGCATCTGGCCTGTCCAGAGTTTAAATTGCGCTGCTGCTTGATAGGCAAACATTGACAAACCGCTTACAGTCCAGCAGCCCTGAGCCTTAGCATCGCGCAATAGTTTTGTTTCAATCGGATTATAAATAGTGTCGAAGACGATCATGCCGGGCTTCAACTTATCTTTATCGATAGGTGTTTCGTTGATTTTTGGATACATGCCCACAGGAGTGGCATTAATCAATATATCGGTATCGAATGCCTGAGGGTCATCGATTTTTCTGGCAATACATCCAACGTCCCTGGCAAGTGATTGTGCCCGTGCATAATTTCTATTAATAATCGTTGCCTGCGCATGACACTCCTTTAATCCAAAGGCAATTGCTCGGGCGGCACCTCCAGCGCCTATGATGGTAACCCTTTTTTCTCTCAAATGCGCATGCTTTGTATGGGGGAACGGCCGTTCGCCCCTGCTGTCGGCGCCTTCCAATACTTTAATAGCTGCCTCACAGTCGGTATTATAACCGACTAATTGTCCATCCCTATTTACAATAGTATTTACAGCGCCGATCTTCTTTGCCATTGGATCGATTGCATCCAGATGATTTATTACCGATTCCTTATGAGGAATCGTCACACTGTAACCTCTTATGTCTAATTTTCTAAACTCCCTCATAAAATTACCAATTGTATCCACCTTAAAAGGGACGTAAATGCTGTTAAAATTCATTTCCCTAAAAAGCGTATTATGGATGATCGGGCTAATGCTGTGGGAAACTGGATTGCCGATCAACCCGTAAATTGCCGAGTGCTTATCCTGTTTTTGGGCCTGATAGGTATTTAAAAGCTCGTGGATATTGATCTGACCAGGGGCGGATTCTTTCCCGGCCTGAAGCGAGGCAAAGGTCAAATAGCTGCCGAACCTTTTATACAAGATGCGGCTGATGATGCCCAGTTCACCCATACAAAATGATATCACAGGCATTTGGGATTGTTGGAGGAGTTGATATATCCTGACGTTGTCTGTAATGTTGTAGGCGTGAGTAACGATTTTGACAATGTCAGCGCCGCTCCGGCTGAGTCTTTTGTAAATATCGGTTAAGTCTTCGGGTGTTTCACGGAAATTGTGGTAGGACACAATTATCTTAGTAGGGACACGGTGTTCCGTGTCCCTACATAAATGTTGAATACTGTCGTGCTCGACATCCACATAATCGGCCTGTAGCTGTACGGCAAGTTTCAAGAGCGCAATCCTCTCTTCTTCGCTACCGTCAAACTTGCCTCCTTCACGAACGGGTCTGTTGGTGACAATTACAGGCTTTGTGCGCTTTTCCAGTAAACGTTTCAGATCGACGTTCTTTATATAGTCTATGCGTAATTCGACAATATCTGCGACCTTTGATGCCTCTGCCATATCGTGAAGGGCGTCTGCGAGGTTATTTGCAATGATGGGTATACAGATCATTATTTTGCAGTTACCTTATTAATGGCATTCAAATAAGCCTTTGCGCTTGCTTCAATAATATCTGTGCTCACGGCACGGCCTCTGACAGTTTTGCCATTCACTTCGACATTTACGGAAACCTCGCCCATGGCGTCTTTCCCGCCGGTGACTGCGCGAATGTTATAGTCCTGCAATTTCCCGGGAATTCCCGTTGAGAGGTCGATTGCCTTAAAAAGGGCGTCGATAGGACCGTCACCAATCGTGGCATTATTTACCACACGACCGTCTTGCAACTTGAGCCTTACCCCCGCGGTTGGCACTGCATCAGGTCCGCAACTGATACTGAGGCTCTCCAAATGAAAGATATCGGGAACGTCCATCTTTTCTACCCCTACGATGGCTTCGATATCTTCATCAAAGACCTCTTTCTTTTTGTCGGCAATATGCTTGAATTCCTCAAAAGCACGTTCAAATTCTTCTTCAGACAATTCATAGCCCAGCTCCTTGATCCGTTCTTTGAATGCATGCCGCCCCGATAGCTTACCGAGTACAATTCTGGTTTTTTGTAATCCAACGTCTTCCGGTTTCATAATCTCGTAGGTCGTACGTTCTTTGAGTACTCCGTCCTGATGTACGCCGGATTGATGTGCAAATGCGTTCTCGCCGACAATGGCCTTGTTCCTCTGTACCCGCAGTCCTGACAGGGTGCTTACCAGTCTGCTGGTTGCAATCAATTCTTTTGTAGCAATACGGGTGGAACAATGGTAAAAGTCCCTTCGTGTCTTAAGGGCCATAACAATCTCTTCTAACGCCGCATTCCCTGCCCGTTCTCCAATTCCATTTATGGTGCATTCTACCTGCTGTGCGCCGGCCTTCACGGCGGCAAGTGAGTTTGCTACAGCAAGCCCGAGGTCATTATGGCAGTGAACGCTGATAACAGCCTTCCCGATATTTTTCACGTTTTCTTTTAATCCCCTGATGATGGAGGCGTAATGGTCTGGTACGGCATAGCCCACGGTATCGGGAATATTAACCGTCCTTGCGCCGGCTTCGATAACGGCCTCTACAACCTGGATGAGAAAATCCAATTCCGTTCGCGAGGCGTCCTCCGGTGAAAACTCAACGTCGTCCACATATTTCAAGGCATGCTTAACCCCCTTCACGGCCAAATGGATAATCTCCTCCTTTGCCTTGAGGAGTTTGTATTTACGGTGAATCTCCGAGGTGGCCAGAAAGACGTGGATTCTGGGTTTTTCGGCCTTTTCAAGCGCCCTGGCAGCGCTGTCAATGTCCTTCTCGACGGCGCGGGCAAGACCTGCCACAGAAACACCCCTTACTTCACGGGCAATCCTGCTGACCGATTCAAAATCACCCGGCGATGATACAGGGAACCCCGCCTCGATAACATCCACATTCAGCAAAGCCAACTGCCTGGCAATGCTTACTTTTTCATTAATATCCAGGCTGGCGCCAGGCGACTGCTCCCCGTCTCGAAGGGTTGTATCAAAAATAATTATGTTATTTGTCATGAGAATTATTCCTGCTCTATATCCTAAATTATATTTTGCAAAACAAATTTTACTATAACACCCTAACCACATTCAATAACTATTTGACAATAGGATACTACTTTGATAGATTGAATCCACAATAATTGAGGACGCAGATTTTCTCAGATAATATTCTATGTTTTAGTTTTGTTTTAAAATCTCAATAACCCGCGTTCAGCCATATCCAATTTTGAAACTCCTAAACGTGAACATAAAAAAACAGGTTTGGATTCTTTTACTACTGATTACTTTTCCGGCAGCGTGCCGATCTCCCTACTATGCAAAGGCTGAAAAGAAGCCAAAAAGGGGGTATCTGGATTCGATTACCAATAAGATCACAGGCGCAACCACACCGGCGCAGCATAAGACACAGGGTATTTCTTACTTCAAAAAAGGGATGACGGAAGAGGCTCTGGAGGAATTGAAACTGGCATCCGAAGGAATAAAAGAGGATGGGGAACTTCGCCACTATCTGGGAAAGGCCTATTATGAGAATGACAAGTATGATGATGCCGTCACTGAGTTGCTTGCTGCCGTATCTTATTATAAGGCAAACCAAACCGCTGAAAGGGCTGATGTTTACAATGATCTCGGTTTAGCATACAAAAAGAAAAATGCCTTTACGGAATCACTCTCCGCTTTTAAGGAAAGCCTTGAGCTTAATCCATCAGTGGCTTACACACACTATAATCTGGGGCTTCTCTATTATGAAAAAGATATGCAGGATGAATGTATTACTTCATTAAAAAAGGCGAACAAACTCGATCCGGATTCAGCTGACACTCATTTTATCCTGGGAATGGCTTATTATAAAAAAAAGGCATTTGACAAGGCCGTCAATGAGTTCAAACGAACAATTGAGTTAGATCCTAAGGATGCGGAGGCGCACAATTATCTTGGCGCCTTGTATTACGAGCAAGGGCTTTTGGGAAAGTCCGTTATCGAACATAAAGCAGCCATTCAGCTGGATAAAAATTATCCTGAGGCCTTTAATAATCTCGGAATTGCGCTCTATGCAAAGGGTGATCTCAGGGAAGCTGCAAGTGCCTTTAAAAAAGCGCTGGAACTGGAGACTGATTTTGCCGAGGCGCATTACAATCTTGGACTCCTGTATAGTGAAGAGGGCAATCCTGAAGATGCCGTAATTTCACTAGGGCAGGCGCTGAAGCTTAACCCGAAAATTGCGGAGGCACACTTTACCCTGGGTGAGGTTTATGCGGAAAAGGATATGATGGTGGAGGCTTTATCTGAATACAAAAAGGCCATAGACGTCAAACCCACATATTCGGATGCATATTATAATTACGGCGAACTCCTTGCGGCTCAGGGTAAGCATGACAGTTCCATTTCCGCATGGAAGAAGACTATCGAGCTAAATCCGAAAAATACCGATGCATACTTTAACCTGGGAGTGGCATTTTATAATCAGGGGAAGCTTGACAGAGCCATTTCTATGTGGACTGAAGTTGTTGAAATCAACCCGGATGATTATGATGCTCTTACCAGCCTCGCTGATGCCTACCATGCAAAAGGTTTAACAGACAAGGCCATACAAACCTGGGAAAAGATTACAGAGGTTTATCCCAACGATGCGGGGGTGTATTATAAATTAGGCAATGCCTATGCAAAGAAAAATATGTACACCACAGCCATTCCGCAATGGGAAAAGGCAGTGGAAATAGACCCAAACCTTGTAAACGCCTGTTACAATCTTGGGCTTGTCTACCAAAAGCTTGGTAAACACGATGAAGCGATTGAAGTTTATAAAAAAGTTTTGGATATAAATGCGGATGACATTGGCGCCCATAAAAATCTGGGATTACTTTACCAGGAGAAGGGTATGCGCGTTGAAGCTGAAACTGAATTCGCTATTTCCCAGAAACTGGAATCGGTTCAAACCACAAGCAAACACGAATAAAACGGGGAAAAACCCCCGTAACCGTTTAGTTTTTTTAAGCATGAGTGGTTGAAAATGCCTTGATGTCAGTATGTAAGGGTAGCTCATGAATTACACCGACATTGCTCCGTGAAACAGGCGGTGAGGTGATGTTAGAAGAAAAATCATGGTTCATGTCCCGAAGACTCCTGCTGAAGATGATCGGGGGAGGAGCAGTCTTGCTGGGTCTAAACAGGTTGGCTCCTGCTTCTGCGCAGGTATCCGTGCAGGCTATTGAGCCATTACCCGGATTTACCGGGCCCGATGCAAATCCTTATTGGAACTCGGTAGGCTCATTTGTCGTCTATCCGCAAAAACTTCCCTTGATCCAGCTCACTGACCGACCTGTCCAGCTTGAAACACCGAGAAATTACTTCTTAACCCCTTTCACGCCAAACGCAGCCTTTTACGTGCGTTGGCATCTCGATGGAATTCCGAATGCCGTGAGTCTTTCTGATTGGCGTCTTCTTGTGGAGGGAAATGTTGAAAAACCTTTGACCTTGTCCATGTTAGACCTGATGAGCCAGTTCAAGCCTGTCTCCATTGCGGCTGCTAATCAATGCTCTGGCAATAGCCGCAGTCGATTCCAGCCGAGGGTGCCCGGTGGGCAGTGGGGGAACGGAGCTATGGGCAACGCCCTTTTTACGGGAGTGCGTCTTAAAGATTTATTGAATGCTGCCGGGGTCAGGACAGGTTCTTCTCAGGTACAATTTGAGGGGTTGGACAGGGGCAGAGGACCGGAGGGTAAGGGTTCGCATAGTTACTTAAAATCTTTGGGTCTTAGTGACCCCGTCATAGACGAAACCATCGTGGCTTATGAGATGAATGGAGAGCCGCTGCCCATGCTTAACGGATTTCCGGTACGGCTGGTAGTTCCGGGTAAGTTTGCGACGTACTGGACTAAGGCGCTGACGTGGATCCGTGTATTGACAGAACCTGACACCAATTACTGGATGGCGAAGGCGTATTGCATTCCCAATACTCCAAGGGGTAATACCACCCCAAAAGACATCCATGAAGGTAATGTCGAAATGATACCGATTGGGTCGATGCCCGTACGATCGTTTATTATTATCCCGGATGGGTCGGGCAAAATTCCTGAAGAGATGCCGGTAACAGTGCGGGGTATTGCCTTCAGCGGCTATGGGCGTGTGGTCAAGGTGGAGTTCTCATGGGACGGCGGCAAGTTGTGGGCCAAGGCTGAACTGGGGGAAGATTACGGCCAGTATTCATTCCGCACCTGGGAGACGACCTGGATTCCTAAGCGTACCGGCAAGTACGTGCTTGCCGTGCGGGCGACCGATGAAAAAGGTAATACGCAGCCAGACGAAGGGGTCTGGAACCCTGGTGGCTATCTGTGGAACAGGATAGAGCGGCAGGAAGTGTTTGTAGGTGCAGCGAAGTAGTATAGATATCGGTATTTAATTAATGAGGACTGAAATGAAAAAGAAGGGTTGCATTATAATAGGACTTCTTCTGGTTATATTGAGCGGGACTATTTTAGCTGAAAGTGGGATTCCCGGTTTGATTCATAGCGGACAGTACAGTCAGGGTACACTGGGGAATGTTCGCCAATCTAGTCCGGCTCAACAGTCAACCGATGGTGTTTACAGTGTGGGGGCATATCCCCTTTATACTCCGGAACTTGCTCAGGGCGAAGGTCGTGAAATTATCCAGATATTTTGCAGGTTCTGTCACAGCACCACGTACATTACCATGCAACCTCCGCTTCCGGCCGCTACGTGGGAGTCCGTGGTTAACAAGATGATCGATATACATGGATCTCCGATTTCAGAGGACTCGGCGAGGCAAATCATCAATTACCTGCGAACACACTATACCCCATTAACCCGTAAGCAGTAAATGTAGGTCTCATAGACCACAGCAGTAGAAAAACACATTAAACCTTTATTTTTTAATAGTGGCTTCTTCAATAATTACATCGTACTTATAACCACTCCCAAAGTCTTTATCCTTATATAAAGTTCCGGTTGCCGTTACAATATCGCCTACTTTAGGGATATCCTGAGTGGTAACGACCAGGTCATTATTGCCATCCTTTGCATCTCCGCTTCCGTCCTGTAGGTGCAGCCAGTTTTTTCCCATAATGCCGGCAGATACCTTCACAACCTTACCGCTGACAACAACACTTTTTTTGTCAAGTTCAGATTTTTTCCCAAAAATTTCTGCCACTGTGTAAGCATTCGAGCCGGAAGCCTTTTCTACCTTTATATTCTCAGTTGTTGATGTATCTGCGCTCTTACTGCCCATTGAACCGCCGTGTGCACTCATTTTGTCAGATGCCCCATGCGCTGATGTGGGACCTGTAGTGAAGACGATTTTCTCAAACGTCCGATTAAGTGTCTTGCTGGTGAAATTGACCATTTCATAACCTGGCGGTAAAGATATATTTTCACCAACGGACATCTTTGTTTCCGGTATTGCCACCCAAGTCTTTTTACCGTCCTTTTCGATGCAGAGGTACGTATAACCGCCGCTGTTCATCGTTTCAACGATTTTACCGGAGAGGGAAGATGTTTCCTGGGGAGACGCATCTTGTGAGGGTTTCATATATACATCAGCCTGTGGCGCTTTGGCTGGCTTCCCGGCATATGTGCCGTGTATGGAAACTATTGTTAATACAGTTACATTCAAAGCAAACAATATCGAAAACTTTCTCATTTCTCAACTCCTTTATATTATTCAATAAAACATTTACGGTAAAAATTCTTACTATACAAAGCATACTTATTTTATCTAAAAAAACAAGCATTTTATGCAGTCAATAAAGATACTCTATTTGCAGAACTATTTTTTCTTGAAATTTGCAAAAGATGCTTTCTGTGGTATAATTATGTTGGAGTTGGGGGAGAGTTATTGGGGTTAAACGTTCCCCGAGGGTGTAAGAAACGAGGTAAAAACACCTTTAGAGTAGTAAAAGAGAAGTAACAACCGCCCCCGACTCCAGAGGTTCTTTGAAAATATCAGTAGCGACATAAAGCCACACGTAGCAAAAATAAACAAATATATAAAGTGCGTTGGTCTTTACTCGCTACTGTTTATTATATAAACCTCTTTAAAAATTTATGTAACAAAGGAGGCGATGTAAAGATATGAGGGAGTTTGGAAAATAGCCCGATATTTCACAAACGCTGTGAAATATCGGGCTATTTTAGTTTATAACCTTGATAAAGACATGTTGTTTCAGACTGTTGATATATTGTCTTTTTAATCTGGAGGTTTCTTCCCGATACAGTTTTTTATAAATATCATCCTGAACTTCTTCGAATTCCTGTATTTTTTCGGGTTTGATAAGTTCTACTTTGAAAATATGATAGCCGACGGGAGATTCGACAATTTTACTGCATTTGTTGTCCTTTAAACTGTAAACCACGTCCCGAAGGTCCTTCCTTAATTCGTTTACCTCCTCAAAGGTGCAGAGACCCCCATTCTCGGTATTGGGTCCGTCTGAAAGTTGTTTGGCCAGGGTTGAAAAATCCTCGCCTTTTTCAAGGCGTTTCATGATCTTTTGTGCCACTGAAAATGTTTCTTCTTTATTGTTATTATGCGCAGAGAACTTGACCATGAGATGCCGCAATTTTACCTCTTTTTTCTGGCGGAATTCGTCAATATTCTCGCAATAGTAGCGTCTCAGCAATTTCGGCTGGACTTTCACTTTATCATGGACATTTTCCTTCATGATCTTATCTATCATGATATCTTCCTTGAGTTCGTTTTTCTTTTCGATAGGATTTATCCCCTGGGCTTCGGCAATTTCGTAATATTTTGATAAAGAACCCACATTCTTAACCGCGCCTTTCACGAAAGAATCCAGTTCTTTATCCACCTCTTTCATCATAGCCTCACTTGTACCGAACAACTTGGTCGCCTCTTTAATCAGCACCTTCCTGTTAATAACTTCTTCCAGGGTATCCTTTAATATTTGATCAATTTTATCCATCAACTCATTGTCTCTGTAACGATTCTGGGCTTCTTTGATAGCTATGGCAGCGCGTTTTACAACGTCTTCCTGAGTGATGATTTCATCATCCACGATGGCCTTAATTGAGTTTATGCTCTGATGGCTATAATTGCTCGCAGCCCCGTAAGAAATGGTATGGACAATGATGACAATGAATATTGATAAAAAATAATGCTTAATAAATATTTTCAATGTTTAGCCTCATCTGGTAATGATAAAAGTGAAATAGTAGTTAAATTTTAAATGATTTATTGAAAAAATCCAGTAAATCCTCCGGTTTCATTTCTTTTTTAGGCAGTCTCAGATGCAAGGTGTCTTCATTAATAACCCGTATGTGTTTTTTCAGGTTAGATAAACCTGTCTCGGCCTTTTTTAAATCCGCTACCTGTATAATAACGATATTGTCTACCCATACCATAGAACGAATTTTTGACTTTTGTGCAAGAATCCTCAATTCGCTCTCGGAAAGCAGGTTTTTTACGGGGTGAGGGACGTTGCCAAACCTGTCCGTCATTTCTCCGGCAATATTCTGTACCTCCTCAAAGGTAGTGGACCGATTCAATCTGCGGTAAATATCCATCTTCAGCGCATCTTCTGGAATGTAGCTTTTTGGTATGAATGATTCGAGATTGAGATCAATGGAAACGTCTAAAGGCTCTTCTACCGGTTCGTGCCTTGCTTTCCGTACCGCTAATTCCAATAATCTACAGTACATTTCATAACCTACGGCAGCAATATGGCCATGCTGCTCGGTCCCCAGTATGTTTCCGGCTCCCCGGATTTCCAAGTCTCGCATGGCTATCTTAAATCCTGCGCCTAGTTCTGCAAATTCCTCAATTGCCTTTACACGCTTTTCAGCCTCGGGAGTGACGGGGCGATCGTTAGGTAATATGATATAGGCATAGGCGCGATGCTTGTATCGGCCCACTCTGCCTCTTAACTGGTGCAAATCCGCAAGACCAAACGTATCGGCGCAATTGATAAATATCGTATTGACGTTCGGAATGTCGAGTCCTGATTCAATAATCGTAGTAGCTACCAGGATGTCAGCCTGACCATCCACAAATGCTCGCATCCTGTGTTCCATGAGTTTCTCGTCCATCTGTCCGTGTACCGTCATGATCCTTGCTTCGGGTACAATCTCGGATAAATTTCTGGCAACACGTTCGATATTGTATACCCGGTTATGAACGAAGTATACCTGACCGTCACGATTGATCTCAAGTCTGATGGCCTGGCGTATACGTTCCGGGTCGTATCGAATAATTTGCGTATGGATGGCCTGCCGGCCCAAGGGAGGGGTGTTCAGTGAAGAGATATCTTTAATGCCCATAAGTGACATGTGGAGTGTCCTGGGAATCGGTGTGGCGGTTAACGTGAGCACGTCCACCATCTGTCTGAATTTTTTAAGGCGTTCCTTGTGTTCGACGCCAAATCGCTGTTCCTCGTCGATAATGACAAGACCGAGGTCTTTAAAATAGACATCCTTCTGGAGAAGCCGGTGGGTGCCGATCAGGATATCGACAAGACCTGCGGACGTCTTCTCCAGCGTTTCCTTTTGCTCCTTACGTGTCTTAAAACGGCTTAATACATCGATTTTTACCGGGTAATCGGCCATCCTTTCTGAAAAGGTGCTATAGTGTTGTTGTGCAAGAATCGTTGTTGGCACCAGCACAGCCACCTGTTTTCCATACATCACAGACTTAAAGGCGCCTCGCATGGCAATCTCAGTTTTTCCATATCCAACATCGCCGCAAACGAGCCGGTCCATGGGTCTTTTTGATTCCATATCTTTTTTTATATCATGAATCACTTGAATCTGGTCAGGGGTCTCTTCGTAAATAAATTCTGCTTCGAACTCTTTCTGCCAGTCGGTGTCCTTCGGATAGACAATACCTTCTTTTGCATTCCGCAATGCCTGCACGTGCAATAGATCGCTGGCTATATCGGCAGCGGCGTTTTCTGCCCGCTTTTTTCTGACTTCCCAATACTTCGACCCAATCTTGTCGAGTCTGGGTCTGTGGTCTGAACTCCCGATATATTTTTGCACCAGCTCAATCCTGGTTGCAGGGACGTATATCTTCGTTCCCTCGTCGTATTCGATTATCAGGTATTCCCTTTTATATCTTTCTTCTTCCAGTGTTTCCATGCCCAAGAACCGTCCAATACCGTGGGATATGTGCACCACATAGTCTCCTTTTTTCAGGTCGAGAAAGGAGTCGATTGCCCTGGTCTGGATAGGTTTTTTTACCTCACGACGCTGCTTATATCGGTGAAAGATTTCGTGGTGTGCAAGGATGGCGATTTGTATATCAGAGAACTGGAATCCTTTGCTCAGGTGTCCTATTCGGAGTTCCAGTTGTTTATCACTTTCGAAGTGTAAATCATGAATAATCTCCTGAAACCGTTGTTCCTCAGCTACGTTGTTACAGAAGACTATCGTTTTGGCATGGGTTTCGATTACCGTATTGAATTCCGACGCAATTGCCTGGATATTGTGAGGAAAATTGTCCGCAGATTTTACATGAAACGTATAATCACCGGTGTTTAATGTTAAAGGCAATTTTTCCAAAGATATCTTTACGAAGGGGTTGAATTGACTGGAGATTTCATTATAGGTGAACAATACTCCGCTGGTATTGGCGTCAATCAATGCTTTCCTTGCCCGGTCTTCTATCCTTGCAGGTTCTTTAAGGATGATCCACGTATAATTATTGAGATACGAGAGGAGAGACGTTTTCCCGTGTTCTGATTGAAGTGCGTTTATCTCATGTATCCTATCTACGGAAAGTATCTGACAACTGTCTAATTCCCGTTCAGATTGCTGAGACTCGATATTGAATCTGCGAATGGATTCTATTTCGTCCCCAAAATACTCGATACGATAGGGGACATCAGAGGAATAGGGGAAAATATCAACAATGCCGCCGCGCAGGGCATATTCCCCAAAACTCTCGACCTGAGACGTCAGTTGATAATGATGTTTCTGCAGCCATGAGACGAGTTCCTCACGTGGATATTCATGGTTCCTCTGAAGACTCAGGATGTTTTTTTTAATGGATTTGGGAGATGGCACAGGCTGTAATAGCGCCTGGATTGGCGCTACAACAATATCGAACTTGCTACTGTCCTGGATATCGTTATAAAGTATCTGATTAAGTATATGAAGCCTTTGTGCCAGTACATCACCCTCGTTTCCATAATTTTCGGTAAAAATGTTTTCACCGGCAGGGAATAAATTGGCATGCCCGTTCAGAAAGGTTTTCAGGTCTTCCACATCATCTTCAGCCTCTTCAACACTGGGCACAACCATAAGTATCCTGGGTCGTGCTTTGGTTGCCTTTAGTTCACTTGCTAAAGCAGCGGTGAAGAAGCTCGCAGACGCTCCCCACAGGCCGTTGACCGTGCAATCGTTTCCAGCCTGAAGTATTTGGATGATTTTCTTATACTGTTTATTTGACTGTAATATCCTGATAAAATCTTTCATGCTTCCTAATTGTAATGCAAAAAGACGAATAAAATCAAGCGATTTGACAATACCCTTTGTGATGAGCTATTGCCGGAAAATTTGTATATGAAAGGCTTGATGAATCAAATCAATCTTGTTTTGACAGGATTTACCGGATGAATAACAGGAAACAAAGGACTCAGAGGGTGTTGAGGAAGGCATAAAGGATAAGAAGAGAGGGAGAAACGGGGAGTTTTTGTGTAGGATGGGTTAAGTGCACAGACTGGGTCAAATGGGGCCTCAAATGGTCAAATGGGGGACTAATAATCTATTTTTCAAGCGAAACTATCGCGAGTCTTTGTTTAGCATAGGAGAAATGATGTAAGTATTTATAAATCAATAAATTAAACCTAAAAAACCCTTGGCTGTCCGCCTTGTTTATGTTAGCGTAAATATTTATATTATAGAGAGATAAGTCAATCTTGGAGAAAGGAGTTCCCGGAGATTGGAAAGAGCATGTTATCACAATCTCTCCTTTATGTGGTTAGTATCTGGCACAAAGCCTGATTACCGGACGATATCCCGATTTCGCAGAGAGAATAAAGAAGCGATAAGGCAGGTTTTGAAGCAGAATATAAAATTCTGCATAGAGTTTGATCTGATAGATAGCATTTGGTTCTCAGGAGAAAATAAGTTACAAGGCCAGAGGGAAAGAGTGCCGTGAGTGCGAGCATTTTGGAATATGCACTACCAGTAAAAAGGGGAGATGGGTCGTGCGAATGGTAAAACAAGAACAACTGAAAAAGCGACTCGAAGAAATATACCACGAGGAAAAAAGCCAAAATTTCTATGAAAACTGGCTAGCCCCGGAAACGGTCATCCAAAATGCAAAAACCATAGAACGGTTAATCAACAAACTCCGCCCCCTTGCTACTTAGGTTTCTGTCAAAACAAAAAACGCCTTTCCAGGAATTTTTACCAGAAAAGGCGTCTGTAATCTGCTTATTCCTCCTTTAGCACTGTGGTACTTTTTTACAAAACAATTATTGTCTTGAGTTGTTAATTTCCCGCACCATCTTAAATATTAATCTTTCATACGACTGGATGATCTTTTCCCGCTCTTTCTTTTCAAAAGATTTTAAGGGTTTGGTTTCTATTTCTTCACCAACTTCGTCGGCTTTCTTTATAAGCGACACAGAAGAACCCGCGGCAACAGTTGATTTTGTTGGAACCACGGGTTTGGGTTGTTCTTTTTGAGGTAATTTGGCGGGAGATTTTTGTCCTGGTACGGATTTCTTTGAAGGTTGACCCTCGCTGTTCTTGTTTTTTCCATCAGTCATGTTTTTTTCTCCTATACTGAATTAAATTAGGATACCTTATATAGTGTCTTTTGATTTATAATGCCCGCGCAAGGGCAGGTTTGAAACCCGCCCATACATGGAAATTTATCGATATTGTCTATATGTATACAATTAATTATAATCAAAATCAATAATATATTTCTATTGGTTTGGATATCTTTGAGTTTGGCATCTGAGATTAAAAAAAGATTGAGAATGCTTTATGCATAAATTATAATTGTTGTAACAGTTTACCTTTTGAGAAATTCCTGTAATGATATGGTTATCATTAGCATTTTCGACCACTAATGATTTCACAAAACTAAACTGTTACTATTTTATCATATATATTGGGGCGTAAGCTTGCTTCTTCTTTTAATAAACAAATATAAAAAGGATTATACGAGATGGAAGAAGTAAGCATCATTATCCCTGCTTATAATGAAAAAGAGGGAATAACACACGTAATTGAATCGCTGCGTTTATTAAAAGAAAAACACGGTCAACGATGGGAAATTATTGTTGTAGATGATGGTTCTACCGATGGCACTTCTGAAATGGTGAAAAATTTTGGGGATGTTGTCCTGATCCAACACCCCTTAAATCGGGGTTACGGAGCCGCAATTAAAACTGGCATCCGGCATGCTAAATACAACACCCTTGTCATTTCGGATGCAGACGGGACGTATCCTGTAAACGACATTCCAAAACTCGTTGCGCAGTTGCCAAGGAGCGATATGGTCGTTGGGGCAAGGCATATCAACAGTTCCAATATACCACTGTCCAGGAGACCGGCAAAATGGATGCTTAACAAACTGGCTAATTATTTGACCGGAATAAAGATTCCAGACCTGAACTCCGGCTTGCGGGTAATGAAGAAAGACATAATATTGAAATATCTTCATTTACTCCCCGATGGTTTTTCCTTCACAACGACGATTACCCTCGCCATGCTTACCAATAATTATCTTGTCGAATTCATTCCTATCGAATATAAAATCCGTTCCGGAAAGTCAAAAATACGCCCTATTCGGGATACAATGAACTTTATTCAGCTTATTATACGGACTGTTTTGTATTTTGATCCCCTAAAAATATTCCTACCCATAAGTGCATTTTTCTTCGTCTCAAGCATAGCCGTCCTTGTACTCAGCTATGTATTCACACCAAAGGTTATGGACATTACCACCGTCATTCTCTTTATCTCAGGAGTACAGATTCTAGCCATTGGTATGATTGCCGACCTCATAGACAAAAGAAACCGATAATGAAAATCCTTCTGATTAATCCGCCTTCTGAAAACGAATTGCTCGGCAATAACCCAAGTATCATCGAAGAGGAGCGAGGTTATAACCCACCGCTCGGAATATTGTATATAGCAGGTTATCTGGAAAAACATACTAACTTCGGCGTTGAAGTAATGGATACACAGGCAGAGGAGATAGGTTATGATCGTTTGAAGGACGTGATTCTAGCAAAATTGCCAGACGTTGTGGGAATTACGGCCATGACCTTTACCCTCATAGACGTCATAAAAGTTATTAATTTGATCAAATCTATTCGTCCGGAAATAAAGGTAGTGCTGGGAGGTCCTCATGTCCACATCTATCCGGAAGAAACGATAAATATTCCAGGTGTTGATTTTCTTGTCTTAGGCGAAGGGGAAGTCACCTTTAAAGAACTGGCAGAAAACATTGATAACCCGGCGCGATTAAGAAGTATTCCGGGGTTGGTTTTTAAAGAAAATGGAAGGGTCATCAACACAGGCGCCAGGCCGCTCAATGAGGATCTGGACGGCTTGCCCTTTCCCGCCCGCCATTTGACGCCGGTTCGAAAATACAGCTCACTCATGGCAAGGAGAAGCCCTATCACTACCATGTTTACAAGCCGCGGTTGCCCGTATCTGTGTACCTTCTGCGACCGACCTCATCTGGGTAAAAATTTTCGCGCACGATCGGCGATGAACGTGGTGGACGAAATGGAGGAATGTGTAAAACTGGGCATAAACGAATTTCTGATCTACGATGACACCTTCACGATAGACAGACAAAGGGTAATAGATATATGCAATGAGATTAAAAGGAGAAAACTTAATATCGGTTGGGATATCCGGGCGCGGGTAAATAATATTGATAAAGACCTTTTAAAAAAATTAAAGGAAGCAAACTGTGAACGTATTCATTATGGAGTGGAATCGGGCAATCCAGAAATCCTGAAGATATTAAACAAAGGCATCACGATTGAACGTGTACGAACCACCTTTCAACAAACAAAAGAGGCTGGCATATCCGTCCTGGCGTATTTTATGATAGGATGCCCGAAAGAGACACGAAAAGAAATTATGGAAACGATTGCATTCGCAAAGGAGCTAAAGCCGGATTTCGTGCATATCACTATTTTTACGCCTTTTCCGGCCACAGAAATATATAAGATGGGGTTGAGAGATGGCATTATAAAAGAAGATTTCTGGTGGGAATTTGCCAGAAATCAGGTACCAGGATTCCAGCCCAGATGCTGGGAAGAAAATTTTACACGGGAAGAACTACAGGAATTAATCGTTTATGCCTACAAGAGTTTTTACACCAGACCGAGGTATATCTTGAAGAGATTAATACACGTGCGGTCAATCGGTGAATTTAAACGGATGGCGCGGGCAGGCCTGAAGGTCTTTGGAATGCAGTCATGAAGGGAGTCCTAGATAAAGATTATGCCATAGCACGACAAACAAAACGATCACATATTTACAGATTAAAGCGAAGGACGTTTGAGGTATTAAAAGGTATAGAGACGTTACATCCCGAAATACCGCAGTCGATCCTGGATATTGGGACTGCGGATGGTCTCATGCTGAGCAACCTAAAAGATGCATTTCCCAATGCAACCTGTGTAGGTATTGAATATGCCAGGGATTTAATGGCTTGCTGTGAGAGCAAAATAATTCACTTAATCCAGGGAGATGCCGTAGTCCTGCCGATTAAAGACAATGTCTTTGACGTTGTTATTGCCACCGCAATTATTGAACATGTCTCTGAACCAATCCAATTAGTCCGCGAAGCCTTTCGGGTACTGCGGAAAAATGGCATACTAATAATGACAACCCCGCACCCATTTTGGGAAGGGATTGCCACGCATATAGGTCATTTGAAAGAAGAAGAGCATCATGAACTCATCACTTTAAGCAAGTTAATATCGTTGTTCAACACAGTCGGTTTTGAAATTTTGAATGCAGAACAATTTATGATCTCTCCTGTTGGCATGCCCTTTGAATTGATATTCGAAAAGATAATGAAGTTGTGTAGATTGAACTTTCTATTATTAAATCAAATAATTGTTGGGCGAAAGATGGGAATATACTCCCGACATTGAGCATAGAATAAATATAGAGATGTTTTATTCTGCTTTTTGCAGATATGAGGCGAGTTAATAGAAATTACAATAAATGCATAATGTTTGACATCCCAGCGCTTTCCTTCTTTTAGAAATTAAGAATCGCTCAGTTAAGATCACTATCATTTGGATCATAAAAACTGAAATGATCCGAAGGTATTACCTGTTTTTCTATTAAAGTAGAGCTCCATAATAGTTTCACTGTTGCATCAAAACCTATATCGTTATATTCAATTGCGATTTTATGCCAACCTTTGTCTAAGTAAATTACTGCGCCGTCTTCAGTTGAACGATGCGAGGTCCAATTGTCAATAATAGTATATCCATCTACCATTAACCTAATACCATCGTCGCTAACAGTATAAAATTTATATTCTTCGCTCTCATCTATTTTTATTAATCCATCCCATCGTATGGAAAAATTGTCGGTGTTTACCCCAGGACATGGCGATCCGCGTTGCCAGTTATAGTCTATCATCTTATCTATTCTGAAGAGTACAAATTTATCAAAATTCTTTCCATTAAAATAACTCCCCTTCAAACCACCCACGACTTCTGGTTTGATATCTGAAAGGCTTAGGATATCTGCCTTTTTTTCTTTATACTCCCTAATTTCATAACCAGCCTTGCCATTCGGCAAGAAGATTGTTTGAATCGTTGGGTATTGTGTGTACTTGCCTGCTTCAACAATCAACGCTTGTCTTTTGTCTGCGAGTCTATCGATACTATCAAATCGGTATCTGTCAAAATGCCTGGTTTTTTGCCATTTTCCCGGATCGTATTTCGTATAAAATAAGACAAATATATCCTGTCGTCCCATTCCCATAAAACTATAAGTATCTATCCCTTTAAAATTCTCAGCAGTCTGAATAATTTCTTTTCTGCCGTAACTCCATACACCAAATGATTTCTTGGGGTATACCTTATAATACCTCACAAAATAATACCGTATGTTGTATACAGCGAATGCCAGGAAAAGAATCGACACAGAGGTTGTTAGATACTTGATACCCGTTTTATACCCTGATTTATTTATTTTGATGTATTTTATATAATTGAAAGATGATACGACACCAAGCGCAGCAATTATATGGAAAACGGGCAATCCGCAGATTGACCTTATGGCATGGGGAACGCTTTCGTATGTGAGACCGGAAGCGACTGGAAATATAAGAAACCACCATAAGAGTATCCAATGTTTTTCCCTCTTTCTCAAGACAAGGAAAATAATGCCCATAACGAGGAGAATGCCTTCAAATTGATAGAGTTGACCCATACCTCCGATGCAGTGCCTTGTATTTGAGTCTCCTTTAAAAAATAAGAAATTTGGTGACATATGGAGAAAATAATTCCTCAAAAAGGAGTACAAAATCAAAAAGAATTTGTGGTCAGACAAACTTTTAAATAAAGAAGTAGACCAATATGTATCATTTAAAATATTATCCCTTGTTAGGTTTAAAGAGTGTTTTGTAAAAATAGATACTATGTTAAATCTTGACTGGCCTTGCCCGTAAACAGTGAAGATTAAAAGAGGTACCAAAATAAATAATGCTAATGCTAAAGATAAAAATAGCTCTCGTTTAAATTTAATGAGACTACGATAATTCAGGGCAAAAAAGCCAGCCAGGAAAAGCGGCACGAAAACTTTGGCAGGAGCGTATGTGTAAAAGGTTAAGGCCAATGGGATAGCGCTGTAAAATAGGTATTTGCCTTTTTCCATGCCCTTCAATAAGAAATAGCAACCGACGGTAAAAAGGCACGGTAGTGAAATAGCCTCGAAAGCAATGCGGCTGAACTGAAGATGCCAGGGAGATATAGCCAAAAGCAAGGCAGCCCATAAGCCAACCCGTTTGTGAAACAACTCTTTGGCAAGAAAATACGTAAAGAGCACGGTCAATGTGCCGAACAGAGCGGATGTCAGTCGAACAGCAAATTCATTTAAACCAAATATCTTTATTAGAGGAATGGCTGCATATATATAAATAGGATTTTTGTACTCCCCAAATGCCTTGAAATACAAGGGCATTAACTTCCCATGTTCGTCTCTTCCCGTTTGCAGAATCGAATATGAGTTATAACCGATAGATGCCTCGTCAGAATAAAAGCCGTTGGGGACTTCATTCAAGAGAACCACTCTTAAAATAATTGCCAAAAATATAATTACTATCAGGTAGAAATTATTTATCAACCATAACCGATTTATGCGGCACAGCTTTCCTTTAGCCAACATATACTTAGGATACACATATTCACGTATGTTTTCCTTGTATTTAATTATAGAGACAAAAAAAACAGCAGTTAAAAGAAGAGTTGAAATTTTAAGCAAAGGGAACTCAGGAAAACTGCCGGTAATAATCTTGCCTAAATAGTATCTAAAAGCCCATATGTTTAGTGAGCAGTACATAGTACCCTGGGAAGCCCCAACAGCTGAAATAACAATAGAAATTGCACCTGTTATGATAATTATTGTGGTCAAATACCTAAGTGTTAAAATTTTGCTAAAATAATTTGTTACAAATCCCATCCAGTACCCACATAAGCCTAAACTTAAAAAAGACAATGTAGGAATCAAATACCTAGGGCCATATTGGCAGTGGCCGACGGTCGTCATCATAATTAAATAGAAAGATAGAAAAAGAAACTGAAGGGAAAGAAACAGTTTTTCTCTGAGATATTGTTTTGGAATAAACAAAATGCCCAAAAACGATAAAACAGTTATTGGAGAAAAGGCATAAATACTGGTATTTGACGAAAAGAAATAGAATCTTATTTTATTTATGGCATTTTCAAATGAAAGAATAGGATATGTATCATTAAAGTTACCGGCTATGTTTGCCGGCAGCAAAGGATTGCCGAATGCATTATAGTTATAGATCAATAAAGGCGAAAATGAAATAACGCAGGCGACGAAAAACAGAACCACTTGTTTCCATCTCTTGAAAGACAGGAGATATAAAATTTCTGCAAATACAATAAACAATGGCAGGATGGATAAAAAAATGGAAAACCCGACAGCAGCGCCAGCTAAAACAGGATATACTATTTTATAAGAGGGATTGGCATAATAATTCACCATAAGAAAATAAAATGAAGCAAATATAAAAAAGGTACCATAAACATCGTGATGGGTAACCCCGCTATATGGGAAGGCCATGGTTCCCAATCCGTAGAATACCGATATTAGAACGCTAAGATTTTTATTGCCGGTAAAAAGGACGGATATCTTAAAGAGCATTATTACAACTAATGAGGTCATCAACCCTGAGGTAAACCATGTTACTAAGGATGAGGTGAGTAAATAATTATTCTTATACGTCACTCCTAGAAGGTGCAATATAAAATAGACGGTAGCCCCAATGAACAATTGACCCGGCTGTTTAGCCGCATAAAGATGACCGTTGTGATTGAAAACGTCTCCCACCCGCATCAATTGAGGAGTAGAACTGCCATCGACATATAAAGTCCCTCTTTCTACGATAGCCTCTATTCCTGCGTGTTGCAAAGTATAGGCATTCTGGTCGTTACTGTTGACGAACATCCCATAAATAAAAAAGAAACTGCAAAATAAGAGCGCAGCATCGCTTATTTTTCTCATGAAATATTTTCTCATACAACATTTAAAAATACATCGTTTTAATAATTTTACCTTTTCATCGGATCGTAGAGATCGGGCAGGTGATATACAATGTAGACATTTATCAGTATGAAAAGAAAAATATACGTGTAGCAGGCTACTTTCGCAACTGTGGCGGTTATCCGATGCTTATAAAAATCAAAGGCGAGAAAAGGAAGGGTACCAATTGCAAGATACCATCTAAACAACCAGGCAGATTTGAACAATTCCTCTGGAAGAACTCCTTTTAGTGGGACTGCCATAAGCACCAGGAGTAGTAAAAGCGCCCTCCCGGTATTGGGCTTTGAGATAAAGTCCCTGAGGAATAGCCCCCCAGCAATTGCCATAAACGGATATATGGGCATAAGAAACCATCCAAATGTTTGACCGTCTTTTGACAGGGCACAGAGTGTCATGAGGAAAATGAAGGTAGTTATGGGAACGACCTGATCCCTCTTTCCCATCACGTAAACGACTGCAAACCAGAACCATAAGAGATATCCTATGCCAAAACTGGCATACGACAGGGCGAGTCTGGATTCCTTTATATAGTTCAGCGCGATGTTAAATACCGTGCCCTGGTGTTCGCCACGCAAACTCAATATCTTAAAGAACGCCTCCGGGTTTATCAAATAATTATACAGCAGATAACATGCAGCAAGGAAAATACCGATTCCTGCGGCAATGCAGGCTTCTTTGAGAAAACCCTTTCGGCCCATGAGAACGGGGAGGATCACAATTACACACATACCGGTTTCTTTGCACCAGAACGATACCCCTGCAAGGAGTCCCGTGAAAATTACATATATCCACTTTTTGGATTCGGTGTATTTTAAGACACATAACACCCCTGAGATGAGGACGAGTGCAAGGAGACAGTCGCCCTTTGCTATGCGCCCTGAGGCAACAATGAGCGGTACTGTGGCATACAATAAACCGGCAATGACGGAGGCCGTGTTGGACTTGTATATCTTATGAGAGACAATAAATACAAGAATGATGGTAACCGTTGATATAAAAATGGGAGTTAACCGGATAGCCGTAAGACGGCAATCCAGGTAATCTTTAGCGCCGGAGATGCTTGGCGGAATACCGGCAAGGATGGAAAATAAAGGGGGATGGGCTATGTAACGCTTTACGATCATGAAAGTATCCCCAAACCATTTCAGAAATTTTTTGTCTTCGTTTTTGTAAGCGGGTAGAAAATACACATATTCCCACGATTTGGGCCCTTCGCCATGCAGGATATGATAGCCATTCCACGCCTCCTGATAACTATCCATGGTATCCCCATGAGGCGGAACCACGCTATATTTGTCAAGCCGCAAAGTAGCGCCGAGAATGACAATAAAAATCAAGGCGACTATAGGCCATTTTTGGGTTACATACGCAAAGTATTCCTGGATGCGGTTCTTTATTGTACTCCTGGTTGCTATAAGGAAGCCAAGACAAATGGATAGGGATGCAGTAATAAATCCTATCGCATACCATCCGGTAGCGCTGCCAAAGACTCCTGTCTCCTCGAAGGGTATTAAATAGCGTGAAGGAATGTTTGTAAATTTGCTATTACCGGGTTTTTGCCAACACAGATTCAGAGTAGCATACTTCGCCTGATTGAAATAGTTAATTTGGATAGGTTTCCAGCCCTTCTTCAGGTGAATTTGTGCCTTTGAATTACCTCCTGTACGGTATTTTAAAACGGGTTGCGCATCGATAAACAAAAACACCTGATTGCCGTTGGTGTTCACCTTGAATATATACTCACCGTCTTCCGGTATCCAGACAGATCCCCTCCAAAGGATGTTGTAGTTGGGGATATCTGTGGGAGGTTCGAAACGGTGGTTATCCCAATAGTTCACATAGTACGTCCTGAGTATTCCGTAATTATCAAATGACAGGGTGGGATCGTTTTTTCTGAATACGATATAAGATTTATTAATGGTGTCATTGGGTTCAATTTTCAGAGTATAAGGTGTCGTAGTGTCGATCGTGTGTAAATCCTGGAGTGTTGTTTCTTGATAGAACCGGGAGGGAGGTATTGCTGTTTCAACTACATTTGAATATTCCCATTTGAGGTATAGCACAGCGCCGCCACCCTGATCAAAATATGTTAAGCGAATGCGATAAAACCCAGGTTCAAGAAGCACTGTTTCTGTTTTTTCTTCAAGTCCATGAGATCCCCCGTTATCAATGATCAGGCGGTCATTAAGGAATAATTCTGACCCATCGTCCGAACCCAGGATAAAGGTGTAGTTATGACGATGTTGTATTTTTAAAAGGCCGTCCCACTCAATGGTAAATGGGGATTTATAAGGTTTTTTATCTTCTGAATGCCATTCAAAATTTATTGGTGTGTCTTCTACTGTTTCCTTTATAAGCGTCTTTTTGGGGTATCCTTCATAGACCTTTTTTTTAAGGTTAGAATGTATCTCTGATGAAGACACGTTCAAGGGATGGAGTGGAACATTGTCTGCATTTGATTCTGTTTCCGAAAGATATAGGTAGTATCCGGTCAGTCCCTGATTGGGCAGAAGCAATTGGATACCTGTGTAAACGCCACCTATTAACAGGAGAATGAGAAGGGTTATTAAAAGGCCTTTTGATTTTGAGAATTGCAATGTGCGGATTATGGGTACCTCTAAATAGTTAAGACGATTTAAATTCGTCATTGTCATTCAAAACTTTGTTACTATAATATATTAAAAGTGATTATATAAAATCAAACGATTTGTATGTTTTATAAAAAATATCGGGATATAGCCCTGTATATTTTTCAAACAGAGTATACATTTATTATAGAGTGTTACAAAAATAAATGCTCACACAACCGGAAATAATACATATCTTAAAAACATACTTCAATGAAGCTTCCCCAGTTTATAAAATCGAGATGGTTTTTCTATACGGTTCATGGGCACGGGGTTTTCCTAAAAAAACATCAGATGTGGATGTTGCTGTTGTCTTTTCTGAAGAACAATGCACTGAGGATAAAGTATTTGAACATATAACAGATATATCGTTTTCCCTGACCAAAAGAATAGGTCTGGAAGTAAATGTCATTCCGATTTATTCAGATTTCAGAAAACCCATGCTTTATTACAATGCAATAGTTCTGGGTATTCCCGTCTTTATAAAAGATCAAAATAAATATCCCATATTGAGAAATGAGGCGATATACCAGATGGAAGATTTTACTCTTTTTGGTACCAAGTGGCAACTAGAGATTGCGAAGAAGAACCTGGAGGATATAAAACATGCCTGAATTTAAATATGCCAAAGGCAGAATAGGCGAATCTCTTCAGTTTATTACCGAGGAAATTAAAGAATTTGAGTCGGAATATGCTAACAAAACGTTACGCGAATATCAGGAAGATAAGAAATTACAAAAATTAATGGATAGAACTGTAGAAAATATTCTCACTGCGCTCATAGAAGTATGTGGAACCATTCTTGTCCAGGAGAGTATAGATGCAGAAAATTACGGGGAAACTCTTGCTAAATGCAGCAAACTTCTGGGTTTATCTTTAAAAGAACAGGAACACCTGTCAAAATTGTCTATTCAAAGAAACCGTCTTGCTCATAGATATCTCAATTTTCGATGGCAGGCTATAAAAATGTATAATGACAGTAAAAATATAATACTAAAATTAATTGATTTGACTTTGGATAGAGAGAAAAAACGCACAACATAATACGATATGCAATTTGTTTCTTTCCTCATTGTTATTTCTGTTTTAACCGGATTTTTACTTACCTATTTTCTTGCAATACGGTATTCGATCTTTGAGCGGGTTGCTTATGGTACGATTGTTGGATTAGGACTGTATACGTGGATTGTCTATCTTTTTTCATTGCTGTGGGGTCTTCAATTCAAAAGCATCTACCTCGCTGCCGTTGTACTTATCGTGCTTTGTGCTGCAATTGTAGTAAGCAAATGGGCATTTTTGAAAAAAAATATTGTAAATGAAGTAGCTGAAATAAAAAATGACTTTCTCATCAACAAAGTATCTTATTTTGCCCATATTGCAGTGTTTTCCTTCTTTACTACGATATTCTGGCGTTTGTTTTATAGGACTATAATTTGGAAGAAGGACGGGATGTATATTGGCTTGCCAAATAATTATGGCGACCTTCCTCTGCACCTTGGCTATATTACTTCTTTTGTTTGGGGAAACAATATCCCGCCACAAGATCCCTCTTATGCCGGCGAGAAACTGGTCTATCCATTCCTATCCGATTTCCTATCTGCTATTTTTCTTAAGCTAGGTTTAGATTTTAGAGACATATTGTTCATTCCCGGTCTATTATTGACTGTCGCTTTTTACAGTATATTCTATTACTTTGCTTATCGTTTGACGAAAAGAAGGTTCACGGCGGTAATTTCTGTATTTATATTTTTCTTTACCGGAGGGTTTGGCTTCTATTACTTCTTACAAGACCTTTCACATACTTCGGGTAATATGTGGTCATTCCTCATGAGCCTCCCTCGTGATTACACGAAAATACCTTCCCTGAATTACCACTGGATTACACCATTGACGTGTCTTAATGTACCACAACGTCCATTCCTCTTTGGTTTTCCCATTACCATGTTAATCTTTACCCTTCTTTATACGGGCATCGAACACAAAAAATGGAGAGAATTTCTCTTTGCAGGAGTTCTTGCCGGAATACTGCCTTTCTTTCACTCACACAGTTTCCTGGCTGTGTTAATGGTCGCCATACCATTGGGCATCATATTTTGGGACTGGCGCAAGTGGTTTCTGTTCTTTATGCCTGCTTTTATCCTGTCGTTACCGCAGGTACTCTATCTGTCCGGACACGTCGGTGGAGGAAGTTTTTTTAAACCAAGTTTCGGCTGGGTCGCAGGCAAGGAAAACTTTCTGTGGTTCTGGCTAAAGAATACGAGTCTTTTCTGGCCATTGATAATAGCCGGATTCACAACAATATTTGTTTATCGTAGGGGCACGGAGCGCCGTGCCCCTACATGTCTTGGATTTTATTCTTTACCATTCTTGATGCTTTTTCTGTTACCCAATATTGTGCTTTTTGCGCCGTGGAACTGGGACAATATAAAAATATTGATCTATTGGTTCCTCGGCACAACACCCATGGCGGCACTCTCACTCACTTACTTGTATGAAAACAAGTGTTTCAGGATTCTCTCACGGGCAGGCTTTTTCATTATTATGTTTGTTATAACAATTGCAGGAGGAATTGATGTTTTTAAATATGCCATAGCGCCCATTTCAGGATGGAAAGAATTTAGTGCAGAAGAAGTAAAGCTTGCCAAACGCATTTCTATTGAAACTCCTCCCGATGCAATTTTTTTAACTGCACCGATATTTAACCATCCCGTCTTTTTGTCCGGCAGAAAGACTTTAATAGGCTATCCGGCGCATATATGGAGCCACGGTTATTGCGACGCCAATAGACGTGAAGAAGACGTCCAAAAGATGCTAAAAGGTAAACCTGAGGCAATTTCATTAATTGATAAATATAAACCTTTCTACGCTACGGTAGGTCCGCACGAAAAGCGTATCGGTGTAAACAAGAAATTTTTTGATACGAATTATGCATGCATTATTACCACAGAAAATTATAATATTTATGATCTTAACAAAAAGAACCTGACTCCTGTGTTATCAAATGTATCCTCCCGGTCAGATAATAGACAAAAACCAGGCGATCAAAAGTACGGATTAACAGTATGTTATTACAATAATATGAACTGGGCAGGTGAACCAGTATATGAAGAAGTTGATGCACGTATTAAATTCGATTATTCCAGCGAAAACGAAAAACCAGTATCTAGTCCTTTTAGCGCTATATGGAGAGGTCATATCGAGATTAATACACCCGGTAAATACACATTCAAATTGACCTCAGATGACGGCTCCTGGCTTTACATAGACGATATTTTGGTGATAGACAACGGCGGCAACCATGCGATAAAATCTGTGGCAGGTATGGTTGCCTTAGAAGCCGGCAAACACAACATACTGATCAAATATTTTGATGCCGGAGGCGGGGCGGTTATAAACCTGACATGGGTACCACCTGGTGGTGTTGAAGGGAAGATACCGGTTACTAACTTAAGTAGATAAAAAATCAATATCTCGCTGAAAGCTCAAAGCTGAAAGTTAAAAGCTCAAAGATAAAAGGCTGAAAGGAGAAATATAATATGAAGTTTGGATATGAGGATTTAAAGTATGGAATATGGCAGTTGATTTTGCAGTAAAAGTTATCGAACTTGTTAAAAATTTTGAAACAGACAGGAAACATTATAGATTGTTTGAACAAATTGAGGCTTCTTCAACATCCATTTCTATGAATTTAGCTGAAGGAAAAGGACGTTATTCTAAAAAAGAATTTATATATTTCTCATATATTGCCAGAGGTTCATTATATGAAACAATGACTCTATTGGAAATCTTTCGAAGAAAAAAATGGATTTCAACTGATAAATATTCACAACTATAGCAACGGCATTAATTAACATTACATGTTGAGCGAATCTTATTGCTTTTAATTTGACGTTGTTTTTTTCTGACTGCTGTCTCAATTGCGTCTATGTCGGGAAAATACCGATTTGTCGTCACTTCATACCGGAGAAGACGCCAGATACGTTCCTGAGGATTTAATTCGGGATGATAGGGTGGTAAATATTCCAAGTGAATATTTGAATGCTTTTTCAGTGCCTCTCTCACCCTTTCTCCCTTGTGCCAATAGGGACCATCAACATAAAGGTAAACGGTGAACCCTTTCAAACGATTATGCAAATATTTCAAAAATAACAAAAAAGCATCTGTATTTCCTTTATCTATCCGCATTAAACCATGCCAGCCAACCCAAGGAGCAACCCAACCAGCCAAGTTCAACCTCTGGTGGCGACTGGCAGTAGGTACCTTTGGTTTTGAACCCTTTTTTGCCCAAACCAAGCCTAACTTTGGATGCAAAGAAAATCCGGCTTCGTCCATAAAAACAATAATAGCCTTTAATCCGTTCTTGATTTTTAAGATTTTTTTTTCAAACTCTGCCGAAACGCTTTTATGCCTTTATCAGAAGCTTGAACATAGCTATGGATAGGTCGTTTCCTAACATATCCTAACTTTTTAAGCCAGTTACGGGCTTGACGAGGCTGCAGTGAAATGTTAAACTTCTTTTTTATGAATTCAACTATTACGACACTATCCCAGCGAAAACGGCTTAATTTATATTCTTCAGGACTCTTGCTTAATGCCTTTTCTAAAACACCAACCACCTTTTCGTTCAGTTTGCTCGGACGACCAGGACGAGGTTTATCCTCAATACTTGTTACTCCTTCTTCATTTACTTTTTTTATCCAGCTTATTACAGAAGGGCGGGAAAGATTGAATAATCTTGCTACTGCCGTGGACTTCCAACCAGATAATATGAGTAATAATCCAGCTATTCTTATTCCAATCCACGCCCCTTCAATTTTATCTGCCATCATTAATAAAACTTCACGAGTAATGTTTTTGTTTGTTATTGTTCGTGGTCTCATGTAACAAAGAATAGCATTTTCAATGATATTGTGTCAAGTTATTTATTGCCGTTGCTATAGAAGAAGATGCTAAAGAAATTGCATCAATGGTAAAGGGGCTTATAAATTCAATTTCCATAGGAACTGAAAACCTTTAACCTTTCAGCTTTGAGCTTTGAGCTTAGTAAGGATATAGATTATGTATGACCAACGAAAAGATAGAGTATTGTTGTTAACAGCATTTTTTCTTCCCATCTTCATTGCATCATTGATCCGTTTCTGGGACATTGATCTCAGGCCTCTTCATTCGGACGAGGGGGTAAATAGTTTTTTCTTGTTGAATTTATATAATAATAATTATTACCACTACGACCCCTCCAACTATCACGGACCGTTTCTTTATTACATTGGATTAATTCCTTTTTACATTCTCGGTATCTCGGATTTTTCATTCCGGCTTATGCCGATACTGTTCGGCATTATGGCTGTTGCGTTGTTGTATCCTTTACGGAAAAGAATCGGCAAAATGGGTTTACTCACAACGGGATTACTTATCGCCGTTTCTCCGGCAAATTCTTTTTTTTCGAGAGATACCATTCACGAAACCTATTTAATCTTCTTTTCTCTCGCAGTCGTTGTTTCATTTTTTCTTTACTCTGAAACAAGGAAATCGAGGTACATATTCTTCGCTGCTGCAAGCCTTGCCTTTATCATTACCATAAAAGAAACTTATATAATGACCTTTGCCGTTTATGCATTGTCTTTAGCTATTGCGTATGGTTATGAAATAGTCTTCTTCCCTAAAGGCGCCAGATTCCGGCATTTTAAAGATGTCTTTGCCACATTTACCGTTGATTGTAAGAAATACAAATATGTCATAGGTATTAGTATCGGTGTATTTTTGCTTATCAATTTTTTGTTTTACTCGTCATTCTTTACGTATTATGCGGGCATTAAGGGTATTTTGACCACACTTAAAATATGGTCAAAAACCGGCGTACATACCGGCGGCCATGCCAAGCCCTTTATTTATTATTTTAAAGTGCTGTATAAATTTGAACTCCCTATTCTGGTTCTTGGGATCGCCGGATTTTATTATGCATTCAGACGCGGGAACAAATTTACTCTCTTCGTATCATTGTGGGCAATCCTCATCTACATCATCTATTCTTTGGTGCCATATAAAACACCGTGGCTAATTCTGAACATCATACTCCCGTTTACCATCCTGGCGGGTATTTTTGTAAATGGCATATTTGGAATAATAAAAAAAAGATGGCATTACGCTATCTTTTATACAATATACGTGATCATTTTTGGTTTTTTTTGTTATCAGTCCGTTTTGTTAAATTTTAAAAATTACGACGATGAACGGTACGAACTTGTTTATGTTCAGACCAAACGAGGTGTTTATAATTTACTAGACAGAATGAAATCACTCTCAAACTCTTGTGGGAAGAATATGGTCATCAATGTAGTTTCTAAAGAATATTGGCCGTTACCCTGGTATTTCAGGGAGTATAAAAATGCAAGGTTCTGGGGTCACGTTATTGATAATCCCAACGCTCCTGTTATCCTGGTTGATAAGAGTGGAGAAAGCAAACTAAAGGAAAAATTAAAGGGAAACTACAAGAAAGAGCGGTTTGTGTTACGGCCTGGTGTATGGCTCACAGCTTATATACAGGAAGGTCTGTATAACGCCGTATATGGTGAAGAAACCACATCAAAGGCGGCGAATCTGCCAATTACCAAAGTCTCAAAAGATGAACTGGCGTCGGGCTTGACAGGAAAATATTACGATAATATTGAATGTACCGGAACGCCTTTTTTATCCAGGGTGGAAAATAATGCCATTGCCTTTACCTATAACGACGAAACACAAAAACCCTACAGGTCTCCTTTTGGCATCGAGTGGGAAGGATATCTGTCCATAGCACAAAAGGGAGTCTATCAATTTGCAACAAAATCGGATGATGGTTCAGTAGTTTATATTAATGGGAAACTGGTCGTCGACAATGATGACCTTCATGCTATGAGACACATTTCCGGTGTTGCGGCACTTGATGAGGGTTTCCACCATCTTCGGGTGAAATATTTCGATGGCGGGGGAGGCGCCGTTATGGAATTTTTATGGACACCGCCTGGTAGAAGCGAGTCCCTTGTTCCAGTTCAGGTTTTATTTCATAAAAAATGACATCATCTATAGTCGCCTTTTAAATCTTTAATCTTTATTCCTATCAGGTCTTTGAACATTTGAAGGGAGTGTTTTATAGGACTGACCTTGCTTAATGTAGAATTTTCCCAGCGAATAGGAATTTCCTTGATCTTGAAATTATACTTTCTCGATAAATAAAGGGCCTCCACATCAAATGAAAATCCATCGATTTTACACCTGCTAAAGACAGATTTGACGGCCTCTCGTTTAAATCCTTTAAACCCGCACTGCGTGTCGATAATCCCTTTCAGCAATACCATATTTACCATGAAGTTAAATATCTTCCCCATCTTTTCCCTGTACCAGGGTTGATGAACAAGAATATCTGAGCCGGGCATACTTCTCGATCCGATAACCACATCATAACCATTTATAAGATACGGCAGACACTTTTCTATTTCCTCAATGGGGGTAGAAAGGTCTGCATCGGTAAAGAAAGCGTATTCACCACGTGCGGACAACATGCCTTTTCGCACCGAAAAACCTTTTCCACTGTTCTGTTCATTTATCAAAATAGCAATGTGTTTGTTTGAACTCGCAAAATTCTTTATCATGGGTAATGTATTATCCGTGGAACCATCATCCACTACAATGATTTCATACGGAAAGTTTTTTGTGGAAAGATACGCATAAATCTTGCTAAGGGTAGGCAATAACCTTTTTTCCTCGTTATAGGCAGGAATTATTACTGATAGGAAGCATTCTTTCATTAATCAAATTAAAATCGTAGATCGTTTACACTGAGGATTGCCGTTAGCATAGAAATTACAATTACGCCGATAACAGCGCCCATGAGCAATATAAGTACAGGCTCTACCATGGTCACCAACCGCTTCATTCGCTGTTCTACATCGGCATCAAAATTATCTGCAACTTTAAGGAGCATTTGATCCAAATTCCCTGTTTCTTCACCCACCTTTAGTAAATGAACTGCAATTTCCGGTAAAAATCCTTTTTGAGCAAGCGAGAGCGTGAGACTTGCCCCTTCTTTTACGTCAGTCTTTACCGTGTTGAGAATATCAGCAAGATATTGGTTGGATAACACATCTTTAACGATATCCATTGATTTAAGCAGAGGTACGCCGTTTTCCAGCAAGGTGCCGAGCGTTCTCGCAAATCTGGATATTTGCATTTTCCATAGAAGGTTACCCATGAGTGGTAGTTTTAATTTTTTTTGGTCCATTTTTATTGAAGTGTTTTTATCCTTCATTGCTTTTCGATACAAAAAAAACGTAAGCACGGCTACAATAACAGAAACCCATCCGTATCTAATGGAATACCGACTTAAACCCATGAGTATCATAGTCGAAAAAGGAAGAGAAATTCCCATCCCTTCAAATATCTGAGCAAACTTAGGGATAACGTAAACAATGAGAGCGCCTACCGACATGAGGCCGGTACTGCTTAACAGAAGCGGATAGATCATTGCAGAAATAATTTCTCCCCGGACTTTTTGCAGGCGTTCCTGAAACGATCCCAACCTTTTCAGCACCTGTGGCAATACCCCTCCTTCTTCTCCTGCACGTATCATGTTAATGTAAACACTGGTGAATAGTTTGGCATGATTTGCAAGCGCCTCGGCAAAGGATTTTCCGGATTTTATCCCGTTCAACAAATCTTCAACAACATTTTTAATTGTGTTATTGTCCTGTCCGGATAAGAGAATGGACAAGCTTTTATCAATCGGGATGCCGCCTTCGAGCAGTGTTGCTAATTCTTGTGTGAAAGGCAAGACGGCTTTCTTGTTTAAGCGATTTACAAAAAGTCCAAATTTTTTATTCTTATCTACCTGACAGATATTTAAGATGACATGGCCGGATTTGCGGAGATCATTAATCAGTTCCAATTTACTGATCGCCTCTTTTTCCCCTTCAATAATGCTACTGGAAGTTGTTAATAACTTATATTTAAAGGTGCTCATAAATAGCTATTTTTTAATGTTTGATCTCATAACAACAATATGTTCTTCACCGTACCAATCAAGTTTTACCTGGTCTTGTTCAATATTTTTTACCTTGTATTCAGCAATCTCTTCGCCTTCTTCAATAAAAACAAAGGGGTTTTTATTTTTTGTTTGATCGGGATTTTCTATTAATGCTTTTCTGGTATCTCCAAGAATCATGATGCCTCGTAAAGTAATCTTTTTGGGGGTTCCCTTTGGTTTTTGTTGATTTTCTGCTGCTTGTGCAGATGCTTGCGCGGCGCTTTCTTCAAGTTTGGAATCCGTTTTTGTTTCTGGAGGATTCCAGGCAGTACGGTTTGGTGAAAAAGGGTTATTTGAAAGCATAAGTTCATAGTAGTCTGCCGCTTTGTTATCAACAGACAGAGGAACCAGTGGTTTTTTCTTTAAAAGGGGTTCTTCTATATATTTTTCTGGTTTTGTTATATTTTCCGGAGGATGATAAACCAACAACACACAAATAATTGCCAGGCCGGCAATTCCTATCAGTAAAGCAAGATTTATTATGGGTAAATAGTGCTTCCACTGTTTTACCTTTTTACCAAAGGTTTCCATGACAGGTTGTAATGATTTTAAATTAAGGTTAATAGACTTCATGCACGTTATAATTTTTTTCCTATGGAAGCAATTGCCGTTAAGGTAGAAGAAATAGTCGCCCCTTTTATAACATTTAAACCCAGGGTTTTTATTCGCAAATTATCGATAAAAAGTAGTTTGTCATTATTGTATTCTATATCGTAGAGAAAATTTTGTAGTTTTTGAGAGCTGTCTAAATCACTTATTTCGAAATTAATTGACATGGCAATGAGATATGGTTTTTTGTTAATTACCTCTTTTTTTAAGGCCGTACTCCTGGATACAACCAATCCATTCTTAGTGGCCAGATTATTTATCATTTCCTGCAATTTCGCCGAGGCAAGTTCTTCCGTTTCTTCTGACAGGAATTTTTCCTGAAGTTTTGTATTATATTGTTCCAGTTCACCCAGCCTGCTCTCATATTGTTTTTTATTGGCTGCAAACGAATAATATTTCATAAGCAGTTTCTTTTGGGTCTCTAACCGCTCTTTCGTTTCATTAATTGATTTAAAAAAGGGGGTAATCACAACCCTGTCGAGACTCATATACAAAAGAACAATAAGGGCAACAACCAGTAGTATTCTTTCCCTTATTTTGAGTCTATAAAATAGATCTAAGAATCGTCCCATATTACCTATTTTTCGATGTTTCCTTTAATTCGAAATTTTTCTCTGCCACTCTGTGTTTTTGTAACGGGAGAAGTTAAACCCACGCCTGAAAAAAGAGAAGAATTTTCTAGAATTGGTATCAAATTCGTCGAAGATACTGCATCTCCCTCTATTTCAAAAGTATTGTCCACGATTGTAATGCCCTTTACCCATGCGTCATTAGGTAATGTCTTCGCCAACTCGAGGATCACATCAATTCTGGGAATGTATTTCCCTCTTATTGCGTTGGCCTTGTTAACAACTTCATCTAACACGATTATACGTTCTTGTAGTTTTTCAACGATTACAACGTCTTTTTTAATCGATTTAACCTGTGCATTCACTGTTTTTAGTATTGCCAGATTATTTATCTTTTGAATGTACGGAATAAGGAACGAAAAAAATATCAAAAATCCTATAAGGAAACATATTAATACAATTTGGGGATTTAGTCGCTTTCTATGTGATTTAACAAGGCTCAAATAGCATGGGTATTCTGCTAAACCGTAAAGCGCGGCCCCATACGATTCAGAATTTTCATCTAACAATTTATAATTGGTTTTGTATTCGTCCGTTAAAAATCCATTGGTAACATGTGCTAACAGTATTTCATCTGAACGCCTTGATTTGACCTGATTAGCTAATTCAACCTCGGTTTTTGCAACCGAAGATAAAACCAAAAGGTTATTTTCAAATACATTGTAACTGTAATATTTTATGTTCTTACTAACCACCGCGACCGAACCTTTTCTTTCCTCAAGGATAGGGAGAAAGGCAAAAGGTGAAATAATAACCCGGGAAGGGATAATTTCAAGGACTTTCAATTTTGATAGAATAGTATCCAATTCCGTTTTCTTTATAGCAACAATCAGAACTTTTGTCTCGTGTCTACTTTGCGATAATGAATGAATATCAAAATAAACGTCTTCACTGCTGAAAGGAATGAAACTATCCAATTGATATCTGAGCGCTTCTTTCAATTCTTTCAGGTTCGAGTACGGACAGGTTGTTTCTCTGATAATGGCAAGTTCCCGCGGCAAGGAAAGAATAGTATCTCCCGCAAAATTCCTTTTCTGGATTAGTGCATGTTTTAATTGCTGGGTATCCTTCAGCATAAAATCTTCTATCTTGAGCGTTTCGTGTGAATATTTAACCAGTTTTTTGCTGACGACCGTTATAATGAGGTCATTTCCATTGATGGACAAGCCCGTTGAACTTTGAGAAAATAAATTAACGAACGGTATTTTATTCATACTTGCAATGTGTTAAATGCTATTCAGGATATGCCGCAATAATTCTACAATGATCCGCACCCTTGAAAACAACTATTTTATAGGAATTACTTATTTTTTCTGCCGAAGAAATTGAATTGATTGTCATATAATTTGAATCATATACGGTTAAATATTCCATAATCTTTAGAAAATCAGCGCCGATAATGCCAAAGTATCTAAAGATTTCTTTTAAATCCCCAATTTTTGCAATTTTTCCTCTCTTCCCTCTAAATTTAATCATTGCCCTGGCTATCTCCTCGGTAATTGCAGGCACATAAAGAAGAACTTCCTTAGATGCAAAATTGACGTTGATTTTGCCCGATCCGTAAATCGTCAGGCGATCTCGCAGCAATTCAAATATTTGCGGGGTAATTCCTTTAACTAAAGTCAGCTCCTCAAGAGATTCGAACGGCCCATTCTTTGGCTCATACGGTTCCGGGAATGTGGCATAATAGTCTTTCTCTGCGCCATTGACATGATGTAAATCATCTTCATCGAGCCAATCCAAGATAGAATCCGTTATGATCTCCGCTGTATGTTCATCTAGCTTATAGGCAGTAAGAAATTTAATAAAATTATCCCGCGTCTCATCTGTTATTTTATTTATATTAATCTTTCCGCTTTCGTCGCTTATAAACACATTACAATCTCTATCGCTTATTTCTACCGAGTATGGGTCACTGCTTGGCATCCAGGGATCGCCGATTCTGTCTTTTTTCCTTGCATCTTTATCTCTGTTCTTTTTCAATTTTTTGATTTTCCCGCCTTTGGTTTCCTTTTCCTGTTTTTTCGGCAATAATAACATCTGTGTCGCGTAGATACAGGCTCCTCGTGCTGCATAAACGTTTTTTACACGTTCCGTAGAAGTAATTTCTGTTTTTATAGCAATTCCGGTGTTCCGGGTAAAACTTACTGCAATAAATCCAAAGATTACTATTGCCCAGAGGCTAAAAATGAGTACATAGCCATGATTGGTGATACAAGCTCTTGTGCCTTTCCATTTTTTGTGACCGACAACTTTATCGCCCGCGGGATTCTTTCGGTTATTTTTTCTTTCCATTTTAAATCCGTACCTTCAATAACATCGGCATCTTGAGCAACTACCTGGACTTCTCCCTCATTATCGGTTTCCTCTTCCACTGTGTCAAGATACGCGAATGAAATCATATCACAATCCTTAAGAAATATCGTGTAATCCATATCCGTAGTTAGTGTGCTTTCAGATTCTTCGGATAATTTAACCAGGATTGTGGGGGTAACCCTGGTTTCCATGTAAATTAGATCCCACAAGCCATTGTCGTTTAATTTTACTTTATAATTAGTTATTATCAATCCTTGTCCATAATGTCTTTTAAAAGAAAGAGGGGATACAAAGGAAAGATACTCTTTTTCACCAGTAAAATAATTGGTTTTCTTTTTTTTGACCGTTTTGTTTTCTTCGGCAGCAATGAGGTTATCCTTTCTTGGAATCTTTTGAACGCGTAATGAAGAGACCTGTTGCCAGAAAAAATCAAAGGCAGCTTTTTCTTTTGTTGTATCATTAAACCACGCCTCTTCTCTTTCCATCGAGAACAAACCTGTTCTTATTGCGTAAGCTCCTGACATAATCAAGATTGTACCAATGAACATGGCTATGAGTAATTCAAATAAGGTAAAGCCATTGTTGCGTTTAATCTTCATCTTCCTTCCCATATTTACCAGCACCATCTCCTTCAACCGATTCTTCACTATCGTTTTCATCTTCTTCCGATTCTTCAGCGAAAAAAACGGTGTTGATATTTATTCCTTCAACGTGTATGCTCAGTGTCGTAGTCCCTTTGGGTGGAAGTTCTATATCGCTTTCATCTTCCTCTAATGCTTCCATAGTGATTTTTTTCCTGGCTTCTTTATATTTATCCACCTGCGATACTTTCCATGAAACACCATCTTTTGTAACGCCTTCAAAGGTCTTTTCCTCATTCAATTTCTCATATTTTTTACCCAGTATGCCCAGAAAAGCCTCTTCTGTCTTGGTTCTTGCAAGAAGCAACCATTTTGAGTGCTCATCAATTTTCCCTCTTAATCTAGAAGAATTCCCGATCAAACCAAAGAAAATACCAATAGAAATTCCAATGATTGCCATTGCAACCATAACTTCTAAAATAGTAAAGCCGTTTTTATACTCAGCTTCAATATTTCTCAACTTCATTCGTCCTTTGGGTTATTAACGGTTCAATTTCTTTCAGCTTCTTTTGAAATGCGTCGGTCAAAGAATCTGCCTCTTCAGCATCGTTCGCAACATAGGGAGTTATGAGCATGATCAACTCTGTTCTTTTATTGGCAATGGATGTAGTTTTAAATAAATTTCCCAAATAAGGTATATCCCCTAGTAGGGGTATCTTGCTAATACTTTTTTCATTTTTTTGTTCGATAATTCCACCCAGACTTATGGTATGCCCGCTCTTGATTACAAGAGACGTTCCTGCCTTGCGGGTACTAAAGGTCGGTGAAGTACTAACTCCTGTAGTTGTTGTTTCGGCAGTACTCACCTCTTGTTTTATTTCTAATGTTACGAAATCATTTTCTCCAATATGAGGAGTTACGGTCAGGATGATACCGGTATCACGATACTGTACTTGCTCAAATACGACATTGGTACCTGTTGTTTGACCGGAGCTTGAAAGAATAGGCACTTCGCTGCCAACCTGTATATTTGCAGGCTGTTCGTCTCTTACGAGGATATGCGGTGCAGATAATATCTTGGTATTAGAATTTGTCGCTAGGATATCCATCAGGATTTCAAAATTTCCTTTCTCAAACTTTATAGCCGGTGTTTCGGCTGTCCTTTTGAGATCTCCCAATCCGAATAGATTTGTGCTCCCCATTTTTAATGACCACTCTGTGCCGTAGTCCAAAGTACTCTTAAGATCTACTTCTAAAATCAGCACTTCGATAAATACTTGTTGAGGAGTTGCGTCTATAGCCTCAATGATCGCTTTAATACCTTTATAATCACTCGGCAATGCCTTAATGACAATGGTATTTGTTTTTGCGTCGGCAACGATCTTCATTGTCTCAAGCTGTTTCTTCCCCAGCGGTTTAGGCTGCGCAGCCATTTTTTCATTGTAAATCTGTGTCAGAACAGGCACAATCGTTTCGGCTTTTTGATGTTGCACTTTATACACATATATTTTCAGATCTTCTTCCAACTCTGATGGAGGAACATCCACATTTTTTATCCAAAGATCGATTTTCGGTAAAAGTTCTGGTACTCTGGTAACAACCAACATCTTGTTAGTATCCGAAAACGGCACGAAGTTAAATTCGCCCTCACCGCCGGCCTTTCCGCCCATCGATTGCGCAATGGCGGCAAGGTCTTTTGCCATGTTTCGTGCATCGACGTATTTGAAATCGTAAAATTTTACGGCTTTACCGGCAAAGAAAGGGACGTCGAAGGTTTTTACCAAGGTAAGGAGTTTTTCCATGTTTGCGGCAGATTCGATGAGTATGATATACGGAGAGTCGCCGTGGGTAACTATATTTCCAATTCCAGTCATAAATGGTTTTATGGTAGCATTCAAATTCTTTGGGTTTTCATACTGAAGAGGAACTATTTGAATCATTATCTCTTTACCCCAGGGAGGAATTTTATCTCCGGAAATAACGATGTTTGTTTCCTGCCTTGATTCTGCTTTAGGAAGCACTCTATACAGATCGCCATCTTTTATTATTGCAAAATCATATACATAAAGCAGTGTATTAAGCATTGAAAGGAGTTCTTCTTTATAAACCTGTCCGGTGGCATGAAGATTGATAGTACCCCCAACTCTTTTATCTAAAATATAGTTTACATTAAGAATCTCACCTAATATGACCTGTAAAACATCCTTTATTTCTGCATTATCGAAATTTAATGCAATGTCGATTTTATCGCCTGTATATTCTGGTTTGTGAAGAGAAGGTTCCGGTTTTTTGCGTTCCGCCGGATATACAAACTCATCCGGTATACCCTCCTTTTTCTCTACTGCAACCTCTTTTTCAGGTGATATTTCATACTCCCAGGGTTTCTTCTCTAACGCCTCGGTTGTCGTAGAAAGTGTTACTGGTTTTTTAAATGGCATGAAATCAGACTGCTTTATCTGGGTTTCTTTACAACCAATTACACAAATAACAAGAAGTGATGCATAGACGCATTTGTTCATCAATAAATCTCCCATTAATGGGTAAATTATTTAGTATACAACCATAATTTTATTTATGTCATGCATTATAAGGAAGTACAACTAAAATAGCTCATAAAACATACGCTTTTATACTTCAGGCAGGGCGAAACAGAGTGGTGCGGAAGGGGGGATTTGAACCCCCACCCCGGTATCAGCGGGACTAGCCCCTCAAACTAGCGCGTCTGCCGATTCCGCCACTTCCGCATTTCATAGAATTGTTCGTATCTGATTAAACCAAAAACACTTAGTAATTTTAACATTACACCATAAAAAGTCAAATATTTTTTAATAATAAGAAATTATTAATTTTTGAATACTTAACAGCGTCCTTTATCAGTATCTTTACATTTATGTACCTCAAAAACACCTTTTTCGTTTATAAGGTTATTATTATTAACTTCCTACTACAATCGTTTTGTTGAGAAAAAAATTTGTAAGTATCAAACGCAGTTAGTATTTAAAGTTTATCTTTTCTAGACAAGAATTATTGGCATTCAACATGCCGAATATAAATATATTTAACAAAAATCCCTTTCTAAACCTGTAAAACTATGGACGCAACCGTTAAAAATCGAGGGTTCACAGTTATTGAGTTATTGATAATTGTTATCATTGTTGCAATCCTGGTTTGTATCGTAATTCCAGCGATTTTCGCAGCCAAACAAAAAGCGCAGCAAATTATTTGTGTTAATAATCTCAGGCAACTATTTCTCGCATTTGAGCAGTATACAAATGATAACAACGGATTACTCCCTTGTCCCAATAATAGCGGTACAAGCAAAGACGGGACGAAAATCTGTACAGCAGAGGTATGGTTTAAGGCCGTTGACAACTATCTTACAACATTGCAACTTCCCGGCGAAAGGGATGAAATCTCACAGGAGGAGAGGCTTTTACTTATAAAACAAGATCCCATCTTCAAAACGGTGCCTCTCTCAAAACAAGATACAACACGCACAATAAAAATGAATCAAAATCTCTTGCCGGCATCTGAGTGTCAACGGTCTATAGAAACCATTGGAGAGACTACGAGGACGGTGCTACTGTTTGACGGTCGTATCAACAACACAGGCGTAGCAGACAATTATGAAGGTTCGTATGGAAGTGTCGCGCAAAGACACTCAAAAGCTGCGAATATTCTCTTTATTGACGGCCACGTAGAACGGATACAAAATGGTAATTCGGACGGGACGACAAACGAAGGCTGGCCAAACAGGCAGGCAGGACGGGCGTTGATTTGGGATCCAGAAAACCCCGATTTACCATAATGTTTTGCAAGATTTTAATAATAAATTTCAAGTTGTCACCGGATGAAGTTTGGCTTAGTCTTTGCTTTTGCTGGGTTTTTCTGAAAAAACAAATGGTTTGCCAATATAGTATCCCTGGCCAAAGTCCACTCCGTATTCCGATAGCA
>Ga0194119_10001355_pt1 | contig 44741 bp, 38 predicted proteins | sample TA2MahC100mmetaG_FD_148620 | JGI IMG/M metagenome (GOLD analysis project Ga0194119, IMG submission 148620) | Freshwater microbial communities from Lake Tanganyika, Tanzania - TA2015018 Mahale Deep Cast 100m | ecosystem: Environmental > Aquatic > Freshwater > Lake | place: Tanzania: Lake... | reverse complement strand
TCATTGAACATGGGGGAAGAATCCTTGAAGCCAGGGAAGGTTGTGTTACTCGGTTTACATGGCTTCCAACCGCCGCAAGTTTGCAGAGCCCCTACCCGAGCCGCCCGCATGGCTGGATGCGGCCTACGGCCAGGTGCCACTCCCGATCTGCGTGACCCACAAGAAGCGGTTGGTCTGGGTGAATCCGGAGTTCGAGCTCTTCTACCAGCGCGAAGTCCAAGATGTCCGGGGCAAGGAGATGAAGGATGTGGTCGTGACCAGAGCCCAATTGAAGACTCAGCTCACGAAGATAGACCGGCTCAAAACCTCGTTGAACAGCGGAGGCCTTGGAATCCAGCACTTCCTGAACACAAGCGGCAGACGGGAGGTGGGTGTGCTTGTGGTTGCGTTCGAGGTGAAGGAGCGGGGATGCAACTTCAGCGTGGGGATCGCGATTCCGGACAGGATCAACAATCTCTTCCGCTTCCTGATCCGGAATCTGGTGACCGACGACTTCGATGAGCAGGCCTTCTTGGACGACCTGACTCCGAAGCAATTCGAGTTCCTCAAGGATCTAGCTCAACCTCGGACGACGGCTAAGGCTGCCGGTGGCACACGTACGCTGAATGGCGCTGCTGACGCTGTTCCTCCGATTCGGAACAAGCTGAAGAAGAATGGCTGGCTTCGGGATGGCGTGCATTTCGTGGTTCGGGACCTGAAGCTTTTGGCGATGGCCCTCGGCCCCCACAGCCAAATCGACCCCAGAATTCAGAAGCAGGTTTCGGGCGGGAAGACTCCGCTGAAAACGAAGCGTCGGCCGGTCACGTGAAAGTTTTGATGCGCGTCTTCGCGGCTTGGTTGGCTGGTGATTTCACCTGGGGCAAGGTGACCCGATGTCGACCGGGTCGACTTGCCAGAGCCAAAACCGATCTTCTCAGGCCTTCGGCCGAATAGAAAACCACGCCTCGGCCTGGGCTGGGGTGACCAGTTCGCGGTAGTGGCGGAAGATCATGGTGGGGCTGTTTCCGGCTTCGAGGGCGACTTGGGCCGCGTTGTTGGTCTGGGCGAGGCGGTAGGAGCAGAAGCTGTGGCGTAGCCCGTTCTTCACCCAGGCAACTTCGGCCGATCGGGCGGGACCCCGAACCAACCGGTGGTTGAGTCCTCTGTCATCGGTGCTGGGATTGATGGGGCCTTGGCTTTTGGCGATGGGCGTCAACCATGCGCGCAGGTTGTCGGGGATGGGGATGAGCCTGCGTGTGGCCGTCTTGGTGATCTTGGGTTCGATCCGGATGAATCCGGAGGCAAGGTCGACGGCCCGCCAATCCAAGCGGCCCAACTCGGAGGTGCGCAGGCCGCAAAAGGCTCCGATAGCCAGAGGGGCGATCAGGTCCTCCGGGCAGTGGTCCAACAGTTTGCGAAGGTCTTCCGGGCTGAAGATCCCGGTTTCGGTGGGGGCGTTGCGCCCGAGATCGATCTCGGTGATCTCCTCCACCAACTCCCGGTTCAGGTATTTCTGGCGGCGGGCGAAATGCAGGAGGGATCCGATGAGTCGAAGCAGGTTGTTGAGGCTCCGAGTAGTGGGGGGATCACCGTTCGACTTCTTGAGCGATCGAAGCCAGTCCCGGACCGAAGCAGCCGTCAGGGATTGGATCGGCATCTGGAAGGCTCCGGCGAATTGCCCCAAGCGGCTCCGGATGTCTCGGAGGTAAACGGCTGAGCAGTTGGCGGCCTCGCGATCCCGGATGAATTCCACCAAGACCTCTGAGACTGTTTTGTGTCCGGCCCCGACGGGGTGTCGCCGGAGGTAGTCGGCAACGACTTCGATCAGGTTGACACCTGGAGGGAGTTTCGACCGGGCCGCTTCGAATTCGGAGATGGCTTCCGTCAGAGAAACTCGGAAGGGGGCGACCCGTTCGCAGGCATCGCCATAGATGGATGCATCGGTGCCAGTGAAGGTGCTCGCCGCCCAGTCACCGCGGGATAGTGCGGTGGCGGTTTGTTCGGCAAGAGCGGTGGCGGCTCCGAGATCGGCGAACGTTTTGCGGATGCGTTTGCCGGTGCCATCGACCCAGGCCACCACGTGCTGGGAATACTCGACCCCGGCGACCACTCGTTTCTGGTGGTAGATCTGAACCCGGACGGACCCTCGTTTGATGACCACCGGCTTGTCCCGCTTGGGGGACCGGGGCCGGTTTGCTCCGCGCTGTGTCACGCGGACTTTGTCATCAATCTGTCATCAAAAATCAAGGAATCTCAAAAACCCCAGCAAAAGATGGAGCGGGCGACGGGATTCGAACCCGTGACAACTAGTTTGGAAGACTAGTACTCTACCGCTGAGCTACGCCCGCACTCCACAAGCGGAAGCTGTTCCATCCGCCGGGGGATTTCAAGCCTTGCATTCAGCCATTCCGGGCGTGCACCGCGGGCCATGTCGGAATGACATGACCCAGGGCAGGCAGTCGGGTGCGTCGCCATAGCGGCTGCCCCCTTCGATTTCGGCTCGTTCGGGAGGGAGCCTGCTCGACAGGCCCGTGTTCATCCGGGCGTGGGATGTACGGAGTGTTTCCAAGCCCCGGCGACTCTGCGCGGCGGCAATCTCAATGGGCGGCCATCCGGGCGCCGAGTTCGCCCAGCCAGTAGGCGGCATGGGCCCGGGCCTCGGACGGCGGGGCCAATTCCGGCGCGATCGCTGCGAGGCGCTCAAACAGCGGAAGCGGAGTATCCGTCGCGGAATCGGGCGTGACGGTCGTGCCCGGAACCCCTCCAACCAGGCCCGCCATTCCCCAGCACGGTTTGCCGCGCTCCCGGCAAAGGCGGGCGATCTGGCCGGTGCCCTTGCCCATGAGGGTCTGCTCATCGATGCAACCTTCGCCCGTGAGGACGAGGTCGGCACGGTCGATCTCGGCGACCAGTCCGGTGGTCCGGGCCACGATGGCGAACCCCGACTCGAGGGTGGCGCCCAAGAACAGCCGCAGGCCGAAACCCAAGCCACCCGCCGCCCCGGAACCGGGGAGGGTGTCGAGACGGCTTCCGACCGTCTTGGCGGCCACCTCGGCCAGGCGTCCCAGGGCGGCGTCGGCGACCGGAAGATCCTCCGGTCGGAGGCCTTTCTGGGGCCCGTAGACCCGACTGCAGCCCCGGGGACCGAGCAGGGGGTTGTCCACGTCGACGGCCACGGTGACCGGCACGGGAAAGGGGGATTCCGGAGCCTGCCAGCGGTGGAGGCGATCCAGCCCGGTCCAGCGTTCGATGGATTGACCGGCCGGGTCCAGGAATCGCCAGCCCAGGGCCCGGGCGAGTCCGAACCCGGCATCATTGGTCGCGCTGCCGCCGATGCCCATGAGGATCTCGCGCGCCCCGGCCTGTCGGGCGGCCTCCAGCGCAGCCCCGAGCCCGGTGGTGTCGAGTTCGAAGGGGTGGAATCGCCCGGCCGGCAACAACGCCAATCCGATGATGGCTGCCGACTCGATCAGGGCGCGCCCGGAATCCGGGTCGTACCACCAGTGGGCCTGGATCGGGCGATGGGCCGCGTCGACGGTCTCCACGGTGTGTCGCCCGGCCCCGAGGCGTCCGGCCAGCACCGACCCGAAGCCGTCTCCCCCATCGCTGATCGGCAGCAGGGTGAGCGAGTCTTCCGGGCGGATCCGCCGCCAGCCCTCCGCGATGGCCTTGGCCGCCTCGGCGGCGGTCAGGGTGCCCTTGAACTTGTCGGGTGCGATCAGGACGCGGAGCGGCATCGGCCGTGAGGGTGCGGTGCGACGGGCCGGCCCGGCAAGCGGGCGGACAGGCGGGCTGGACCGGGTGGGTCGGACCGGGCATGGACCCGTGCGCTCGCCGGATCCCCGGGATCAGGGCACCCTCGTGAGCTGCAGCGACTTGAGGTCGAACCAGACCTCCCCGGCATGGGCCCGGATCTCGGTGACCATCTCGAGGTCGCGGGGGTCGTGGATCTGGAAGGGATGGACGAACTCGGTCCAACCGGTGTCGCCGCTGAAGAGCCGCACCGGGTCCCCGCCGCTGAGCCGGAAGGCGGCTCCGCCGGGGTACCGTTGGTCGGGGGCGGGCCGGACGCCCCGGGTGCGGACGCGCCCGCGCACTTCGTACTTCCCGATCGGCAGGCGGATCATCGCCCGGAACGAGGCCACCGAGTCCGGAGCCTGAGCCTGGATGTACAGCGTGTCGATGTCGTCGAGCTTGGCCGTCTCGATCTTCACCTGGCCGCGTTGGTAGCGGGGCTGCCACCGGGCCAGCGCCGTGACCCCGCCGACCTCGAAGCGGATGGGCTTGGGCTGCGACTCGAGCCGGGCTTTCGCGATCTCGATGCGGCGGAAAGCCCGGTCCTGGAAGGCATGGATGGCCTCGGTGCGCCACTCGCGCTGGTCCTTCGGCAGCGACTGGATGGTCGGCATGAGTCGGGCGCCCACCCGCTTGAAGTGCGCGTCGAGCACCTGGGTGGTCAAGACCTCCTTCAACAGGCGGTCGATCTCCGAGAAGAAGCGGTCGCGGAAGGGCGGCACATCGAAGAGCTGCCGGGCCAGCAGTCCGCCGCCGGGGAGTTCGAGGTCCTTGCCGATGTTGCCGAGCAACTGGTCCATGCCGTGCGGCTGGAAGGTGGCCTTGCCGGTGCGCGGCTCGAAGTAGATGCGGTAGTTGTTGCGGTTGTGCCCGTAGCCATCCCAGTCGACCAGCAGGGCCTGCATCGCGCACTCGGTGATGAACCGGTCGACATCCAGGATGGCCTCGAGGGCCGTCTCGCGGCGTCGCAGGTCGGACAGGTTGGCCGCGTCGCGGAGCTTCTGGAGGTCCTTGTAGTCGAGCGGACCGTCGCCGCTGTCGCGGTCGAGGTCCTGGTCGATGTCGCGGACGAACCCGCCGTCGTAGAAATTGCCGGTGGGGTCGGGATAGTGACGTCTGAGAAAGCTGCGGTTGTAGCCCTCCTTGAGCACGTAGGGCCCGAGGTCGCGTCCGTCGAAGGTCACCAGGGCCTGCGTGGCCCGGGCTGTGGGAATGCCCACCTTCTCGTAGAGATGCCTGCCCAGCTGCTCGCTCAGCAGGGACGGATCCTGGACGGAGTTGTTGAGGTGGATCTTGTCCAGGCCGCTGAAACGCTGGCCGGGCACGAGCTTGTCGAAGTTCAGCGTCAGGGCCGGGTTGTCATCCACGCCGCGCGTGCTGCCCGCCGAACCCTTCACGTGCACCAGCACCTTCTCGAAGCGCTGGGTGCCCACCTGGACCGTGCAGGACACGGGGGAGCGCGGGTTGTCGCGGAGTTGGTTGAGCTCCGCCGGGACGAAGGTGATGGCGAAGCGCTGGATGGGCCCTGTGAACAGCGACTCGGCCGCCGCGTCGTCGGCCGCCTGCCGGGCTTTCTTGAAACCGGGCCTCGGCGTCTTGGCATCCGCTTCGGCCCCGAAAAGCGACCCGGGGTGCGTGCCCGCGACAACGAGCACCGTCAGGGTGAGGATCCGGGTCCAGCGTGCCATCACGGCGTCAGCCTTGTCCGGTGCGGCAAGACTTCAAGCGTAACCGTGTGACGAAGCGGAAAAAAACTCGCCGCTCCCGGGATCGGCGGGGGATCGGCCCGGGCCGGGTCACTTCAGCTTCAGGAGCTCTTCGGCGATCTGCACGGCGTTCAGTGCCGCGCCCTTGAGCAGCTGGTCGCCGCAGACCCAGAAGGCCAGGCCGTTGTCGAGGGCGCAGTCCATGCGGAGGCGGCCGACGGCGCAGTGGTCCTTCTCGGAGGTGTGCAGGGGCATCGGGTATTGCGAGGCCGAGGGGGTGTCGACCACGTCGAGGCCCGGGGCCTGCTGCAGCACGGCGCGGGCGGCCTCCACCGTGACGGGCTTCTCGAACTCGGCGCTCACGGCCACCGAGTGCGAGCGGTACACCGGCACGCGCACGCAGGTGACCGAGGCCTTGAAGCCCGGATGGTGCATGATCTTGCGGCCCTCGTTCTCGAGCTTCATCTCCTCCTTGGTGTAGCCGGTGGCCAGGAACGAATCGACCTGCGGCAGCACGTTGAAGGCGATCTGGTGCGGGTACACCTCCCGGGTGACCGGTTCACCACGGACGATCTGGCCGACCTGCCTCTCGAGTTCCTCGATGGCCTTCGCGCCGGTACCCGAAACGGCCTGGTAGCTCGAGGCGAAGATGCGCTTCACGCCGAAGGCCTGGTGCAGCGGGTACAAGGCCATCAGGGTGATGGCCGTGGTGCAGTTGGGGTTGGCGATGATGCCCTGGTGCGAGGCCACGTCGGCCGCGTTGATCTCGGGCACCACCAGCGGAACCTTCGGGTCCTGGCGGAAGTGGCTGGAGTTGTCCACCACCACGCAGCCGGCCTTGACCGCCGACGGGGCATAGTCGCGCGAGATGGATCCACCGGCGCTGAAGAGGGCGATGTCGATGCCGGCGAAGGCGTCATGGGTCAGTTCCTGGACGGTGATCTCGGTGCCCCGGAAGGTGAGCTTCTTGCCGACCGAGCGGGCCGAGGCCAGCAGGGTGAGTTTCCCGACCGGGAAATGGCGCTGCTCCAGGGTGCGGATCATCTCGATGCCGACGGCGCCGGTGGCGCCGACAACGGCCACATGGGGACTGCTCTTCATAACGTAGGGGGGCGATGGTGTTGGCCGCTCGATCCGTGTCGAGACGTAAAAGGCACCGGTCCCCGGAGCCTCCGCAGGGCTGTCCCGACCCGTGAGTCAGTCGCGGGCCGGAGTTTTCCTGGCCGGGGCGGGGGCCTTCGCGGGTGGCTTGACGGGCTTGGGCTTGCGAGGGGCCACGGCCGCCGGGGCGCGGCCGGCGGGCCCGTGAGGGGTCGGCGGCGGCTCCGGGGTCAGGCGCACGGAGATTTCCGGCGACGGGGAGCGACGGCCATCGGCCGCGACGGCCTCGACGCGGAACCCGTAATCGCCCGGCGGGAACCCGACCATCGTGAAGAGGAAGGCCCCGTTGGTGGCCGATCGCGTCTCGCCCAGCAGTTGCTCCGGCCTGGGGATCTGGCGGAGGAATAGGAACACCCGAGCCTGGGGCACGGCCACGCCCTGGATCGACTGGAACTGCCGGGCCCTCAGCTCGGCCCCGGCGGCGGGTTGGGTGATCGATGACGGGGCCAGCGGCGGCCTCGGGGCAGTCGCCACCCGGCGAGGGGCCGGAGGCTGGGGCGCCAGCGCCCACACCACCAGCACCGCGGCGAGCGCCACGGGGAGCATGAGGTGCCAGGCGTCATAGGCGCCGAGCCAGTAACGGGGTCTTACCTGGGCGTTGGGCATGGACGGTCAGTCGGTGGCGTGGCGTCCTCCGGAAGCCTTGAACGCGGCGACCTCGGCGGCCAGTCGGTTGCGTTCACGGGTGAGGCTGTCGAGGTCCTGGAGCAGGGTGTCGAGGTCCCCGCCGGCCGCATGGGCCGACGGTCCGGGATCCAGCTTGAGGGCCGCCAGTTCGGCCTCGACAGTGCCCAACTGCTCCGCGAGGTCTTCCGCGCGCGAGGCCGTGACCCGTGCCTCGGCCAGTTGCGCCTCCAGGCGGGCGTGCGACTCGGACACGGCGGCCAGCTCGGCCTCGAGCTCCCCCATCCGCCGGTCGTCGGCTGGATCGGCCGCCGGGGCCTGGGAGGCGGCGAGCCGGACCCGTTCAAGGTCGGCCTGGCAGGCCGTCAGCTCAGACCGGAGGGCGTCCAGGGCCCGGGCGTCCTGGGCGGACCGGGCGGTGGCCGCCTCGGCCCGTCCACGGGCGTTCCGGTACTCGCGCTCCCACGCGTTGGCCTGCGCCTCCTTGAGCATCAGCGCCGCGTCGAAGTCGATGCGGCGCGTCTGCAGGCCCTCGAGCTCAAGGCGCGCCGCCTCGGCCTCGGCGCGGGCCGTGGCGCATCGGGATTCCGCGTCGGCCTGCGCCGCGCGGGCCTCCTCGAGTCGGGCCCGCTCCTCGTCCTGGCGGGCCAGCAGTCCGGACACCGATCGGATCTCGACCTCGGCCCCCGTGAGCCTCGAGCGGAGTTCCTCGAGCGCCGTGTCGCGCACGCGCACCGCGTCCTGGAGCACCTCATTGACCGTGAGCTGGGAGGCGAGATCGCGGCGGGCCTTGTCGAGCGGGGTCCGCAGCGCGTCTGCCTCGGTCTCGAGCACCATAAGGGCTCCGCGCAGCCTCCCCAGGGCCGCTTCCTGGTCCAGCGCCCGGGCCCGGTCCTCGGCCGCGCGGAGCCTCAGGCCCAGCGCCTCGGACCCGGCGGCGCGTCGGTCGCCCCGTTCCGAGTCCAGATGGGCCAGCAGGGTCCGGACCTCGCCCCGGAGACAGGCGGCGGCCTCCCGTTCGCCCTCGAGGGCCTGCTGCAGGGCTAGCACCTCGATGTCCTTCCTGCCGGTGGTCTCGGCCAGCTCGGCGGCGGTTCCGGCGGCAAGGGCCTCGGCGGCGGCCTTGCTCCGGACGGTGGCGTCCAGCTCGGTGGTCCGGTTCTTGAGGGCCTCGACCGAGCGGTTCAGCTCATGCCGCAGATCGGTGATCTGCCGTTCCCGCGTCAGCAGGGCCTCCTGGGTCTCGAACATCGCCCGGCGGAGGAAAAACAGGTCCAGCAGCCACTTGACGGTCATTCCGCCGAGGAAAACGGCGACCAGGGGAAGCCAGGAAGGGGCGAAGATGGCAAGCATAGGACTGGTGGGACGACTGTGGGCGGGAGGCTATCGCCGCCGCCCGCCGAGGGGAATCCCCAATCCCGCCCCGATCCTGCCGATGTCCTGATCGATCGCCGGCGCGGCGGAGAGTCCCCCCGGGGTCAGCCCCCGACGGTCGGCACGCCCCGCTGCCGCAGCATCGCCTCCATCACCTGGTCCATGGCGTGCTCGGCCAGCGGGCGGCTGACTTCGTCCAGCCGGGCGTTGGCGGCCTTGAGCTGTGCGGGGTCGCCGGTCCTGGTCTTCGGGTTCTCCTGGGACAGCACCGCCTCGACGGCCTCGAGGGCTTCGTGGAGCTGCCGCCGGTACTCGTCGTCGAGGTCCTTGTCGTACTCGGCCATGGTCTTGCGCGTGGCGGTCAGGGTCTCGCCGGCCCGGAGCTTGGCCTCGATCCACTGGCGCGCCCGGAGGTCGTCGAAGGCGTTCTCCACGGCCTCCTCGACCATCCTCTGCACGTCGGCGTCGTCGACATCCACGGCCGAACGCATCTGGACGACCTTCTGGTGGCCGGTCTTCACGTCGCGCGCCAGCACATGCAGGATGCCGTTGGCGTCGATCTCGAACTGCACGCCCACGCGGGGCACGCCCTTCGGTGCGGCCTCGAACTCGAGGTCGAATTCACCGAGGCTCCAATTGTCCCGGGCCCGTTCGCGTTCCCCCTGGAGCACGTGGATCTTCATGGAGCGCTGGTTGTCCACGGCCGTGGTGAACAGTTCTCCCGCCTTCACCGGGATGGTGGTGTTGCGGTGGATGATGACATTCATCAGGCCGCCGAAGGTCTCGATGCCCAGCGAGAGCGGCGTGACGTCGAGCAGGAGCAGGTGGGAGAGGCCCCCGCGAAGGATCTCGGCTTGGATGGCCGCCCCGAGGGCCACCGCCTCGTCGGGGTTCTGCGAGGTGTTGAGCCGCGGGCCCTTGGCCTCGTGGTACTGGTCGCCCAGGCGCACCTCGCCACGGTCCTCGGCGAACTCGACGCACCCGAACCATTGCGCCACGCACTGCCGTACCAGCGGCATACGGGTCTGCCCGCCGACGAGGATGACCTGGTCGAGATCCTTGGCCTCCAGCTTCGCGTCGGACAGCGCGCGCAGGCAGTGGGAGCGGGTCTTCTCGATGATCCCGCGCGTCAGGCCCTCCAGTTCGGCCCGCGTGATGCGCCGCAGGAAGCTGAACTCCGGGGTGAGGAAGGGAAGTTGGACCTCCGTCCCGGTGTCGGAGCTGAGCCGGATCTTGGCCGCCTCGGCCGCCTCGCGGACCCGCGACACCAGCGCCTGCTGGGCCGGTGTCGCCCGCCGCAGGTCGGGCCCCCCGGCCTTGTGGATCTCGTCGACGAGGAATCCAGTGAGGGCGCGGTCCAGGTCGTCACCGCCCAGCCGGGTGTTGCCGTGGGTGGCCAGCACCTGGAACACCCCCTGGTTCAACTCGAGGATCGACAGGTCGAAGGTGCCGCCGCCGAGGTCGTAGACCGCGATCTTCGACCGCTCCTTGAGCTGGTTCAGGCCGTAGGCCAGGGCGGCCGCGGTGGGCTCGTTGACGATGCGCTCGACCCGGAAGCCCGCGAGTTCGCCGGCACGCATCGTTGCTGTCCGCTGGGCATCGTTGAAGTAGGCCGGGACGGTGATCACGGCCCGGTCGACCGGGTGTCCGAGGGTCGCCTCGGCATCGTGCTTGAGTTTCCTGAGCACCTCGGCCGCGACCTCCTCGGGGCTCCAGGCCTTCCCGTCGATGTCGAAGGCCACCGGCCCGTTCTCGGTCCTCTGGACCGGGTAGGTCACCTGCAGGTCCTCCGGGGTGAGCATCGAGCCGCGGCGGCCCATGAAGCGCTTGGTTGAATAGAGCGTGCGCTCCGGGTGCAACACCCGGACGCGGTTGGCGGCATGGCCCACCAGGGGGACGCCGCCGCCGGCCGGAAGGTGGACCACCGAGGGCGTCAATCGCTGCCCGTCCACATCCGCGAGGACGTACGGGATGCCGCTCTCCACGATGGCGACCAGCGAGTTGGTGGTGCCGAGGTCGATGCCGACGATGGTGTTCATTGAACTGGAGCGAATATGTCCGATTTGCCGGGGTTGCCAAGCCGGCGGGTGTGCGAAGGGACGGTGAACGCGGGCTCGCTGGCCGACGCCGATGCCGGATCGCCAAGGTCGGCCGGCAGCCGGTCAGGCCGCCGGCTTCGAGGCCTTCTCCGCGAGGTACTTCTCGTAGGTGTTCGGTGCTCCCTTCACGAGGTAGGCCACGCCCTCGGGCGTGTGGCGGATGCGGTCGGTGCTCTGGGTCTTGGAGAGGTAATCGTGCACGGCCCGGGAGCACCCGTCCCAGATGAAGTAATCGTCGATGAGGATGAGGCCGCCCTTCACGACCTGGGGATAGAAGGCTTCGAGGCACACCCAGGTGGACTCGTACCAGTCGCCGTCGAGGCGGAGCAGGGCGATCCCCGGTTCGATGCGGACGCCGGGGACCGTCTGGTTGAACCAGCCCTTGTGGATCCGGTAGCGCGACTCGCCGGCCTTGGCCATGGCCTCCTCGGCGTAGGCCTGCTCGGCCTTGCAGTTGTCGAAATAGTAGGTGTCGGTCTTGGCGGCCTGCCACTGCTTGGCGGCGTCCCCGTCGATGTCCTTGGCCTCGGGCAGGCCCTCGAAGCTGTCGAAGAGGTGGTAGGTGCGCCCTTGCCCCTGCAGCACCGAGGCGATGCCGGCCACCATGCCCCCGCGCCAGACGCCGCACTCGACCACGTCACCCGGGATGTCCCTCACGCACCGGGCCAGGTCGATGTTGTCGGCGTACATCGGCGGCGAGACCATGGTCCACGGGTGGAACGCCCGGTAGATCGTCCGACCGGATGCCTTGGGCCCGGGGCGGGGTGGAAAAAGTCTCGAGAGCATGGGCGGAAGTCCTAGACGGAGGATCGGCCGAAACCAGGTCTCCTGCCAGCCCCTTTTCGGGCGGCGTCCGAGGGCCACGCAACGATCCCCTTGGTCGCTTGCCTTCGCGGGGGGCGTCTCCCAACCTCCGGGGCAGTGACGCGACCCTTGGCCATCGTCTTCTACGAGCGACTCCTCCCCGGGACCCAGGTGGTGAACCGCCTGACCGACCTGGGGTACCGCGTCACGGCCACCCAGACGGCCACCGATGTCCCGCGACTCGTGCGCGAGCACCATCCCATGGTCCTCATCGTCGACCTGGCCCTTCGCCACGGGGATTTCTGCGGCATCATCGGCCAGTTGCGGGCCAGCCCCGACCTCGCCCATGTGCCCGTGCTCGGCTACTGCGATCCCAAGAACCGCCGGTTGGTCGATGCCGCCCTCGAGGCCGGCGCGAAGCTGGTGGCCGCCGAGCAGGGAATCCCCGACCAGTTGCCCCAACTTCTTGATCATGTCCTCTCCGTCGAGTGATCCAGGGCGGGGTGCCGCCGTCGCCGCCGCCGCCTTCGGAGACGCTCCCGTGCGCTCCCTCTACGTGCACGTGCCGTTCTGCGCGCACAAGTGCGAGTATTGCGCGTTCTACTCCGGGCCGGCGCCCGGCGAGTTGATCCAGCGCTACGTCGACGCCCTGATCCGGGAGCTGGAGCTCATCGCCCCGGATTGCCGTCCCGACACGGTGTTCTTCGGTGGCGGGACGCCGTCGCTCCTGAACCTCCGTCAATGGGAGGCGGTCTTGACGACACTGCACCGGCTCGGCCTGGGTGGTGCCCGGGAGTTCAGCGTGGAGTGCAACCCGGCGACCGTGTCCGCCGACAAGGCCGCCCTCTTGCGCCGGTTCGGGGTCAACCGCATCTCCATGGGCGTGCAGTCGCTCGACGAGGGTCTGCTCGACCGGCTCGGTCGCGTGCACAGCCGCGACATGGTCTTCCGCAGTCACGACATCCTGAGGGCGGCCGGTTTCGACAACGTGAACATCGACCTGATGTTCGCCATCCCGGGCCAGACGCTGGAGGTCTGGAACCGCACGCTCGACGAGGCGCTGGCCCTGGGCACCGAACACCTGAGCTGCTACGAGGTCATCTACGAGGAGGACACCCCGCTATACGAGCAGCTCAAGGCCGGGCGCTTCGACGTGGACGAGGACCTCGCGGCCGACCAGTACGAGGTGCTCTACGACCGGAGCGGCGAGGCGGGCTTCCGTCCCTACGAGGTCGCCAACTTCGCGCGGACCCGTCGGGTGGTCGAAACGGTCGAGCGCCCCGAGGCCGAGCCGGGAATCCCCGCCTTCGCCTGCCGCCACAACCTGGGCTACTGGCGAGGCCGCGACAGCTACGGGCTGGGCCCGAGCGCCAGCGAATGGGTGCGCGGGTTGCGCTCGCGCAACTGGTCCAACACCGTTCTTTATTGCGAGCAGCTCGAGAAAGGGCACCGGGCCAAGGAATTCGCCGAGGCGTTGCCGCCCTTGGCCCGTGCCGGTGAGACCGCGGCCTTCGGTCTCCGGATGAATGCCGGGTGGCCCTGGGACGAGTTCCGGGAGCGCACCGGGTTCGAGTTGCGGACCGGTTGGGCTTCCGACATGGCCGCCCTCGTCGCCCGGGGATGGGGCGAGATCACCCCGACCCATTTCCGGTTGACCCGTGCCGGCCTGCGCTTCGCCGATGCGGCGGGGCAGTCTTTTCTCCGACCCGAGTCGGTGACCGCGTAGCGCCCCTCCAGACGGCTCCCAAGGTCGTGGCTCGCAGTGACGTCCTCCGCTGCGGCGTTGATCTCCGGGGCGCAGATCCGGTCTTGGCGGTGGAACAAGGACGGGGGCGTTGCCGACGTCCGTGGTCCTGCGTGCCCTCGGGCGGGGCGGTCCAAGTCCAGCCGGACGGTGATCAGCAGCAGCGGTTGGGATTGGCTGCCAGCGACTCGGCGGCCTGCTGGTAGGCGATCGGCGCGTTGTGACGGCGGACTTCCTCGGCCACCTCGGGCAGGGGGATCAGCATCGCCTGGGCAGGCACCTCGCGTGTCACGGACGTCTCGAGGCGTCGGGCCTCCCGGTCCACGGACTCCTGGCCCGACCAGTGGCGGAGCAGCGCCAGACCAAGCGCGAAGATGCCGGCCCAACCGGTGCGCCGGCCGCCCTCGGCCAGCGCGGACTCCGGCAGCCAGACCGGAGGATCCTCGCTCGAGTCGGGCGACTTGCGCCCTCGGAGGAGCCGGATCCATTCGACCACGGCTCCGCCGACGATCAGCGCAGCCAGGACGAGGAAGACCCCGGTCACCGCGGCGTCGAGGGCGTTGTTCATCCGCCGGCTGCGGTTCACCGCCACGGCCTTGCGCGCGTCGGCATCGTTCGGTGCAGCCTCCGCGGCCTGTCGCAGCGCCGGCAGCTTCTGGTCGAGGTCCCACACGGTGGCCAGGAACCCGATGCGCGGCGAGGGATGGAAGATCTTCTGGATCCCGGCGGTGCCGGTGACCGCCAGGAGCCAGATGAGCGGCAGCAACGCCACCCAGGCGATGGCCGCCGAGCGGCCTCGGGACACCGCCTGCTTGATTAGCACCGTGGCGGCCAGCACCAGCGCGATCGCCGCGAGCAGTTGGTTGGCGATGCCGAAAAGCGGCCACAGCGAGTTGATGCCGCCCAGCGGGTCGCGGACGCCCTGGATGAGGAACCAGCCCCATCCGGCCACGATGAGCGCGCTGGCCAGGGCGCCGGCGGCCGTCGACCGCACGTCGCCCAAGGGCTTCCAAAGGTGCCCGAGGGCGTCCTGAAGCAGGTAGCGGCCCACCCGGGTGCCGGCATCGAGGGTGGTCAGGATGAACAGCGCCTCGAACATGATGGCGAAGTGGTACCAGACATCGAGCCACCGTCCGTGGGTCACCTGCGAAAACAGGTTGGCCATGCCGACGGCCAGCGTGGCGGCGCCGCCGGTGCGCCCGTAGAGCGATGTCTCGCCGACCTGGCGGGCCAGGGATTCCATCGTGCCGGCCTCGAGCGCGAAGCCCGTGGCGCGCACCTTCGCCACCGTGTCGGCCGCGATGGCAGCGGCGTCGGCCCCAACCCCGGGGATGTTGATGGCGAGGTAGACGCCGGGCTCGAGGGTGCAGGCGGCGATCAGGGCCATGATGGCCACCAGCGACTCCAGCAGCATCGCCCCGTAGCCGATAGGCCGGGCGTAGCTCTCGCGCGTGATGATCTTCGGCGTGATGCCGCTGGCGATGAGCGTGTGGAACCCGCTGATGGCCCCGCAGGCGATGGTGATGAAGCAGAACGGGAACAAGTTCCCGAGCACCACGGGGCCGGACCCGTCGATGAAGGAGGTGATGGCGGGCATCTTCAACGTGGGCAGCACCAGCAGCACCCCGCCGGCCAGTGCGATGATGGTGCCGAGCTTCATGAAGGTGCTCAGGTAGTCGCGCGGGGCCAGGAGCAGCCAGACGGGCAGCACGCTGGCCGCGAACCCGTACACCACGATGGACCACGCCAGGGTCTCGGCCCCGAAGGTGAAGGCCTTGGCCACCTCGGGGTGGCTGTGGACCCACTGCCCGCCCCAGACCGCCGCCAGCAGCAGCACGACCCCGAGCACCGAGCCCTCGAGCGTCTTGCCGGGCCGGATGAAGCGCAGGTACAGCCCCATGAGCAGGGCGATCGGGAGGGTGGCCCCGACCGTGAAGACGCCCCACGGGCTCTCGGCCAGCACCTTGACCACCACCAGTCCCAGCACCGCCAGGAGGATGATCATGATGGACAGGATGGACACCAGCGCCAGCGCCCCGAGGAACGGGTTCAACTCGTCCTTCACCATCTGGCCGAGCGAGCGTCCGTTGCGGCGCATGGATGCGACCAGGATGATGAAATCCTGCGCCGCGCCTCCCAGCACCACGCCGATGAGGATCCAGAGCGTGCCGGGCAGGTAGCCGAACTGCGCGGCCAGGACGGGTCCGACCAGCGGGCCGGGCCCGGAGATCGCGGCGAAATGGTGCCCGAAGACGATCCATCGGTGGGTCTTCACGAAGTCGCGACCGTCCTCGTGCCGTTCGCAGGGCGTCGCCCGCCGGTCGTCGAGTTGCAGGGCCTTGGCGGCGATCCAGCGCGAGTAGAAGCGGTAGCCGATGGCGTAGGTGCACAGGGCCGCGACCAGGATGTAGGCCGAGCTGACCGGCTCCTGCCGGCGGGTGGCCAGCACGACATAAGCGAAGGCCCCGAGGCCCGCCACGAGGGTCCAGGCCAATCCGCGTCCGAGGGAATGCATGGAACGGATACTGCCAGAACCCGCCGGCAAACTTCACCTCGAAAGCCACGGGCATCTGGATAATGTCGGGGCCATGTTTCCCCGGACGAGGTCCCTGTTGCTGTGTCTGTTCTGGTCGTGGATGGTGGCTGTCACGTTGCTCGCACAGCCCAGGGTGGGTCTCTTCGACATCGATGCCTCCCCGCCGGTCGGCTCGCGCATGGCCTACGACCCGGTCACCAACGTCTGGGACCTCGGCCTGCGGGCCCGGGGCGTGGTCGTGCTGGGGGGCGACCGGCCGGTGGTGCTCTGCGCGCTGGACTGGATCGGCATCGCCAACGAGGGACATGACGAGTTCCGCCGCCGGCTGGCCGCGGCGGCCGGCACCACGATGGACCGGGTGGCGGTGCACGCCCTGCACCAGCACGACGCCCCGGAATGCGACTTCGGCGCCGAGGTCATCCTCCGGGAGGCCGGCGTGAGCCCGTGGAACTACGACGGCACCTTCGCCCGGGAATTCCTGGGTCGCCTGAGCAACGCCGTGGCCCGGGCCACCGCCGAGGCGCGGCCCTTCAACCAGGTGGGTACGGGCCAGGCCGAGGTCCGCGAGGTGGCCTCCAACCGCCGCATCTTCGGCCCCGATGGCAAGGTGCGGGCCGTCCGCTACACGACCACCACCGACCCGGCCTTGCGGGCCGAGCCCGAGGGGCTCATCGACCCCATGGTTTCCTTGGTCAGCTTCTGGAAGGATGACCGTCCGGTGGCGGTCTTGAGCTACTACGCCACGCATCCCCAGAGCTATTACCGGACGGGCGTGGCCAACCCGGACTTCCCGGGCATCGCCCGGTTCCTGCGGCAGATCGCCGTGCCCGAGGCGCTCCATGTCCATTTCAACGGCGCGGGCGGCAACCTCGGGGCCGGCAAGTACAACGACGGATCGCCGGGCAACCGGCGGCTGCTGGGCGAACGACTCGCCGACGGCATGCGCCGCGCCTGGGAGGCGACGCGACGCGAGCCGGTGACCACCAACGACCTGCGCTGGCGTTCCGAGGCCGTGGCCTTGCCGGTCTCCCGGCACCTCGACGAGGAGCGGATGGTGGCCCAGTTGAAGGGTCGCGACGCGGGCTTCCTGACCGCCAACGGGGCGGGGCGGCTGGCCTGGTTGCGCCGGGCCAAGGCGGGCCACCGCATCGATGTCGGTTGCCTGTCGCTGGGCAAGGCCCGGGTGCTGCACCTGCCCGGCGAGCTCTTCGTGGAGTACCAGTTGGCCGCCAAGGCCGAGCGCAAGGACCTCTTCGTGGCCATGGCCGCCTATGGCGACTACGGTCCCTACTACATCGGCACCACGGTGGCCTACACCGAGGGGGGCTATGAGACCGAGCCGCGGTCGTCCAACGTGGCACCTGAGGTCGAGCCGGTGCTCATGGGGGCGATCCGGCGCCTCCTGCGCGATTGATGGGAAGGGGTCGCTGCCGGGGCGAGGGGGGCGAGGCCAGGTCGCCGTTTCGTCCCAAGTTGCCGATTCGGCCCACCGGTGGTTTGACAGGCGACGCGTCCGGAGTTAGCCCTCTGTCTTTCAACCGGGTTTGAACCCGATCCAACCAAGTACCCACCATGCCTATCGCCGTCGGATCCGCCGCCCCTGACTTCACCCTCAAGTCCAAGACCCCGACCGGTCTGGTCGACGTCAAGCTCAGCGCCAACTTTGGTTCCAAGAACACCGTCCTCCTGTTCTTCCCGCTGGCCTTCACCGGTGTCTGCACCCAGGAGTTGTGCGACATCACGGCCGGACTGTCGCAGTATTCCAGCCTCAACGCCGAGGTCATCGGCGTGAGCGTCGACAGCCCGTTCGCTCAGGAGGCCTGGGCCAACCAGAGCAAGATCGGCATCAAGCTGGCCAGCGACCTCAACAAGGAGACCACCAAGGCCTACGGGGTGCTGTTCCCGATGCTGGCCGGTGTGGGTGACACCTCGGCTCGGGCCGCGTTCGTGATCGGCAAGGATGGCAACGTGCACTACGCCGAGCAGACCGGCACGCCGAAGGATCTCCCCAATTTCGAGGCCGTGAAGGCCGCCCTGGCCACGCTGCCGTAAGCGTCTCGGGCCGGCAGTCCTGCGGCGCGTCTGGTTTCAGGCGGGGCATCCCTGCCTGGGAGTCTGACCCGGTGGGCGTTGCAACGTCCGCTCAAGGGGTTGGCCCAACCCCTTGCCGGCCGGCAAGGATCCCCACAAACGCTGGCTCTCCAGGCCTTCGGCTCCCGGTTCGGCTCCCCAAGGGCGGAGGGAGGACTTCCTTCCGCCATTGGCCATACTTGGAAGGCTTGTCCGGTGGATTGCCCGCCCACCCCCGGGCGAAAGTCCCATCGTTTTACGGTTTGACCGGATTTTCCCCCCGCCATTACGTTATGCGGCTCCGCAGCCTCGGCAACTTTTATGATCGGATCGATTCGCAAACACTCGAACTGGCTCTGGGCCATCATCGTCACGGCGGTCATCGCCAGCTTCGTCATCTGGAGCGACGCGCGGCCGGGCCGGACCTCCTTTGACTTCGGTGGGGCCGATTTCGGCAAGCTCTACGGGCGTCCGATCACCCGCGACCAGCTGCTCAAGGCGCGCACCGCCGCCGCCGTCGACGAGGCGCTGCGCGGGGGCCGGCGCGGCGCCTCGGCGGACAACGAGCGGGCGGTGGCCGAATTGATGGTGCTGCACGCCAAGGTCAAGGAACTGGGCATCGAGGTCGGCGACGTGGCCGTGGGCAAGTACCTGCGCGAGAACTTCAAGGATCCGGCCACGGGCGCGTTCAACTACGACACCTTCATCCAGAACCTCCAGCAGCGCACGAGGATCGACGAGGCCACCTTCCTCGAGCACATCCGCAACCAGGTGGCCATCCAGCACCTGGTGGAGACCGTCGGCTCGGCCTCCCGCATGGTGACCCCGCGCGAGGTGGCGGCCGACTACCGCCGGGACAATGAGCGATGGGTGACCAAGGCCGCGTTGTTCAGCCTCTCCAACCACCTGGCCGGCGTGGTCGCCAAGCCGGAGGATCTAAGCCGGTTCTACAGCAACCGCATCGCGTTCTATCGCATCCCCGAGCGCACCGTGCTGGTCTACGTCCGTTTCGACGCCACCAACCACCTGGCCGAGGCCGAGGCCCTGATTGCCAAGGAGGCGGGCTTCACCAACCGTCTCGAGGAGTTCTACCGGCAGCGCGGGGCGGAGGCCTTCCGCGACGAGAACGACAAGGTGCTGGCCAAGGAGGCCGCGCTGCGGAAGATCCGCGACGAGGCCCTCGCGCAGGGGGCCCTCGGCCTGGCCCGTCAGGAGGCCATCCGGTTCAACGACGAGCTGGGAGCCCTGACCAATGTCACCCCGTCGGCCTTCGCGCTCACGGCCTCGAAGTTCAAGGTGCCCCTGCGGAGCACCACGCCGTTCCGCAGCGGCGAGCGGATCGCCGGCCTGGACACTGTCCAGGGACTGGCCCAGCGCGTGGCCTCGCTCAACGCAGAGACCCCCTACACCGAGCCGCTCGATGGCGAGGGTTTCGTGGTCATCCCCATGCTGCAGACCAAGCTGCCGCCCGAGGTGCCCTCCTTCGAGACCGTCCGGGAGCGCGTGGTCCAGGACCACCGCATGGACCGCGCCCGGGCCGCCGCCCGCGAGGCGGGTGAGAAGTTGCACGCGGCCGCGGAGGCCGGATTGGCCGCGGGCAAACGCTTCGCCGACATCGCCGCCGCCCAGAAGGCGACGCTGGTCAACGTGCCGGAGTTCACGGCGGCCTCGCAGAATGTCGTGGGTCTTGATTCCAGGCTGAATCTCTACCTGGTGCGCAACGCGGTCCAGGGGGCCAAGCCCAATGGGGTCGCCCGCTACACCGACAGCTCGGATGGCGGGTTCGTGCTGTACCTGGAGAAGAAGGAACCCGTCTCTGAGGAGACCCTGAAGCAGGCGCTGCCGTCGGCCCTTGCCGAGGCCCGTCAGCAGCGACGCATGGCGGTCTTCCAGAACTGGTTCGCCGCGGAGTTCCAGAAGTCCGGGGCCATGGCGTCCTCCAAGTCGACCGTTCCCGCCGGCTCGCCGGGGCAATGAAGGCCTCCGGGCCGGTCATCAAGCTCTCCGCACCCGGGGCCGGCCAGTTCTGGCCTGTCCCGGTGATTCATGAGGACGGCAGGCTTCTGGCGATCGACAAGCCAGCCCGTCTCCTGACGTCGCCCGACCGCTACGACAAGGAGCGGCCCAACCTCATGAAACTGCTCCACGCCGGCATCGAGCGAGGCGCCGAGTGGGCCGTCCAGCGCCGGATCGACTATCTCGCCAACGCGCATCGGCTGGATTTCGAGACCACCGGGGTGCTCCTGCTGGCCAAGGACAAGCCTGCGCTCGTGCATCTGGCCAACCAGTTCGGCGGCAGCCGGCCTGAGAAAACCTATGTCGCGCTGGTGCCCGGCAATCCCGAGCAGGACGAGTTCGAGGTGGATCTCAAGCTGATGCCCGATCCGCGCCTGCCCGGCATGATGCGGTGGTCCAAGGACGGCAAGAAGGCACTCACGCGCTTCCGCGTCCTGGAGCGGTTCCGGGGTGTCACCCTCCTGTCCTGCCATCCTGAGACCGGTCGAACCCATCAGATCCGGGTCCACCTGAAGTTTGCCGGGTTCCCGATCTATGGCGACGGGTTCTATGGCGATGGCCGCCGTCTGTTCCTGTCGGCCCTCAAGCCCTCGTACCGCCTGAAGGAAGGGCAGGAGGAGCGACCGCTCACCCCCTCGCTTTCGCTGCACGCCTGGAAGCTCCGGGTGGACCATCCGGACGACGGGCGCGCGGTCGAGATCACCGCGCCGTGGCCCCGCGACCTGGAGGTGGCGCTCAAATACCTCAGGCGCTTCGGGCGATAGGCCTGCTGGGGTCGCGTCGAATCCCCGGGTGGTCGTGAGGTCCGTGGCCGGAGGCCTCGGCGTGGTTCGAACGCCCCGGGTGCCTGGGCACCGGGGGCGGGATCACCGGGGCGCGCTGTTTGCTTCCCATCGGCCCGACTTCGGACTTCAATGGTCCGACAACCGTGAGTTACCAGGTCATCGCCCGAAAGTACCGGCCGCAGCGTTTCTCCGACGTCGTGGGCCAGGAGCACGTGACCACGACGCTGGCCAACGCCATCCGCCAGGGGCGCATCGCCCACGGGTACCTCTTCTGTGGTCCCCGTGGCACCGGCAAGACGACACTCGCCCGAATCTTCGCCAAGGCGCTCAACTGCACGGGTGGGCCCAGCGTGGAGTTCGACGACGCCGATCCCCGGGTGAAGGAGATCACGGAGGGACGCTCGTTGGACGTGCTGGAGATCGACGGTGCGTCGAACAACGGTGTCGACCAGGTCCGCGAGTTGCGCGACACGGCCAAGTTTGCGCCGGCTTCGGGCAAGTACAAGATCTACATCATCGACGAGGTGCACATGCTCTCGGCGGCCGCCTTCAACGCGTTGCTGAAGACGCTGGAGGAGCCGCCGCCGCACGTGAAGTTCCTCTTCGCGACGACCGATCCGGAAAAGGTGCTGCCGACGATCCTGAGCCGGTGCCAGCGCTTCGACCTGCGGAGGATCCCGGCCGCCCTCATCGTGAAGCACCTGGCGTGGATCGCGGGGCAGGAGAAGGTCTCGATCGACGCCGACGCCCTGTCGGCCATCGCCCGCGGTGCCGATGGCGGCATGCGGGATGCCGAGTCCACGCTCGACCAGTTGATCAGCTTCTGCGGCGACCGGATCGTCGAGTCGGACGTCCTGTCGATGTTCGGGTTGGCCGCCCGGGCCCAGCTGCTGGAACTGGTGGATGCCCTGCTCGGTGGCGACACCCCGGGGGCCCTTTGCCTGCTCGACACGCTCACCTCGTCGGGCAAGGACCTGGGCCGGTTGCTGGCCGACCTGCTCAACCACCTGCGCAACCTGCTGATCTTCACCGTGTCGGGTGGCGACACCGGCCTGCTCTCGGCCGGCGAGGCCGAACTGGCGGCGTTGGCCCGCCAGGCCCGCCTGGTCGATGCCGATGCGCTGACGCGCATGATGGAGGTGCTCAGTGCGGCCGAGGGGCGACAACGGGACGTGGCCTCCAAGCGCATCTTCATGGAGGTCACTCTGCTCAAGGCCATGCAGGCCCGCGAGGCCACCAGCCTCGACGCCGTGCTCCGGCAGCTCAAGGCGCTGCGGGGCCAGGCTCCGGACTCTGGAGCCGGGGTGTCCGCATCGCGGGGAGGTCCGGCCGAAACGCGGTCGGCACCCGTGCGGTCCGAGGCGGCGGGGCGTGCGCCCGAGCCGCCGCCTGCGCCGGCGGCTCCGGTGCCTCAGCCAGCGCCCCCGATCCCCGTGGCCCCGACGCCGGTCGCCCCGCCACCAGCGTCGCGGCCGGTGCCTCCGACCCCTCCGGATGCCGCTGTCCTGGTCCTTTCTTCGGCGGCGCCCGTCGAGCCACCCCCGAGGCTTCCCGAGGGTTCGCAGTCGGCCGAGTCGGTCTGGCAGGCGCTGTTGGAACACCTCGCGACGGCCGAGACGCTCCTCCGGTCCTCCCTCCGGCAATGTCGGGTCGAGGGTTGGGCGCGCGGAGTGCTGTCCATCGCCCATGCCCCGGAGGCCTACCTCGACACCGCCCGCAACGTGGCGGCGATCCAGACGGCCCTGCAGGTGCTGACCGGCCAGTCGGCATCGGTGCGTTTCGTGGTCGCGGAGAGCCTGGCTGCAGCGGTGGCTCCGGCCGGGGCAGGGGCTGCGGGGAGCCCGAACGGCGGGTCGAACCCGGGACCTCGTCCCACAGCGACCGCCGCCGTGCGGCCGACCGATCCGAAGTCGGCCGAGCCAAGGCCCAAGCCCGCCGCGCCGGTGCTGCTCGACAAGGAGGAATTCCGGAACGATCCGCGGATCCGCCAGGCTCTCGAGGTGTTCAAGGGTCGAATCCTCGAGGTTCGCGCCCCCTCCGACACTCCGTGAGGCGTCGGCGCAATCCGATCCCCCGCCGCCGGCGGGATCTGCGGCGGGATCTGCGGCGGGATTGCCTTGGCCCGGGGCCATCGTCCAGACTCCCTGCAACGCAACGTCGGGAAGAGCAATCCAACAAGACTATGAGCAGTGTCGGCAAACTCATGCGCCAGGCCCAGCGCATCCAGCAACAGATGGAAGCCGCGCAGGCGGCCCTTGCCCAGAAGTCCGTCGAGACGTCGTCGGGCGGGGGCGCGGTCAAGGTGGTTGTTTCCGGGGATGGGCAGGTGAAGTCCATCCGGATCAACCCGGATGCGGTCAACAAGGACGACGTGGCGTTCCTCGAGGATCTGGTCCTGACGGCGGTCAATCAGGGGTTGGAGAAGGCCAAGGAGCTGTCCAACCAGGAGATGGGGGCGGTGACCCAAGGATTCGGCCTGCCCGGCATGTTCTGAACCCGGGCCGATGCGATGACCGAGTTGCCCCTGCCGGTCCAGGCGCTGGTCCTGGCGCTGAAATCCCTTCCGGGTATCGGACCGCGGTCGGCCGAGCGCCTGGCCCTCCACGTGCTTCATCTCGACCCGGAACGCGTGCGCACGCTGGCCGAGGCGTTGGTGGCAGCCCGGGAACGTGTGGTCGCCTGCGGGCGCTGCGGCGGCCTGACCGAAACCCAACCGTGCCGGATTTGTGCCGATTCGCGTCGGGACGCGACGGTGATCTGTGTCGTCGAGCGGGCGACCGACCTGCTGGGATTCGAGAGATCGGGAGCCTTCCGCGGCACCTACCACGTGCTGGGTGGCAAACTGAGCCCCTTGGAGGGCGTGGGCCCGGCGGACCTCAGGATCGGGGGCCTCGAGGCGCGACTGGAGGGCGGGGAGGTCCGTGAGGTGGTGATGGCCCTCTCCGGGGACGTCGAGGGGGAGGCGACGGCGCATTACCTCCGCCAGCGGCTTTCGGGCCGGGGCGTTCGCATCACGCGGTTGGCGCAGGGCCTGCCGGCCGGCGCGGGTCTCGAGTATGCCGATGAGCTGACCCTCAGTCGGGCGATGGAAGGGAGGCGCGAGTTTCCATGAGCAACGCGAGCCGCCCGAGGGCCGTCGTCTTCGACCTTGGCAAAGTCCTGCTGGATTTCGACTACGGCATCCTGGCACGACGCATGGCGCCGCTGTCCGACCTTTCCGCCCCGGCGATCCTCGCGGTCGTCAACCAGACGCCGCTCCTGCACCGGTACGAGACGGGCCTACTGGGTGACGGGGAATTCTTCGAGGCCGTCGTGGCCGCCACCGGTTTCCGCGGGGACCAGGGGCGGTTCCTCGACTGGTTCGGCGACATCTTCACGGAGATCGCTCCCATGGTGGCGTTGCACTCGACCCTCGTCGATCGGGGTGTGCCGACCTACGTGTTCTCCAACACCAATGCCCATGCGATCCGGCATGTCCGGAGGGTGTTTCCGTTCTACCGGAGATTCACGGGTGAGGTGCTCTCGTACGAGGTGCAATCCATGAAGCCCGACGTGAAGATCTACGAGGCCATTGAGCGGATGTCCGGCTTCGGCGGCGCCGACCTGCTGTACCTGGACGATCGCCCGGAGAACATCGCCGCCGGTGCCTCCCGGGGGTGGCGGGCCTGGATCCACGAAGATCCCGACATCACCGTGCCCCGGGTCCTCTCTCTCATGGGAGGCTGACCCATTGGGCATCCGGTGGCGTATCCGAACCGGTGCCTTGGGATGCCCCGCGGAGTTCAAGTCAGGCCCGAAGGCCCGGGGTACGCCCTGCGGCCGGCCTATCCCACGGCGCGGACGCGGAGGTCGCGGAGGGTTTTGAGGTGGGGCAGCGGGACGCCGCGGATGGGTCGGGCGCCGTCGGTGCGGCGAGGGCCGAAGTGGCTTCGATGCCGGCGGAAGACCTCGTTGACGAACTCCCGCGAGCCGATCGCCACCCCGGCCGTGAGGTGGCGCAACCGGAGCCGCAGGATCTCCGGGAGGCTCAGGTGGCCCCCGCGGGCCAGTTCGGCCCGGATCGTCTCCCGGTCCAGCGCCTGCTTGTCGCTATGGCCGGCCACACCGGCCGTCATGAAGAGATTCCGCCGATACTCCGCCGCCGCCGCGGTCCACGAGCGGCCCTGCAGGAAGCTCGACAGCCCCCGGCGCACCTCGGCCTGTCCGGCCAGCGCCGCCGAATAGCCGCAGAAGCGGTAGTCCTTCGGATCGGCCACCAGGCCGGCGCGGACCGGGTTGAGGTCGATGTAGGATGCGACCGTCTGCAGCGCCTGGGCCGTGTCCTCGACGAGGGTGCTGGAGAAGCGTTCGGCCCAGAGGGTTCCGAAGCGGTCGGACTGGCGGTTGAACCAGCGGCTGAAGCGCTGCTTGAACTCCTTCATGAAGGCCGACACATCGCCCATGCGGCTGGAGAGGGTATGTCGGAGGTGCTCACCGATCCTGCCGGAGCGCTGGAGTTCGAGCCTTGCCAGGGAAGGCAGGAGCCCATCGCGGCCATAGAACCCCTCGGCCCTTGCCAGGAGGGTCTGGTCGGAGAGGGGGCCCTGTGTCGGGATGCGGACCAGCAGGTGGAAGTGGTTGGACATCATGCAATAGGTGAGCACCTCCACCCCGCAGAACCGGGCCAGTGGAAAGAGCAGATCCACCAACTTCCGCTTGGCCGCCTCGTCCAAGAGCATCTGCCCGCCCACCGTCCGCGACACACAGTGGTACACCGCCCCCTCCACCTTGATCCGCCCCTTGCGCATGACCCAACCCTGCCCACCCACCCACCCCCAGTCAACTACAATGAACCTGTCACCATGTTTTGAGTTGGAATGGTTGGTGGCATGGGGTGAGATGTGGGGGATGAACTTGGTGGGTACTCCGGGAGGGATGGGCTATCGAATGCCGGCAGAATGGGAGGTGCATTCGGGGACTTGGCTGACTTGGCCTCGGCCAGAGGGGATCAGTTTTCCCGACAAGTACGAGACGGTGCCAGATGTATATGCCGAGTTCATCAAGGCTCTGGTCCCGGTGGAAGAGGTTCACGTCAATGTGTGGAACTCGGGGATGGAGGATTGGGTGCGGGGTCTGCTCTCCGATCGCCATACGCCCCTGGAACGGGTGAGTTTCCATCACTTCCCCTCCTACGAACCGTGGTGCCGCGATCATGGCCCGATTTTCCTGGTTCGGGACCGCAATGGGCTCCGGGAACGGGCGGTGGTGGATTGGGATTACAATGCCTGGGGAGGCAAATACCCCCCCTTCGACCTGGATGATGCCGTCCCCCGGCATGTGGCAGCCCTGCGGGACCTTCCGCTCTTTTCGCCAGGAATGATCCTGGAGGGCGGTTCGATCGAGGTGAACGGGTCGGGGACGCTGCTGACCACCGAGGCCTGCCTTCTGAATCCGAACCGTAATCCCGGCCTCGATCGCGGCCAGATCGAGTCGCGTTTGCGCGACTACCTGGGGGTGAATCGCATCCTGTGGTTGGGCGACGGCATCGTGGGAGACGATACGGATGGCCACATCGATGACATTGCCCGCTTCACGGACGCGAAGACGATTGTCACGGTGGTCGAGGAGGACCCGAAGGATGCGAATCACGATCTGCTTCAGGACAACCTCCACCGGTTGCGCGCGATGACCGACCAGGATGGTCAACCGCTGAGGATCGTGGAACTCCCCATGCCGGGTGTCGTCGAGCACGATGGTCAACGGTTGCCGGCGAGTTACGCCAACTTCTACATCGCGAACCGGCGGGTCCTTGTTCCGACCTACCGGCACGCCAATGATGCGAAAGCCTTGGACATCCTGCATCCGCTGTTCCCCGGCCGCGAAGTCCTCGGGATCGATTCGACCGAGTTGATCTGGGGCTTGGGTTCCTTTCATTGCATTTCACAACAGGAACCCGCCGGTGGTCCGCTGCCCGGCGGTCGGAGCTGAACAGCGTACGCCAACCAACCGGTCAGGGCGTCAGTCAGGGCGTCAGTCGGGGATGGCGCCCATGGGGTGAAAACCCTGCGCTGGGGACGGCCTTGAAACGACCGCAAGGTCACCCAACGCGGCCCGTTGGGTCGCGGCCGTGTCAACCGCCTGCCGGCCGGGAATCCCCAGGCCCGAAAGCACCTGGTCCCATGGACCCCAGGTCAGCGACCCACGCCGCCAGAGGTCACGGACCGCTGGACCGAAGAGGGCACACCCGCCGGAGACCGGCCTCCGGCTTGGGACATGGGAGGCATGGGTCGCTGCACAAAACCGGGTCCCTGGAACTGTCCGGGACGCATGACAGGAACCGGCGACCCGACGAAGCCTCGCCCCCCGGCAACGGATCCCGGAGCGGCACCCGGAACATTTGCCAGCGCCGGATTCACCGGGTTGAGCGTCAGCCCCCCGGCCGCGAAGAATTGCGAGGCGGCCTGACCCGGCACCAAGGTGGGGGTCCTCCGCGTGACACCGCGGATCCCTTGCGCCGAACCTTCAACCGATATGACAGCCGCGATGCCGAGCGCCCAGTAGATCCTCATGAGGGGTTGCTACGCCACCCTCCCTTGAAATCAAGTCATTTATCCTTCCGGAAAGTTCCGTCCACTCATCCGCGGAGACAGGGGTCCTGTCGGCGACGGCATGAAAACCGGCTGAACCTGCCGGTTTGAAAACCACCTTCTCCAGAAATCAGTCGAGGCACTGATCCCGCCCGGGCTGAGTGGGTGTCGAAGCGATTCCCGATCAAGCCGCTTGGGCCTTGAACGCTCGCAGCCTCCATTCAACGGAGGAGAAAAAGCTGGCACTCGCCTTCGAAGAAGACACTCCCAGGAACCTGACAAAACCGTGGTTTTCATACCGACAACGTTCCGTGGGTTTCGGAACGGTGATGAGAGGGTGCGTCGTCCATGCCCCCCAATTCGATGGCCGGATGACCGATGGAGACCGCATGGACCGCACGGGCCCTCCCCACCGGGGCCCAAGACGCGTCGAAAATTGGCACCAACCGGCGCTCCTCTGTTCGCTTCAACCCAATTCCCGCCGCGCCGCCTCGAACACATCCCTCACTGGCACGCCAGCCATGGCCGCGACCCCCTTGCAGGACTCGTACTCGGGCGCCCATTGAACCACCCGTCCATCCAAGAGACCCCGTTTGACCTGGACCGTGCCGAAGGCTGTCTTCACCGGGATGTGGTCGCGCCGCAATTTGCGCCTCTCTGCCGTCGTCCGCCGCACCCCGAAGGCGGTGGTCTCGACCAGCAGGAATTCGGTGAACCGGTCTGCCTCCTGCGGGCTGCAGAGGAGCGTGAGCAGGACGCCCGGGCGCTGTTTCTTCATCTGGATCGGGGTGTGGAAGGCGTCGAGGGCCCCGATCCGCAGGGCCTTCTCGAGCACATGGCCGAGGATCTCCCCGGAGACGTCGTCGAGATTGGTCTCGAGGACGGCCACCTGGTCGACCTCCCAGTCGTGCACCATCGTCGCCGCGGGCGCGTCGGTCAGGAGGACCCTCAACACATTGGGCCGGGTCTTGTTGTCCCGCGTGCCCAACCCATAGCCGATCCGGCGGGCCTTCACGTCCGCCATCGGACCGAACGATTCGGCGAATTCTGCGAGGAGGGCTGCACCCGTCGGCGTCACCAGTTCATGGGGTTCCTCGCACTGCGTCACCCCGATGCCCCGCGCTCCGAGGATTTCCAAGGTGGCCGTTGTCGGGATGGGAAATCGGCCGTGGGCGCAGTGGACGAATCCCGTGCCCTCGACCACCGGACCGCTGGTGATGCGCGGCCGACCCAGGCGATCGAGGCAAATCGCCGCACCGACGATGTCCACGATGGAATCCACGGCCCCCACCTCGTGGAAGTGGACGGATTCCGCGGGCAGGCCATGGACCTTGCCCTCGGCCACCGCCACCCGGTGAAACACCGCGATGGCCTTGGTCTTCACCCAGTCCGAGAGATCGCTGGCCTCGATGATCCTGCGGATGGCGGCAAAGGACCGCTCCTCGCCATGCGCAGGGTCATGCCCGTTTCCGCTCCCATGCCCATGCCCATGTGAATGGTCGTGCCCGTGGTCGTGCCCATGCCCGTGGTCGCCTCCATCGAGGTGCACGTCGAACTTCACCCCTTCGATGGATGCCTTGTGCCGCCGGGCCGCATGAAGGTGGTACCCCCCCAGCCTCAGCTTCCGCAGCTCACGGTCCAATTCCCGGAACTCCACGCCGAGGTCCAGGAGGGCCCCGATGAACATGTCGCCGCTGATCCCGCTGAAGATGTCCAGGTGAAGGTGGTTCACGCCTTGAACCCTGCCCCATCCCCATCGGGAAACCAGCCGGAATCCTCCTGGCATTGCGCCTCGAAGCCCCTAGCGACCAGCGATCGAACGTGCGTTGCCGGCCCTCAAAGCCTTTCTGAAAACTCAGAGGGGCCCTCAGGCCATGGCGCCCACAAACCGCAGTCTCACCGCCTCGACACGGCTCCCTGCCCGAAGACCTGCCGCCGCTCGTCGGAGGTGAGCTCCCGCCAACGGCCCGCCGGCAGGGCTCCAAGATCGAAGGCCCCGATGCGGACCCGGACCAGACGCAGGGTCGGGTGACCGACGGCGGCGGTCATCCGCCGGACCTGACGGTTCTTGCCCTCGCCCAGTTCGATGGCGATCCAGCAGTCGGGAACCGATTTGCGGAAGCGGATCGGCGGCTGCCTTGCCGGCATGTCCGGCGGAGGGTCCAAGCGCCACGCCTTCGCCGGAAGCGTGCGGTGCCCCTGGATCAGGAGACCGGTTTCCAGAGCCCGCAGGGCACCGGCCTCGGGAACCCGCTCCACCTGCACCCAGTAGGTGCGCCGGTGTCCCGCCTCGGGATCGAGCAACCGGTGGTTCAGGCCCGGCTCATCGCTCAGCAGCAGCAGGCCCTCCGAATCGGCATCCAAGCGCCCCAGGGGATACACTCCCAATGGCAGGCCAAACTCCGCCAGCGTGCGGTTGGGGGAACCATCGGGAGTGAATTGGGAGAGCACCCCGTAGGGCTTGTGGAGCGCGATCAGGCTCAAGAACGCCTCCAACCGCCCTCATGACGATCGCGACGGGTGAACAGGCTCTTGATCCACATGACGATGCCGACAACCCCGGCGGCGACCAACTTCCAGGCCTTCTTGGCGAAGAGCACCACAGGTCCGAAAAGCCCGAACTTTGCGGCTGCCGCAGCCGCCCCGCCCAGCACCAGGGCCCCGAGCCCATACTGGGCGATCCGGTCCCCCTGGCGATACTCGGCGTAGGACTCGCCCTCGACATAACGATGGCTCCTGAGGATCTCGCGGAACTGGGGAAGGGTGGCATCCACCTGGGCACGGTCCTCGATCAGGGTGACCTTGGTGACCCCCTTGCGCCCTAGGAGCCGGACGTTGTAGTTGACGAAGGTTCCGCCCCCGGACTCGGCCTCGACGCTCCACTCGAGATTCTTGGTGAGGTCGTTGAAGTTGGGGGCCACATGCCAGCCCACGATCCGGATCGGCGGGGCCCCGCGCTGCGTCCGGCTCTCGTTCATCGCCTCGGTCCCCTCGCGGTAGGAGGCCAGCAGCTTGTCGGCATCGAGGTCCTTCTTCTCGTCGTCCTTCACATAGCCGATGTCGTCGAACTCCAGGATCACCCACCAACGGTCGCGAACGTGCATCAGCAGCCCCGTTTCCTCGCCGCTGGGGCGGTTGCCGGTGGCCTTCAGGAAATCGCGCGCCGGGTCGGCCGCTAGGAAACGGAATCCCGCCGGGACCTGCAGCGTGGCCCGGCCCGCCAGCGAGGCGTTGGTGGGGCCCATAATCCATGGCAACCGGTCCAGCGGGGACCGCTCGACCTGGGTGAGTTTGTCACCCGTCGCCTCCTGCGCCCCGACGGACAGGAATCCGAGGCAGAGGAGACCGATGGCCAGAAGACTGCGGACCAGGGAGGAGGAGTTCATCCGGGAATCTGCCATGGACGGGGCTTGGGTTGGAACGAACGCGGGCTGGCGACCCATGGATCAGGGGTGGCAGGCGCACGACCCGCCGCATGGCTGGGGAGCCGGCACGTCGCAGGCTCCACCCTCGCAGGCCGAGCCCGCCTCGGCCTTGAGCATGAGGAACCCGCCAGAGATCACCCGTCGGACGGGTCTTCCCGTCTCGGAATCGCGGGAGAGCGGCGTGTCGTTCATCGACTGCTTCACCTCGAAGCGACGCACCGGCTCATCGGGCCCCGAGGGAATGGTTTCGTACTGGTAGACAGGCATGACGGAATAGAATTGAACGCAAGAATCACCCGGGGGCAACCCGAACCGGCATCCAAACCGGCACCCGGATGACGCCGGTTCCCCAACAGCCTGCCCGGGAACTCCAAGCTTCTGCCAGAGGCCAAGCCCTCGCCCGGAGGCCAGCCACGCCACGCCAAAGTCGGGAGGGTTGCCCCGTCGACGAACCCACCGCTCCTGGGGCCGCGGGCCGCTGGAGATCGAGCCTGCCATTGGGGTTGGACCCGACGCAGGCCGTCGGCCGCGCCGCATCGTTCAGAAGGTGTAGGAAAGACCCGCCATCAGGCGCAGGTCGTTCTCCCGCCGACCCGGCGCGGGCACGGAGCGGTAGAAATCCTGGAAGGTGATGTTGGCGCTGGCGCTTTCGGTAATCTTGGTGGTAAGGCCGAGCGTGAAATTGAGGACGTAGTTGCCGAACTCCTCGACCTTCGGCAGGTACTCGAGGGTGTGGGAGACGGACGCACGGTCGTTGATCTTCCACTGGAATTCCTCCGCCAGACGCAGGGTCAGGTAGTTGGCCGTGCCGGCCCCCTTCAACCGCTCGAAGATGAAGGCGGGACCGGTCTCGACCTTGACCGTCAACCGGTCGTTCTTCATCGCATAATAACCAAGCGCCGGCGCCACGGTGGCGCGGTAGTCGATGGAGGCGATCCGGTCCTGGCGGCCGTCGGCACGCAGACCCAGGTAGAGGCGGTCGGACAGCATCCGGTTGTACTGACCGTACACCCCATAGTTCTGGGCCGTGGTGGTTTCCTTGCGGGTCGTGGGATCGCTGTTGGCGCCGTAGGTGCCGTCGGCACCGAGGGCGATCTCGTTCTTGTCCCACTTGCGGAGCGAGTTGAGGGCGGCCCCGACCAACAAGGTGTCGGCGTTGCCCTTGGCAATGGCCGCATTCATGGAGGCGGTGGTGTGCCACGGGCTCGGAGGCTTCGGGGCCGGGGCGGCCGGGGCGGAGGGCGCGGCCGGAGTGGCCTGGGGGGCCGCACCACCGGTTTCGGCGGCCCGGAGGACGAGGCTGGCAAGGAGAAGGCCGGGGAGCAGTCGACGGGAAAGAATCTTCATGGTCGATGGACGGGCGGACAGTAAGGCTCCCCATCGATCAGACAATTCCGAAACGCGATTCCGAAACGCGACCCCGAAACGCGACCCCGGGCGGCGGGCGGCGCGTGGGCAGGACCTTGGGATGGGTTCTGTCGGATCGGGTTTGGATCCATGGAACCGAACTTGAAGGTGCTTTCGGAGAAAGCGCCACACACGCGTGCGCCCACCCCGTGCGCATCGACCTGGCCCAAGGCCCGGCCGCACCCCACCCAGAGCGCCTCATGCGCCCGAGCTGCGGCAACGCATGCCCCCCATGAAGGCTCGGCCGGCCGGGTCAGGCGGGCATAGGTAGGCCTCGCCGCGGCCGCTTTCGACCGCTTTCGGGGCTTGTCTTCGGCGCGGTTTCCCGGCATTCCCGGGGCTTCGCGATGGAGTTGAAATTCGTCCTGGAGTCCCTGTTGTTCGCCGCCCAGAAGCCCCTGTCCCCGCAGGAGCTTCGGGAGGTGCTCCATCGCGCCGCCCAGGAGGAGGACGCCATCGAAATGGTCCGCGCCCTCCAGAAAACCGATCCGCAGACCATCGAGGAGGCCCTTGGAATCCTGCAGGACGAGCATCGCCTGGCCGCCCGGAGCTACCGGCTGGTGTGCGTGGCCGGGGCCTGGCAGTTCGTTTCCGAACCGGACTATGCGCCCTGGCTGCGGGCCTTCCTCGGGGCGAAAAACCGCCCGTCCCGATTGAGCCAACCGGCCCTCGAGACCCTGGCCATCGTGGCCTACCGGCAGCCGATCACCCGCGCCGAGATGGAGCAGATCCGGGGGGTGGCCGTGGACGGCGTCCTCTCGAGCCTCGTGGAACGCGGGCTCATCGAGCAGGTCGGACGCGCCGAGGTGGTCGGGCGGCCGATGCAGTACGGCACGACGCCGGCCTTCCTCGAATACTTCGGCCTGCCCAGCCTCGATGGCCTGCCGGACGCCTCGGAGTTGAGGCGCATCCCGGTCCAACGCCCGGATTCCCTGCTCACCCTCGATCCCGGGCTGGCCACCGCACCGGAATCCCCGAAACTCGAGGAATCCCCCCTGGAGACCCTGAGCCTCCCGCTCGGGTCGTCCCCGGCGTCGGCGTCGGGCGCTGCCGACCTGCCGGCGACACCGGCCGTCGATCCCGCTCCGGAGAGCGGCCCCACGGGGACCTGAAAACCCACCCCGGACCCGGGGAAACGCCTCCGACGCTTCCGACGCCCCGCTTCCATGGTTTCCCATGGTGGTCCGGTCCGGTTGGGTCGCCCCCTGGAATCAACCCTGCGGGGCGGCCGCACCCTGCCCCGCCTGCGGCGGCTGGACCTGAACCACGGGAACCGGGAAGCGGAGCTTCAACACGTCGTCCACGAGGATCTCGACCGTGTACACACCGGGGTCCTTGAACTCGACATTGGCCATCACGCTGACAGTCGTCATCGCCTGGGCAGGGTCGGCGAGCTGGAACTTCACCGAGTTCTGCCGCAACACGGTGTTGCCGTCCGGCGCGATCAACCGCACCACCTCGGTGAACTGACCGATGCCGGCCACCCAACGGTTGAACACGCACAACTTGAAGGCGGTGATCGGAAGCTGAGGCACACGCACCAGACCGATGACGCCGATGAGGATGAAGTTGCCGTTGGATTCCTGCTTCACGTCCTCGCAGAGCAGCGAGCACTGGAGGTCGGGAAGGATGCGATTCGGTTTCATGGTGGGTGCGGAGGAGACCAATCCCGGGGCACCGGGTCAAAGCCAAACCAGACTCCCGACCGGCTCCGGCCCGCGAACGCGCACCGGGCGCCCCCGGGCACCGCTCCTCCCCGGCCGCGCCACCCCCGGGGCCGGTGTCCGAGTTCAGACCCTCGGGCGCCAGCCCTTGCGGTACTCGCGGCCCCAGAGCGCCTCGGCGGCGCGGTCCTTGCGCAGCGACCCGGAGGCCGGATCGAGGTGCAGAGTCCGTCCGGTGCGCCAGGCGATGTTTCCCAAGTGGCAGAGAAGGGTGCTCTTCTGGCCCTCGGCGATCTCGGAATTGAGATGAGCCTCGCCACGGATCGCCTGGATGAAGTTGGCGAAGTGATCGGCGTCACGACGCGGGGCCTGGCCCTCACGGACGATCCGCCCCTTGGCGTCCACGTGCTTCCAACCGCTGTCCAGCAGCAGCAGCGAGCCACCCTCCCCGAGGAACTCGACCCCGACACCGGCCCCATGGGGAGCCCGCGGATTGCAGCTGTGACATTCCCAGGTGATCTGGCTCGTGCCGAAGTCGAAGGCGGCCATGATCGTGTCCGGCGTCTCCTGGTCGTCCTGGAAGTAGTGCCGGCCACCGGTGCAACTGACCCGGACGGGGCGATCCACCCCGAGGCCCCAACGGGCCAGGTCGAGGAAATGCGGTCCGTTGTTGGCCAACTCGCCGCCGCCCCAGTGCCAGCGCCAGTGCCAGTTGTAGTGGACCACGTTGTCGAGGTAGGGCCGCTCCGGCGCCGGCCCCTGCCAGAGCGAGTAGTCGAGCCAGTCCGGCACCGGAGCCGGGCGCCCGTGCCCGATGCCCGTGCGGTCGGCATGGTACCAGCTTCGGGCGGCATGCGCCTTGCCGATGATCCCGCCGTGCAGGAGATCCATCACCTCGCGGACCATCGTCCAGCTGCGGCGCTGGTTGCCCATCTGGACCCTCCGCCGGTGCTTCCGCGCGGCCGCCACCATCCACTGCGCCTCGCGGGGGGTGTGGCTGCCCGGCTTCTCCACATAGACGTGCTTGCCGGCATCGCAGGCGAGGATCGTCGCCGGGGCATGCCAGTGGTTCGGTGCGGCGACGCTGATCGCGTCGATGGAGGGGTCGTCGAGCATCCTTCGGAAATCGACCACCTCGCGGGGGCGTCGGCCCGTCTTCTTCTCGACCCACTCGGCCGCCTCGGCGGCCGCCCTCCGGTCCACGTCGCACACCGTGCCGATCTCACAGCCGGGAACGGTGAGGAACCCCTCGAGGTGGGCCTTGCCACGGTGCAACCCCATCACGCCCACGACCACCCGGTTCCCCGGCGACCGGGCCCGGAGAGTGGGGCCGAGCGCCGTGGAGGCGGCGAACCAGGCGACGCCGCAGACGAAGCGTCTACGGGAAACGGCTGGGAAATCCATGGCCGAGTGGAGCGCGCTTCGAGGGCGACGTCCAGATCACGTTCCGATGTCGCCACCCCGCGGCGCGGGGAGCATCCGCCAACGCCCTCAGTCGTCGACGTGGACCTTGGGGATGACCCAGACGTTGATGTCGCCGAAGTGCATCGGGTGCGGCTCCAGGAGCCACTCGCCGGTTTCCTTGGAGAATTTGAGCATCGCCTTCCAATCCTCGTGGAGCACCTGCGGCTCCCGGAACTCAGGAGCGGCGAGCTTCAGGCCCTTCAGGCGCAGTCGGACCTCCGGGAAAAACCCGGTGTTGTCGCTCACCACGAGGTAGTAGTGGTCCCGGTCCTCGAGGGCCAGCGTGGTGACGTCGGCGATGGAGTCGCTCAGGAAGGACCGCGTGATGCCCTCGTGGTCGTGCCGCACGGTGAAGGGCGGGTCCTGGTAGCTCTGCACGAGTGCCGGCATGAGTCCGCGCAGTTCCCGGTACAGCCGTCCGACATTGGCGTCGATCTCGGCCGACTCGCCGAAGCCCATCTTGCGGATCCAGTGGAAGACGCCCCACGACCCGACGGTCAGCGACGAGTAGGCCATGAACCGCGTCTCTTCGTAGAGCGGGTTGCGCCACACCGGACGCTGGGCCGAATCCAGGCACTTGGGCCCGACCCCCTGCATGCATGGCGACGGGTTCCGAAGCCGGGGATGGTCGCGGAGGGCCGCCGCCCCATGGTGCATCGACCAGGCCATCATCAACGGCCCCCAGTCCCCCCGGTGACCGAAGTAGGCCTGCTCCTTGTCGAGCGGATAGCGGTCGACCTGGAAGGAATCCAGCACCGGAAGGAATTCGGTCCAACTCGAGAGCGGCACGAGGTTGAAGACCACCGAGATCATCCGGTTGGTGTTGGGATCCCACTGCCGGAGGGCCTGCCGGGTCTTGGCGAAGGAGTCGACCAGTTTGGCCAGGTGGCGCTGGGCCTCCACGCCGAGACCGAATCCGGCGGCGTACTCCGGCTCGTCGTACAGTTGGTAGCCGAACAGCGCCGGATGGTCCTTCACCGCCTCGACCCAGCGCTTCTGCCGGGCGATGCCGGCCAAGTCGCCCTTCATCTGGGCCTCATAGTGGCCTCCGATCTGGGGCAACACCCGGATGTCGCGCTTTCGGGCCTGGTCGAGGTAGGCCCGCATCCGGGCGATGTTCTCGGTCGTCTGCTCGTCGGTGTCCGTGTCCGTGGGCGCGTTGATGTACAGGACGAGGTTCGCCCCCTGGGCCTGAAGGTCGTCGAGATCCTTCTCGTCGCTGGTGTAGCTGAACCAGGCCAGCGGGAAGAAGGGCTTGCCGTCGAGCGGATCCAGCCACGGCCGGCGCGGGAAGTCCGCCGCGGCGGAGGTCGAGGCCCCGGGCGCGGGAACCGCCACCACCGGCGAGGCCGGGTCGCCCGGTTCGGCGGCGGCGATGCGGAACCCGATGTCGTGGACATCGGAGACCGAGGAGAACACGGGATTGCGCATCGGGTCGTTCCGCCCGGCGTCGTCCGTGTCGAAGGCCCCGCCCCGCAGCGTGCGGAGGAACGGCGGGTTCAGCCCCTCGGTCCACTCGGCGACGTTGCCGGCCATATCGAAGGTGCCGAACGGCCCGGCCGCCCGGGCGAAGAACCCCACCTCGGTGGTGTAGCGCATTGGATCGAGCAGGCCTCCGGAAAACCCGTTGGCCGCGTTCGACGAGGCGGGATCGCGGCCGGGCCTCTCGTCGGACCGTGTCGGATACCTCCAGTAGCCCGGGCCTCCCGGCTTGGCCGGATCGAAGTAGGCGGCCTTGTACCACTCGTCCTCGCTGGGAATGAAGAACCGCGCCCCGGGATTGCGGCGGATCCTGCGGCCGTCGGTGCCCCGGTATCCCGCCAGCGTGTAGGCGCCGGTCTCGGTGTCGCCATCGCCCTGCCCGTTGTGCAGCCAATTGCAGAAGCGGCAGGCGTCGAGGAAGCTCACGTGGGTCACCGGACGGTTCGCCCGCTCGGTCGGGACCGAATGACGGTAGGCTCCCTTGTCGCCCTCCCGCCGGATCTCGCACCGCGCTCCCTCCCCGGACCTCTGGCTGTCCATGTCGTTGTACCAGAGGTTGCCGTCGTCGTCCGCCTTGGCCTTGGCGTTGAGGAACTCGACGTACTGGGAGGTCGTGACCTCGTGACGCCCGATGCGGAAGCGATAGGCGACCGAGCCCCGGCCGTTGGCATCCGGCGGGTTTCCCGGATGATCGACCAGCACGGTTTCGAGGCTGGTGACACCCGCCGGCAGGCGGAACACATCAGCCCCGAAGCAAGTCATCGACAGGAGGGCGAGACCTCCGGCCAAGGCCTGTGGGAGGACGTTGGGAGACATGGAGTTTATCATCCCGCCAAAGCCGCCCGCGGGCAAGCGGGCACTTAGGCGCGACACTCCGCTCCCGCATGAACTTCCCGGGCGGACGGGCGACCAACCGACCGGCACGGCACGGGAAAGTTGCTTTCCTTTTGGCCGGGAGGCGCTAGCGGTCTGTCGACGTGAACGAACCGGCATCACCCCGCCAACCGCCCGCTGACGCATCCCAACCACCGAGCCCGGGCTCCGGCCCCCGGGCGGCAGGGTTCCCCTGGTTCCCGGTGGTGGTTCTCGGGCTGGTGGTCGCCGGCGTCACCGGGATGCAGTGGAAACCGGAACTCGAGCGCAACCTGCGGGCCTGGGCGACGGCCGCCCTGGGCCTGCTCGGGGCCGTGTTGCTCCTGCTGTGGTTCCTCGCCTCGTCCCGGTTCCGGGCCCGGACGCGGCTTCTTGGCCTGGCCGCCGTGGTTGTCTGCGGACTGATCCTCAAGGCGTCGCTGCGGTTGGACGGCACCGTCGACGGCACGGGCCTGCCCCGGTGGGTTTGGCGCGGGAACGTGCGCAGCACCGCGAGCGTGGCCGCGACTGAAACCCCAAACGCCGCCCCGAACGCCGCCCTGGTTGCGCCCCCGAAGACCCCGGGGGTCGATCCCCGCCCGGCCACCCTGCCCGGCCTCGACGACGTGCCGCAGTTCTTCGGCCCCGACCGATCGGGGGCCCTACCCGTTGCCCGCTTCTCGACCGACTGGACCGCCCGCGCCCCCAAGGAACTCTGGCGGCGGCCCATCGGGCTCGGTTGGTCGGCCTTCGCGGTCGTCGGCGGACGCGCCTGGACCCAGGAACAGTCCGGCGACGACGAACAGGTCACCTGCCTCGACTTGGCCACCGGCCGCACCCTCTGGAGCCACGGCGAGCGCACGCGCTTCTCCGAATGGCAGGGCGGCGACGGTCCGCGCGCGACCCCGACGATCCAGGGCAACCGGGTCTACGCCTTCGGCGCCACGGGCCGACTGCGTTGCCTCGACGCCACGGACGGTCGACCTCTCTGGAAACGCGCGGTGCTCGAAGAGAACGGCCTGGGCAACATCACCTGGGGCACCAGCGCCTCACCGCTCCTCGTGGACGACCTCGTGGTGGTCACCGGCGGCAGGGGTTCCGGGGCCGTCCTGTTCGCCTACCGCCAGAGCGACGGCACTCCCGTCTGGAAGGCCGGCTCGGGCGACGCGAGCTACGCCTCCCCGGTCGTGGCGACCCTCGTGGGCCGTCGGGTCATCCTCTCGAACAACGCCGCGAGCCTCACCGCGCATGATCCGGCAACTGGACGCCTCGTCTCCGAGCACGCCTGGGGCGGCGGCAAGTGGCCCAAGGCCTCGCAACCGGTGGTGCTGCCGGGCGACCGGGTGTTCGTGTCGGCCGGCTATGGCATGGGCTGCCAGATCCTCCAGGTGACCGCGGCTGCAGGATCCCCGGGCGAACCCGCAACGCTGAAGGCCGAAACCGCCTGGAAAGGCCTCACCCTGAAGACCCAGTTCAACAGCCCCGCCCTGCGCCAGGGTTTCCTGTACGGGTTGGACGACGGCCTTCTGGCCTGCGTGGACGCGGGCACGGGTCGGCGGCTGTGGAAGGACGGCCGCTTCGGTTCCGGCCAAAGCCTCCTCGTGGGCGACGTGATCGTGGTGCAGAACGAGAACGGCACCGTGCATGCCTGCGCCGCCAGTCCCGACGGGTTCCGCGAACTGGGCCGGATCCCGGCGCTCACCTCGAAGACCTGGAACCACCCCACCGTCGCCGGCCGCTACCTGCTGGCGCGCAACGACCGCGAGGCCACCTGCTGGGAACTTCCCGCCGCCGGGCGATGACCGGGACGGGCCGATCCCCGTTCCGGCCGAGGGATCCCGTGCCACGCCGACGCCCCCCCGGAGGCTCTTCCCGACGCTTCACCACGGGCCCCGTGGCAAGTCCCCGAAGGCCCCGGATCCGGACGATGATCTGGCGGCCCCCGGCGTGGTCTGCGTGCGGTTTCTCCCAAGGGGTTCCTGAACCAAACCGTCCCGGGGCCGGGATCCGGCCCAGCCGGCTCAGACCAGGCCACGGATGGGCTCGCCGCGGGTGATGGCCTCGATGACGCGCTGGGAGACGCCGGGGAGCAGGCGGGCCTGCCCGACATCCATGAGCGAGTGCATCACGGTGGCGATGAGGTCCTTGAGCGTGATGGGCTGGCTGGCCGGCTCTCCGCCGTCGCGCGACGACTGCCCGATCACCTGCCCCATCTTCAAGCCACCCCCGTACACGAGCAGCGGGGCCAGGTTGCCCCAATGGTCGCGGCCGCCGTCCTTGTTGATCGTGGGGGTGCGCCCCATCTCGCCGCAGCACACCAGCAGGATCTTGTCGGAGAGACCGCGCGCCTCGACATCCTCGATGAAGGCCGACACGGCGTGATCGAAGGGCCGGCCGACGTAGTCCATGCCCACGGTCATGGGGGCGTTGTTCACGTCGGCGTGCATGTCCCAGATGAAGCTGGTGGTCACCGTCACGAAGCCCGCCCCGCGCTCGCAGAGGCGACGGGCCAGCAGCAACTGGCGACCCAGGGTCAGGGCGTTGGTGGCATAGTGCTCGATGTTCTTCCAGCGCGGGTCGATGCGCGAGCGCGGCAGCAGTGCGGCGGTGTCGTACCGCTCGATCCATCGGGGGTCTTCCCGGGAGAGGTCGAAGGCGTCGAACACCCCGCGGTGCAGCAACTCGAAGGCCTTCTGCTGGAGGCCGCCGAACTCCTGCACCGCCGCGCGGTCGTCCATCCAGCGCCGCCACTGGTCCACCGATTTCAGCAGCGCCTGACGGTCGTGGAAGCGCCCCTCCGGCAGGTTGATGCGCAGGTTCTGCTGCAGGTCGCCCCCGGCCCCGGGCACGAACGGCGCGAAGGCGCGCCCCAGGTCGCCGGTTCCCTCGAAGTTGCCGAATTCCCGCACGGCATCCTGCGCCTTGGGCTCCACCGATCGCGGGAAGAGGGCGATGTTGGTCGGCATGGCCGAGTCGGGCCGGTTCGGGCCGGCGATGCTCGAGTAGAGCGAGCCAAGGTTGGCCTGAAGCGTGTCGACTCCCACGATGGGCTTGATGTCGTGGTTGCCATCGCCGGTGGCGAACGAGCGCACGATTGTGAACTTGTGGGCCAGCCTGGCCAAGCGCTCGAAGGTGCTGCCGAAGGTGATGCCCGGCAGCGTGGTGGGGATCTCGCCGGTGGCGCTGCGCACGTGCGACGGCGCGTCCATCTGCGGATCGAAGGTCTCGAACTGCGAGGGTCCTCCGTGCATGAAGAGGAAGATCACCGAGCGGTCCTTGAGCGGGTTGGTGGCCGCCCCCCGATCCGCGCCGATCGCCCGAACCCCGGCGACCGGATCGGCCCCGGCGGCACCGACGCCTTCCGCCGCCGCTGCCGCACGCACGCCCAGCGTGTCCGCGAGGTTCAGCCCGCCCAGCGCCAGCGCACCGGCCTGCAGAAACTGCCGCCGATGCCATCGCCCACCCCGCCAGAACTGGTCCTGAACGGTCAGCATCGGTGTCGTCGTGGGAACGGAAGTCCCCGGGTGAAGGCGGCCATCATGGTGGGTCTGGGGAGACCGTACGCACGGCGTGGCGGGCTGCCAAGTCGCCGTCCACGGCCTCGGGCGGGGGCTGACCGGCGGCGCAGGAACTCCAAGGCGGGTCGGTTCCGAGGCGTGTCCCGTCCCCTTCCGGCGGTCACGGATCATGGTCCATGGACCCCCTTCGTTTGCTGGGGTTGTTCACTTTCGAAGTGTCCGGTGGTGAAAGTCCGGCTAGGATCTATCCCATGTCGCTGAGCGAAGCCCCCAGAACCGCCAAGTGGCCCTACCTGCTGGCGGACATCGTCCTCGTGGCCGTCGCGGCGACGGTGGCCTCGAAGGCCGCGCCGGTCTGGACCTGGCGGGAGATCGCCCTCGTCGGCGGTCTCACGGGCCTGGGGGCCTGGATCTTCATCCAGCCCTTCGCGAAGGACCACGAGGCGGCCGTGAAACTCTTCGAGCAGGTGAACCTGGCCTCGGCGACCGAGAGGCTCGGGGCGCTCGACCGGGCCGCCCAGCAGATCACGGCCGCCACCGCGCAGTGGCAGGAGATCCAGGCGTTGTCGTCGAAGACGGTGAACACCGCAGGCACCATCGCCGGCCAGATCGCCGCCGAGGCCAAGGGATTCTCGGAGTTCCTCAGCCGCTCCAACGACGGCGAGAAGGCCACCCTGCGGCTGGAGGTGGAGAAGCTCCGGCGCAGTGAGAAGGAGTCGCTCCAGGTGGTCCTGCACCTCATGGACCACTGCTTTGCGCTCTTCCAGGCGGCCGTCGCCTCGGGCCAACCCCAGCTGATCCAGCAGCTCGGCCACTACCGGAACGCCTGCATCGACGTGACGCGCCGCGTCGGCCTGCTGCCCTTCGAGGCCCAACCGGGCGAGGCCTTCGATCCCGAGCGCCACGAGGTCGCCGACGGGGCCGAGGCCATCCCGGGCGCGCTGGTCGGGCGCACGGTCGCTTGGGGCTACACCTTTCAGGGCGTGGGCATCCGACGCATCCAGGTCGCCCTGCAATCCGCGCCGGCGACGGAAGCCGCTGCGGAGCCACCAGCCGCCTGACCCATCGACGCCTCCAGACCACCCCGCTCCCACGGGTCTGGAAGACGCATCCTCCGGGCCTGTCCGCTTCGGCGGCGCCGACGGCCTCACCGCCTTGACCATCACCAGGATCCCTCGGCGCAGGACCCCTCCAGAGTCTCCGGCACTCAGGCCAACGGCCGCGGATAGTCGGGGAACAGGCGGACATCGATCGCCTCCATGCCGGCGGCCCGGATGGATTCCATGCCCAGGTTGGTGTCCTCGAAGGCGCGGCACCGGGCGGGATCGACCCCCAATTGACGGGCGGCCTCGAGGAAGATGTCGGGTGCCGGCTTCTGGCGGACGACATCCTCGCTGGTGACGATGGCCCCGAACCAGTCGTGGATGCCCAGATGGCGCAGCACCGTCGGGATGCCCGGTCGTGAACCGCCGGTGGCGATGGCCATGGGCAGCACCCCGAGGTGTCGCCGGGCGATCTCCACCACCGGCTCCACCGGCCGCACCTCGTGCAGGAACTCCAGGTAGGCCTCCTCCTTCTCCTTGGCGACGGCCACCGGGTCGAGGCCGCGGATCCCCTGCTCCTCGAAGAGCATCCTCAGGATGTTGCGACCGGGGACACCGCCCAGCGCGTAGAACCGGGTCTCCGGGAAATCGATGCCGTAGCGACGGGTCACCGACTGCCAGGCCCGCCAATGCAGGGGCATGGTGTGGGCGACGGTGCCGTCGCAGTCGAAGATCAAGGCCTGGGGCGATTCGAGGGTGGGCATGGGAATCCGGTGGGAGTTCAGGCTTCGATGGCCGCCAGTCGGCGTTTCACCTCGTCGTCCATCAACGGGTCGAGGATGGGATCGAGGTCGCCTTCCATGAAGGCGGCCAGGTTGTAGAGGGTCAGTTCCAGCCGGTGGTCGGTGACCCGGTTCTGCGGAAAATTGTAGGTGCGGATCTTCTCGGAGCGTTCGCCCGTGCCGACCTGGTCCTTGCGCTGCTGGGCGTACTTGGCGTTCTCCTCGTTCATCTTGCGCTCCAGCAACCGCGAGCGGAGCACCATCATGGCCTGGGCCTTGTTCTGCTGCTGGGAGCGCTGGTCCTGGCAGCGGACCTCCAGGCCCGAGGGCTTGTGGAAGATGCGCACGGCCGAATCGGTGGTGTTGACCCCCTGCCCTCCGTGGCCGCCGGCCCGGCAGACGTTGATCTCGAGATCCTCGGGCTTGATGACCACGTCGACCTCCTGGGCCTCGGGCATGACCGCCACCGTCACCGTGCTGGTGTGGATGCGCCCCTGGGCCTCGGTCGCCGGCACCCGCTGCACCCGGTGCACCCCCGACTCGTGCTTGAGCCGCTTGTACACGTCGTCGCCGGTGATCATGAAGATGACCTCCTTCATGCCGCCCAGGTCGGACGGGCTCGAGTCCATCGGCTCGATCTTCCAGCCCCGGTCCTCGGCGTAGCGGGAGTACATCCGCAGCAGGTCGGCGGCGAAGAGCGCGCTCTCGGCGCCGCCGGCCCCGGCCCGGATCTCCAGGATGGTGTTGCGGGAGTCGGTGGGGTCCGGGGGGATGATCCCGCGCTGGACGGCGGCCGTGAGACGCACCTCCTCGGCCTCGAGCCGGCGGACCTCCTCGGTCGCCAGGGTCGCCATCTCGGACCCGGCCGGTTCGCCCGCCAGGAGCTCCCGGTTGTCGGCCAGATCCTGCCGGACCTTCAGCCAGGCGTCCCCGTCGGCCACGAACTGGCGCAACCGGGAGTGTTCGCGGGTCAACTCCTGCCCGCGGACCGCGTTGCTGAAGGCATCCGGGGCGCCGAGGAGCGCCTCCACCTCGTCGAAACGCCGGCGGAACTTCTCGATGAACGGCAGGAGGTCCATGGTGGTTCAGGATCCGGGACACAGGTCGGCCCCTGGGGCGGCCCGCTGCGGACGTCGCGGGAGAGACCGGGCAAAAACAAACCGCCCGCGGATCGCTGGGAGCGACCGGCGGGCGGTTGTCGGGCCTGCGGCTACTTCTTCTTCTTCTTGCCGGCGGCGTCGGCCAGGGCGGCCTGGGCGGCCTGGGCGGCCTGGGTCTTGGCCAGGCGCTGCTGGAACTTGTCCACGCGACCGGCCGTGTCCACGAACTTCTGCTGGCCGGTGTAGAAGGGATGGGTGAACGCGCTGATGCCGAGCAGGTAGAGCGGGTATTCCCGGCCGTCTTCCCACGTGGCGGTGAGGTTGGTGTTGGCGCAGGACTTGGACAGGAACGACTGGCCGGAGGCCGAGTCGCGGAAGATCATCGTGCGGTAGTTTTTCGGATGCACATCAGCTTTCATGGCAGCAAAGAACCCAAAGAATGAGGGATTACCCACCCAGGAAACAAGCCTTGATTTGAGCAATTGCGCCGCTCGCAGCCATTCAGAGGAACCCATCGGCGTCGGAACCATGGCCTTCCGGTGACGGTTCCAGGGCAGGTCGACAAAACGCTTCCTTGGGCGGGGCGGGTCTGGAACGGCCGTCGGGCAGTCTATGAAACCATCCACTTTTCTCCCGCATTGGGGACTCGCGGCCACCTGCCTGGCGGCCCTGCCCCAACTCGCCTCCCAGGCCTCCGACTACGCCAAGGCGGTCCTCGCCGACGGACCGGCGGCCTACTACCGCC
>Ga0194119_10001347_pt1 | contig 44992 bp, 31 predicted proteins | sample TA2MahC100mmetaG_FD_148620 | JGI IMG/M metagenome (GOLD analysis project Ga0194119, IMG submission 148620) | Freshwater microbial communities from Lake Tanganyika, Tanzania - TA2015018 Mahale Deep Cast 100m | ecosystem: Environmental > Aquatic > Freshwater > Lake | place: Tanzania: Lake... | reverse complement strand
TTAATAACATCAGATAGTTCATTTGGAGACGCATCTTGCATCACCATGCCAATAAATTCAGACGAATCCATAAAATTACTTACAAAATCTTATATTATTTATAGTTTATTAATCTTATTAGTTTTTAATTTGTCCGCTTCTGGTGCTTTTTTTACTTCTGTTCCCTTCTTTTTAATATCAGGATCAGTTTCATTTTTACCCAATCCAATCTCAAGATCTTTCATATTTTGAGTTTGAGTTTTCTTGATTAGTTGTGAACCAACATCCTTGACATAATCCATAGTCATGCCAGTTGCGGGATCAATTTGAGGAACTGGAGGTGGAATAATTCCTGTTTGACGCTCCATATCTATTTGACCATTAATGTCAAGAATATCATCCTCACTTTGACGAAGAATTTTACTTCTTACATAATAAGTTGAATAATACTTACCGATATAAGGTTCTACTTGCTGCAAGAGCGCAACACGCTCCTTCATTAGTTCAGTTTCTTTTAATTCTGCAAAATGATTATCATAAACATAGTCATATTGAATATGATCACTCATCAGCTCCCAATCTTGAGGAGTGATAATATTTTTAAGAATGAGTTGTGTCTTCAACATATCATGAAAGATATTGCTGAATCTTTTGCGAAGTCTTCCAACAAATCTTGAGAACATAATTTCATCTCTCAAAATTTCAGAAGATCTTCCAAGATTAAATCCACCATCAGCAGCAATTCTAGATTCTGGAATACCTAAAGATCTATAAAGTTTCTTTTGGAAGTATTCAATATCTGCAAGTTCGCCAAGATTTTGACCACCAGGAAGAGTTGTGATTTCTGTACCACGACCACCTTCTCTACGAGGTAGCCAGAAGTCTTCCATCATACTTGTAAATTTTTTATCATCACGGACTTCTCCAGTTGATGCATCATATACAAGCTTATTTCTGTATCGTGACATAACATCACGAAGATATTGCTCTGCTTTAATTTTGGGAAGATTACCTACATCGATATAGAAAATTCTACGTTCTGGAGCACGAGATAATCTGTAAATAACAAGTGAATCCTCAATCATGCGAAGTTGATTGAGAGACTTAATTGCTTTATGAAGGTATGATAAAATAGTCATTTTGTTACGATCTACAAGACCAGATGTAACAAAAGTAACTGCATCTTTTGAAAGTTTTACTCCTTTACCATATCCGCTTGCACCAGTGCTATATCCTTGAGACTTTGGGGTATAAACAAAATACTCATCAACTTCTGGATGATCTAATTTTTCTACTCCTATTTCTCTAGCTATCATATTTACGTTCTGAATATCAAGCACACCTTTGCCTTTTTGCTTGAGTTCACGAACATATTTAATTTTCAATGAATCAATATATCTAATTTCTTGAATACCATTTTGGGGGTTGTCAAGATCGATGACTTTATGGTAGTATACTCTACCATCAATATACCAATTTCTAAAAATTTCATGGGCTTTTTTATCAAAATCCATGAGTTCTTTAATATATTTAAATTCTGCTCTAATTAGTTGCTTAATTTCTTCAGGAACTTGTAAATTAGAAAGTTCAATTTCTACTGGAGAATCATTTAAGTCAGACACAATAGCTTCATTTACAATATCTTCAATAGCTTTATCTGCCTCTGGATGTAGAGACATTTCACGATACCTTTTAATAAGATCATATTCAGTTTTATATACACCTTCAATATCTACATATTGACCATAAAAACCTGAAGTAATATAGTAGTCAACCCCGTCCTCATTATTAGGAGGAACGGGGGACACTTGCTTTTTAGGCTTTTTATAACCGTCATCAATAGAGAAACCAAATAGTCCTGCCATTATGTTTTTAGGTAACTTTTACTTATTTATTACTTCACTTGAAGGTCATTATTACCATTATAAGCTTCCCACCACTGAACTTGAAGGTCTACAGTGAATTCTTCAATTTGATTATTTGCATCATATGCAAGACCAATTGCAGAAACATTAGTTGGAAAAACACCATACATGTGATAAGAACGAAGTCTGGGAATCGTATCAGCACTGGTAATTGCTGTTTGTGTTAACGGTCTTCCTAATTGATGTACCCAAGCATCTTTTTGATATGATGTTGGATTGACTTGACCAGAGTTATCGGAATGTTTATTGATCCAGTTCATCCAACGTTCAAATGCATTTCTTACAGTAAAATCTTGATCATTGATGACAGTAATTTGCCAAGGATCAAAAGTTCGGTCTCCTGCAATTTGTAAAACGCGACCTCTAAATGGAACTGGAATTGGTGTAATTGTTGATGCGGGTAATGAAGTAGCCTTTACTAAAAATGTTAATTTATCAGATAATGCAGTTGCACTGCTATCAGAGGGTACTGCTTCTGTGGGAAATGCTAAAGTGATTTCAAATAAATTAGGACGAGCACCACCTCCAGTGAGTCTTCCTTTAAAATTATCTAAAAATCTTCCGTCACCACCTGTATTAGGTATTGTTTGAATATTGGTGGAATTCTGAGGCATTTTAGTTCTCCAGTATGATTGTTAAAGGTAGATTAAACACGACCTGCAATTTCCTCAAAGGAAACTCCAGTTCTTGTAGCAACAAAGGTTAGCCCAATGAAGTTGATGCTACGGGCAGGTTTGATAAAAATGTCAGCTCTAAATTCATTAGCATCAATAACATCTGGTGTATTATTTGTTTCATCACAAACTGCTAAGAAGTCTGAAATACCTCTCTTGGCTTGTACATCACGAAGATATGGCTCAACAATGTTTAAGAAGTTAGATCTTGTAATTGAATCGTTAAATTCAAAGAGTTGATCTCTAGCAGCAGCTTCAAGACTTGCCTCAATAGTAATAAACAATCTTCTAACGTTAATCCTATCAAAAGCAGATGCCTGTGCAAGACCAGTCTTGTCACCAAAAAGTATGATACCCGAACCTGGAGAATAAATAACAGGATTTACACGCTTGGTGTATAACTGATCTCTTTGTACTTGTGTTGGATTATATGCAAGTTTAACTGCATCATTAATTACTCCGCGAGTTGAACCTGCAGGTGAGAACCATGAGAAATCATTAATTGTAGTTCTGCACATGCATCCAGCAATATCAGCATTCAGGGGGACATATACAAATTTGTTATTAAATCTATCAAACATATACTTATACCCACTATCAAATACTGCATACGATGATGATGATAATCCATCAAAGAAATCAATAATATTATTTGTTTGTGTTGTAGTATTTGTCACATCTACAATCGCAGATCTATATGGTGAAATTACTGCAACACAATCTTTTCTTAGAGTTGCAATTGAAATTAGTTCATTTGCCTTTGCTTGTGTTGTAAATTTATCAGTAAATCCAGGTCCCATAATTAAGAAATCGACATCATATTCTCTTACATTATTGTATAGTTGATATGATGAAATTACATCAGCTAATGTAGCAGTATATCCTGGAGTGATATATGTAGTAGCACTTCTAGTGGTATATGCATTACCACCTAATAGAACTTGTGTTCTATTACCAGAAACATTAAAGTTAATTCCTTGTGTGCGCTGTTGCCAGTTATTACCTGCAGTTCCATTTAACGTAGAAGCTACTTGATCACCTAATTCTGCTCCACCATAAATGTAGTTTGAATTATTGGCTAATGCATCTTTGTAGTAAATTTTCTCTTGTGGAGATAATTGTGCATCAGATGCTTTTGATAATCCAACCCACCTTTCAATAATATTGCCTGAAGTTCCAGAAAGTCTTCCAGTATCATCAATAACTACGATATGAATTTCATCATTCTTAGATGCTCTATTTGTTGCATAAGCACTTGTACCAGGCTTAGGTGCAATTTGATTCCAATAAATTGTACCATTAGAAATGCCTAATGTTTGAGTATCATACCAATCGGCAACTCCAAATGAAGATGATTGGAGAGAATTTGTTGATCCTATGCCTGAAGCAGTTGATGTATTTCCAACGGAAATTGAAGATGATGAACTAAATGCAAATGTTGAGTATGCTACACTAGTTTCAGTTCCAGCTGAACTTACTCTAGAAAGAACTTTAACAAAAATTGAACTATTACCAACACCAGTAATTACACCCTTTAAGTATCCAGTAAATGATTCTGTAGAACCACTACTAACAATGGTTGTACTTAAAGCTTGAGTAACTGCAACACCAACTTGAGGTGCATATTGGGTGGTTGGAACATTTCGTGTAAATGTTGCGCTAATTGTTGTTGTAGCAAATCCAACGTTGGATACTGCAGAAGAAAGAACAATTGAGCTATTTCCAATACCAGTAATTGTTACTCCAGCAGGAATGTAGCTACCAGCAACAAAGTCACCGACTTGTAATCCAGTAGTCACAACACCTACGTTAGTATCTCCCTCAACATCGGTTGTAATGTCTGTAACTCCAACACCAGTCAACACATTAACTGTTTGATTGCTAGTGTGTACTCCAGAAACGATTTGGTCTGCCAAGTTATCAATTGTACATACTATAAGATCGTTAGCCCATGTACCAGGGTTTTTTGCAGCCCAATGCCATGAAGCAGAAGTAGAGTGATTTGTAATATAATCTTCGTAATTTTTAATTTTTAAATTAGTTAGTGAAGAACCTCCACCAACTGCAGGCACGTTTGCGTTACCTAAATTTTCATTATCACAACGAACTACTCTTAATGAACCACCGTATGAGAGGTAGTTAGATGCAGAATACCAATATTCGTAATGTCCATCATTTTCTGCGGGCTTTCCAAATACTTCGATAAGTTGCTGTTCGTTTTCAACTAAAACAGCATCACTTACAGGTCCTTTTTCAAAAGGAGCAGCTATTGCACCAACAGTTTCAATTGGTACTCCTGCTCTTCCAATCGTTAAGTCAACTTCTCTTATTTTGACGCCAGGTGAAACTAAACCTAAAGCCATCTTGTTTCCTCTAGTAAACTTTCAGATCTATGAAATATTTATAATTTAATCTTTTTCTAATGGGGAAACATTACATGAACAATTTACCAGTCAGGATATTCCCATTTATCAAATATTTTATTTTCTAATCTATTTACAGTAATACGTTGTATAGTACAGTCTTTACATTCATAAGAATATGCTGATGGATAAGATCCACGATTTTTGCGGGTCAAATAAAAGTCGGATAATAAATTTTTAAATTTTTTACAACTTCTACATTGCCTTTCAACAAACAGTAGATGTTCTAATTCTATCTGTTTGTTTAAATCCATTATCTATAATCCCACATATATGCCCTATCACCATATTCATCTAAGTTCCATTTTTCCTCAAAAATATAATTTTTATCTTTTGCAATTAACCATCTATCACCAGTATTTTTCTCAACAATTTCATTTTCATCATCATCAAGACCATCAAGAATAAATCCAAATGGTGCCATATCTTGTTCGATTTGATTTTTTTGTTCTTCATATATTCTTTTACGAACATCATTCTCAGTCATTTCCTTGAAATATGGTTGAACAACTAACCATGCAAAAATAACAAGACACATCGCTAAGTCGTCATTACAACCCTCTTCAGCTTCAAATGATTGATTTCTCTGAATGAACGTTGTAAGTTCACTAATAACATCATAATCATTAAAAATTAATTTATCATCCTCAATCATGGTCTTTAAATTTGAGCAGCCGACTTTCTTTACAGTTTTACTCATCTTTAAACCAAGTTGTGATTTAGTTCCAGAAAATCCTTGTCCCACAATTTGACCAGCTCTACCTCGCATTGCAACCATAAGTAAATTATCATATTCAAGATCAAATTGTAGGATTGAAGCAACTTGATCGCCAACGTCGTTGGTTTCAACCAACACGTAAGCCTTATTATATGCAGTTGCTACTTGTTCAATAATGCTTGGAAACAGCATTGGTTTAATTTCATTATTACGATACTTAGCTACAATTTTGTACGGAAACTCAGTAATATCAAAAACAACAAATGCTGAATAATCGTGTGATACACCTCTAGCAACGTCTACTGTAATAATATAATTATGTTCCTCTTTTGATTCCTCATAAACATCCAATCCTTTATTTGATTTGAATGGATCCTCATAAACCAATGACTTTAACTTTGCAGCAGAGATAAGAGTGTCAACAGATCCTAAGAATTCACACTCAAATTCTTGAGAGAATTGTTGCTTAGACGTGTTTGCAATAGTCTGCTCTTTCCACTCGGCATCACGACCAGGAACTTCTGACCAATGAACCTCAGTTGTTACATACTGGTTCCTACCACGCTCAGCATCATGCCAAAGTCGGTAGAAGTGATTCATGCCCTTGGGGGTAGAAACGATAATTACCTTTGTAGATGTACCAGATGAAATTGTAGGATATACTGAACTAAAAAAGTCGTCAGCAATATGATTAGGAATGAACGCAAATTCGTCCAAGAAGATAATGTTGAATGACATTCCTCGGACAGCAGAACTGGAGGTAGATGCTGCCATAATCTTGGAACCATTTTCCAAGGTTAAACTTCCTCGGTTCCATGCTATAATACCCTGCTGCATCCAACGAGGAAGATTTTCATAAGCTGTTTGAAGTCTTTCTAAGAGTTCTCTTGCGGTTGATGCTTTGTTTGCCAGAATACCAATATTAACATTATCATTGAACACTGCATAGTGAAGGAGATAAGAAACTACTGTCGTAGACTTACCTGTTTGACGAGGCATTTTGCAAATATTAAATCTATTTCCATGGAAGTTTTTAATCAACTTCTCTTGAAATGGATACATTTCAAATGGAATTAATCCTTTATCAACGTTTACAATTTGTACATGATTTCTTGCAAAATATACAGGATCTTGCTTACACTTAATGAATTCTTCAATCTGCCCAGCAGTGAATTCAATCGGCGTATTAGCTTTTTTTAGATTAGGATTGCCAAGATAAATGTTATCACTCATATAATTATCTTAATAAATTTTTCTCCACTGATCAGCAATTCCAAGCTCTAAGGGACTTATTAATTCTGCTATTAGGATCGCTGGCAGTTTTCTTGGAGGTTAGCTTTGATTTCATGCCTTTCATGCGAGCACAGAATGATGCTCTACGAGGATTACCTACTTTCTTTGAAGGTGCTTTAAGATCACTTCCAGGATTTTCCCTTTCATAAGACTTCCTTCCTTTCTCGTTAAGTCCACCTTTTTTATTTTGACCTTCTCTACGAGTCCAAGCAGCACCTTCGCCAATAACACCAATATTTAAAAGATAGTTTTTACGACGCTTTTCTGGGGTGTCTAAAGTCATATTTCCAGTATCTTCAGGAATATATTCATCTGCTAGTTTAAGAGGAGGTAATGAAACTACCCTTGATTGTGCTGCCTTTGCTTCACCACCAACACCTCGTCTGGCTAAAGCATCAATTTTTTTTGCCCTTCTTGCAGAACTAACATCTGACATACTATGAGTAATATCAAAACTAGGATTAGATTGCTCATTAGCCACAATGTAACCAGAATTTGCACTAGTTACACATGGATAATATGCAAGAACTTTTGCACCAGGATATACTTTCTGAACAGCAGCATTTACTTCTTGTGAAGAAGGATTTTTTGGTGTTGGGAAGTATATTTTTAATGTATATGTTTTACTCATAAAATTGAGCATAATAGTATACATTTGACCAGATGTTTGGATTACTTTTGCTGATTCAGACATATCTTCTTGATCACTAGAAAGATATTCTGCTGCAGTATCAATAAAATCAGCAGCTCTAGTAATTTTAGATTGAACCCATGCTGGCAACTGTTGATCAGGTTTTTTGATTATTCTTCTTAAAATGTCAACAGATCTTTCAATTTGATCTAACTCAAGACGAGCCATATACCCTTCATCATCCTTTCTTTTGCCAGAGGCAATTTCTTTGTGATCCTCAGTTACTGACGACTTTTCCATCTTTATTTTACGTTATCTTCTTTATTATTTAGAATTCCTTGTTTTATAAGTTTAGATAGTTCTGCTGTAGAACCAACAAATAGTGAATTATTAACTGTAGTTGCCCCAGAATATTTAGAGTCTAAATCTTTCATTTTCTTTTGAAGATCAATCAACTTATCAGTTACATCAGCAACATTTTTAATTAATTGTCCTGCTACTTCATATGCTCTAGGATGATCTGTGCTATTTGCTACATCTAAAGCATCATTAACGGCTTGTTGTCCTTTTTCAATTAAAGAATATAATTGACCTCTAGAATATTGATAATCTTTAATTGAGTCATCTGATGGTAAAGTTTTTTCTATAGAAATATCTGAAACTACTTCAGTTTTAGTAATTTCAGTATCTACATTTAAGACTTCGCTAATTTTATTAAAAGTATCCATAATTTACATCACCACATCAGAACCTTGTGAAGAACTATAAGTTTTCCAATCAGAAAAATCTTCTAAACCTTCATTAAACCCAAAATCATCTCCAGGAATAATAAGAGCATCATCTGCTTGATTAATTAAACCATCATCATTATAATCTTTCAATGCTTTAGGAGTTGCTGTATATCTAATTTCTCTCTTAGCATTTTGTCTATCAACACTAGTATAATAATCAATTTGAACTTTTTTGATTAGACCATCTGAACTATCTGCAATTGGTCCAAATAAATGAGTTTTCATTGTGAAACTAAAAGTATGAATAATAATTCTTGTACTATCAAAATTGGTTTTATCGTAATTATCGTCCCATGTAATACTATCAAGAACCACTGGAGTATCTTTACTCTCTCCAATTGAATCTGCTAAATCAATAGTTACATTAAATGCTGGTTGAAAAAATGGTAGTATTTGTTCTAAAACTTGTAAAGAATCTTCATTTATCTTAGTCATTAAATACAATTCCATTTTTAAATTATATGGAACTGGCATATAAACTTTTCTAACTTTATCATCACTCCCCAAAGCTTTAAATGATTGAGTTATACTTGATTTTCTGGTAGAGTCATATTGTATGCCAGTAAGTTCAAACGACATTCTTGGTAGAGTTAAATTTCCCCTTTTAGTTAAATCTGGGTGTTGTTGAATTCTTGCCAATAATTTTTGAATAGGTGCATACGCTAAAGGAACTTTTATCATAGAAGCTTGATTGCCATCTTCATCTCTATGGCGAATTTCAATATTATTAAACAAAGTTCCAAATGCAATAATATTTCGTCTTATAATTTCGTGATAAAAATAGTTTCCTAACATTAGTAATTACCGAACGGATTTGATTCTGAAAAGTCTAATATATCTATACCAGCTTCTTCAAATTTATTGTTTTGACTATAATTATCATCTTCACCAAAATAATCGATAGATTCAACTTTATACTGTGCAGTAGTTGTAATACCACCATTTTCTAAATCTTTAATTTCACCAATTAAATACTCACCAATCTTAAACCTACCATCAGCACGATATACTTTAAGAATCTTAGTATCATAATCCCAAGTCTTAACAACCGCACTGGTGCTAGTTGCAGAACCAATAACAGTTTGATTTAAATAATAATTTCCAGTTGTAATTCCTGGAGTTTCAAATGTTATGGTAGGTGCAACTGTATAACCACTTCCAGCATTTGTTACATAAACTGCAGTAACTGTTCCTCCTGTTCCAATTCTTGTTTCAGCAATCGCAGTTGTGCCCGCTCCTGGCGGAGCAGAAATTGTAACAATTGGTGGAGTGGCATAATATGAACCATAAGTCGTAAGACCAATTACCCCAATCGATCCTGAAGAGATGCCAGAGGTTGCAATAGCACCAGAACCTCCACCACCAATAAATGATATAGTTGGAGGAGTAGTATATCCTCCACCTGGATTTGTTATAACAATTCGTTCAACTGCAAATATTCCTGGAGATCCAGGATATGAAGTCATAATCGCAACAGCAGTTGCATTTTTACCTCCAAGTGGAGCGGATGAAATTGCTACCGTGGGCGATGATGTATAACCATAACCATCATTGACTAAGTAAATTTTACTTACAACACCATTTGCAATCGTTGTGGCAGCTCCAGCTGTAGATCCAGTTTTAGATAATGTAATCAAAGTATTATACCCAATATCTTCAAAATTATTATCAATGTCTTCAATTGTAGTATTAATAATTTCATCTTCAAACATAAATGGCTCACAACTTAATTGATAAGTATAGAGTTTATTTAATTGATAAAAATTTTCTTCATGTTCTATAAATTTTATTTCATAAATGGTATCATTCAGAGGAAAATATATCAAATCACCTTCTCTTGGTCTAGTTGTAAGATTATTATAATCAGAAGCATTATCCTCCATTAAAGGTGATATAAAATCTTCAAATTTTTCTCTTGATATTATTAAGCTTAATGTATCTGTAACTTGAATGCCAAATTTGCCGAGCATATCTCCACCAGCACCAAACCCATTGTAATTATTTAAATATGCTTCTATAATATAATGATCTGTAAATTTATTTAATATATTTTCTTTAATAATACTATCATTTTTTAAAAACACTCTTGGCATATAATATACATCAATTCCATACATTCTCAACTGCTCATTGATAATGTCTTGAACAAGTCGCTGTTCAGCAAAATTTCCATGTGTAAAGAATTGATTGGTAGCCATATTATCCGATTAAATCTAAGGGTGGTAATTCATACTCAGAAGACATTCTAGTTGTAATTTCGCCTAGTTCATTAATTGCATCTTCATATAATTGTCTTCCGTTTAATTCAATTCCTCCAGGCAGTTTAACACCATTAAATTTAATAAGATTTTGACCCCATTGTTTTTTAATTAATGATGTTAAGTACTTTTTAAGCCAAGAATCATTCCAAATTTTTGGAAAATCTGCAGGATCTAAAATACGATAACAATCAATAACAATATAACTATCAACAGCAACACTAGACCAATTCATATCAATATAAAGTCTATTTTGCCTTTTAGTATATCTAATTTTCTTTTGAGGACTAATTAACCATTGAATAGTTTCTAGATATTCTTTAACCATGGCATAATTTAAAAGTTCAATTGATGTAAAGTTGGACACATCATTCAAGAAAATTTGATATGCAATATTAAACATCCCACTAGAAAATGTACTATCATCAAATCTAAAAATGCCTTCTATACCAATAACACTATCTGGAATTTCAATGTAATTTTTTGATTCTAAGTAATTAAATGTAGTTACTCCAACAGTTTTACTAGTAGTTTCATTTGCCTTTGCTCTATCAATATCATCTTGAGTAATTTTGTACTTTAGATACATTTTTTCAACACCATCAAAATGACGTTCGTTAAAATATTGCAAAGCGTCATCAACAAGATCATCAATTTGATCATCATCCACATTAATTTCTAAGACTGGATAACCAAGTCTTCTTAAACAGTAATCAATGAGTTCTTGTCTATTTGATGGTTTCATTGTTTTTTAGTGTCTAATTCTTGTTGAAGTTCGTTTTTAATATTAATCACTTCATTATACTCTTTCAGTAAACTTTGATATTTTGCCTCTAAAAACGCATTTTCTTTATAAAGAATTGCAATTTTTTGTACAAAACTATTTACCAAAATATTAATGTCAACTTCAGCTTCCATTAATAGCCACCTCCATCTATTGTATCAGTCCATACAGGAACATTAGTTCCTAATTGTGTTGTAAGTATATAGTTAGAAGTACTGATTCCTGTTCCTGGAGCGCCAGTACTATTTAAAAATCCATCAGAATCAAAGTAAGTAATTCCGTATTGACTAATATCTGAAGGTTGATAATATAATCCTTTGATATCTAAATATCCTTTCTCACCACTTACAACTCCATTTGTAATAGTAGCATCTGGAACATATACCCATTTTTTAGTGGAATCTACAAAACCAAAATATCCTTTTTTATTTGCGGTTAAACCAATACCAATTGAAGAATTATTATAATTAAATGAGATACCTCTATCAGTATTTGTATCATAGGCATGGGTAATTACGATTTCAGTGCTTGAAGAAATACCTGCAGTAGTTACACCAGCTATTGAAATTGTTTTATTGAGTGTGCTATAACTAACGATAGTTCTATCAGCGTTTGATACTGGTAGCCCGTAAACATTACTTACAAGATCGCCAGTATTAATTCCAACAACAGAATCTAAAGTTATAATAGTTGAACCAACAGAAACATTACCTTTAACTGTTCTTAGTGATGTTGGATCTCCGAGATTGACAATGATTTCATTTGTACTTAATGTTGTAGAATTTATAATAGAAGATTCGCCATCAACTTGAAGATTACCTTTAATGATAACTGTACCACCAGAATCAAAACCTCCTGGATTTGGATCAATATACAGTACATCACCATATCCAGGTTTTGTAGATATTATATTGGAAGAAATTCCAATTCCACCAATAACTGCACCATTTATTGATGTCGTTACCCCTGTAGTATAAACATCACCAGTAATATTAATTCTAGTTCTTACTGTTTGAACGCCAACATCAAAAGAATCAATTTGATTGTTTGCATCAACCAATAATGCTGAATTTGGGGTTAAAATGCCAGGCTCATGATCTAAAACACCAACATAATACTGACCACCTAATACTATAGCGTTTCCAGTATCATCTCCTACATAAAATCTTCCTAAAGTATCACCAGCAGTTCCAATACCTAAATTTACACTAAGTTCACCATATTGTATAGATGGTGCAGCAGAACTATTTTTAGTTCTTTTAATTTTTATTGTTGGATTGACTTGTCCATCAACTTCGTTAGTTACAACCCATTTACCAGAAGTTGAATTATATCTTAAAAAAGAATTATTAATAGCACCTGTTGTATCAATACCTGTTAATTGTCCAAAGGTATTGAAGTTTGTAATACTTCCAACTACTTTTATTGCATTTTGATCAGCTAATTTTACTTTTATTTGACTCATGATGTTGTAACTCCTGCGGTTACAGTTGCTGTACCTTCAACAACTCTGGTTTTAGTACCAGTACCGTCTGTTAATAAAACATCATAAACATACTTTCCAGGTTTAATTTGTGATGTTATTGTAGAAGCCAAAGAAATTTTAACCTGACCAAGAGTAGGATTTGGAAAACTTACAGCAAACCCTACACTAGTTTTACTTGATGGATGTTTTTTAATTTGTGAAATTCCACTATAAGCTGACAAATTAACAGGGGTGTTATTAACATCCTCTAAAATAAATGAATTTTGAAAATCAGTCCCTTGTGGAATTACGAGATTGACTACTCTGGCTGACATATACCATAACTATCAGGATCCTTTAGTTATTTATAACTTCTGAAGAAGCTGCTTCATAAGATCCTTCAATTCTGCCACATCATTTTTAATGCTTTCAATTTCTTGACGTTCTTGAAGTTTTCTATTTCTAGCATCAAGATAATTTTCATACGCATTTACATCAGTGTTTATAATAGCTTTGGAGTTTGGATCTCTATAAAGATTCGGTTCCCCATCAACTCTAATCATTTCCATATTATGCCAATGCGATTACTGAAAGATCTGCAATTAGAGGAGGTTCTGCTTGATTTGTTCCAGACATGATAATTTTAATCATAAATCCTGTAAATGGTGCTAAATTATCAGCAGTAAATTTATAGTCAGAATATGAATTTGCATCATTATCTGACTCAATATTCTTATCTGGTTTACCATCATCTTGTCCAGCAAATCCTGGGAACAGAACGTATGGTTGTGATGCATCGGGTACATCTGGTCTGAATAATTTATACATTGCACGAATATCACAAGATTCTGGTCTTCTTGCAGCAAATCTTAAATCAAGAGAAGTTGCTGGATTTTGTAATGTAACTTTTTTAGAAACATACACTGCAGCATGTGGATCGCCAGATGGTTGATTAACTCTACTATCTGTGATAAAATCGGTAACAGGAGCGTCAATTCTATTTGTTGTTAAAATCATAGCGACACGATCAAGGTCAATAATAGGACTTACATTTGGACTATCTGTTTCCATAACAAATTCTGCCCATAGCGATTTATTTTTTGGCAAATTGGGTAAATACGCAGTTTCATTAACTTGTGAAGCAACCATTCTTGGAGTATTGAAGTAATTAAGTTGATTCAAACTAATTTGTTGGAATCCCTGATCAATAAATGATACTTCGCTACCAGATACACTTGTTGCAGAAACTGTTCTAATTCTTCCAGAAACTGAAGTTTGTGGTGGAGTTTTAAACTCTACATTTGGTGTAAGAACTTCAAATTGAATATTTTGAGTTGCAGTTGCATCTAATCCACCTGAATTAGTAGTTGCATCAAATCTTAAAATTGGGAATCCATTAGCAACAGAACCATCTCTGACAACACCCTTTCCAGACGCTGTAGTATCCACTTTAATATAATATTCATCGATGCCATTCTTTAACAAAGGATTTGCAGTTGCCAAATCATGAGTTGTATTAATTCTTCTTAAAGATATACTATTTAATTCATACTTATACACATTATCGCCAATATCGTGACCACTGATCACCGAGTTATCAATACCTCTTGTAATTCCAGTTAAAGTAGGTGGAGTTGATGCTGCATCAACTCCAGTGTAAGATAAAATTTCATTATCAATTCTTACATATCCTGGATTTGTTGAAGATACTGATACATTTTCAAAACTTGTAAAGATTCCTACATTAGTTACTTGAATTGGAGTAGTGGCTGTTGAACTATAATTATTTTGAGTAATTTGTACTGGATTAATATCTGGCTGAACGTTTTGAATGATAACCTTATTTGATTTGGAATGCATACAATGATTTCTATGTGAAACTTTAAAATGCAATCCATCAACTGAAGGATTAGAGGTAACTATAACTGGTGTTGGTGCAGTTCCACTATATGTAAATGTAGTTGCAGCACCAGCATTGATATATACAATTTCATTTACTAAATCAAATTCTCCTTGAACATTAGTTAATTGTAAACTATTAAATGCTGATATAATACCAACATTAAATCTTACATTTTCACTCAACTGACCTAATTTAACACTAACTACATCTCCAACAGAATAACCACTACCACCATTAGTTACTGTTGATACCCCTAATAAACCATTAGTAACTGTAACTTGAGCCACAGCACCTGTACCAACACCAGTTAATGATACTAATGGTACGCCAGTAAAAGTATAACTTCCTGTAGATGGAGTTAGTCCAGAACCAACATTGTTTACGGTCAATGCTAATGTGCTGCCAATACCAATTGCACCTGTAGTTGATACTAGTTTAGCAGTAGCATTTAAATTATTGAGTTGAGTAATTGTTACTCCAGGAGAAACTACAGTAGTAATATTATTATTAAGTTTAATTGTTGCATCTCTAGCAATTGTTGTGATTGGATTTTTCTTTAATACTGCAATTTGTTTATTGCCAAGATTCAATACTGGATTATATGTTGCAAATATACCGCCGTCAGTATCAAATTCAGCAGTGTACAATGTAAATTTAAGATCTTCTAATTGGCTAGCATCCCATGTTTCACCATTTTGAGATTTGAATAGTGATCCCAAATATGGTTGTTGAGAAACAATAATCTGCTGGGATTCTGGTTGATTTTTAGTTGATACATCAACTTCACTCATTCTAGAAATCCATGCAAAATAATCACTAGAATCAGTTTGAAGAACGATTGCATATTCTGTATTGTCACTTACATAAATTGGGGCAGGGAACGTAAATTTAGTTGGGATTGAAGCATCTTGAGATATTTCAACATCTGCTGGAGATAAAGTTGCTTCTGCAAATGGTAAAATAGTTGATGTAGGAGATCCTGCAATTACAGATCTGATTTGACAAGAAATGGGCAGAATTGCATCCTTTTTTTGGAAAAACACATCAACAGAAGTTACAAAGTAACCAGTTTCTTCAGAAACTTTGAATGTTTGTGCAATAGGATCTTTATAACCACACTTGGATGGTTTTGTTTTTTTAATTTTAGCTGATTTTATTTCCTTTTGAATTGCATTAATTTCATTGTTAATTGCTTTTTTATTTGCACCTTTTATTTTTGCCTGAGCTTTTAACTCTTTAATCTTAGTTTGTTGAGCCGCAAGGGTTGATGCATAAGCATTATCTTCTGCTGTTACTTTTGCAATAGTCTCATCATATTCACCAGCATTCAGTGGAATAATTCCACCACCTTTAGTTTTAATAAAGTTTTCATTCTTAGCTCTAGTTTTATTATATTCTTTTACCTCAATAACTTTTCCTTCTACTACTTTAGATTCAGATAAAGGTACTTTTTCATATATGGGAATTCTAGTACTAATTGTAGTCTCTTGTACATTATCAAGTTGACCAGCCGCTGTAAAAGTAGCTTCTACTTGAGTAACAATTTCGCCTGGAATGAAATCATTATCTGGATCGGAAGTTAATAAGAAAGTTTTAGTTCCACTTGGGAATTTTGGATTGTTATTGAGTGATGGGTCTGGAATATAGAAAGATCCGATTAGAGTACCAGCTTCGTCTGAAATCAATCTAACATCACTAACTGTAGCTTCAGCTCCACTTGTTAACCCAGTTAATTTCATTCCAGTATAAATGTATCCAAAGAAATTAGAATCTTTTTGATTTTGTAAACTATCAGTATCAACATTTAAAAGTGTAGATGTTGTTGAATATGACGCAGGTAATGATTGAGTTAAATTATATGGATTTTTTCCATAAGTTTCAACTGTTCCATTAGGTTTATCATACTTGTGATTTGCAGTTTGTAACTGGAACGTAATAAATTTACCATTATTTTGTTTAGTTCCTGGAATTCCTATAGATGCGCCATTACTGGTAACGGTTTCACCTGCTTGGAAAATTCCTGAAATCATTTCAATTTCAATTAATTTAGGAAAACAAAAATCAGGGACAGCAACTTTATTAAAAAATGGATAGAATTGAGTACTTGGTTTTAATCTTCTTGCAGTAAATTCAATATTTCTTGCTCTCATGTAAGGAATAACTTCCCTACTTACAACTCTGGATCCAAGATTAATTGTTTCTTTTGATTCGCCCTTAAGTTTAATTTGAGATCCTTTTCTTTCTAATTTTTCGGTTGTTTTATATTCTAGTTCCCACTCCTCTTCCCAAATTGCAACATTTTGAAAAATTGGTTTTCCAGTGTCTTTTGCCTTTTTGTTAGTTGGTGGATAGTTTACTTTTTTATTTTTACTCTTACCTTTAGTTGTAACTTTTTCGGTTACTTGATATGCTTTAGGAACTTTGAGAGTTTCAGCAGTTTTCCCAACTAATGTACTATTTACTAACTCTTTACCAGTCCAAGTTGTCTCCCAAGATCCCCAATCAACTTCACTAAGACCAGTATTAGGATCAATACCTAATCCCTGATTCATGGCATCATATAAACCTTTTTGTTCTAGATTCAAAGCATCCATTACTTTAGTATCAATCCAAGTATCAGATTCTGGGGATAATGATAAAGTACCACTCCAGTTTACAATACTAAATGGATTGACATTTTCTAAACGTGTAGCATATTTTTGTTCAATTCTAGCAGTTTCAGTATAATTAAGGGTGATTAATTTGCCACTTTTTTTAATATTAACACCATCAGTTGTTACATTACTGGCATAGTCAAGATCAAAAGATGTTGTATAGTGTGATGGTCTTAAAATTCCATTTTCTGCATCAATACTTGCTTTAAAGTCTGGATGTGCAATTGTATGTGATTCATGATTTGTAAAACTATCTACAAAGAAACCACTCTTAAATCTATCAAGACCAGTTTGAGCATCTTTGATTGAAAGATTTTTTGTATTTGATTCTAAGAAACTGAGAGAAGTTACTTGTTCAATATTAGAAATTCTATCTTCAAGACGCTCAATGTCTTTCATTGTATATCGTTTATGTGTAATTGATGAAACATAAACTTCTTTTGCATCATATACATATGGGGGCATTGAGATTAAAGCAATATCTAATGCAGATGTTGCTAAAATTGGTTTAACTGGATCTTCCGATGGCGCTCCAGATACAATTTCAAAGTTTCCATTTTTATTTAAATATACTACATCAACTCTTCCGAGATAATATGAATATCCTAAAATAATTTGAGATCCGTTTAAAATAGGATTGGTAACATTTACACCATTTGTTGAAAAATCTCTAGAATTAAATTCAAACGGTGAACGAGTTTCTGTTGATGGATTATATACTTTTACTCTAGGTCTAATATCAATAGCATCAGTTGCTCTCAATGATCCATATACATCTGGAATTGAAGTTCCATATAATGCTGGATCAAAACTTGAATATGCTGTAAAATCACCAGTATCACCAGATGGAGTTGAATAATAATCAAATACAACTGTAACTCTTTTTGTAGGAGGCTCTTGCCCAGGTTTTAAAATAATTCTTCCATAATCTACAAATTCTGCCCTTGCCCCGTTATCAAAACTATACTTGTCTGAAATATCTTTTGAAAATTGATTTAATGTTGCTACTTCTGCTGAAACATCTGAATTAATAAAATCTAAAACCTCACCCTTTGTAAAAACACTCGCATTTACATATACGAAAGTGATAGTTGATGGAGTAGTTGAAATTACTTTTGCTTTTGCCTTTGAAGTCATTCCATTAAATACTTGACCAGGCAAAATTGTCGTTAAGTCACCAACAACATTTGTAACATCGATAGATGGTAGAACTGGGTCGTTCTCATCATAAGATTCATAAATATCCATGATATTTAATACATCAGGCACATAAAGACATAATTCTTTGTCTTGTACTCTAGTTCCGTAAATTGTGCTATAAGTTAGTCCATCATTCAGTGTAGTTGCTCCTACACCAGAACCAACTTTAGATGATCTATTAAATGTTACTGTCGCAGCTCTAACAATATTTTTCTTTTTAGTTGTTAAATTAATTTTGTTAAGAGTTGCAATTAATTTAGCATTTGAACTAGTGCTTTTTGAAAGCTGTGTAATGGTAATACTTTTACCACCATTAGTAATAGATACACTACCAGTTTGAAGAGGTTCTACAGTGCCATCAGTATATGATAATTGATATTCATTTACATTAAATGATTTGAAGAATAAATTAGGATCAGTCTCTACTATAGTTAACGTATTTGAAGCGACATCAGTAATATAAGTTTTTCTAATATTTAAAGACGAATTAGACAAATCTAACGCACTAATATTTGCTGAGGGAAGACCCTCAAACATATCTCTATTTTCACTATTGGTTAAATCTGGTTGTAGAACAACTAAATCATTAACGCTAATTTCAGCAGCAGGTAAATTACCATCAATAATTCCTGTAACACTACTAATTCCAATAACTGTAAATGTTTTTAAATTTGCCGAAATTGCAGAAACTTTATTATATGTTGGATATGGATTACCAGTTTTAGTATATGAAATAATATCACCAACTTTGGGTGCTATTGTAGATGCAGTTGATATACCAATAGTAACCGTACCACCAGAAGTAATTGTGTATTGAGTTGCTGAAGGACCTAAAGATTTTTTCTTGTCTAATATTAAATCTGCAGTAAATACTTGTGATGTTCCCGCATCTACTGAACGAATTGATTTAACATCAGAAAAATCATAATCTCTAACCGTTGTTACAGTAGGAGAAGAACTAATCCCATTAACTGATAGTGATTCTCCAATTAAAAATTTACCTTTGGCGCTGTACAGAGTTAGTGAGTTACTATTTGATACATTAGAATATAAGTAACCAGAAGCTCCACTATTAACACCTTCAATTTTAGCTGGAGCATTTAATGTAATATTGCTACTAATTGTAATGCCTGTAAAAGTTTCAATATCATAAATTTGACATTCAAATTTAGTTTCATCATTAACATATTTTGAATCTGGTGTATAGAAATCATAAAGTCTAGCTACACCAATTTGAGTTCCAGGTAGAGTTGATGGTGAGGAATTATTAACTCTTGAATCTGAAAGTTGAATTACATCTGTAGTTGTAATTCCAACTCTAGGAGTACCATAGACATTATTTACAGCTACACTAGCTGCTGAATCAAACGTTAAACTATAATTTGATACGCTTTCTGATGTTCTTGGTTTATCGATATCAATTAAAGTTGTTGAAATTTTTTCAATATCATAACCTTCAATATAAGCTTTTCCTGGAGTAATTTCTACAGTTAATACTGAATTTGAAGGTTCTTGCCCACTAGGAGTTGTTTGATTGTCAAAATATACTCCATTATTACCAAGACCATCATTAAGATTTTCTTTTACAAAAACTTCAAATGATTTTACAACATAGTTACCAGATTCATCATAAGTTCTTTTTGCTAATGTATCTCTTAATGCAGAATCGTTTGATTTAGATGGTTTGAAATCTTGTAAATCGCCATTAATGATACGCATTAATTCTACAAAATTTTCATCATTAAAATCATCAAGATCTTTTTTAACTAGAGTTGCAGAAATTTTTAACCTATCTGCACCAGGAGCCGCATAATTTGAAAATCCCTGAGCATTATCATTTAAATTTGCATCATCATACGAAGTAATAATATCCTCTTCAACTAAAAGACCAACTCTTGCATTAGCTTCAATTGAGTACTGATCTAAAATTACTGTTTGAGGTTGTATTTTTACAAAATGCCCTCTTAAAAAGTACACTCCATCATTAATTGAAGCAATAGCAGCTTTTCCAGTTGGGTTTTCTGCAATGACAGTAGCAAATGGTGAATTAGCTTTAATTACTAAATTACTTCCATAAGTAATGTCACTTGAAGTTAGAAGTGTTTCTCCTGGAGAAAATTTACTAGTGCTAAAATCTGTAGTGCTAGAATTTGCGTATCTAAAATATAAAGTATTACTTCCTACCGTGGACTCATCATTTGTAATTGCTAATTCAATTTTTGCTTGAATACCAGAAGTTTGTCCTACAACTATAGTACCAACTAAACTTTTAACATACTCACTTACTTGAATACCAAAATAAATTGAATCTAATCTAACAAAATCAACTCTATTATCATAAGATGTTTGACCTGGGATTACTTTAGCACCTTCTTTAAAAAAGTGCTGCCCAAATCTATCAATCTGATTTTGTAAAATTGATTGAAGCGTCGTTAGTTCTCTAGATTGAATAGGAGTTCCAGGTTTAAATAGAACTCTTTTATAATTTTTATTTTCGTCAAAATCGTCAAAATAAGGACTTACATTGAGATTGGTATTCTGTGGCATCTTAGAACTCTAGAATAATTTTAACGTCTTCTTTTTGATTTGGCGAGCGTATGATTGCAGCCCTGTTATCTATATAGATGATTTCTCCAGAATATTTTTCATTTTCAGGAGTTGCACATCCTTCAATATAATTTTGCCCCAATTTAACAGTTCTAGTATTAACACCCGAACCAACTGTCATACTATTTACAGGAACTGCAGTGGTTCCAAATGTGGTATCGATGACTAAATTACTTCCAACAGTAGCACCTTGAATAATTGTGGTTCCACCAACACCAATTTCTGATGTAAATTTAGACAACTTATACCCAACTGATGTAGATGCTAATCCTACTGGTTGGTAATATTTAAGAACTCCAGTCGTATTATCCCAAGATGCAACAATACCAATAGCAGTCGAACCAATTCCAATTGTCTGTTTAATAATTGTATCAACATCATATTCAACACCACTGATGCTTGCACCAGTAGAATCCACTAGTTTTACTGCATATAATGAACTATATTCTGATGCCGTTAACAATTGTGTTTTGCTTCCATATAAAGTTGGATTTTTAATAATTCCAACTCTAGCAAAATCATTACCAACAATAGTATCTGGATTATTAGGATCTACTTCATATCTAGAATAAATTAAAACTTTGTTTGCACCCAATTCCTTATAAATATCTGCTCCGTGTCCTCCAGGTGGCGGTATGACAACTTTAAACTGTGCAACAGATGTGGTAGCAACCCCAACATTTGTTAAGCCCTGAATAGGGGCTCCAGTAGAAGATCCTGGCGCACCTGGATAAAATTGAATTGATCCATAAGTATATCCTCTACCACCATTCGTGATAGCAATATCTGAAACTTTACCAGATGAATCAATTGCAATTGTTGCCCTCCCGTCTATTCCATCACCTAAAATTGGTACATTTTTAACTGAGGTACTAATTGGTTGATAGCCGTCTCCACGATTTTCAATAATAACAACCTGTATCTTTCCATCTATTGCATTATTTTTAATTTCTTCACTATCACCTTTACCCCAATCTTCAGGAACTGGGATATATTCTGTAGAATCAAATTTAATAATGTCTCTTGGATTAATAGTATATAAGTATTTCCAAATATAACCATCGGCTGAAGTTCCAGCAGCTCTTGGTTCCAAATCTGTAAATAATGGCTCATCAATAGATGGTGATCCGATTGGGTTTTCTGGATTTGAACCATTATTTAAACAAATATAAACTCGATAATCTTGATTAACCACATAATAATTTGCATCGTACAAATTATTGGAACTAGTTATTGGTGATGGATTGAAAACATTATAATCATGGCTATACATTTCGTAGGTAGTTCCTGGACTCCACTCAACCTTTCTAATAACTCTTCTCAAATCTGCAGGATTAATTTTTTTCAAAGAAATCATCGTGTCATGAGCATCGTTCAATGCTTTAAACATATCCTGAGGGGATGGCGGATTATCGTTCCAATCCGTTGTACCAGTGCCAGTCATGGTATCATAGGGATTAGGAACACCAATAAAAGTATAATATGCGTAATTGGTTGAACCAATCCCAGTAAAGGTACTCATAAATGTTTGAGCATTTAATACTCTAAACTGGTCAGAAATTATCGCAGCCATATTTGTCTATAGTTTTTTATCTATTTAGTAGTTAACTTTAAGAGGTGCTTTTCTGAAGACTAGAGGTGCAGTAGAAACACCTATTAATCCAGTATTGCTCAGATTGAATTGTTTTGGATTTTGACGAGAATTATAATCATAAATCTTACCCCAGCTGTACTTAGCACAAGTAAATCCACTTGTTGATCCAATTCCAGAAATTGATTGAACATTACTAAACACAGTTACAATTCCAGAAGAACTACTTACAACATCGTCGGCTCTATAAACATTATCAATAAATGATGAACCAATTGACAGTGTGTCAAACCCCTCAGCGGCATTTAGTGAAGTAACCCCATTACCAACAATACTATTATCAATTACAAAGTAATCGCCAGTTGCAATACCGCTTCTTACAATGTTATCAAAATTAGGATCATTTAAGACCTTATCACTATCAAAATGAAATACAATCATAGGTGAAGATGTACTAATTCCCGAAGCACTAGTAGCAATAGAAACGATATTGCCATAATCACCAGTAACTTTAATATTATCAAGTTTCTCAGAAAATGTTGTTGGAGGAGCTGTTAAAACAATTGCTGGAGTGTTTATATCATAGCCAAATCCAGGATCAGTTACTGTTACACCAGTAATTGTCCCACCCACAGAAACAGTTGCGGTTACAGTTGCTTTAACAATTTCAGAAGATGTATTTGCATACTGAGATGACTGTCCAACTCCGATAATATTAAATAATTCTGTTCCCAATCTTTTAACATCCATACCTGAATTTGTAGTTCTAACCCAATCACTTCCATTGATTGAAACTAAAACTAATTGTGATGAACCTGTAATTAAATAAACATTATTTTTATAAGTCACATCATGCAAATTATACGAGGTAAACTCTGGTTCTGATACATCACTCCAGTTACCTCCACCATCAGTCGATTTTAAAATAGTACCGTTATCTCCAACTGCAATATGAATTCCATTCAAATATTTGACAGATCTTAAATTATTTGAAGTTCCAGACGCATGTGTAGTCCAAACATAACCATCAGAAGATCTAGATATGGCACCATTTGCACCAACGGCTACAAAATTATCTACACCAAATGCAACTGAATTTAATGCATTTGTATTGGCACTTCTTACTATCCATGATGTAGTAATACCAGTAGGAGCTTCAGACACTAATGCAGTACCACCAGCACCGACTGCAACAAATTTATCAAATCCATAATCAACGCCATTAATGTCACCACTGAAACTGGCTGGTGGATAATCAAACGGAATAATACCGCCAACATACACTCTCGATAAGAAAATATTATTATATGACCAAGAGGCACCAGTAGATGAAGTTAATATTGATGCACCAGCACCAACAATAACCCAATTATTATTGCCGTATGCAACTGATTTAAGGTCAACAGTACCAGTGGTTTGGTTGTTCCAATTCGTAAAATTAACACTAGTAGAAATTCCTCCAATATCTCCACATGCAACATATAATCCATTACCAAAATCAAAGCCATTATATTGTTCTACACTCGCTTTAATTTGAGCATTTATCCAAGTTTTTCCATATTGGGGAATTATATCTGCAGTTGTGGATACAGTAACCTCTGGTGCAGAACTGTAACCAAAACCACCATCAGATACAGTATAATTGGTCACTGTTCCTGCAGTAGATACCGTGGCAGTAATTTTAGCAGTTTTAGTTTCTTTTTCGTTAAAAATAATTATTGAATTTTGTGTTTCAAGTAAATCGTCTAATTGTGAAAAATGTGGAAATGCATTTTCTACATATAATTCTTGATCAGTTGTTTTAAATGATTTGATTATGCGAGATGTTGGAATAAATTTGCCTTCAAAAATTGATCTTGCTTTAGAAATATAAACATTATCAATAATAAGATCTGTATTTTGCTTATCAACAGAAATTGTTCTGTAAAATGTTGGATCGGTTGAAATACCAATGTCAATGTAACTTGTGGTTTTAAATTCACTAATACCATTTAAATTTGTTACAACTCTAGGTAATTGTTCAACATATGGTGTTTGTCTAAGCAATCTAACACTATCACCTACTTTTAATTCTGGTTCAATATTAACATCAATAACATCTAAATATGATCCTTTATAGAAGAAAATTAAACATGAACTTCCAGCGGAAGGTGGCTCACTAAAGGTCAATCTATCACCACCAACTAAAACATAACTCTGATTTGGATGTTGTAAAACACCATTTAGAATCACGATTAAGTTATTAGAAACATCAATTCCTGATCCTGGAAGAGCACTAATATTATATCTTTCAGTAACTAAGTCTGTTTTGGTTAATGGGAATGTCTTAGATCTTCCATTAAATTGGGAAGAAATATCATCAAGTATGGTTAAATTGCCAAAATGCCATCCACTAAATTTATCATTATAAGTATCAACAATACTTAAAGTAAATGCACTTGTTGCAACGCCAACTTGAGTTGGAATATTACTAATTGTTAAAATATCATTAACTTTATATCCTATTCCTCGATTTACAAATTCAAATTGAGTAATAGAACCACCACTACCAACTGTAATATTAACTTCAGCACCAGATCCAGTTCCTCCTACCAATGGAATATTTGAGTATGCAGTAGGAACGCCAACATAAACATTTGGTGGTAAAGTTGATGCATAACCAGTGCCACCAGAAATAATTGAAAATCCAGTAATAATACCAACAGAACTACCAGTTCCTACAAGAGCTATAATCGATGCTCCAGAACCTACTTGACTATTTAATTGAACTTCTACATTAGTTCTATAACCTGAGCCTGAACTTGTTAGAACAAGAGATTGAATAGTTCCAGAACCAGAAACAACTGGTGTTGCGTATGCTGGTACTAATGACTGGTATCCACTTCCAAATCCAATGATAACGTTATTAATTATACCACCTCTGGGCAAATCAAGAGAACTTGATCCAGTAAATGAGATTGAACCACCAATTCCGATTGGTGCTCTTTCAGACATGGTATAATCAATGATTGGCTTTTGAAGAATATTGTTTATTGTAATAACGCCATAATTTGGACCAATAACTCCACTTCCAAGATCAGTAACAATACCAGTTACATCTTTACCATAAGATTTTAATTCATATTCTGTGGTAGAACCATTAAATTTATCACCAATAATATCAAAGACATAGTTTGTATCATATTCTAATCTATAGAAAACTCTACCAAAGAAAGTTGATCTTGTTGAAATTCCCGCTGGTCCTACATCACCATATGGAGGAGTCGTAAAGTAAATGATACCATCGTTAATGCTATAATCGCCAGATAAAATAGTAACACCTGCACCTATTGTATGAGCAGCAGCTACTGTACCCATATACCCACGATTAATTGATAATACATTAGTAGATCCAAAGCCAACTGCATTAATTTGCATCAATTCATCGTTAACTCTTAAAATATTGTTTGGAGTTATTGAAGTAATGCCAGTTAATGATACTACTGTTGATCCAATTGCAATCGAACTTGCTAAAGAAACTGTAATATTTTCTTTTGCTATAGGTCGTTGAATAATGTTATCGATAGTGATTATACATCTTGTATTTGCACTATCATATGATGGATATAATGTATGTGTTGTTCCTGCACCTACACCGAGTCCACCTCCAAGATCTCTAAACGTAAAGTAATTACCATCAACTATAGCGTCAGTCTTTAAGCCAACAACTTTAATTGTATTACCATCAACTTTATATGCGTATAATTTAGGAGGCATAAAGTCTGTTGTTGCACCACCAATAACTCTGTTGGTAGAATCAATTGCAATTGGCGTCCCACCCGTGCCTGGAACATAATTTAATTCTTCACCAGTGCTAAATCCATGATTAGGAATATTAATTATACTACTTCCAACAGCACATGCAGTTTGTGCAGTAAAGCTGACTGATAATAATCTCTTATTATTTTTGTTTAAACGGAATGAACTTAAACCAACTATAGTTCCACCTTTAGATACATCTGAAACTGTTACATTTGGTGCAGCAGTTGTTCCAATACCAATAATAGAAGTTATAATGCCAACATAAGAATTAATTGCAGCTAATGTATTCGCACAACAATTGGCATTGTATGATGGACTACAATCAGTATCAACCAATACAGTATAATTGTATGATTGTGAAATTGTAAATGGTGTTGATTGATATGATGTTGATATTGCAACATTATTAATTACATATTGAGAAAGATTTATAATATATCTAAATCCACCTATAGTTTCTTGACTTTCCCCATCAACAAAACTTGTACCACCAACACCAGTCCAATAAGACAGTCCAGCGGCAACACTCTTTTCATTACCACCATATTTTAAATCATACGAAATTGCATCTACAATATAACCAACATCTCTTCGACATACTTCAGCATCAAAATCTAAATTTGATAAAATTGCTGGATAAGTTGATGTGATAAATCCAACTACTTCGGACTGAATAAATTCTTTATTTAAAATTAATAAATTTGCTCCATCAGCATTAATACTATTAACTTCTAAAACACTAGTTCCAGTAAATTCGTCACTAATATCATCAATAGCTTCTACTTTATTTGTTTTACAAATACTAAAATCAAATAATTTTTTACTTAAAAGACCAATATCTTTTGAAATCCCTTTAGAACTTACAATCTCAAAAGATTTATCAAAATATTGTTTTGTATTAAATGAAGATTGACTTAAAATATTGATGAGAGTATCAGATGCGTCTACAGTAGATGGATTTAAATTAAAACTTCTACCAATTCCAATAGTAGGTTTAGAACTAACAACAACATCGCCAAAAGCTTCTAGTCCAGCTGGATGTACTAAACTTTGGACATCATCAAACCATTGACTTTTTTGTATTGGGCTGTTTAATGCGTAAGAAAACTTTTGATAATACTTACTGTCTTGTATTCTTTGTTCAACATCATTGGTAAATCCCTTTTTAGTCAACCAACCATTTTCATTTAACCATTCTCCAGCACAACCAAAATGTGCATCTGTAAAATCAATTTCATCTACTGTAGCTTTAGAATTAGACTTATTTCCTACAATAGAATCACCAACACCAATGTTAAAGCTATTACCAACAATTTTCAATATATCTTTATCTTTATTCCACCCATCACGGTAAACTTTGAAAAGACTTCCATTGGAGTATAAAACTTCATTTTCAATGAAATCTGTTTTTTCCATAGTGGCAGTAAATTTAGCTAAATCATCATACTTAATAACTTTACCAACACTATTATTTGAATCATAATATCCACCAGTGCTACCTAAACCAACAATTGAATAACTGACAGTTTCAGCTCCTGGAGTGTCATCAACTGCAGTAACTTCAAAGTAGCTATAATTGTAATCACTAGAATTGTAACCACCAGCTCCAGCTAAAGGTTGAGTTAATTCAATACCCTCTACAAAAATTTTATCTCCAACATTAAATGGGAAATTTATAAATTTACCGTTATCTGAATTAATACTTAAAATATTTGTTGTTCCATCAGAAATTGCATTTTTAATTGTAATGCCATTAGAATTATTAATAGGAATAATAGTAGGAGGTACTTCAGACAATCCAGTTTTATTAATTGATACTTTTACTGATTGTACACTATTACTTTCTAATTTAGTATCAAAAACAATTTCTGGGTGTTCTAAACAAATAAGTTTTGGTTCAGTCAGATAATTTTTACCACCATCTAAAATTATAATATCTTTGAGTTGATAATTATTTTTAAGTCTTAATACAAATGGAATATCTGCTTTTGGTTTTAATGATGGATCTGTTGGGAAATTATATCCTGAATTCAAAATTACAAGATTTTTAATTTCTCCAATATCATTAGAGAATAATTTTAATTCAGCACCAGTTCCACCAACTGATGTTATATTTGAAATTTCTGGTAGGGAAATGTAACCAGTACCAGTAAAACCAATGGATACTTGTCTAATACCACCAACTGCATTTAATGATTCAGTACTATAACTAAATGTAGTTACTCCAGAATTTGTATATTGCGAGAGTTCTGGAGTATTCAATAAATCAAAATTGATAGTAGTTGATCCTACTGAAGTCACTCTGAAAACGCCATTATACTTAGATACTTTAACTTCAATCCTTGAATATGATTCAACATCAGTATCTACATTATATGCATATGCATTGGTGGTAATTGTACTTAATCCAACAGGATTTAACTTATAATAAAATACGTCTGGTACATTAGGATCAATTCTGACATCAACCTTGGTTCCAGAATTACCATCACCAGGAGTTCCGCTTCTGGTCACATTTTTGACGTTAATTTTATTTGTAAAATTAACGTCACGATAAAAATCAAGAACTAAAGAACTTAAACTAGAATCACTGACATCGAATGAAACAATGTTTCCAAGTAAAACTTTAATTGGTGGATTTATAAGAGATAGCGTGTGAGTTCCAATTCCTGTTGTAGTTAAATTGATACCAGGATAAAATATGTCTTTGGCATCATATAAGTACTCAGCTAATTTAATCTTTTCATTATTAACTTTAATAATAAAATACTCTTCACCATTTAATAGTGGATTTGCAGGATTTGTTGAAGTGTAAACTACTTTATCACCTGTTTTATAGGTATTATTTGGAATTGTTATTGTATTATCTGATAAAGAAACTTGTGTTGAGCCAAATCCAACAGGGTTTAATAACAATCTTGCGCTAGTATTATCAAACTTAATAGTAATATTTTCTGTTTGATTTGGAAGAACATCTAATGAAATGAAATCATTATATTTTAAATTGTGCTCATCAAATGTAGTAATAACAGCTTGATTGAGAGAAATTTGACCAATTGGATTTGTATAAGTAGTGTCAAATTTATGAGCTACTCCATTAGAAATATCTGAATTTACAAAATATAATCTACCTTGAGCTGAAGTTATCCCAGCTAAAGTACTTGAAATGCCAATAAAATCATTTGTATCTACGATTACATATACATCGCTTCCCGATTGTAAGTTAAATGTTGGAGTTAACACAATATTTGGTGAGCATGTCAAGCCAATACCGTTTACAGCAGTATAATGTACTTTTTGACCATTTATAAATTTATGATTTGGAATATATAATGATCCTGGTGGAATATTTACTTTTTTAGCTTGTTTAATAACACTTGAAGTTCCTACACCAACGTTTGTACTTGATGTGCTATCATAGTTAACTAAAATTGATCCCGCATCTTTTTGAACTACAAATGAATTTGTAATACTTAAATTAACTACATTTTCAGTTTGTACAATATCGCCAATATTGAAAGGATTGTTATAAAACTCAAATTTAGTATATACGCCCTGCCCAGTTTGAACTCCAATAGGTGTTGCAGTGATTCCAAATCCAATTTGAACAGTTGTAGTCGTACTACCATAACCAACATCCTGTTGAGGATTGAAGAACACTGTGCGATTAAATTGTGTTTTAGTTTCTGTTTTAATTCCAGCAATTGTTGGGAAGGAAAATACTTTAGTTTTTACTGTAACAATTGATCCTAAAGTATGGCTTGTACCAACAGTTGAATTGTAACATCTTAAAACTTTATAACCAGTGTTTAAACGATTTGCTCCTAAAATTAGTAGTTGTTCAGATCCGATTCCAATAATGTCTCCAGGAATAATGTTGTTTGTAAATGGTGATTCTGTTAAAACAATTTCAGTTGCTATTCCAGTAGCAATGGAACTACCAATAGCCAATCTTAAATTTGAATAATATGTGCTGACGCCTACTGAATATTGACCTTCTATAAACTTATGAGTGGTAGTATTAATTCCAGAAACTCTAACTATCTGACCTTCTATAAGATTATGTGGAGAAGTAAAAATACCTATAATATTTTTCTCTTGCTGAATAAATTCAATATCAGAATAATAAGTTGTCACATTGGATATGCTGCTTATAGCAACACCTACAAGAGAGGATACTTTCGCATCTACACCTCGACCATTAGTTCCAGTATTATTAAAATTTAATCTATCATTTATCTTGTATGTGTTTCCTGGTTTAATTACATTAACTTCATCAACTCCAGAAGCATAAACAGCTCTTACTAAAACTTTAGCATCATCACTATAATTTAAATCAATACCACCATATGAAGTATATTCTTTATTGAGTTTATATGGGGAAGTATTTCTAACTAATTCTTCATCTTGAATAACATTATAATCTTGAGTTTTTGTATAATTTAAGTTATAAGTATCAATTTCATATCCATAATCACTAATCACATATGGATAATTTCCTAGAGTTGAGAAGTACGCATAAGTTCCATTTGGAAATTCTGGAGTAATGCAGTATCTGCCATTATTTTCATCTAAATCACCATTTGCAGTATATACATAGTCTTCAACAAAAAATCCTGCAGGATATGAGGGTCTTTCTAATAATGGTATTAATTCATATCCACTTGCTAATTGCTTAATTCCAGTTAATGCATTTGTATTTGAAGAACCATAAGGACCATAAATTGGATTTCCATCATACGCCCATCCAACAATAGGAGAATGCTTAATATTTGGAATTACATTTAAATTGGCATCTAAATTATCACCAAGAATATATCGTAATTGTTTTGGAATAATTGGAGTTACTAACTGTACTGACTTGTTATTTTTATTTAATGAATCAATATAAAATGAATTAGAAGTATTTGTAGGATCATTTATGAGTAATTCATATCTCTTGTAATAATTTACATGCCACACTTGTACATTGGCATCAAATGTGGCATTTTTTCCTCTAGTAACGACAGTCAAAATTGTATTTACTTTTGCATAACCCTTACCAGAATCAATAACTTCAACACTAGTAATTTTTCCATTATTCACTACAGCTTTTAATGATGCAAAAAATCCATCGCCACTAACTACAATATCGGGAGCAGAAAAATATCCACTTCCACCATTTAAAATATTAACTTCAGAAATACCACCATTAATAATAATTGGTTCAAGAATAGCATTTTCACCACTACTTAAAATTACATTTGGTTTTCTATTATAATTTAATATATCAGCAGTTCCATAATTAGATCCACCATTTTTTAAAAATATATTACTTACAGTTCCTGTAAATACTGGTGTTGCAATTGCTTGTGATGTTGCAAAATTATCCCCAACTTGAGCTGCACTACCACTAATATTAGATGAATTTGGAATTCCTAAAATTTCTAATTGGATTGGTGGTGTATAAAAAGTATGTTCACCAGTTCCAAAACCCGCAATTTTAACATACTTATTTTGATCATAATTTAATGACGATAAAGTAGTGCCAATTCCTGCAGATGCTAGTCTAAATTTATCGTTATCAATTTTAATAACATAGTAACTTTGTGTTGTAGTTAATCCACCAACAGCTGAACCATTTGCATCGTAGTATATCAACTCTTTATCGTTAAAATTATGATTTTTAGCGTAAATATAATTTTCTTGAGTATTAATACCCACAAGAGCTAATGGAATGTTCTGTGGTTGTTTTGGTGGATACGCAATCGATTCTACAACAACTTTTTTATTTACATAACCAGTACCAGGATCTGTGACTTCAATTCTATCAATAACTGATCTAGTTTTTGTAGAAATGAATGAATTAGTTCCCTTTCCAAGTTGAGTTAAATTAATAGTGTTAATTCCAGATATTGCGTTGGATTGGCTATTTGTCAATTTAATTGTGGTGTCATCGACCTTTATAATATAATGCTTCGACAAATCAATGAGATATGATTTGGTATCAGACTCTCCTGCAGCAGGCGATCCATCTGTACCAACACCAATACCAGTGTTTGTATATGATCTATAGATAACTTCTTCACCTGTCGTAAAATTGTGATAAGTTCCAAATCCAATTTCATTAGTTGTGGTATTGATTCCTGGAGATCCTCCAGAAAAATCAATAGTAGTATAAATTGGCTTCATAATAGCTTTTGCAGCTGCACCAGAACCATTTCCACCAGTAATACTTACCGCAGGAACGTTAGCATAATCATATCCAGAACTTAAAAGAATTACTTTAGATAATGATCCCTCAACATGTGCAAACGCAGAAGCACCTGTACCAACAGAGTCTTCAATAACAACATTTGGTGGAGTAATCAAATCATAATTTTTTCCACCACCAATAACATTAATTGAAGTTAATCTGCCATAAAAAGCTTTATCATCACTTTTTGGGTATATTACTTCTGTGCCGTTTAATAAAATACCAACAGGAGTTGGAAGAGGTGATTTTGAAATTGTATATAAACTTTCCTTTATTTTTGGCTGTACAGCAATTCTTTTGACTAGTTTTTGGTCTAAAATGTCTTTTTTGGCAAGACTATCTAAAATTAAAGTATTAGTTAATGCACCGACCACTCCAGATGTAGTAAATTCTATAAAATCATTTTGAAAAATTTTAGACCTATTATACGCTAATTTAAGTTCAGTATTACTAATCTTTTTGACAAAATATGCGCCAGTGTTAATTCCAATATTTTGACCAGTATAGCTATAGTAAACTTTATCACCAGTTTCAAAATTATGATTTATTATTACCCCAGAACTATTTTTTGTAGTAATTAAATCAGTAGCGGCACCACTGTCGTTAAAATAAATTGTACCAGTATTTGATGATACTGAATATGAAGGTAAACTTGTACTAGTTACATATACATAATCTTTATTTTTACTAACATAACTATTTTGAATATCAGCTAAAAATTTAAATTTACCTACAGGAGATATTGATATATTTCTATATAACTGATAATCTAAGTTAGAGTTAAGTATTCCTGAGCTATATTGTAAAGCAAATGAGGTTGGCGAATAAATTTGAACAACTGTACCTTCAACGGGAGGATTGAATGAATTATCATACACATCTACATCATATAGTGTAATTTTATCGCCTAATCTAAAACTGTGTGGTATTTTAGTATTTACTGTAGCTGGTGATGATACTTTAGTAATACCATTTGGCTTATCAGCAACTTTAATTTCATATGTATGATTATAAAACCAATTTTTTGTTCTATTTTGGTAAAACTCCTCATCAGATTCTACGTCTTCACCCAAATTTTTAAATCCAATTTCATCACCAACTTTTAAGTATTTTGATGTTTCAACAACATTAGAATAATCCGATAAAACCGAAGTTATTCTCATATAAACTGGTTTTGTTTCATCCCCATCTTCATATGAATACGCAAAACTATTTGCATACACATTTACAAATTTGTCAATTGAAAATGAAATAGTGCAGTTAAAGAATTGAGTATCATTTTTTCCATCATATGAAATATAATTACCCCCAATGTATAATTGACCCGATTCTGGGAATCCTACGGTAGAATCAACAAAAATTGTATTATCTGATGTAGTCGCACCAATAGTTGTTCTAGTTAATGGGCAAGCATTAAATGTTCCTATCTTAGTGTCGTTACTTAATTGAATTACATAGTAATTTTGTTCTCCAATAGAGATTAAAGTTGAAAGATATACATTACCATATGCATATGGAGTATCTTGAACTATTGGTTGACCATTAATTTTGGTAATATCGCCAAAAATAGATTCTACAATTAAATTATTTGTTGTATTCCACTGTGCAGCAGAAGGCTCCATTAAATACTCTGACGGAGCTACTACCTTTAGGTTTGGATCTCCATACAGCACTTTAAACAAAATTTTATAAGATTCGGCAGAACCCTTAGTCTCATAAAAATCTCTAGCTTGTTTTAAGAAAAGTTTTTTATTTAAACTAGGATCTAATGTCTTATTTTCAAATCCTGGTAAAAATTGACCTTTTATTTTTTTCCACAGTTCAACATAAATTAAATTACTAATATTTTTTACTAAAGCTCCATCAGAATGTTCTTCAGCAGTTGATGATGAAAAGATTAAAGATCCTGGATTTAAATCATTTTGATATGATTCTATGCCACTAAATCCACGAATACACCCGTAAAAATGTGTATTGTCTTTGCTAGTATATGTAATTATCTCATCATTAATTTTTAATAGTCCATAAGAGTCGGGCCATGATAAAGTATTTTCTACTTCAATAACATCATCATAATATTCTATATTACCAACAAGTGTAGTAGAATACTCGGAAAATTGTGTTGTATCAAAATTTTCTACATTTACAGCACGATCAATATTTTCTGCTAAGTCAGTAACTGGCTTCTGTGAGATATAATATTGATTTAAAAATTGACCAAATAAAGAATTTTCATCAGATGCAACAAAATTAGGTAACTGACCATCAATTACCTGCGAAATTTGAATTCTTTGAAGATCTTTATCTAACATTCTAATTACCTAGTGTATTTGCCGTTTGAATAGCTTGAAGTGGATACAAATTGTGTCCCTGATGAATTTATATCAGAACTTAAAGTGTCACTTATAAGTGTGAACTTACTGTTAGTTATACTTAATCGCAAATATAAATCTTTTAATCCAATGACATCGTTTGATTCTGGAATAGCTTCAACTTCAATTACTGCATCTTCATATAAAGTAGATGTGAAGGTTACTGTATCTATTAGAATTTCTCCCTTAGTATAATCAATAGTTCCAGCATTACTATTTACAATGACTGGTTTATTTTCACTATCTAATTTAAAGAATATAACTTTTCCCTCCGTAGTACTATTAGTATTTGGAATGTCTGATAAGTATAACTCATCAGCTGTTCCTTGAATAGTAAATTTTGTTGATTTAATAGAATACCCATCAGGTTTTACATGAAATTTATTACCAAAACACAATTCATACTGTGCTGGTTGATTAATAAGAGCATTTAAATCTCTTCTCATCTTTATTTTTGTAATATTTGATGTAATTGCTTCATCAACATCATCAATTAAACCAACAATCTTACTATATTTAACTCTACCACCAAATCCATTAGCTTCAGATGCACTTGCATATTGGGTTAGGCAACTTATAACATGAGTTTTTAAATCTTCCTCTGAGGTCACTTTAGCTTGGTCGTAATAAATTGTAGTATCTAATTCAACATAAAGATACTTCATATCTAAAATTACTGGAACCATTCCAGCAATTGCATATTTTTTTAATTTTTGTGCAATATCGTCCTTAGTAAATTGTGATAATGTATTAGCACCTTTTGGTTTAATTACGATGAATATTTTACCATATTCAGGTGGGGTTAAATCTTCACCACCATAAGCAATAACTGCTTCAGTATTTGGGTATATATCTGAAACTATAGTCTCATAATCTTGTGATGATACTGCTCTATTTCTTGCTGCATAACGTCTTGGGGCAAAATATTTAATTGATGTAATTGACTCAATGTCAGAACCGTCTCTTGATGGACTGACAATAGTTAAAGCAGAAGTTAAATTTGTAATTTCAGTATCATTATTATCAACTAGTATTCCATTAAAAGCAACGGTTTTAACACCATTACCTTTAGATCCATTTGTTATGATGTACGATGCATCAATTAAATTGCCGTTATTTAATTTTTTACTAACAACCCCATCTCCAAACAATAATTCATACCTTTCATTCGCAACTTCTTGAATTAAATATCTGTTTGCAGTAGTAGATAATCCAACAATTGAACTGACTTGAGTATATACGTCATATCCTTCACTTTCTTGTGTTGGATAAACCTTCACTCTTAACGTAGATGTATCAACATTTTGATTATCAACTACATATCTACTAAATTCGTCTGAAGTATCTACAACATAAGATGATGATGCAAATGAACCCTCATATAAAACAATATTATTAAATGTTGCTAAATTATTGGTTACTGTTGTTGTAATATTTTCTGGAATACAAAATGTGTAGGATACATTATTAGCTGTTGCAGTAGCAACTAAACCAGCCTTTAATGTTAAAGTTGGAATTTGAATTTGTTGATCAATAACAACGTTAATTGTTACTCTCAACTTAGCAGCCCTTGCAGATTTTGGAACATATCCAATATTTCTTGCAAGAGCTACTACATTATCTCTAACCAATGCAGAATCTAGAAAAACTTCATTAGCCACCGCATTTGTATTATAAGCAGTTATATAAGTATTATAAGCTAAGACATCAATAAGAACAGAAAAATTAGAACCATCATAGTCATAATCAGTAAAATTACTATTTGCACGAAGATAATCTTTAATAGATTCCTTTATTTGATCAAAGTCTAGGGTTGTTACTTGAAATTGTGCCATTATTACACTCTAGTTGGTTTGAGAATTACATTTACTGTTTGTTGCCCTGGCTCAATACCTATAATTTGATATGCAATAGTTATATTTAATTCATTTGAATCATCATTTATATCAATCTCAGTACCAGTAACAAGAATCCTAGGCTCATTATTTCTTAAAACTTCATTAATTTGGTTTTCTAAGGTGAAAGATAGTTCAGTGGTGGAAAGCTCAAAAATACTATCTTCTATGTTAGTTCCTAGATCTGGTCTAAAAAAACGAGTGCCAACTTTAGTTCTTACTAAATTAATAACAGAATTTTTGATGGCATCCTCATTAAAAATGGCAATTATATCATTTGTGATGGGGTGTTTTTTAAAAGATAAACTAAAATCTTTAAACCCCCTTGATATTTTGGGTTTAGTAGCCATTTAACACAGTTGTTTTAAGATTATTTATAGAGATTAATGCCACCTTTCTACATAATCATCAAATCCACCCTTACCACCACAGGGTCTGGAATATCTATCCTCTGGAGGATTGTTAATTCTCTCATTTTTAATTGGAGTATAGTCGGTAATAAGACGTGTTGTACCCCAATTTTCCTTCATGTAGTTAACATCACGATCTACTTGATACTTTGCCATCTGTTTTCTCCTAAAAAAGGTTAAACAGAACTTTTTACGGGGTTGCTATCCCGATTTTTTCACAATTTTATAGTCTTCACCAAGTATTTCTTGTAAATATGACTCATCCCAATGGTCATAGTACTCAGTATTTGCTAATTTTTCTCGATATTTATTTAATTTTTCTTTTGGTTGAGCTAAAACTAAGTTATAGAGACCATTATTGGTCTGAACCCCACTTATAAACGTATTATATGTGCCACAATCCTTTAAAAAAATCCAAGTTTTATAGATTTTATTGTATATATCTACCCATTGGTTGATGTCATTGAGCTGTAAATCATCCTCAACAATAAAAATGACGACATCAAACCCCCCAATAGGCTCAATGTCGTCAATATTACACTCTACGATCTTAAATTTTGCAGTGGAAGCGAAGGGACAGGCAGCAAAACCAGATAATTCAGGTCTTACCTTAGATACTTCTTTGATCCAGTTCCTTACATGTGCTTCCTTTTGATTCATCCTTGCCCTCTGTAACGCTTTCTAGCAGCATTACGAGAAGTTGCAGCATACTTTGTATGCTTACCAGCCCCTTGACGTGTTTTCTTGGGCTTTGACTCAATAACAACCTTGTTAGTCAGTGAAGGACGCTTAGCCATTTTGCTCTCCTATAATTTTAACTTCAATGTCTTTTGGTTCAGGTTCCCCGCTGACATAGTATTCTTCAGCAAGGTACATAAGATTATCACCCATTTCTTCGTATGTCAAGCCTTCTCGGTAAAGTTCACCTTTAACAAAAATGGCGAACTTACTATCGAAGGCTGTTAGAACATCATTAGATAACTCTGGTCTTTTCATGTCCTACACGAATGATGGGGTTACACCAGATTTCAAATCCAGCTTTCTTGGCGTCGAGACAGAACGAAACGTCTTCGCCACACATATCTTGAACTTCACCAGATTCAAAAACCTGCATTTGAGGAGCAAACCAAGGATATGTAAGGTTTTCAAATACACCCTTCTTGATCAGAACCCAACCGAAACCAGTATAGTCAACGGTAAAGGGCTTTTTACGCTTGCTCATAGATTCCACAGTCTCGTGATTCATAACACCACGATTCTTTCGGAATTCCTCTTCAGATAGCCAGTGGGCAACGGAAGTAGTGTGACCATCCTCAGTAGCATACCAACCAGCGGCGATGTCCTTATCCATCGTTACAAGACGAAGAAGACCTTCAGTGTTGAAAACGATGTCATTATCGATCCAGAGCTGATAATCGTAATTCAGTTTTCCATCCCAGGGTACTTGTTTTGGGCCGCGAAGAACATTCGCACCAAGGCACTTGCATCGTGCAAAGTTAACCATGGACGAGTAATCTTGTGAAATTTGAATACTTACGCCCATCTGCACAAGATCAAAGCAGAGTTGAACGAAGTTTTTTAGAAATGTATATGAACAACCACGACCAGGAAGGCAGAACACAAGAGTTTTTCCATTAAGCATTGCTTTTGCTTGCTCAATATCAAAATCATCTTGTGGCTTTTCAGGCTCAGTTGCTTGTACAGAAAATCCTTTTGCCATAATAATTCAAAGGGAACGAATGAATTCTAACACAGGTATTTAGTCTCTGTCAAGAAGGGTAAATATAAATAATTAAAAACTAGTGGTTACATGAAAAATCTTACAGAAGCTTATAATCAAATATATCAGTTAGACGAGGTTAGTTTCACTAATGTTGGCGGATTACGTGCAAACGTAATGCGAGGTATTGCTCGGAAGAGTGATGAACAAACACCACCCCCCGCTCCACAATTACCTCCTCCAACAACAGCTTCACCAACAACCCCACAACCATCTGCAATGGATCAATGGAGAGCAGCAAATCCAAAACTTGCTGCAGCTGCAGATGAGAAGGCAAGAATTCGTGGCACAAATCAAACGGATAACCCTCTAATTGATGCTGAAATGAGATCTAAAATGCCTGCGCCCACAAAAGGTCAAGATCCAAACTTCCAAACAATTATGAAGTCGGGTAAATATGGTGATCAGGGGCATCAAAGTTTAACTCAAAATTCTTATGCTAAAGTAACTTCTACGCTCCCAACTACTACAACAGCAAAGCCAATTCCACCTACAGTCTCAGCTTTAGGTCAGGCAGCAGCAGCTTCAATTGAAAAAGATCCAAAAGCACAGCAATTTGATACTTCCAAGTGGTTCTCTAACAGATCTACACGAAATGATAGAAAAAAACCTTTACTTCAAACACAGATGAACTCATACGATTACGGTCAAATTGATCAGGAACAACTATCCTCAATGGTAGATGCTTACGCAAGCATGTATGCTAATCAGGAAAAAGAAGAAGTTGAAACTGAAGAACTGGAAGAAAAAAGAGGTTTGTGGGATAATATTCATGCCAAGAGAAAGCGCGGTGAGCGTCCTGCAAAGCCAGGTGAAAAGGGTTATCCCAAGACTCTTAATGTAGAAGAGAGTGAGTTGGAGGAAGGTCTTAAGCAAGCTCGTAAGAATGTTGGCGCTAAAAAGTGTTGGGATGGCTATAAGGCAAAGGGAACTAAAATGAAAGGTGATAAGGAAGTTCCTAACTGTGTTCCTGAGGCTTATGATATTATTCTTGACCATCTTATGAGTGAGGGATATGCATCAAATTTAAAAGATGCTGAAAATATCATGACTGTTATGAGTGAAAATTGGATGAGAGAAATTTTAAACGAGTTTGATTCTGGTGTTGCAAGAATTACTTATGCACCAGGAAGAAGTCTTGGGCTTAATATAAGTGGAGCTGGAGGAACTCCTAAAACTGGTCAATATGACGCCAATCTGGGTATTACAAGATATGCTGCTGGGCGTCAAGTGACTGATGCTAGCATTGCACAAGGAATTGCTCACGCTGATCAAAATTTAGGACAGGCTGGAGAAACAAGCATTCCAATCGGTGCAAAAACTGTAGTTACGGGTGGAGTCAACTACTCTGGAAGTATTACTCCTGCACAAAACCCAATCGTACCAATTACGCAAAAACCAGTAGACAAAACTAAAACTAAAACTGAAACTAAAACTGAAGTAAAAGTTAGTCCAGAAACTCCTAAACCACCCGATAGTGTGCGTAGGGTATCCACCCCCGTTAGTCCAGAAATTTCTAAACAACCTGATGTGCGTTCTGATAGTGTGCGTTCTGATACATATTCACCAGTAGGAACAGACATAAACAAACAGGTTGACATGATAAGACAAGCAGCTAATTCAGTTGGTAATGGACAAATGGGTGCTCCTATTGCAATGCCAGGTAGATTCTAATTTGATAAAAAAACTCTCACTTGAGTTACTTCAGTGGGAGTTTTTTTTATGGCAATTAAGTGTATTAATTCTACTGTTGTAATTGTGATATAGGTTATTTCTTGATAGCGAATTTCAAAAAAATCCCAAATAACTTTAATCACAGTTCAACGTTACTTAAATGACCATATGGACATTCACACTCTAAAATATTGGGCCAATGATGTTTAAGATCTTCGACACACTCTGCACATTCAATATGATCACATTTAGTTAAATCTCTAAGTTCTTGCTTTTTCTGTTTAATTTCTTCTAATTTTTCTGCATCACCAAGTTCAAATGCCTTCATGAATTCTGCATCAAGTTGTTGAAAAACTTCTACACGAGCAGCACGAATTTGGTTTCTGTGCAATTCCTTTGCCTTTTCAATGTTGAGTTTAAACATAACTTACCTCCTATCAAGTTCCTGGTGTTCCTTCGGGTTGTTGTTTATACCACTCTTCAAATCCTAAAGCAACTCCATGAGGATCTCCCCAGTATTCTTCATCCAATTCAAAAGAATCGAAGAAATCTAAATCTGGAAATGATGCTTTTAGATTATCTGTAGATTTAAAATCTTTAATCCAATATGGTGCTCCTGCTGGAAGATCACGAACAGCTACAACTTCAACAGGAAGAGCCCCAGTTGGACAACATACACAAATACTTTTGTCTGCGTTTTGATAAAAAATGCGAGTTGTTTCTGGATTATATTTGGACATAATTTAATATAATAATTTATATACTTATATAGGTTAATTAATACCAAACATAGCTACACAAACAAGACTTGTATTTTGCCGTGTTGGATTCGCTCCCTTTGTTGCCACTGCAATATTTACGCCACTAAAAGTAGAGAAACCATTTGGATCTATGTACGCAAGTCTTGTAGTACCACCCTGAGAATTTGTATTTGCCGCTACAACTGGGAAGTTAGTGTTAATTGCACCACTCGTTACAGTAACTGTGAAAGTTCCAACAGCACCACCATATGTAACACTACTAATTCTATGGCTGTGTCGAATTTGTACGCTAGAATCTCCAATAAATGAAACATATGCTCCTGGTGTGAGCTGATGACTTCCCCCAGTATCTATAATCCCATACGCTGTAACTGATATACCCATGGTTTGTTTTCCTCAATAAATTATGACATGAACTTCATCTACGTCAGTATATCCTCCACCAGCTGAATGAAGTCTAAATGTGCCCAACTGAACTTGATTATTGCTATAGGTTCTATTTCCTCTTGGAAAACATCTCCAGCTTCCGCCCACACCATTTCTCCAGGGAAGCCCGAGAAAAACGCCACTACTACTTACACCATCCTGATCCATTAATCCATAAGAAAAAGTTAAAGTATATTGCCCTCCTGACGTTCTACTAAAACTTGAATACCCAAAACCACGTAAAAGACCTCCACCAGCCAGACCGCTAAAAACTACAGTTGCCTTTGCGAGAGGACTTTTAGTGTTGCCTCCGTAAGAATCTATATTAAATGCACTTGAATTTATTGTAACTGTCATAGTACTTAGTAACCTGCTTGTCCTTCTGAAAATACAACTACACCACCAATTTCAACATCAGTAAGAGAGCCAGCTGTATTTGTATATTCAGTCTCTACCGAGACCAAAGAATTATCTTTACACATTCCTTGACAATTTGCATCATTAGATGCTCTCCAACCACCAGCAACAAATACTAAGAAACTAACAGGATTTAGATAGGTTTTAGTTGCCATGGTTACCTTATGCCTACCTGTTCCAAGTCTAGAGACACTAGAAACATTATAATAGCTTCTTCTTGTTGGAGATGATGCAGTAGGTGAACCAAATATTCCAAAGTTTACATAAGCGTATGGAGTTACACCTTTATTATCGGCAGTTAATCCTCTAATATTGTTATTATAATTTGTAGCCATATCGAATGATATTTTTTAATTATTTATGAAGTTTTAGAATTATTTTTAACTGATGCCTGTTTTGGTAAATACTTCTTTTTGAATTCCTCAAAGCCTTCTGGAGGCGCTGAGGGTGCAGGTTGTGGTTGAGGCTTATAAGGCTGATAAGGAGATCCGCCTGACTCCATAAAGGATTGAAAGGTTTTCATTTCTTTGGTCTATTAAGTGCAGCTGCTACAGCTCCAGCTCCTGCAGCGACAAGACCTGCAGCAAGACCAGCACGACCGCCTCTGATATTAATTTTGGGTAGCTTAGGTACTGTGAGAGCTGGGGCTTTTGGTAGTGATGGTGACTGTACTCTTGGAGTTGTTTGTAGTGCCTGAGTGGCTTGTCTTAAAGAAGGTCTAGAAGGTTTTGCTGGAGCAATCGTTCTTCTGTCCCCAAATCCTCTCTCCTTTGCTGCCCAGTATCCTGCAGGCTTGTGAGGTGGTCTGGTAACTTTGTCTAATTCTCGTCTATTGTATACCCACTCTGGATCTAAGTTACCTGAGAGTGGAGTAATACGCTGAGCACCCCTTGCGGCTTGTCTTGATGATGGTGGACGATTCACAGCAGCATACTGTCTTCCCTGCATTCCAGTTTTTCCAAAACCTGCAACCTTTGAGTATAACTTAGAGCGAGTATTTCTCTCACTCGTATCATTACTAATTGGAAAATTAGTTAAAACAACATTACTTGGAATACGTGGAGCAACCTGATTCTTCCACATATCTGCAACACTTCTTGCAATTGATCGAGCTTCTCCAGGATTATGCTTTTTCTTGCCTGACAAATTATACCACTCAACATCATAAACAGGTTTTCTACCTGGGGCAATTTGATCCTTCTGACGAATTTTCATTTCAAGATCATTCTTCGTATCACGCACTCTCATGCCATAATCTGTATCTGTTTCTATATCATAACGACCACTCTTATCAGGTCTTGAATCAAAATATGGATTATCAGCACCACGACTGACTTGATTGTTTCTTCTGTTTATTTGGTTTGCTATTCTACCAAAGGTTTGAGTATTTTGTCTTCCTCCTCTAAAATACTCACCCTTCTGTCTATAATACGACGAAGTAGCCTTACCATAAGGAGTCTTTCCTGATGGTAAGGGTTCATCTGGTTCGTAGTATCTTTCAGATATAAATTCGCTAAACGTCTTCATGTCAGCTGAACGGTTTGAAATTATTTATCAATGTACTCCATAATCTCATCCAGTTCTTCCTCACTTATCTCTCTTACAGACTCACAGGTTACATAGATTCTCTCTGGTACTTCACCAAAGTATCCTTGAAGCCATGGGCACAGCCAAATTTCCATGCCTGAGAGTGAATCCTTATAATAAGAACCAACTTCATTTGTTTCAATTAGTTCGATCTTAGTTATAAAATCCTCAAATTTTTTTGTACTTAGAAAGAATGCGAACTTATCTCCAACCATGGGAATCTTTCTTTCAATCAGTTGATAGTACCAGTCAATTGCAAGTTCTGTCCCATTGCAGAGAGCCTCATCGACGGTATTCTGATGCTCATGGTCAAACACCCAGCAGGTTGGAGTCTTACGAGCTATAAGGTAAAGATTCATAATGCTTAGAGAAAATCGGAGTCTATCAGAAACCTTATGAGGTGTCAACCCCCTGGGGAATTTTTTTGGGCAAAAATTTTTTGATTTGAAGGATATTTAGAGGTCGATTTCAAGGTCTTATAGCTTAGGGAAGTTAGTCGTTTTTAACCGCAGGGGGGCGGGCGGGGCGCCCATAAGGGGCGCTTATCACTGCCCCTCAGACTGATCAGCAATGCTGATCAGTCACTAAGTATAAAACAGGGGGGCGAAGTGCCCCCCGTTTGTATCAACCAATCCGCAAAAAGTGCGTCACATTTGTGATAGTGAACTGCTGCAGATGTTCCAGGCGTGCTTTTTCAGCTTGTACCATTGCCTCCAGTTGTTTGTATGTTTGACCGTA